>ERZ1370068.8878-contig-7698_pt1 | contig 40793 bp, 76 predicted proteins | sample MGYA00561227_ERZ1370068 | MGnify/ENA primary metagenome ERZ1370068 (study PRJEB38410, sample SAMEA6850437) | metagenome | study: Metagenomic assessment of the ecological functions of the soil: analysis of the soil microbiota associated with the... | reverse complement strand
TGACCGATGCGGCTCCCGGTACATTGGAAGCGGCGTCGCCGATCGTTCCCCTGCCTCCGGAACGCCGGGTTCGGGAACCAAGGCAGCCTTTCGATGAGACGTTGATGATCAACGCGACAGAAACGTCGGTGGCAGGCGCTAGCGTGATCTTTCAGCTCGAGCACCTCGGGCGTGCTGACCTGCCTGGCGGCGAACTGCCGATCAATCGGGTATGCCGATTCCGATCAGGTGGTGAGCTTCAACCCGGGCGGTGCCAACGATGGCCTTGCTTACTACCTGTTCGTGCAGACGGCGGCCTGGCCAGCGATCCGGCCCTCACCGATCACGGAAGCGTGACCCAGCGTGGCAAGTACGCCTACCGGGCCGGCTGGCGTCTGAACCGCCGGACGACCTCCGAGGAGCAGCCGTCGATGCCCCTCATGGCGGCTTACGTGGCCGATGCCGGCTCTGCGGCTACCATCGGGATCATCCCCGACCGGCCTTCTGGCATCGGATGAAGAGATGTTCGTCAGCAAGAACGCGGACAGGGGTCCGTTGGATTTGGAAGAACGGGCGCTCACCCGCAATGCCGGTAAGCAGACACTGAACAGAGAGTGATAAAGCCGTCCAAGCGGGTGACCGCTTGGACGGCAGGGGAGGACCTCTTATGATGAAGGACCAGCCTGACAGAACAGTCAAGGGGAACTGCGATGAGCACCCGGTGGCGTCGGTGTTCTGGTTTCTGCCGACGCCGCTTCAGGGCTGCAGTGGTGACGCAGCTGGACATCACGAGTGAATCGGCCGGTTTGAATTTCGGCGTCAAGGGAACACTTTCCGGTACCTTCAATCAGAGTGGCCAGCCGATCATGGGCCACAATTCCAACGACTCCTAATATCTTTTCTACCGGTGGTCCCGGGGTAACCACCTCACGTTTTCGATTTTTTCGAGTTCCGGCCAACCCCCGGTGAACCTTCCGCCACCCTCGGACGACATCGGGGAGTACCATGACCCATCGACGTGACATCGTTGTTGCCAGGAATGAGCAGCAGCACACAATGGGGGGCTGGATGACTCCGGGCCACATCTTCGGATCGCTGAACATCGGCGGCATTGCAACTGGGTCGCCTGGACCAGATCGACGAACGCCTTCAACATTTTATGGACCCACGCGTTCACGGGCGTCTCCGTTTCTGACCTCAGGGAATTTTCAGTCTCCGCGCGGACAGCGCAACTTGCAGCTCGCGCCGCTGCCTGCTGCGCGCGCCGTTGTTCGGCCAGTGGGCTACCGGCCTTGGCTGGCGCTCTGCGGAGGAAAAGCTCAGCCCCAGCTAATATAGGTTCCAAGGCTCTGATCGGTCACGCATTGCAGGCTGCAAGCGATCCTGCGGCCTGCATGCACGAACTCTCCCCTACCCCGCATTATCATGAGTAAGCGCCTGTTACAGCTGCGAATACGCGACTGTGACCGACAGCCCCGCCGTTCAGCCCGGTGACATTCTGTGAGTGGACAGTCGCCCTTCTTCTTGGCGCTTGTCCCCGTCTGAGGAATGGGGACAGGCACCGCCGCAGATGGTGGAACCGGCCCCTGGCATCCGGAGTGCCCGACCCCTTCCACGTCGACTGCATCCTCTCCAGCAGGATGCAGAAAAGTGCCAGACCAGCCGCCACAGACCGTGGCGCGTGGAGCGCACCGTGCAGGAAAAGCACGGAATTGAAGGTCGAAGTCCCAAGAACATCAAACCTTCGCTCTATCTCAACCTGGTCGGTGCGCGCCCGCTTGTCTCGCTCACGATTAACGAACAACGTTTTACACTTCACGCGTTCCCGATCCCCAATACCTGGTAAGTGTTCGACAGACCACCTCAGTGGCAGGGTGCGTCGCTCTGTGGGTGAATCAGGTACGAGATGGGCCTCCATGTTGTTCGCCATGAGCGGAGACAAATTCTTGAGGAACAATGTAATGGAAAATAGATCCTTCGTGTTACACAGTTGTAATCCGTGGCTTGTATCAAGACATTGCGGGATCACAATTCTCATCCATACGTTACAGGAGTGGAACACATACATATGGAAAACAATGCGACAACTTGCACTCTTTGGCTTTATGCGTCCGAGCTGTTCGAAGGAAAGGACGGTATCATGAAACATTCACATCGGGTGCTATTCGGCTCGACGGTTGGGCTAGTTCTGTGTCTCATGGGATTCGAAGGCCGTGCGGAGGCACTGTCTGTGACGTCGCTCGATTTCACATCGGGAGCCGTCAACTGGGATGGACGTCACGTGGCCAAATTCCTGACCGTCTGTTCGCTGAGGATGGAAACATCTCGATGGTCGTATCAATCGATGTCGGACATCGTGGATCCGATCACGCGCGGGCACAAGACGCTCTCCCTCTTCACCAGCGGCTTGAACGGCGCACTGCCGGCCGCTGTCGGTCGAGCATTGACGGCGCCTCGATCGCCAGTCGATCTCTCATCGCTCTTTGGGTGGACGAACGGCGGTAGTTCGGGCCCTGGAACACGGCGGCATGGCGACGGGGGTGATTAATCCTCAGACCCCAACGAGTTTTCTCCTGGGACCACCTTTCAACGAGAGGTCGCCAGGGGAAGTACGACATGATGCATGATCGCTCGGCCACGTTCTTCTTGCAAGGCACAATGACGTGGCGCAGGCACCCGTTGCGCTCTCCGCCAGGTTTGTGTTCTAGTGTGACTCGACTGCGCTCATGCGGGAGGACTCTGGTGGCGAAGTCCCGCGGGCACTAGCAGGATGCTGAAAAAGTCGCGCCCTCGAAAGCCAGTGAAAGATGGAACGAAGCGCTGTCGAGGGCGCTTCCAACTGAAACCGTTTAACGCTTAGCGATTCCTCTCCCACGGACTGCTTTGGCAGCCTTTTGAACATCCTATACGTGGCTCTCTCTGTCGTGTCAAACGCGCGAACCTGGAATTTCCATCTCACCGGCATGGTTTTTTCTCGCAGTCTGCTATTCATAAAAGCGTGGGACAGCCTCCCGCCGAACTTCCTGCTGTGGGACGCACGCCTCTCACGATAGGCGCCACAGACTCGCCCCTCAAGCGGCTGATAGGAATGTTTCGATTATCTCGGGGCGTTTCGTGATGTGAAGTGGTTCAAGATATGACAGAACTTGCGAAGAGGATCCATCAAGTGTGTCCTGGCGCGCCAGGGTTGGGCGGATGACACCCACGATGCCATTTTCACCTGAGAACAGGTTTACGCGGCAAACGACGCGCCTGGACCCCCTCTGCGCTTAATGGCATTGTTCTGTTGCACGCTGGCCGTCCTGATGGCTGTGGATCAAAGGATCAGCCGACAACGTCAAATGCACATCAAAACTGGGAGGTGCACCGGCGGGCCTCCTCCCGTTCAATCAGGTTGAATACACATATACCACAGTCGCCGGCTTCCTTTGCGGCTTTGTGGTCGCAAGCGAAGACTCGCACCGTTCGTACTTGCACTCTTTGGGGATCGGTCGCAGGAGACGTCGCCGGGGGGAAAGGCGATGAGAACGTGCCTCGAAGGAATTACGAGGCCTGGGGCGCGATAGCGGAATGTCCCTTTGAAAACCTTTGTGGGGCAAGCTACCAGACCTACGGGCGGTCGTAGACCGTACCGTCCTGCAAATTGGTTGGTTGAGTGGCGTGGACCGCACCTGGCCCGGAGCTCGCTCGACGCCCGTGTGCGGCGCCGGAGCGACTACTTCCCCGGCGACTGCGGGCAGCTAGCGCGCGCCGCTGCTGCCGGCTGACCGCAGTCTGTGAACGGACAATTGTACGGTGGGCAACTGACTGTGATTGAGCACAATGCTCGTGGAATCAATCCGGGCGCTGAGATCCCCTATCTGAATCGTCGAGAGTATTTTTACGCAGGGGCAGGAATGCGGGCCGAGATCTTCGCAGCCACACACCCACTATCGGGAGAGGTCCTCTGGCAAAGCGCGCGGCCGGACGTGGATCAGGTCCCGGATTGCTTTGCAACCGACAACAGTTGAGGAGGCGGAAGTTCCCTGTCCCCGGCCGAAAGCAATCCTTTGCTGTGAAGTCCTTCGTGACCTGACTTCTGCCGCGAAATGCGGCTGCGCTTTCTTCACTGGAAGCTGGGCTGGGCAGCATGATGTCGGTGCTGACGGGATTATCATCGGAGCTCGCTTTATCAGCGACCAGTGTCCACGGGGATTGTCATTCAGGGTCTGAGCGCCGGTGGATTGTCGGCCAATGATTTCGTCGAAAGATACGCCGGGAGGCCGGGGATCCATTTCGAGCCATGAGATTTGATGCGGCTTATTCTGCATTTCGGCGCCAAACGATATTGGCCAAGATGTTACGCGCTCGAGACGTTCCTGTACCGGATATAGCAACGCCTCATTGCGCGGGATCCGAGCCTGGTCTAGGGATCCAGATTTCCCTCATGATTCTGATGCCGAGCGATCCCTTATAGAAAAGGTTTGACTCCGTGCTGATGGAAGAAGAAAGTGCATGACTCGCTACGGCAGGTAGCGCGCAGCGAGCCATTGTTGCCACCGATCCCCACGTCTCTGAGTCGTTAACTCCAGACGATTGATGGATGAGAGGGGATGGAAAGCCGCGCGATCCTAACCCGGTTGACTGAGTTCCCGAGGACGGCGTCCACTATGCCCCCAGTGGCGCCACTGAGTTAGCCGAGGCGGAGATCCGCACCCTACTGGCTGGTAGTTGGCTTTGAGACTCTCGGCCTCCAGCATCCTGTTGGAGCCGGAGAGCCAATACTTCGCCCCCGTGCTCTTGCCTCCCCTCTTATTAACGATTTGTTAACACAAACTTGAGCCTAGCGTGGCACTCTCTCCCGACGGACCTCCCGCAGAACTACACCTTCACAACAGTGGCGCGGTTGCACCCAGTGGCTCGTGGGATGTGGTTGTTCTTTATCCTGGATGCGGTGGGGGATTCCCGTACGCAGCCGCAGTCGTCAGGCCTCGCGTCATGGGAACAGCGGAAAAGGTTCGATACCACCATGAAGATTCTGTTACCTGTGACTCGATTCTCGCCCTCTACACTATTCCTCGGTTTACGGCTCTCCAGGCGCTCAGACGAGACGACATCTATTCAGGTCATGGCTCTGGGCGCCACTGGAACGATCCGCGAATGGCAGGTCCGGAAAAGTCTGGCCCGGGGTTCGAATATGTGGAAGCCTTTCCCGGAGAGACCAAGTCGAACAGATTGACTCAAGGGCCTCGCCGAACGTGTCACACACCGGCTCAATGACTCGAATCCGCAGACGGTGGTAATCGCCGCTCATTACCATCCCGCCATGCGAGCCGCGGCGCGATGGGCGCGTCGGCATGGCCGAGCCAGTACCTGGTCGCGAGACTCCTGCGGTGGATCGGCACCGGATCGTACCCAGAGAATGGGTGAAGGAAGGCCTGGCGGGTTCGACGGCACTACGATGCGGCTTTTTGTCCCCGGAGAGCGGACAGCCGCATATCTTACGCGGATGGCCTCTCCCGCGAGACCGCATCTGGACAGGGTACTACGTGGTTGATAACCAGGCGTTTAGCCGCAGGGGCGGCGTAGCCGCGCGTGCTGAGGAACCCGACCTTCGAGTGCGGCTCGGCTTGCCACCACGATATTTTCTAAGCTTCCAGGCCGGTTCGCGAAGGAAAAGAATTTGCTCAGCCTATCTTGAGGCCTATGCCAGGTATAGAACTGCAGTGGACGTACGAGCATGGGGTCTCGTATTGGTTGGCGGTGGACCTCTGGAGACGGAATTGCGGGCTCGGGCTCAGGAACTGCGCGGACGTGGTATTTGCGTGCTTCCAACAGATGGATACGCTGCCGGCCTACTATGGGCTTGCGTCCCGTTTGGTGCCGCCGAGCGTTAGCGAACCGTGGGGGCTCGTGGTCAACGAGGCGATGGCGGCGGGGGCTGCCAGTGCTCGCAGTGTCGCACCGTTGCGGATCTGTACCGGAACTCTTGGAGGCCAGGCGTGAACGGGTACGTATATGTGCGATCCATTCTGACCTTGACGGCATGGCGAGACTCATGGGTGCGTGCTGTCATCGGATGCCGTCGATGTGAACGAGATGGGCGAGGCCTCTCGCCAGATTGTGTCCTTGTACACCCCGGGAAATTTGGGCGCAGACCCTTGGCGACTGCATCGAACGGACCCTGGCATGTAAGCAAGAGAACCTAGAAAAAGGGCCTTCGGTTTGAGCCCAGGATTTCAACTCCAGCAAGGGCGCCGGTTCGCAAATTCGGGATTGATGCTCGATGCCCGTACCTTCATTGGAGGCCGGTCGCTTGTTCTTGAACTGTGGTGTCGCAATGCCGTTATCACTGCGCTCCGTTGTCTCCTGCCGGGCCGGACAGTCATTTCAGACACCTGGAAGAGACGCTTGTACGGGAAAGTGCGACGCGCGCTGGTTGATTTGTTGGGCCCTCTTCGCGAGGCATCCGGATATTCCCTACCAACAGCCGTTGGGCTTGCGCTGGGCTTTGCGCGAGAAGTCACCGTTGCATCTACATTCGGTTTGAGTTCCCAACTGGATGTCTTCATCGCGATCATGACCATCCAGCTGTTTTTTGGTACACAGATTGGCAACGCGTTGGAGACGGTGTTCATTGCCCGTGTCGCTACGGAAGGCGGGGTCGTGACCGTCAAGCGAGAGGTGAAGCACCGCACTGTGCGGTCTGTTGCTCGTGAATCTCGGTGTCGTGCTGTTTCTGTTGGCCAGCGGAGGATTCTTGTTGCATGAGCATCTTTCCGCGCTTTCGATGAAGGCCCAAGCGAACTTAGGTGTGCGGACGCTCCATTTCTTGACGGCGCCGATTGTGTTTGCCAGCACCGCAGGCGCTTACTGCGTGGCGCTCTCTCGGTGCTGGGGGCATTCGCTCCTGGTTCGTGGCTGGATCGATCATCTCGGCCTGCTCCATCGTGTCGATCACACTCTGGTCCGAGAGCCTGGGGATCGATGCGCTGACACTGGGTGTGGCAGCGGGAAACTTGCTCGTCATGCTCCTGTTCTCCCTTCGGCTCGTCCGGCTGACTGCGTCCACATCCTCTGATTCTCCACTCCCTGCTCGTAAGGGGTGGTTCTGTGCTCTGGGGAGCAGCAGGAACGATTCTGGTGGGTGAGCTGATTTTCTGGGCCGTCGCATTAACCGAACGAAGCCTCGCGTCCTGGCTTCCACCCGGTTCTATCGCCGGGTTCTTTTATGCCGGCACGATTGTGGCTGTGCCGTTGTCGCTGCTGGTTATCCCGCTTACGACGATGACGTTTCCCCGCATGGTGGAGGCCTTTGGGCGAGACAGAACGTCCGGACTCGCGATGCTCCGGAAACAAGTGCGTTGCTTCTACTCGGTGTCAGCTTCGTGGTTGTGACCATCGTGGCGTTCTTTGCGGAGTCGATTGTGGAGCTGGTCTTCATGCGCGGCAAGTTTGAACTTGAGCATGCCCTCTTCACCGCGTCCATTCTGTCGATTACCATTTGGGCACTTCCCTTTATAAGTCTCGGCCGGGTGTTCCGGAATTCCTGCTGTGCGCTGTGCCGGACTACCGCACTCCATGGTGGGATTGATCGTGCAGTGGCTGGTTTTGGCCGGACTGGGGGCGATGCTTGTACCGCTTGTCGGGGTGCAAGGGCTGGCGATCGCGATCGTGGCTGGTGAGGCTGTGACCAGCGTAACCATGGGGAGTCGATTAGCGATGAAACTGAGGGCTGCATGAAGCATCAACAGGAAGAGAGACTTCGGCGAAGCTGCTCCACCGAGGTCTCGAGTAGGCCTGGTGTTGGGACTCTGGCTCAGCGGAGTCTTTGCGGCGTCCCTCGGAGGATGGTTGGAGGCGGGCCATGAGAGGACGACATCCATGGTGCTGCTCGGCGTGGCTGTGGTGTGGCCTCTGCCGTACTTCGCGATGGGGCGCTGCCGCTTTGTTCCTCGATCGATGCCATTCGCAGCAACCGGTGGGCTGATCCTCTTCGGAATGGCATCGGCCCTATCCAGCTTCATGAGTCCGGTTGCTCTACTCTCGACCGGTTATCTGGTGCTGACGCTGGCTGGAATCTGGTTAGCCTTGCAATTTAATTCCAGCCTCGACGCCGACCAATACGAACAAGGGTTGAAAGTGTTTGCCTTCCTGACGACAGGCTTGCTCGTCGGGTTCGCCTGGTACGACTACGTGCCGGGAGTGCGTCTCGGCAACGGCAAAATATCCTGAACCCCAATACGATTGGGCTGGTGTCTGTCTCGGTCTTGCTTTGCGGCGATGTCGATCAAGAGGTTGACGCTGCGTCTGGTGGTGATGGTTCCAATTGCCGGGATCATCGTCCTGACCAGTTCGCGGGCAGCGGCAGTCGCTGCAGTGGTGGGACTGGCGATGACCGTGTGGCTCTGTCTGCGCGCTCGCAAGCGGTCGATATGGTTGATTGCCGGAATCGGCCCTCATAGCCGCATGTCGGCGTGACGCTCGCGTATGGCGACGCGGTGTATCGGGTGTTGATCGGTTCTATGGGCTGAGCACCTGCCGATCGCGGGATCAGCTCGGGGGCGTCAGGCGTGTGGCAGCCTGGAAGTGGACGTGGAATTATTTGTGCGCAATCCCGTGTTCGGAGTGGGGTTCCGTGCCCATGAATTTCTTCTGAAAGCCGACTCGTCCTCGCACAACGGTTATCTTGCGACATTGGCGGAAGTCGGGATACTTGGATTTCTCCGGGGTTTTTGTTCCTGGTCATGCGCGGGATGCGCCTTCCTGTGGACCGGCTCGCGAGAACCTGAGCTGGGTTCAGCCAAAGCATTCTGTTTGGACCGTGAGCTGCGCTGATCTCCTGCTCGCGGTCTTCGAACGTTATCTAATCAATGTCGGCAACCCGACGTCTCTCTTGTTTCTCGTAAGTATCATGAGACCAAGGGGCACAGGAGAGCGCTGTGGCTGGTCCGGATGAACTGGATCCTGAGTCTCTAGATGAGTCGGCTGTCGGCGATCCAGGCGAACGAGTCTACGGGCATGGCTGATCGCACGTCCAATATTTGGCCATAGAAGGTGATTCGTGAGCGACACTGTCCCCGAGATCAAGAACTTGAGTGCGTCCGTGCTGCTGCACGAAGCGATTCAGCGTCGGCGAGGCGAGTCGTGTCCTCCTGAAGGAAGCGAAAAAGAGGGCATCAAGAAGATCCGGGCGTGGGCTCTCGTTCGATTTCGGTACAAGGGCGCTCACGTCGGCAGAGGTTTCTCACGTGGGGCAGTCCGTCAGCATTGGGTCGGGATTCATCGCGGGCGACTATGTATACGTGGGCCCGCATAGCCAGCTGCCACCTCACGTGCATGTCGGACATTACTCATCGCTGTCGGCACACGTGGCGATTGTCGGGTCCGACCACATTTACGATATCCCCGGTGTGCCGATTGTATTTTCCGGCCGGCCTCCGTCCTGCGTGACGACGATCGGAGCAGATGTGCTGATCGGCCACGGGGCGATTCTCCTGCGCGGGATTACGATCGGGAATGGAGCGGTGGTCGGGGCCGGTGCGGTTGTAACGAAAGATGTGCCTCCGTATGCGATTGTTGTTGGGGTTCCAGCCGAGATTTTGCGCTATCGGTTCGATGAGAGAACGAGCGGTTCATGAAGAGATGCTGGCGCAGCCGACGAAACAGGGTCGGCATCCTGGTCCGCTGAGGTGAGGTCGTGCGAGTGAGGTCGGATCTTCAATCCTTTCCCAGTCCGCATTCGTACCGGAATCGAGTGGGCCGGCTTCTGTGGACAACGGTGTGGCGGCTGCTTTTCCGTCCTAGCCCGCGACCATTTCATGCTTGGCGCTGTTGGTTGTTACGGATGTTTGGCGCGACGGTGGAACATAGGGGCGCATCCCTACCCCTCGGTAAGGATCTGGGCGCCGTGGAACTTGACGATGGGGGAAGGCAGCTGTTTGGGCGATCACGTGGATTGCTATGCCGTCGATCGAGTGACGCTCGAACCGTATGCCACGGTTAGTCAGTACACGTTCCCTCTGTACGGCGAGCCATGACTATACGATCAAGGACATGCCGGTTATTACTGCGCCGATCAGGATCGGGCGTCGTGCATGGGTGGCTGCGGACGCGTTCGTCGGGCCGGAGTGTGACAATCGGCGAAGGGGCTGTGGTCGGCGCTCGCGCCAGCGTGTTTCGCAGTGTTGATCCTTGGACGGTGGTGGGCGGAGTCCCGCGCGCATCATCAAGAAATATGAGCCTCAGCAGGAGGAACCATGACCGATACCGCGACTGTCACAAAAGCATAAACAAAGCATAAACCATGAGTGTCTCGATTCTCATTCTGACGTTGAACGAAGAGGCCAATCTGCCGGAGTGCCTGCAGTCGGTGAAAAATGGTCCGACGACATTGTGGTGCTGGACTCGTTCAGCAGCGACAGGACTGATAAAGATCGCCGAGGAAATGGGCGCACGCGTCGTCCAACGGCGCTTTGACAATTGGTCTGCCCATCAGGAATTGGGCGCTCTGAGCAGATTCCATTCAAACATCCATGGGTATTCTATCTCGATGCCGACGAACGCATCGACGGAAAGAGCTGAAAGACGAACTTGCTTCCGATGGCGCACAATCCGAATCAGAGCGCCGTGGCGTACTACTGTGGTCGCCGGAATATGTTTATGGGCCGCTGGATCAGGCACGCGATGCCGCCCGGTATGATTATGCGCTTGTTCCGTCCCTCGCACGTGCGATTTGAGCGGCTGGTCAACCCTGTCCCCGTGATCGATGGGCCGCATGGCTATCTCCGCGGGATGCTGGACCACTACAACTTCAGCAAGGGAATCTCCGAGTGGATCGAGAAGCACAACCGGTATTCGCAATTGGAAGCGCTGGAAGGGGATGAAGTTGATTCATCAGCCCTCGGAAGCGCAGCCGGGACTCTTCAGCGCCGATCGCGCTCTGCGCCGTCGGGCCCTCAAGAATCTCTCCACTTTCGGTTGCCGTGGCGTCCGTTCTTGAAGTTTCTCTACCTGTATGTTTGGCAGCGGGGATGGTTGGACGGGCGGGCCGGATTCACGTACTGCGTGCTGCAATCCTACTACGAATACATGATCGTGCGTGAAAATGCGGGGAACTCGAGACGGCGGGAACAGGGTTACCGACCTGAAAGGGAACGAGGCGACTGCGTGTGTCGTCTCTGCAAGCATGGCTAAGACCATCTTCGTCAACCGATACTTTTTCCCCGACCACTCGGCGACGAGTCAGCTCCTCAGCGATCTCGCCTTCGATCTCGCCTCTCGGGGCCAGGACATTCATGTGATCACCGGCGGGCAACTGTATACAGATCCTCAGGCGTCGCTGCTCTCCGAGGAAGTGATCTGCGGCGTGAAGGTACATCGCGTGCGGACTTCGCGGTTCGGGCGCGCGCGTTTGTGGGGCCGGATGCTCGACTATCTGACATTCTATTTTCGGCGCGACCCGGCGATTGGTCCGCTCAATCCAGCCGGGCGATGTGGTTGTGGCCAAGACGGATCCCCCGATGATGTCGGTCTGTGCCGCGTGGGCGGCAAAAATCAAGAAGGGTGTTCTCGTCAATTGGGTCCAGGATCTGTTTCCGGAAGTGGCCACTTCTCTGGATGCGTTTCCGGTGTGCGCTTTGTCGCGCCCATGCTGAAACGGTTGCGCAACGGATCGCTGCAACAAGGTCGATCGAACGTCGTGCTCGGCGCACACATGGCTCGACGGCTGCGGGACGAAGGGGTCCCTGGCCGATCGTATTGCGGTGATCGAGAACTGGGCGGATGGCGAGGTCATTTCAACCAGTCCCCAAGGAAGACAATCCACTTCTGTGCGAATGGCGGTTGGAGGGCAAGTTCGTCCTGGGATATTCCGGCAACATGGGGCACGTTCACGAGTTCAAGACCATGATCGATGCGGCAGAACGCCTACAAGGCGAGCCCGAGATTGCCTTCGTGTTTATCGGCGACGGTATTGCGAGAGAATGGCTCGAAGCTGAAACGGCGGCACGCGGTCTGACGAACGTGCAGTTCCGTCCATACCAGCCGATGGATCGTTTGCGGTGGAGCCTGAGTGTGCCGGATGTGCACTTCGTTTCATTGAGGCCGACGCTGGAAGGGATGATCGTCCCGAGCAAGTTCTACGGTATCGCCGCAGCCGGCCGGCCGGTCATTCATGTCGGCGATCCCGATGGAGAGATCGCTCGCATCGTGGAGCGCGAACAATGCGGGTGGAACTTCTGTATCGGTGAAGTCGGTCCCCTGGCGCGATGTATTCTGGAACTTTCTCAGAGGCCCCATGAGGCGAAGGAGGCCGGATGTCGTGCGCGACTTGCCTTCGATCGGCAGTATGCCCGTGTGCATGCCTTGAAACACTGGCGGAGGCTTACTGGACTCTGTCTCCTCTACCGTTCCTCAGCGCGCGATGGAGGAGGTCGTGCAGGAGTTTTCGGTTACTGCCGGGGAAAAAATGATGGGTCCGGGAGGGGAACAGACTATTGGTCTTCATTCTGGTCGGCGTAGCAATGACCGGAATTCTGCTGTCCCGTTATCCCACTGCGGTCGAACGGACGGCATCGGCATCCGTCCCACGACCGTTCATCGTATTCGACGCGACGCTCTACAAAGACAAACCCTCTCTCGAGGCCTACGGTGTCCATCCCATCACGGTGTTGTATGAGTCCAGGCTGTTCGTGGCCAACCAGTTGCCTGCCGCCATGCCTCCAGAGACCGTCGTGCGTTCTCTCGCATTTGAGCTGCGCAGTTCACCGGAGCCCGTGGTACTGGATATCGAGCGGTGGCCGCTCAAGGGAGATGGGCTTGTAGTGCAATCGACTGTCGGGAAGTTCTTGTCGGTGCTGTCGTGGATGAAAGGCGAGGCGCCCGGCGTTCCATTTGGAGTCTATGGCACGGTGCCGGTACCGGACTATTGGCGCGCGATTCGCGATCCCGCGAGTGAAGAATTTCAATCGTGGCAGCAGGATAACGACCGGTTGGAAGGTGTGAGCGACCGAGTCGACGCGCTGTTTCCCTCCATCTACACCTTTTATACCGACAGACAAGGCTGGGTGACGTACGCAATTGCTCAGATTGCCGAGGCCAAACGCAAAGCGAAGGGAAACCGGTCTATGCAGTTTCTCTGGCCGCAGTACTCATGAATCCAATCGAGTGCTCGGCCTTCGCCCACTCGATCCCGATTATTGGGAGTTGCAATTGAACACGGTCTATCAGCATGCGGATGGTGTGGTGATCTGGGAGAGGGTGGGGAGATAACGGACCGGAGTCCTGGAACGAAGGGGCCCCTTGGTGGCAAGTGACAAAACGATTTATGAGCCGAGTCGATCAGACTGCCCCGCTCCTCCTAGAGACATCATAGCCCATTAGTGCGGTGAAGCTGTTGATGTTACAGGGGTATTTCAGTCCTCTGCTGATCCGGCTTCGTAGCTGACTTTGATTCGGATCCGTTGAGTCGTCCTTTCCTCCTCCCTCTTCTTTTAACATTTAGTTAACACAAACTTGAGATTGGCGATGCCACCGCTCGACCCGCAAGCGATAGACTACGTCACCTAAAAATCGGCTGAATCCGCTGTGGATCCTTGCTCAGTGTGGACGAGACGTGATGAGAGGACCCCGATGATTGTTCACCCCACGGCCCTCGACACTCCATCACGACCTCCCTCAGGCATGTCCTCGGTTCGCGTACTGACCGGCATGAATCCTTGGGGACTCTGGGGCGTGCTGGCTGTCGTGATGACGGTCCTGGGCTATCTCTACGCAGACAGTCTGCGATTCTTGATGCAGAACGTGGCTGGAGGATGACAACTACAGCCATGGGCCGTTTATTCCGTTGATCTCTCTCTATCTGATCTGGCTTCGACGGTCTCAGTTGCGAACAATCGAGCGGCACGGCTCGTGGTGGGGAGTTCCGATTGTCGCTGCGCGGGCTGCTCGTGTATGTCGTGGGCGAGTTTGCCGCCATGTATGCGGTCGTCCATTTCTCGCTCTGGATTGTGATCGTGGGATTGCTCGCATGCGCCATCGGCCTGTCCGGTATCCGCCTACTGGCTTTTCCCTGCTCTATCTGCTCGCCGCACTACCGCTGCCGGTCTTTCTCCAGAATGAACTTTCCAGCCGTCTCCAGTTGTGGTCATCGGCGTTGGGGATCGGATGTCTCCAATTGGTCGGTGTCATGGCGTATCGGGAAGGCAACGTCATCGATCTGGGACCGATTCAGTTACAAGTCGTCGAAGCATGCAGCGGGGTCAGGTATCTGTTCCCGCTCATAGCCCTCACACTGCTCTGCGCTTATCTCTACCGCGAATCTCTCTGGAAGCGGATACTGCTCGTTCTGTCGAGCATTCCGATCTCGATTCTATTGAACGGCTTTCGGATCGGTGCGATCGGCTTGTTGGTTGAGGCCTATGGCGGGAGTGCGGCCGAAGGCTTCAGTCACTTCTTTGAAGGGTGGGTCTTCTTCGTGGCCAGTCTCGGTCTGCTCTGTGCCGAGATGTGGGTCCTGGCTCGAGTGGGCTCGAGCGTGATAGCGCCGTCCATTTGCGCAGTTGATCGGTCCTCCTGCGGCCGGCGTCTCAGCGTCGACGTTCACGGTTCACCCATCCGCAGCAGCTCGCGTTTCGCCGGCTCCCGTGCTAACGGGAGGAGTCCTGCTCATTCTCGCGGCCTTTGCGGCCCCCTCAGTGGCCCCGCATGATTTCCCTCCTCCTGCGCGGCAGTCGTTGCTCGACTTTCCGTTGCAGCTTGGTGAGTGGGGGGCGCCTCTTCCGTCATGGAGCGGCAGTACCTCGACGCACTGCAGTTGGATGATTACGTGCTTGCAGACTACAGCGCAGTCGAGAAGGTGCCGGTGAATATGTACGTGGCCTACTATCAATCTCCCAAGAAGGGCCTGTCGTCACACTCGCCGAGGCAGTGTATTCCGGGTGGCGGTTGGGAGATCACGTCCTTCGACACGGTGCGATTGGACCATGTCTCAGGAATCGCTCCTGCTCTGGACGTCAATCGAGTCGCGATCCAGAAAGGTGGCCAGAAACAGATTGTGTACTACTGGTTCAAACAACGTGACCGCTTGATCACCAGCGAATATCTCGTGAAGTTCTTTCTCTTTTGGGATTCCTTGACGCGGCATCGGGCCGATGGGGCCCTTGTGCGCTTGGTATCGAGTGTCTATGCCGGGGAGACGGAGGCAATCGCCGATGGGCGTCTCCAGACCATGGCCGGTCTCGTGATGCCGGTGCTCGGTCGCTATGTTCCGGACTGAGGTGTAACGCGTCATGGATACGGCGTTGTTTTTCAGTTTCATGGGCTCATTGATTATCTGCATGGCATTGATTCCAGCATTGAGTGCCTCCGCCTGGCGGCTGCAATTTGTCGACGTTCCGCGCGAGCGCCACGCGCATGACGCCCCTGTCGCGAAAGTTGGTGGGATCGCCTTTGCCGTGGCCACCTTTGCCGCGGTTGCTCCTGTGGGCCCCCAAAGACCAGCTGATACTTTCCAGTTTGCTTGGCGGCGCGGTCATCGTTCTGTTCGGAATCTGGGATGATCGAATCGGCCTCAACCCTCGGATGAAATTCCTCGGACAAGTATTGGCTGCCGCAATCATCATCGGCTTGGCCGGTGTTCGCCTCAACACGGTACCGTTCGTCGATGACGTGTTGTTCCCGGCATGGGTAGCCATTCCGCTCACCCTGTTGGTGATTGTGGGAGTGACGAATGCCGTCAACTTGGCCGACGGACTCGATGGCTTGGCCGGAGGGTTGTCCCTCATCAGCTTCGCCGGCATTGCCTACCTCGCCTACCAGGCGAACGAATCGCTTTTGGTTCTTTTGATGATGTCGGTCCTGGGAGGGCTGTTGGGTTTCTCCGATTCAACACCTATCCCGCCAAAATTTTCATGGGCGATGCTGGAAGTCAATTTCTCGGACACTATCTGGCCGTAGCCGCCATTCTGTTGACCGATTCTGAGCAGGACTATGTACAGCCCTCTTGCTGGCGCTGTTTATTTGGGGCGTCCCCTGCTGGATACGATCGGAGTCATGGGGCAACGACTGGTGGAAGGCCGATCCCCGTTTGTCGGCGACCGTAATCACATCCACCACAAGTTGCTGGCCAGGGATTGACGCATGGTCAAGCCGTCATGCGTGATCTACCTTGCCCATGCCGCAATGGTGAGTTGTGCCTACTTGTGCTACGGTGGCAATCGGAAGTTGTGCTGATCGCTGTGTATGTGTTGTGGGCCGCTGCGATTCTCTCGATATTCGTCCGATGGCCGTATCGTGTTACGTCGGAGAGCGTTCCCACCGAAGCTGCACTTACCGTACATGCGAACAGTCAATCAGAGCGACTGCCAATCGGAGAATATGCATTCAAGGCACTCCAACTAGCGGTTCCTCTCTATCTCATCACATCGGTGGCGATGCCGAAGGAAATTCCATGGGATGCCGGGATGATCGCTGCGGGACTGTTGGTTGCGGTGGTGGGATCAATGGTTGCAGGCCGCTGGAACGGCGTGGGTGGTGCGGGCGGGTCTGTATGTCGGGAGCACTTGCCTGATGTATTACAGTGAAATCTCTCCGCGACTCTCCGGGAGCGATTTGATGACTCCCCTCAACATCGGGTTCATCCTCTGTGGCCGGACTGGTCGTGCTGACCATCCGGTTTGCCGGTACGGACCGGTTTCAAACGACGCCGCTGGACTACTTGATTGTGTCGTTGGCTGTCGTCATGCCGTTCTTGCCGGAAATGACGGTGGGCACTGTGCCGGTGAGTCTTCTCGCCGCAAAACTGATTGTGTTGTTCTTTTTCTTTCGAACTACTGCTCCACATCTATTCATCTGCGGCAACTCGATTGGGCTGGGTGTCGGCCTGGATGTTGGGTGGATTGGTATTGCGGGCGTGGTGGTCGTGATCCGATTGTGGAAGAGGAGGCAGGCGTCATGAAACAGAGTATGGCCCTCGTACTGACGGTTGTGCTGTCGATTGGGTTGTCCGGCTGTGGAGGTCCCGAGGAGAACAAGGCCAAGTATCGTCTCCGCGCACAAGAATACTTTCAGCAGGGCAATTTCCCCAAAGCCCGCGTGGCGCTGCGAAATGTGCTGAAAATCGATCCTAAAGACGTGGAAGCCTATTTTCTCTACGCGCAGGTGGAGGAAAAGGAGCGCAATTGGCGCAATGCCGTGGCGGGATATCAGCAGGTCGTGGAATTGAGCCCGGATCATGATCGTGCGCTCGTCAAACTGGCCAAGTACTATCTGGAAGCGCGCGCACTGGAGGAGGCGACGCAGACCGCGAATCGGATCCTGGCAAAGAACCCAGTGCATGTTCCGGCGCAGGCATTGAAGATTGCCGTGACGGCGGTGTCAGGCCGGCTGAACGAGGCCATCGGTCAGGCAGAGCGGTTGATCGCCACCGCGCCCACTGAAACCGATGCGGTGCTGCTCATCGCATCCTTGTATACCGCCAATCAGCGCGGGGAGGAAGCGTTGCCGCTGCTCCGTCAAGCCTTGGAGTCCAAGCCCGGCAATCTGGAATTGCTCGATGCTCTGGCGACGACGTTAATCAAGCAGGGACACATGGATGAAGCAGGGTCCACGTTGCAACAGATCATTGCATTGGAACCGACGGTCTTGAATCACCGGCTGCGGCAGGCGGCGTTTTACGATCATCAGCAGCAATTCGACAAGGCCGAGGCGGTGCTCAAGGAGGCGATCCGGCTCGATCCCGAGAATGAAACGCGTCGATTGGCGCTGGTCGAATATGTGGCAAAGCGGCGCGGGCTTGAGCCGGCCGAAACGGCGCTATTGGATGCCCACAAAGATCTTCCACGCTCAGCCAAAATATGGTTTGCAGTCGGTGGTCTCTATGAATCGACACAGCGTACCGACAAGGCCCGCGAGACCTATCGAGCAATTCAGAAAGAATATCAGAAGAAGCCCTGAAGGGCTTGAGGCGCAGGTCAAGCTTGCCAGCCTCGATTGGATTGCAGGAAAAGACCGATGACGCAGAGCGGCAGGTTCAAGAGGTGATCAAGGAAAACCCTCGATCGACGGACGCATTGTTGTTGCGGGGAAAGATCGCGTTGCAGCGAGGGAACGGGAAAGATGCCACGCAGGATTTCAGGTCCGTTGTGAAGGACCAGCCTGAGTCGGCTGATGGATACATGTGTTGCTCGCGCGAGCCTATCTGATGACGGGTGAGACGAGGCTCGCCCGCGAAAGCCTGGATCGAGCGCTCAGCTTGAAGCCGTCGTTGATGGAGGCCCAGGTGATGCTGGCCGGGCTGGATGCGTCCGTCGGCCATATCAAAGAAGCACGAGAACGGTTGGATACGCTCATTGCCCGCGATCCCGGTAACGTGGCCCTCTTGGGCATGATGTTCCAGCTGCAGACGCAGGAGAAAGACTGGGGGCAGAGCCAAGCGACGTTGACGAAACTGCGAACCGCGGGTGCGGATCGAGCTGCCGCGGATTTAGCAGAAGGACATGTGGCGGTGGAACAACAGCAATGGGAGAAAGCAGAAGCTGCCTATGTTCGAGCTGCCGAGCAACGTCCCATGGCGCCGGAACCGCTTTTGGCCCTGGTGCAGCTTGGGATGAAGCGTGGACAGGTGGCGGAAGCCCAGTCCCGGCTTGAAGGTGTATTGGCCGCCCATCCCGGACCATCCCTATGCGGACGGCTTCCTCGGGGAATTATTGCTGACGCGGGGCGACGTGTCGGCAGCAATCCCGCATTTCGAAACCGCGGCACGTCTCAATCCGAAGTGGAGTACTCCCTGGGTCCATCTGGCGAGATACCACTATACCGGGAAGCGGATGGCTGAAGGGGATGAGGCCCTTGTGAAAGGGCTCCAAGCAAGTCCCGAGAATGAACAGATGCGGTTGCTGCTTGCAGTAAGCCTTGGTAATCAGCGCCGCGTTTGACGAGGCCATCGACCACTACGAGAGTGTATTGCGCAAGAATCCGAACTCGATATTGGCGGCGAACAATCTGGCGGCCACGCTGGTCGACCATAAGAGCGATCCACAGAGTCTTGAACGTGCCCTAACGTTGAGCCGGGCATTTGAATCGCAGACTCCGAATCCCTATCTGCTCGATACCTTGGGGTGGGCACACTATAAGCTGACCACGGGAATGATGCAGTGCGATTGCTCAAGCAGGCCACGGCCTTGGCCCCCGATCATCCGGTACTGAATTACCATCTTGAGCGGCATTTTCGAAATCCGGGCAACCTGTCGACGCCCGCGTTCATTTGAAGAAGGCTGTGGCAGCAGGAGCACCGTTTGAGGGAATGGAAGCAGCCAAGGCGTTGTTGGCGGAGGTGGCGGGGTGAGGGCTCTTCTGTGGAGAGGCCTGGGTTGTGGTCTCGTCTGTGCGGTGTTGGTATGGATTGGGATCTCTCTTTCGAGAACAGCGTGTGCGAGGCGGCGGAGACAGCGGTCGCCGAACCCAGTTACCTGATAGGTCCGGAAGACGTGTTGAAGGTAGCGGTCTGGAAAGATGAACAGCTCACGCAGGAAACGGTGGTGCGCCCCGACGGGATGATTACCTTCCCTCTTATTGGAGACGTGTCCGCGGCAGGACGTACGGCAGAAGATGTCCGTAATGAAATTGCGAGGCGGTTGAGCAAGTATCTTCCGAATCCACATGTGACGGTCGCGGTGCTCAAAGTTCTGAGTAACCGAATTTATGTCCTGGGGCGCGTGAACAAACCTGGGGAATATCTGGTCGGCCACTATACGGATGTGCTGCAAGCGTTGAGTATGGCAGGAGGCCTCACGCCCTATGCGTCCGAGAACGATATCAAGATCATGCGGCGCGGCGGAGGCGAACAGCAAGTCTTCCATTTCCGATACGCAGATATGCTCAAGGAGAGGGATCTGAAGCAGAACATCTTGTTGCAGCGTGGCGACGTGGTGATGGTGCCGTGACCGAATGGGACTCTTGTATGCCCGTCTCAATCGTTCGCCCATGGAGACACACCTGCGGTTGCGCGTGTTCGCCGGCTTGTGTGGCGCGATGATGTTGATGTCAGGCGGTTTAAGAGGCGAGGCAGGCGCGGCTGAATGGTCGGCCGATCCATCATTAAGCCTGAAAGGTGTGTACAACAGTAACTTGCTCTTGTTTAACGGCAACAACGAAGTGTGGGGATACTGGGTCAGTCCCGGATTGAAGTTCAAGGGCTCCACCGAGTCGTTGAGGTGCAAGGGAGCGCCAAGAGTGATTTCGTCCAATACTACGGCGGCACGGATCGAAGCCTGACCAATCTGTATTTTCCGTTGCGGGTGTCGTACCGGCAGGATCGATATACGTTTGGGTTCGAGGGAGGCTTTACGCGCGACAATACCTTGCAAAGTGAATTGCAGCAGACTGATTGGTCTTGGGTTTTACTCAACGAAGCCTGTGGAATGCCATGCCCACCTTTACAGTTGGAATCACGGAACGGCTGTCCTGGCAAAGCAGCTATCAGTTCACGGATGCGCAGTATCAAGATGGGATTAAATTCGGTCTCGTAAATTATCAGGTCCAGGGAGGGACGACAGGAATCACTCTATAACCTCCGCGAGCGTGATCAAGTCCAGCTGACCGGTGAATACACGTCGTTTCTCATTCCTCACGCATGCAAGACTCAACCTATTACGGCGCGCAAGCAGGATGGACACACGATTTTGGTCAGGAGCTGACAGCCTCGATATCCGGAGGAGTCCGGTTCGTGACCTCGACGCAGGATGTTTCAGGAGGATCCCTTGAGTGCCTCGCGAGACGGTCTGGGTCTACAGAGGTACTCTCCGCAAGAGGTTTGAGAGGGCCACAATTCAGATAGACGGTGGCCGCGGAGGTGAATCCCAGCGGGTTTGGCCGCCTGCTGCAAACCGATCGTGCTGGTGTAACGCTATCCCACAACCTTACTGGAAACCGTTACCCTTTCGTTGAATGGAAGCGTCTATCTCGTATCGGGGGTTGTGACTGATCCATCGATCACCCCTGCCGCAGCAGAGATACTCGTCTATTAACCCAAGCCTGTCATGGAAATTCAGCCAATGGTGGACGCTCGATGTCGCGTACTCCTATTCGGAACGTGTCGTGGACAGCCTGAATCAATGGAACTTCGCCAACTCGACGTTTGTCATGCTGACGTATGGAGGGCCGAAGTGGTCGGTGTCCCGATAACCGGTGGACACGCCACAGGCTACAAGAACTATGGAAGCTCCGCAAAGATCTGTATGACTATCTGGCCCTGCTGCGCCGCCGCAAGACCCTGATTCTCACGGTCGGCGCATCGCTTTTGGCAGCCAGCGCGGCGTTGGCATTTCTCCTGCCTGCGGTGTACCGCTCAACAGCGACAATTCTTATTGAGGAACAGGAAATCCCGCCCGATCTCGTCCGGTCGGCCATCGCGACCTATGCCGATCAACGGATTGAGACGATCCAAACAGCAAGTATTGAGCCGGTCCACCTTGTGGCGGATCGTCGAACAGTACGATCTCTATAAGGACCTGAGAAAGCGAAGCCCGACGGAAGAGGTGTTGACCCGCTTCATCAAGGACATCCAGATCGAAGTCATGAATGTGAAGGTCATCGACAAGCGAACGCAAAATCCCACTCAGGCGACCATTGCGTTCACCCTGGCATACGACGGCGAGAGTGCGGAGCTGGCGCAGAAAGTGGCGAACGAGCTGACCAGTCTGTTTTTGGGTGAAAACCTCAAGACCCGCGAGCGGCATGCTCAGGAGACGACTCGCGTTCTTAAAGCGAGAACTGAAAATCTGTCGCATCATATCCAGGGGCTGGAGCAAAACTTTCAGGGGTCAAACGGCGGGCGGACGGTGCGCTGCCTGAGCTGGTCCAATTGAACATGCAGTTGTTGAGTCAGGTTCAACGGGAAGTCATCGATTCGGACCGCGATATCCGAAGCTTGAAGGAGCGAAAAACATACTTGGAAGGAGAGCTGGCGACGCTGAGAGCCGCATACGCCGCTCATCAGCGCGAGCGGTGAACGCTTTGCTGGACTCGAGCGAGCGGTTAAAGCCGCTGCGCGCCCAATATGCCAGCGTGTCGGCCTACCTCGAGCCCGACCATCCCGATCTCATCAAGCTGAAACAGGAGATGTCGTCGCTTGAGAAGCGAAGCCGGCGCGACGGATGGGCGGGAGGAACTGTCGAAGCGGCTTATCGCGGAGCGGGCGGCGCTCGCGGCGTTGCGGGAACGGGTGGGGGAGATGCATCCCTGATGTGATTCGATTGCAGCATGTCGTGGCCTCGCTTGAACGAGAACTGCTGGCTGCCGTGGCGCGGCCGTCGCAGCCGTCCACCGTCAAGCCGGAAAATCCTGCCTATATCAATATTCAGTCGCAGCTGGCTTCGACAACGGCCTCGCTGCAGTCTCTGGAAGCAGCGCGGGTAGATCTGAAACGGCGCATGGCTGAATTTGCCAAGCTGATTGGAGTCGACGCCGACCGTCGAACCTGAATACCTGGATCTGGTCCGGGATCGCGAAAGCTCCGTGCGCAAGTTTCAGGAAATCACGTCGCGCCTGATGGAGCGCGCAGGTTTCTGCCGAACTGGAAGTACAGCGGAAGGGCGAGCGGTTCTCGCCGGATTAACCCCGCCGGAACTGCCGGAGAAGCCGGATCGGCCCAACCGCCTGGCGATTCTCCTGCTCGGGGCATTTCTCGCCATTGCCGGAGGAGTCGGAACCGGCGTCGTCGCGGACAACGTGGACCGGAGGATCTTTACGGTCGATCAGCTGGGGCGTGCTATGCGGGGGTGGTGCCGCTGACCGTCATTCCCTATCTGCCGTCCGAGGGTCGAACTCGTGGCGCTTGGCCGCCGTCGTGCAGTCTTCAGCCTTGCCGGCCTTGGCGTCGTGGTGGCCGGTGCGCTTGTTCTACATGTGGCGTGGATGCCGTTGGACGTGCTGTGGTTCACGATCATGAGAAAACTTGGCTGAGCCGGGGAGAAGAGGAGAGTCCTGATGGAATACTTACAACAGGGGTTGGAACGGTTCAAGCAGGAGCATGGATCGGAGGCCCGGCGCCCCGGCGTTCGGCCGGACATGCTCACCCGGTGCCGCCGCCGATTGTCTATACCTCGACGAAGACGGTCGAAGTGACCGATGACACGATGCGTGCGCAGCGTTTGATCACCGGGTTTGAAGGGGGCGCATTCGTCGATGCGTACAAGATGTTACGGACACAGGTCGTGCAACAGTGTCGTCAGAAAGGGTGGAACGTATTGGGCGTCACGGAGTCCCACTCCACATGCAGGAAAACGTTGACAGCTGTGAACCTGCGTCGCTCGCGCTGGCGATGGATTTGGCCCACACGGTGCTGCTAGTCGACGCGGATATGCGCCGGCCCGGTGTTCATCAGGCTTTCGGCATGGAGCGCTGTCCAGGGTTGACCGAATATCTGTTTGATGAGATTCCGCTCGAACAGTTGCTGCGTTACATCCTGGCATCGGTCGATTTGTGTCTCTTCCCGGGGACGCACGATCACGAATTCCTCGGAGGCGCTGGCTTCGCCCAGAATGGGGGCGTTGGTGGAAGAGCTCAAACACCGCTATCCGGCGCGCCTGCTGGTGTTCGATCTGCCCTCTTGTTGTCGCGCGCCGACGTCCACGGATTCGTTCCCCACATCGATGCGCTTCTGTTGGTCGTCGAAGAGGGCCGGACTGGTTCGAGCGATGTTGCGCGGGCAATGACGGCGCTGAAGGGAAGTGTGCCGATACTCGGCGGCGTCTTGAACATGTCCGGTCGAGGAGAGATGACCTCGGCGTCGCGCGAAAGATCTACTTAGTGGCGCATACGGGATAACACGACTATGTACGAAACATACTATCAACTGAAGGCACAAACCGTTCACGTTGCTGCCCGACCCGGAATTTCTCTTCCTGGGAACCAGGCACAAGATGGCGCTGAGTCTTCTGGAGTATGGACTGGTCAATGGGTCCGCGTTTATCGTCATCACCGGTGAGCCGGGCACTGGAAAGACCACGCTGCTGAATCGGCTATTGATCAATCTCGCCGTCAATGGACCATCGGCAATGCTGGAGAATACGCATGGAGGCTTGGCGGCCTCATGCCGTGGATCGACGGCATCTTTTGGTCTGGTGACCAAAGGAAAAACGAAGTGGAGCTCTTCCATGAGTTTGCGCGATTTTTGAGGGCGAGCAGGCCGCTGGTCGGCGCGTGCTCTTGGTCCTCGACGAGGCTCAGAACGTCGGATCGGCCATGCTGGAGGAACTCCGGTTGCTGTCGAACCTGAACGATGGGCGCCGCCGATCGCTGCAGATTTTGCTGTCGGGACAGCCGGCGCTTCGAGATCTCTTGAAGGGGCCTGATGGAACAGTCTCGCCCAACGCATCGCAGTGGAGTATGCACTGGAGCCGTTGGCCGAGGGAAGAGAGCCATCGCGTACATCGGTCATCGCGTACGATGGGCCGGAGGGCGGAGACCGCTGTTTTCCACGCTAGCCTGTCGGAAAGATCTTTGCGTTAGCCGGCGGGGTCCCCCGGCTGATGAATCAGCTGTGCGACCATGCCCTGGTGTATGGGTATGCGGCGCAGGCTGACGTGATTACGGCCCGCCTTGCACTCGATGCCGCGCGGGCACGGGATCGAAACGGTTTTCTGCCTTTTTCGAAGGGATCCGGCTTCGATTGAGCCGGGCCAGAATGAGAGTCATGAGGAAGCGGCCGAAGTCTCGACAAGTCTACCGGTGGCCTCCGATCAGGACTGCGCCGGCTAAGACAAAAGCGGATGGGCAGGCAGCCGTCGATCCTGCTGTGTCATATCGCGAGGCCCTCGTGCATTGAAGCAGGCAGGGAGAATTTTCACGGGCCATCGCACTATTGGATCGAGTCGTCGCCGATGATGTATGGGGCGTCAAGGCGCTCGGACAGATCGGGCTGCGTTTGAAGGCGATCGGCCGATACGAAGAGGCCTTGTCTGCCTATCGTGCTGCGCTCGACCGCCCGTCAGGGTCCGCGCAGGATCTGGTCTCGCTTCGATATATCTACGCACGAACGCTGGAATCGATGGGGCGATCCAAGGAAGCAGTCGATTGCTATCGCACGATCAGTCGTGATGGTCGAAACTATCGCGATGTGGCTGTACGCATCGATCAGCCAGAGCCTTCCACGACGGTCGACAACGAGGCGTTGACGACCTCGCAAACGTGGTTGCAGTCGTTGGTCCGCAACTGTACCCAGCTTCTCCGCAGCACCAGCTGACCGGAATTCCTGATCCATCGCAAGTCTTGCCGAGTATTCATCCCATCTGCTGCACAAGTTAACCAATACCGGAGACAGCCGTAACCCGGTTGTAATGGTCTCCTCATATTCTCTTTCCGCCGACGTGACGCAGTGGTGCGGAAGGGGAATGAATGAGGACAACCGGTCGAGTATTGATATGGATAGGAATCATGGTGCTGGGGTGGCTTTATACCCCATGGTCTCCGGCGCTGGCCGGCAAGCTCGAAGACCTTCTGCTCGAAAAACAAACAGATCACCATCGATCAGTGGGTCCAGCTGAAAGCGGAGGAAGAGAAGCGGGAAGCGAAAGCCTTTGAACAAAGTCGAGGAGTCGGCGATGTACCTGTCCGCGAACGGTGGTATGAAAAGATCAGTATCAGAGGCTATACCCAATTCCGCTATAACTATACGCCGAACAACGATCTCCTGACCTCCCCCGGGGGACCGCTCGATCGTGAAGTTCAACGAGTTTTTTTGCGCCGCGCTCGCCTTATTGTGAGCGGCCAGCCTCATGATCGCGTGTTCGTCTATCTGCAGGGTGAATTCGCAGGCGTCGTCAACAATACGGACAATACAGAGGGCACAGCGATATTGAGAGATGCCTACGCGGATATCTTCCTCACGGAGAACAAAGAATGGCGGATCCGGGCAGGGCAGTCGAAGATACCGTTTGATTCGAAACGATGCAGTCAAGCCAAAATCGGCTGGCGTTCGACCGCAATGACGCAACGTTTAGTGCAGTCCCGAATGATCGCAATCTGGGAGTCTATCTCTACCGTGCGCCGACCGTAGTGCGCGCGAGCGGTTCCGTCGGTTGGTGGAGAGCGGCCTCAAAGGGTCCGGGCGACTCATGGCATGCTGGGAATAGGGGTTATCAACGGTCAGGCTATCGATACGCAAGATAAGAACAAAAATAAGCACCTGGTATTTCACTCGATGTATCCCCACGAGTTTTCCAACGGTCAAATCGTTGAGGTCGGGATGGACGCCTTCACAGGACAGATCGTGGTTTCGACAGCTCCCGTCATACCGACGAATCCAGCACTGACAAACGGACAGCCGATCTCGCCTCAAGTCACGAACGGCGGGAATTATCTCGACGAACGAGTCACGTGGCATGTGGTCGTCTATCCACAACCGTTCGGCATTCAAGCGGAGTATATGATTGGGAGGACGCCTCAGCTGAATACGGCCAGGACGGCGGTGGAACTCGGATCCGTGCACGGCGGGTATGTTCAACTGTATTACAATTATAAATGCGACACCTATTGCCAGAGCATCTTTCCGTATGTGCGCACGCAAGAATATTTCGGCGGCCAGAAACTTCAGGATAATGCTCCGCGAGCCTCGACGCGGGAGACAGAGCTGGGGCTCGAGTATCAGTTCAATCGTGTCGCTCGAATTGACCGTCGCCTATGCCTGGACTCAGCGAACCTCGGGGGAGGCGGACACCCTTCCAGTCAATACCTGTGGTCTTTCCGCATCGCCGGTCTCGTGTACCCAGACCCCTATCAGCTCCAAACCGGGAACTTGATTAGATTCCAACTCCAATGGAGCTTTTAGGGAGTCATGTGAGATGATCATTTGGTCTGTCTGGTCTATCTCGTCTATCTGGTTGACAGGAGACTCTCTCAGATCCGGACCGAGATAGACTGGAACAGGCCAGACAGACCGGAGTCTTGGTCCTGGGGAGTTGGTTGGACCAGTGGGCGGGGGGCAATTGCTTGTACAGCACCGCCAGTTCCCGATTGTTCCATTGAAAGACTTTACCCAGGCCTCCGACGGGGCGTTCCCGCTTGGCTGACTCCGGCTCAAAATCAACGCGGCCATCTTGTGGGGCCAGCGATTGCATCGGTGTGAGCCGATCGTCCGTTGTTTCTGCGGCACCGAAAGTCGGCCATATAGCGGGTATGCGACCGGTAGGTTCGCAAGAATCAGGTGCAGTTCATCGCCTGCGACGAACACTCCTCCCGACGTAACTTCTCGCGTAACGGCTGAGATGGCTCGAGTCTGATAGAAGGTCACGACTTCTTCCGGCGTCGCTCTGCTGAGAGCCAGCGCTAATAGTGGTGCAAAGAGGGTGATATCCTTGTTCGTGAAGGCTGGATGGACTCGCGGAACAGGCTCCCGCTCGAGGATATCGCCCCGAACAAGGGCGATAGGCTCATCGATCCTCACCCCGCGCGAGGACAGCGGCGATGTGTTCGGGCGTGATGGAGATTGGATGGGAGTGTTCCTCTCCCTTCTTCACTGTCCGATCAAACTCCAACCGGACGTAGGCAGCCGGTGTGTCGTAGATCGTGATGGTGGTGAATTGTCTGGGGCTACAGGCGCTCATCAGTCCGACGCAGACGAAAGCAAGAAAAGCTAGGCGGATGAGTCGACGCATGGAGCCTAGTCGAGTATCTTAGCCGGTCCCTCAGCGGTTGCGGTTCGCAAAGGGGTCGCCCACATCATGGTCAGCCGGTTGAGTTCCATCGTTGGGAGCGGGTAATACCCCTGGTCCACGACAATTTTCTGTCCCCGTTGGCTCAGCGCGAATTTCACGAATTCTGCGAGCGGGCCCGGGCGGTGCGACTTTCGGCGGCCGGTTGATATAGAGATACAGATTGCGCCTCAGACGGGTAGGACCCGTCCATCGCCGTCTCAAATGTCGGCTCCACGTACCGTCCACCCTTGACTGTCGCCAAGGGAACAGGACGGACTTCCGATGTCCGGTAGCCGATGCTGCTGAATCCGATCCCGAATCGATCCTTCATCAGTTCAACCACGACCGACGCCGACGCCGACGCCACGCTGTCATGCTCTTCTTCAAGTCGGCTCCGTTCAACACATGCTCTCTGAAGAAGGTAGCCGTACCGGAATTTCCATTCCGTCCGTAGAGGCGAACAGGCGCCTCCGCCCACTCTTCCTCAAACAACATGACGTCGCCCCACACGTTGACAGGATATTCCAGTCCGCGTCGCCGTTCTTAGAGAAGACGGCATCGACTTCGGCGAGGGTCAATCCTTCGATCGGATTATCTTTGTGCACGAAGACGGCCAGTGCGTCCACGGCAACAGGAACCTCAGTCGGCTCATAGCCGAACTCCCGCTTGAATTCAACGACCTCCTGCTGCGTCATACGCCGAGACATCGCGGCAATCTGGGCTTTCCCTTCCAGCAGCGCATCCAGTCCTGTCTCGGATCCTCTGCTGTCCAATTTGATGGAGAGGCCGGGATACAGCTGGCGGAGCTTTGCCGACCATGACTCTGTCAGCGGTTTCATGGTGTCCGACCCTGCGACGGAGAGCGCTCCGGTCAGCTCGTTCACGCGCTGATAGGGGGATCTTGGGATCCAACGAAGGCATGACTTGGCCAGAGACTTGAAGGGCAACAGCAAACAAACAGCACAAGGAACGTAGCGGCACCCACCGAGGACATACGGCGATAGCGTGTCATGCTCTGTCTGGTTATCTGGTTCATCTGGTTTGTTTCGTTTATCTGGTTGATTTGGTTCATCGAGTTGGTCCGATTCAACCAGACAAACTAGATAAACCAAATAGACCAGATCAACCTTCCGCTACGAGGGTACCGGGGCTTCGTTGCCATTAGATCAATGAATTGTTAAATCCGTGTTAACTCCAGCCCGCGCGTCCGGTTATTTGGACCTACATGGTGCCTGTTCGATTTAACGGATAATTAATAAGGTCGTAACGATTTGTATTTACTCTGATCCTATCATGATCTCAATATGGTGACCGGCAAACCATCCATTACAGGCGTCCGCGGCTCGGTACTTATCTTTCTCAAGTCCGAGTCGTTCGCGGAGTCGCTGAAGAAGGGATTAGAAACGAGCGGGTATCGCAGTACAGCAGTGGCCACAGAGTCCCTTGCCCTCACAGAGGCGAAAGCCAACATACCATCCGTGCTTGTACTTGATCGTCGATCAGATTCGATTGCCAACTTCCGTCGAATGTTGAGCACGGTTCCCATCGTCGCTGTGCAGGAAGGACACATCTCCTGCCAGGATGAAGACGTGTCTTCAAGAATATGATCAGGAAGTAGATTTAGTCGTGTGCAGCCAGAGTGTCCGTGAACTGGTCGCGCGGGTGCGCGCCATCCTTCGACGCCGAGGGGCCGGCGTCGAGTCGGGCGCCCAGTATAACGCAGGGAATCTGCGGATGGACCTCGATCGTCACGAAGTCCTCGTCAACGGCCATGCCGTCGAGCTGACTCCAAAGGAATTCCAGATTCTCAGGCAGTTTCTCGAATCACCCCGCCGCGTGTTCTCTCGCCAGGAGATGCTCAACCGGGTCTGGGGAGAAGGTTATGCGCTCGAAGAGCACGCGCTCGATGTTGCACATTCATTCGCTGCGGCAGAAGATCGAGCAGAACCCAGCCAGTCCGACATTCCTCCTCACCGTCCGGGGCGTGGGCTACAAGCTGCGAGCCTAGCCTGCGTTATTCATGAACGCTTCTGCTGCAGGAGTTTAAGCAGGAAGCGGTGGACTTGTGTCGACGCCGTGAGCAGAGTGAAGCGCCAGGTACGCGGTGTGGAATCTGTTATGGGGCTGCCTTCGCGTTCGGCGGCTGACGTTGCACTACGTCATGGATGAATCCATGAAGGCGGGCGTCATTCATCTGCTTTCCCAAGGCTAAAATCTCAGACGCCACTCGCTCGATGGCGGCTTCCGGTGGAGCGGTTCCCAAGTGGTGGTCTTCTTCATGCAGGATCACCTGTCCGGCTTCGGTTTCCGACCATGCTCGGTGCATGTAGGAATTTCTCTTTCCAGATAGGAGTTTGGCTTTTTCGAGAAGCTCGTCAAGACGGTAGGTTTCTGCGGCAGTGGGGTGATGCTTCTTAAACCGCTTCTTGATCCTCTTCCGTAAATCAGAAATGGGCTTTCGTTTTGTGGGATCGAGACTTTTAGGACCCGAGAGTCCGGAGAGTGTTTTCACAGTGTACCGCAGGGTCCGCTCCAGATGCGTATGCGGCGATAGCTAAGCGTCCCAACGCCTCAAGCAATTGTGGCCGGTTTGGAACGGTGAGCCGGTGCATAGAGAGGACATACGCTCGTTCCACTTCACTCGTATAGCAGCGTCTTCAGCCTCCGTCATCGCAGTCTCCTCCGTGTCCGGTCACCCCGCCACCTCTCACCAAATCATCCCATCTCAGTTACAAGCTTCCAACCGACGAGGTTAGCTATTCTGGGACTGTTCGAAGTCAACCGTGCATGATTCAGGCTTATTCAGCGGAACAAAATGGCAGCAGAAACCATAAACCACTCCTCGTTCATTCGTATTCCATGTCTCTTGCTAACTAGTGACGACACATCCAGTGGGAGCGATTCGCCTGGCCTGGAAGCCTGGAGAAAGCCCAATCAGAGGGTGGTGCATCATCGAACGGCTCCAAGTGTACCGCTCTGAGAAAGTGGGGCACAACAACGCTCTACACGCACGAAAAGGAGGCCAGAAGTACCACGTCATAGCCCTTTCGATTGATTGCACTCGTTATCATCTGCGGCGTAACTCCCTTAGTTTTAACGGATAATTAATCCTATCCTGATGATCTGTTGCTCATCCTGCGCCTTATGCTCGCGTCATGTTGACTGGGAAAACGTCCCTCGAAGGTGGATGTGACTCGGTGCTCATCTTCCTCAAATCCGAGCCGTTCGCGCAATCGTTGAAGAAGGGATTAGAAACGAGTGGGTATCGCGGCACGGCAGTGACCTCGGAGTCTGTTGCCCTGACTGAAGCGAACGCGAACGTACCTTCCTTGATTATTCTTGACCGTCGATCCGGTGCCGTCGCGAACTCTCCGGCGGATGAGCAAGTTGCGCACGGTTCCCATCGTCGCCGTGCAGGAGGGACACCTCTCCTGCCACGATGACGAGTGTCTTCAAGAATATGATCAGGGGATAGATTTGGTCGTGTGCGGTCAGAGTGTCCGCGAGCTGGTCGCGCGGATGCGCGCCATCCTTCGACGCCGAGGAGCCAGCGTCGAGTCGAGCATTCGGTACACCGCGGGCAATCTACGGATGGACCTTGATCGTCACGAAGTCCTGGTCAGCGGCCATGCCGTCGAGCTGACTCAAAGGAATTCAGATTCTCAGGCAGTTTCTCGAATCACCCCGCCGCGTGTTCTCTCGCCAGGAGATGCTCAACCGGGTCTGGGGAGAAGGTTATGCGCTCGAAGAGCACGCGCTCGATGTTGCACATTCATTCGCTGCGGCAGAAGATCGAGCAGAACCCAGCCAGTCCGGCATTCCTCCCCTCACCGTCCGGGGCGTGGGATACAAGCTCCGAGCCTAGCCCGGTCTATCTGGTCCATCTGATTCAGCCAAATAAACAAGACAAAGAGACTGAGCACCTCGTTTCCTCCGCCCAGGCTGCCGATAGATAATTGGAACGTAGATTTCACCAACGAATCCCGTACCCTCCCGCACCGAACGATACTCATTCGGTCATAACGACGAAGAGAAACGGAGGCCTAGACGTTCAAGCATTTCAGGTCGTTGATCACGGCAAAGACGTGGTAGTGACTAATGACTTGATAATCGAAGAGGACCAGGACATAACCAGTCAGCGGGTTGACCTGCACATGGGTCACACCATTCAACTTGCCCAACCGGCTCTCCAGTTCATCCGGCCATCGCGGGGGAGCCTTTGACTTCGGGGACCTTGATCCGGATCCTTCCATCAAGCATGTGATAGTACCCAGTTCCGTGCATCGGCGGGGCGACTCCTTTCCAAGAGATTCCTCAACCTGTTGACCACCTCACCTCCGGGGATTCTCATACCCGTCACTTACTATAAGTTAGCGTACAAACCCATTGTTTCGTGAAGCGAGAGACTGGATTACGGATACGTAAACTTTTCGAGCCGCTTTGGCCATCTAGCGTTCCCTTAGCCATGATTCAGTCGTTGATGGACGCGATTCTCAGTTTCGCTATCGTTGGGGAACAACCACATCGCGTCTATCGAACACCTTGTTGTGGAACAGGCGGAAGGATCCCATCCATTGCGGAGGCAACGAGGAGTGGGGAAATTGGTGAGGAGTGTCGGTGGCTAAAATTCGTCTATAGCGACAGGACGGAGCAAATCGCGGCACTGAGAGGATGCCTACTACCGACCCACCCTTGGTAACGCCCAGGTGGTGCGTCCTGGTGTTTATTCATGAGGTCTGCCGCTTCGGTGAGCGGGCGGCGCTCTTCGATCCCGACGATCGGACTGCTCATGATGTCCTCGACGGGGATAAAGTAAGGACTGCGGTCCGAGCCAACGACCTTCTTGACGATATCCGATTCGGTCACAATGCCGATCACGCGGTTTTCGTGGTAGATCAGCACGCTGCCAACATTGCAGGTCTTCATCAGCTTTGCGGCCTCGATCACCGAGGTGCCCGAATCTACTCGTGACGAGCTCTTTCTTCATCAATTGTCCGACTGTGACCATCTGTTGCCTCCCTGGTTTATTATTTTTAATTGAGCTGACTGTACCAGGCCGGCATTGCGCCACGGTTAGAGGCTTGTTACTGATGAGTAAATTCAAGGCTCTCTAACAAGCTGGAAATGTTACAGATTCATAACCAACCTGCAACGGCGTCGTGATGTGGGGTGGGTAGAATTACCCCATCATACTTGGTACTTTGAGCGGAATTTTCGTTGCGTCCGCCGGGCCCGACGTGGGTAGACAAGACCAACCAGCCAGGCCAGCAAAGGGGGTGAGTCATCATGATCGCCGAACTGCGCGCCACGTTGCTTCTCGTTGTGTCCTTCGCCTTTTTCTTGATCATCATCGGTGTGCTCGGGCTCAGCACAATCATGAAACCTGGCCGATGGAGTGAGCGGCCGAGGTCAGCGGGCTGAGCATGCGGGTAAGGGTTCTGGCAATGTTCACCGAGAGGCAGCGATGGAACGACATCTCGATGTCGAGCTGAGCGATCTCAAAGAGAAGCTCTTGCTGATGGGCGAGGCAGTTGAATCTCAATTGCAGGACGCCTGGCACGCGTTGACCGAGCGCAATTCGGACCTGGCGATTCGCGTCGTCGAAAACGACCTGCACATCAACACGCTGGACCTCGAAATCGACGAGACGTGCCTCCGCCTGTTGGCGCTCCACCATCCGAGGGCCGGCGATCTTCGATTTATTACAACAAGCATGAAGATCTCAGCCGAACTCGAACGGATGGGCGATCTAGCGGAGAACATCGCTGAGCGGGCGATCCGAGTTGAACGAAGAGCCTCAACTCAAGCCCTATATCGATATTCCGAGAATGGCTGAGTGGACAATCCAGATGGTCAAAGAGTGCCTGGATGCTTTTGTGAATCGCGATGCCGAACTGGCGCGAAAAGTCTGTAGGGACGACGACTATGTCGACGATCTCACGGAACAACTCTTCAGAGAACTCGTCTCGTTCATGCTGGAAGATCCAAGAACTCGTCACACGGGCGGCTCGCCTGACGTTCATCGGCAAGTATTACGAGCGGATTGCCGACCATGCCACGAACATCGCCGAACTCGTCGTCTATTTGGTGGAAGGCAAGATCATCCGGCACGCGGTGGCCGAGTAAGGAGAGCCGAGCGCGTCGTGGTCGATCAATTCTTCATAAAAAGAGATTACGCATGCGATGGCTGAGCAATAGTCTCTTATTCCATCTCCAGCTTCTGTTTATCTCATTGTGCACTCTCGTGTATGTCGGTGCTTGCGCCGTAGCTCCCGATCAGAGGGATTGGATTAAGATCGGCCAAACTACCAGGGAAGAAGTGGTCAAACGGTACGGCCAGCCTGATCTGGTCAAGATCTCCGAGGAAGGGGACATCGCAATCTATTGGCCAAGGGGCTCGAGAGGATCTACTCCGCGATTGGAAATTCCAACAGCGCAAGCGGGCCCTCTCGGGACGATGACCACAAAGATGGAGCCGATCAATCCTCACTCGGGTACTGGTCCGACGAATGGCAATTTGCAGGAAAGACCAGAGCAGGAGCTGCGCATTCGTTACAGTGCCCAAGGTATCGTGCAGGAACTCATCCGGTAGCGTGCCCATCAATACTGCGCTCATCCAACAGGCTGGGCTGCTTGTGATACTCCGGCAGTCTCTGCCATTTATCTTTGTCGCTCCCAACCTAATAAGATCTTCAAGGTGCAATCTGGTGAGTTCGAACTGTAAGTGTGTTGATACTGAAGGGATTCGAAGCGCGAAACTCACCTGTAACACTGGTCTGCCATACTCCCACAAGAATCAAACGGAGAGAATGGAAGCGAGTGAGTAGGAGGTGCGCATGAAAGACAACTCCACTGACGATGGCCGAACAGAAAAACGATTGCCATCGTGGCACATGACAATAAGAAGCAGGATTTGCTGGCTTGGGCCAAGTTCAACCGCGGCGCACTCGACGGTCACAACCTCATCGCGACCGGGACGACAGGCAAATTGCTTCACACGGAACTCGGTCTCGCTGTGACGCGGCTGCAAAGCGGTCCGTTAGGCGGAGATCAGCAGATCGGCGCGAAAATCAGCGAAGGTAAAATCGACATCCTGATCTTCTTCTGGGACCCGCTGGAGCCGCACCCGCACGATCCGGATGTCAAAGCGCTCCTCCGCATCGCCGTGGTTTGGAACATTCCGATCGCCTGCAACCGGGCCTCGGCCGATTTTCTCATTTCGTCCTCGCTCATGCCGAGGGAGTATCAACGGCTCGTGCCCGACTATGAAGGGCACCGCAATCGGTCTGTTACGTCTGGATGTTGCCTAGCCGACTATTCCCATTGAATCGTGTGGCTACGAATGCGCACCGATCCGCTAGTCTCTCGTTCTGCTCCACCCCAGTTCCAGCTGCTTTGCAAATTTATTTCTGTCCATAATGGCATGTTCGCATCTTCCTAGCACCATTGAGGGGCGATTTTTCTTCCACCGATCGCTTCCGTAGACGGGCGTCTGGGTTCGGTTAGGGTAGGGAAGACGGCGGCGTTGGCGATTTAGGATGATCACGCGGTCGATGATGTCCCCGCAGAGAACGCATCGCAGGGCAAAGAGACTTTGCTCCCTCCCTCGTAGATGATCTCGGGTACTCTCAACCCAGCACACGCGGGTACACTGCATGACATCCTCCTTGGCTACACCGTTGCGAGTACCGGAGACCTGTAGTGGTGATGTGCGGGTATGATGGTGAAGGTGTGCGACATAGAATTAATTTCTGGCGGCTTTTTGCTCGATGAGAGTGAGACAGGGAACACAGTAGAGCGAATCCGGCTGCACTTTGAGCCTGGCATAGGGAATCTCTTGACCGCAGCGGGAACAGGTTCCGTACGAGCAAGTATGCAGAGATGTGAGCGCCTGCTCGATCCGGCGAAGTTTGTCGATGGCGAGCAGCTTTACAGACAAGGCGACATCGAGATCATGTTCAGCAGCGGCCTGGTCGATCGGGTCGGGGAAGAGTTCGGGTTCTGCGGTGATCAGATGGGACATTGTGGTTTCGTGTGTGAGCTCCGTGCGCAGTCGATTGAGTTCGCTCCGAAGGTCTGAGTAATTCGCGCTCTTCGGCATGTGGCTGATTCCGGCGTTTCGGCGAAGCAATTCTCGAGACATGGTTCGATGAGCTCATGTTCGGCATCGGCGTCACCTCCCTGTGGCCCCACTTCTACTACTTCCAAAGCACCGGAGGATCAGCGGCAGATCAAATTGTTGTAACGTGTGATTCGTGAGTGCACTGATGGGGAGACGGGCTACGTGAGCGTTGAAATACGCGAAGAAAAAAGTGCTATCTGTCACGGAAGTCTGTCTACGAGTGGAGGAAGTTAACAAACATGTAACAGGGCCCTGTGCCACGGGTAATGGTGTGGGGTCATGATACGATGGTTTAACCACAATAGGCCTGTACTGCAGTCTAAGAGTCGGGGGTCAGGAGATTCGATTGCCCACCACAATGATGAGAACGTTAGCTGTCTTGGTTTCGTGTGCGCTGCTGGTTTTGACAGCGGGCTGTGTGCGTCCCCCAGAGTACATCGACATTACATGCGGGAAAATGCCGGGCGAAACGCTGGTCGATCGAGAAGCGGCAATTCAATGTCAACAATTCAAACAGGACGAGGCAGCCACCGCGGTGTATAACGAAGCGACGTTGCTCCTGGCGTCGTACCGGGCCTGTTTGGAGAGGTATGAGCAGGTGCCGGCGCGCGCCCGTGAGTATTGCGGACAGTACGGGAAAGCCTGCAAGACATCGGGCTGCAGATCAAAGAGCCAATCGACGAGAAAACGACGCAGCCCGCGCGAGACACGCGGAGATGAGTGAGAAAGGCGGCGACTGGAAGCGAATAGCGTGAATCGTTATTCGTGCAACGTGAATTGACGATTAACGATGAACCTCTTTAACGAGGCCGCACGTCACGCGAGTCGCGCTCCTCATGCTTGTCGCGCCCACTAATGAGCCCCTGCCTGGCAGGCCCGTGGTTCCCACCGTTGTGATCGTCGCTCATCGTCAAAGAAGACGCGGTATCCCACGCATTGAGAGTTCCCTGACAGGAATTCGTAGTCCCACACTTCAGTCCCGGTCGGAAGCTTCTTGAACCGCTGGGGGTAGCCAAATCGGCGGACCATGTCGTCCTGCGTGATTTGGCCGATACTCGCTTCGAATTCATCTACTCGAGGATGACTAGCAAGACAGAGAAGGAGCGGCAGGAGGCAACCAGGAAGCGAGGAGGCACCATCTCCGTGTCCGTGTCATGTAATCAGGCCGCCGGTAACAGCTACTGCTGAGGAGCTAGATCTGAAAGCTTGTATCCGAGGGATTTGACCGAGATGATCGCATCGTCGAGTAGCGGGATCTTGAGTTTCAGCCGACGGATATGTACGTCCACGGTCCTGGTGGTGCCGTAGTAATCATAGCCCCACACCGCATTCAAGAGGACATCGCGTGTCAACACCCGGCCAGGGTGGTGCAGGAGTTGTTCGAGCAGTCCAAATTCCTTTGCGGTCAAGTGGAATCTCTTCGCCGCCGACCATCACTTCGTGCCGCGAGAGATCCACCAGTAACGGACCGTAGGCGTAGGACGTTTGTTTCGGGTCATCGGCTCGCTCCAATCGTCGGAACAAGGCCTTCACCCGCGTGACCAGCACTTTGGGGCTAAACGGCTTCGTGACATAGTCATCAGCTCCCAGTTCGAGACCGATGATGGTGTCGGACTCTTCGGCCTTGGCGGTCAACATCAGAACAGGGAGCAGGGCGGTGTCCGGCGCATTGCGGATCTTCTTGCAGATTTCCAGTCCGTCCATCTCGGGGAGCATGAGATCCAAAATGACCATATCGGGGCGGTCGGTTTTGATCAGGTTGAGGCCTTCGATACCCGTCCTGGCGGTCGTTGTTCGAAACCCATCTTTTTCAAGATACTAGTTTCACCAACTGAGCAATGTCTGCCTCGTCTTCGACGATCAGGATCTTCTTGGGTGTAAGGGATGGCATGTCATCACCGGTGATTACGTTCGATATTTGGTACGATCAAACGAAACTCCATCTGCGGCGTAGAGTATCCCACTGATGTTACGGGTAACATTAGGGTTGAGTAACGTATCGTGACGTAGAGTGCCGGTGAGCTAGATAGTTGTCACCAGCTTTATAGGATGTGAATAGATGATCGAGCGATGGGGATGGTATCGAAAGTAGATGCAAAGCCGAGTGGAATAATATTCCGGGGCTTCCTAGAGAACGAACCAACTGTCCCATGATTGCATGTGTCAGCGGGCCCGGAAGAATAGTCGAGCGAGTTCAATGGCCACGAGCTGGCTGGCTACTGAGAAGCTACCAAAACTCCAAGAATGGGCGCTGGCGGCGCACCTCCAATCATGGCCCCGCGCCACGCCTTTCACGGGCACCCCCGGTGGCTTAAGGCCGGCGCAGGTCGAAGCACTGTGGCCCTCGATTTCACCCCTCGTCGGGCTTCCCCACCATTTCGACACCGCCGAGGCGGCACGCTCGCACTCAGGGTGCCGCGGCCACCAGCCGCACTCGTGCGTTTACTCGACAATCCGTGTGAGCCGCGCTTCTTCTTCACGGAGCTCCAGCCGGAACTCCGGGTCCAATCCATCCGGTTCCGTCTCAACAAAACGACGTTCGCGAATCCGCTGCGCCAGCCAATGCTCTTCTCAGTCTGCGCATCGAATGGTAGATCCGGAACAGCGCCCCTCGATCTAACCGAAACAGTGCCAGCATTGGTATGAGATCGCGTAGGTAGTCATCCAGCACCTGACGCATTTGCTCCCACGCTTGGGCGTGCACATTCTGCCCCGCCACATTCATGCGGATCAGTTCCGTGCCCAGTCAGCGAAGTCCTCCGCGTCCTGTTGCAGCTGATAGAACTCGGCCTCCACATCAAGTAGGAGCGTCCTGAATTCGTAACTGAGCGGTCCCGGTCGCCGGCGCATATCATCTGCCTCTCCACCCCTGCGACGGTCGGAGCCGTTTACGCAGGGTTGAGCCACTATGATTCTTGACAGCGGCGACTCCAGGCACAATGCCAGCCTCAGCCTCAGCTTGTGCGCGCTGCCTCCGATAGGCATGCTGCCGTAGATGTCCAAACGGGGCCTGCGAACTTTTCCAGCGTGTGCCGCACTGAAAGCACTCAAATGGGAGACGAGGTTTTCGAGCCATGGTGCAGTCATCCTCCTCTTCTAGTTTAGGGAACCGGCCTGTCCCCATGTGTAGTCGATGTCCAACTCCTGCCTAGTCCAAGCTTCCGTCCTCGACGGTGACGACAAACTTGTACCAGTGTCCTGTAACCCTGCCTTCATGAGATCGCAGGAGGTTATTGTTAGACCTGGCTCTTCGGGCACCAATTGGAATCACTCCTCTTGCTTGATAAAGGGACTGACGTCGCAGCTGTGCAACCACTTCTTCCACCTTCGCGATAAGGTCGGCTTTGGGAAGCTGTTTGCGCTGTGGGAAGAACTCATATCGGCGGGCCGAATCAAAACTTTGGTGTAGGGGAAGCTTGATAAACGGGTAGGCCTTGCTGAATCCAGCGATCAAGCGTTCGCCGGCTCACGTCGGCAAGCGGCGGCGTGGCGCTTAGAGGGAGGCCCTTGTCTGAAAATGAAAATGGCCGCACAGATTCTCCCATCCGTGGGCCACAAAGGGCACGCAAAAATACGCCGTAAGGACTCTGGCGTATCTACGTATAATTCTTATATCACAGATTCAAAAATTTCGTCAAGCGTCATCCAACGGCTCGTCAGTCCGCACTAACTTTGTGTGCCCTTAGACTGCAAAGTAGGGTGCGCCTGGGGTGCGTAGGGTGCAAGTTTCTGGCGTGGTTTGGCAACGCATGCCCCGCTCATTTCCACAATATGTTGTGGTTGCCTCTAGTTAGAGTACGCCGATGGATATTTCCTCAACCGCAGGTCGTCCGTTCAATCGGATCGCCGGCTCCACAAATCAAAGCACTACACTAGCAGCAATCTCGCTGGGATCGTCTGGTGTTATTACAGTGTTAGAAAGGTAGGTGTTCCTCAGCCTGGGTGTTCGCAGCGGTAATCAGATCGCTTTCTGCAACGCTGTTGTAGCGTTTTCCACACATCAGCGGCGACTCGTGCCCGATGATCTCCATCGCCGTTGTGGTATCCACGCCTGCTCGCCTCAAGTTCGTTGTTGCCGCACGGTGTCGCAAATCGTGAAAGCGAAGATTCGCGATAACTACGCTTTCTGCGAGAGCCGTTCCTAAAGGCGGTTTTCACCTCTCTCACAGGATTTCGGTTTATACACGAAGACGTACCTGGCGGGCTGAGTCCCGCACCTTGGATAGCTCCGCCAAGGTTGACTTAACCGGCGCCCAGTCATCGGAACTTGGCGAGGCCTGTTTGTCTTTGAAGTCCACACCACCGCAGGGTGATGATTCCACGCTGCAGGTTCTACACGATCCCACATGACAAATTGAGAATCTCCTCTCCTAATCTCTGCCCCAGGTGATGGGCTGTCTGCAATATAGGCTTGAGGTGAGAAGATGCCGCTTCGCGGGAGTCTTTGCCACTCCTCCGCACTCCAACACTCCGAGACCCCCTGTTCAAGCTGTTAGCACTCGGAATAGGCACCAGCGAGGCAGGATTGACCGTGAGGTGGCCCCTTGCGCCTGGCAACGTTCAAGCAATGCTTCAGAATGATATGGTCATTGTTGATCGTCTGCAAACTCGCAGCCAGTCCATTACGCTTCTTCCGTTGGGCACGATAGGCTTCCCACATCCTGGGCGGTAATTGCGGCCAAGACTCCTTTTCCCAAAGAATGGGATCAGCTGCAAGCTGTACTGCGTCTCACACGGTCTTTAAGCGACCGCAGGCGTTTGATTTCTTCCAACTCCAGATGAATGATCTCTCCCACTCTTTGAACGTGAGAGACCCCGCCTGGTCACTTCTCTCTAGCCGCCCTTCATTAGCTCAGTTTCTTTGATCTAGGGCTTCCTGCTGGCTTGGCTAAAAAGTCCGGTTCTAAGGCTGCCCACCTTCCACCGCTTCAGTTTTCCCCCAGATACACTTCGGTGCCGGGTGGTGAGCGTTCTTCCCCATCATCCAGCACAGAAAACTCGATATAAGCAATACGTAACCT
>ERZ1370068.7215-contig-6146_pt1 | contig 40796 bp, 63 predicted proteins | sample MGYA00561227_ERZ1370068 | MGnify/ENA primary metagenome ERZ1370068 (study PRJEB38410, sample SAMEA6850437) | metagenome | study: Metagenomic assessment of the ecological functions of the soil: analysis of the soil microbiota associated with the... | reverse complement strand
AAAGCCTGATCCTGGTCATCGCCGACATGGCGCGTTCGACGCCGCCGATGCGAAGCGCATTTGTCGCAGAGCTTGTGCGCCGCCTGCAAGGCCAAAGCGCGGCCGTTGGCCCTTGCGTTGACCTGGATGGAGCAGCGCCTCGCGGAATCGCACCTGACGATCGAACAGCTGGTGCAAACGGAGAATCAGCAACAGGCGTCGCGACCAGGTCTCGATCAGCAACAGCATCGGCAGTCTCCGCTTCCTCGAGCGCGATCGACTGGCGCGAATTCTGTCGAGACCGTCAGCGTTGTCGAGAAAATACTGCGCCAGGACCCGCAACACGTCTATGCGCGCGATGGAGTTTGCAACGCGCGACCGTTACCGTCACGCCACCGAGCGCATCGCCGAAGGACGGCCGCGCTGTCTGAAGCGGAGGTGGCGGCGAAGGCGATCGAAGCTGGCTCGAGCGCAGTGCTGCCGTCGAGGGGCGCGATCGACCGGGCGGCGCACGTCGGCTATTATCTGATCGACAACGGATTCCTCCGAGCTCGAAGCGCGCCGCCGCGGTCGAAGTCTCCACGGTCGGCGCTTGTGCGAAGAATCGGACAACACGGTTTCCGCTGCTTGTCTACCTTGGTGCGATCGCGCTGATCACAGGCGTCGTCACCGCGGGCCTCGTCGCGCAACGCCCGATGCCGCCGGAGTGAACAGAGGAATACTCTGGCGCTGCGTCGTCGTGCTCTGCCTGTTGGCAACCAGCCAGCTCGGCGTGACGATGGTGAACTGGCTGGCCACGTTGCTGGTGACGCCGCGACTCGCTGCCGCGAATGGATTTCTCCTCCGGCATTGCGGCGGAGGCGCGGACGCTCGTGGTCGTCCCGACGATGCTCACCAGCGCTCAGAACCGTCGAGGATCTGGTCGAGGCGCTCGAAGTCCGGTTCCTGGCGCAATCGCGACGCGCACCTGCACTTCGGCTTGCTGACGGATTTTCCGGACGCGCGCGCAGGAATCGCTGTCCGACGGACGAGCCGCTGCTTCGGCTGGCCGAGGCGCGAACGAGCTCAATCGAAAGTACGGGCTACGAACCCGCGCGCGAAGGAATGCGGAACGCCAGCGACGGCGACGCGGGCCATTCCACGAGCGCCAGTGTGTTCTACCTGTTTCACCGTCCTCGGCGCTGGAACCCCGCGGAACGCGGTCTGGATGGGCCACGAACGCAAGCGCGGCAAGCTGGGCGACCTGAACGCGCTGCTTGCGCGGCGGTCGCGCGGACGGTTTTCTCTCATCGTCGGCGCGACGGCCATCCTCTCGCAAGTGAAGTACGTCATTACGCTGGATACGGACACGCAGCTGCCGCGCGACGCGGCGCGGCAGCTTGTCGGCGCCATGGCGCACCCGTTGAACACGCCTCGCTTCGATGAATCAGGACGCGACACGAGCAGGGAGGTCGTGACGTCCGGTTACGGCATCCTCCAGCCGCGCGTTTCCGTGAGCCTGCCGGGCACGAACCGATCGCGCTACGCGCGCCTGTACGGTGGCGAGCCGGGCATCGACCAGTACACGCGCACGGTTTCGGACGTTTATCAGGACGTCTTCGACGAGGGCTCGTTCATCGGCAAGGGCATCTACGACGTCGACGCGTTCGAGCGCGCGCTCAACGGGCGCTTTCCCGCCAACCGCATCCTGAGCCACGATCTTCTTGAAGGATGCTACGCCCGCGCCGGACTCCTGAGCGACGCAGAAGTCTATGAGGATTTTCCTGCGCGCTACGGCGCCGACGTCGCCCGCCGGCAGCGCTGGATCCGCGGCGACTGGCAGCTCGTCGGATGGCTGCGGCGGCGCGTGCAAGGACCCGACGGGCGCCGCGAGCGCAACCCGCTGTCGATGCTGTCGCAATGGAAGGTGTTCGACAACCTGCGGCGCAGCCTCACGCCCGCCGCGCTCACGTTGCTGCTGCTGCTCGGTTGGACCGTGTTGTCGTCCGCGTGGTTCTGGACCGCCATCGTGGTCGCGATCCTCCTGCGTGCCGTCGGTCATTGCGTCGCTCTCCGATCTGGCCGACAAGCCGCGCCGAGGTTTCGCTTCGGACAACACCTGGCCGCCGTCGCAGGCGCGCGCGCGGCGGCACGGCGTGCAGGCGTTGCTCGCGCTCGCGTTTCTTCCCTATGAAGCTTTCTTCTGCCTCGATGCGATCGTGCGCACGATCGGGCGGATGCTGATCACCCACCGGCGCTTGCTGGAATGGAATCCGTCGAGCGACGTGGATCGCGCGCTGGAGCAGACGCGACCGCACCGGATCTGCTCGCGTCCTATCGCTCCATGGCGATCGGGCCCGCGATCGCCGCCAGCTCTGTGGGTGGGCCTGTCTGTTCACGCATCCCGCGGTGCTTGGCGGTCGCAGGGCCGATCTTGTTGCTGTGGGGAGCGTCGCCCGCGATTGCCTGGTGGGTGAGCCGTCCGCTCCGCGCGACGCAGTGCCAGGCTCACGGTTGACCAGACCTATTTCCTGCGCAAGCTGGCGCGAAAGACATGGGCTTATTTCGAGACGTACGTCGGCCCGGACGACCACTGGCTGCCCCCGACAACGTGCAGGACCCTCCGGCGTTCAAGGTCGCGCATCGGACTTCGCCGACCAACATGGGACTGGCGCTGCTCGCCAACCTGGCGGCGCATGACTTCGGCTACCTGTCGACCGGACAACTTGTCAGCGCGAACGACGAACGCACTCCGCACGATGGAATCGCTGGAGCGGTATCGCGGGCACTTCTACAACTGGTACGACACACAAACGCGATTGCCTCTCGCTCCGCTCTACGTCTCGACGGTGGACAGCGGCAACCTCGCCGGCCATCTGCTGACGTTGCGACCGGGGCTCACGGCGCTCTGCGACGCTGCCGATCCTCAACCGACGATGGATCGAGGGCATGCGCGACACGTTTTCGATTCTGATCGACGCCATCGGCAACGATCCGGCCGCTGCCGTTACGCAACTCGCACAGTTCGAATCCGCGCTCGAATCGGCGGCGGCAGCGAAGCCGGTCACGCTGGCCGACGCGTGGGTCAAGCTAGAGCGACTTGGCTGCAAGCGCCGCCGATGTCGCCGCGCATTTCGCCGCAGACCTGCGTCCCCGCCTCCACGAGCTCCGAGAGCGAAGCGACCTTCTGGGCCCGGAGCGCTCGCGCGGCAATGCGCGGAGTTGCGTGATGAACTGGCTCTTCTCGCGCCGTGGCTTGCGCTGGAAACGGTGCCGGGAACAGGTCCCGAACTTCCGGGCGTCAACAGCATCCCGACGCTCCGCGAGCTTGCGGCGCACGGCGCGGCGTGGTCGACGATCGGGCGCGACAACGCCGACGACTGGAGCGCGAGACTGGCATCGAGCAGCTGCGTCTCGTCACGCAAGGTGCGGAGCGCGCAGCGGCAAGAATGGTCGCCCTCGATCAGCTTGCGCTGCAGGCGACCGCTCTGGCCGCAATGGACTATCGATTCTTGTTCGACAAGGTGCGTCGGCAGTTGGTGATCGGATACAACGTCGCGCGAGCGCCGCGGCGACGACGAGCTACTACGACTTGCTGGCTTCGGAAGCGCGGTTGTGCAACTTCGTCGCCATCGCGCAGGGGCACTTGCCGCAGGAAAGCTGGTTCGCGCTCGGGCGTCTGCTCACTTCCGTAGGCGGAGAGCCGGTCCTGCTCGCATGGAGCGGCTCGATGTTCGAATACCTGATGCCGCTGCTTGGTGATGCCGACCTACGAAAATACCGTTGCTCGATCAGACCTACGTGGCCGCAGTGGATCGGCAGATCGAGTATGGAAGGCAACGTGGCGTCCCCTGGGGGATGTCGGAGAGCGGCTACAACACCGTCGATATCCACAACAGTTATCAGTATCGCGCTTTCGGAGTCCCGGGGTTGGGATTGAAACGCGGACTCGGCGAGGACCTGGTCGTGGCACCGTACGCGTCCGCGCTCGCCCTGATGGTCGCGCCCGAGGCGGCATGTGTCAACTTGCAACGTCTCGCCGCCGGCGGATTGGCCGGAACGCTCGGCTTGTTCGAGGCCATCGACTACACGCCGTCGCGGCAGCGTCGCGGCGAGTCGAGCGCGGTGGTCCGATCGTTCATGGCGCACCACCAGGGAATGAGTTTGCTCTCCTTCGCCTATGTGCTGCTGGGCCGGCCGATGCAAAGGCGCTTCGAGTCGGATCCGCTCTTTCAAGCGACGTTGCTTCTTCTCCAGGAGCGCATTCCGAGAGCCACGTCTGTTCCATTCGAACGCACCCGATCTTTCCGATCTCCGCGCAACGGGCGGCGGACCGGAGTTGCCGGTGCGCGTGCTCACGAGCCCGGACACGGCGATTCCGGAAGTGCAGTTACTGTCGAATGGCCGCTACCACGTCATGGTCACGAATGCCGGAGGAGGCAGCAGCCGTTGGAAGGATCTGGCGGTAACCCGCTGGCGCGAAGACATCACCGCCGACAACTGGGGCACGTTCTGCTATCTCCGCGACGAGGCGAGCGGTGAATTCTGGTCGACTGCGCATCAGCCCACGCTCAAGCAGGCCGAACATTACGAAGCGATCTTCTCGGAGGGGCGAGCGGAGTTTCGGCGCCGAGATTTCGATTTCGACACGCATACCGAGATCGTGGTTTCGCCCGAAGACGATATCGAAGTCCGCCGCGTCCACATCACGAACCGGTCCGGGCTCCTCGGACGATCGAAGTCACCAGCTACGCGGAGGTAGTTCTGGCACCGGCGGCTGCGGACGCATTGCATCCGGCATTCAGCAATCTCTTCGTGCAAACCGAGATCATCCAGCGGCGGCACGCCATTCTCTGCACGCGCCGTCCGCGCTCCCGCGAAGAGCACGTACCGTGGATGTTTCATCTGATGAGCGTGCATGGCGCGGATGCCCGCGAGATCTCGTTCGAGACCGACCGCATGCGTTTCATCGGCCGCGGCGGCTCGGTCGTCGCACCCCTCGCGATGACCGACCCCGGACCGCTCTCGGGCACCGAGGGCTCGGTTTTGGATCCAATAGCGGCGATCCGCCATCGAATCACCATCGACGCCGGTGCGACCGGCGACGATCGACATGGTTTCGGGCGCCGGCGAGACTCGGGACGCCGTGCTGCATCTCGTCGACAAATACCAGGATCGCGGTCTCACCGATCGCGTGTTCGAATTGACGTGGACGCACAGCCAGGTAGTGCTCCGGCAGCTCAACGCCACCGAGGCCGATTCGCAGCTCTACGCTGGCCTCGCAAGCTCGGTGATCTACGCCAACGCGTCGTTGCGCGCAGCCGCGAATATTCTGGCCGGCAACCGTCGCGGGCAATCGGGACTCTGGGGCTACGCGGATCTCCGGCGATCTTCCGATCGTGTTGCTGCAGATTGCCGATGCCAACAATATCGAATTGGTGCGTCAACTCGTGCAGGCGCACGCCTATTGGCGCCTCAAAGGGCTGGCTGTGGATTTGGTGATCTGGAACGAAGATCACGACGGCTATCGGCAGCGCCTGCAGGACCAAATCATCGGGCTGATCGCCGCCGGTGTCGAGGCGCATGTCGTCGATCGACCCGGGGGCATTTTCGTTCGTCATGCAGAGCAGATATCAAAGGAAGATCGCGTTCTCTTCCAGTCTGCCGCCCGCGCAATTATCACCGACAGCCGAGGGACGCTTTCCGAACAGATCGGCCGCCGGATGCCCGCGGACGTGCGAATCCCGCGACTTGCACCGACCCGCAATCATCGGCCCCAAGCCGCCGTGGCCACCGTGTCACCCGGCGACGATCTCATCCTGTTCAACGGCATGGGGGATTCTCGCCGGACGGACGCGAATACGTCATCGCGCCGGGACCGGGAGACGCCACGCCTGCGCCTTGGGTGAACGTACTGTCGAACCCTCACTTCGGCACGGTCGTGTCGGAAAGCGGGCTCGGCTACACCTGGAGCGAGAACGCGCACCTGTTCCGTCTCACCCCGTGGCACAACGATCCGGTCGGCGAGGCGAGCGGCGAAGCGCTCTACCTTCGCGATGAAGAGACCGGACACTTCTGGTCGCCAACATCGTCTCCCTGCGGCGGCGCCTCCCCTACGTCACCCGACACGGATTCGGCTATAGCGTTTTCGAGTCACACGGAAGACGGAATTCGCTCGGAGCTCACCGTCTTCGTGGCGCTCGATGCGGCGGTCAAGTTTTCCTCGTTGCGAGTGACCAACCACTCGGGGCGCACGCGACGGCTCACCGCCACGGGCTACGTCGAGTGGGTGTTGGGCGATCTGCGGGCGAAATCGGCGATGCACGTGACGACCGAGATCGATGCCAAGCATGGTGCGCTGTATGCCCGAAATCCGTACAACAGCGAATTCTCGACCTGGGTCGGGTTCTTCGACGTCGACGATCCGACTCGAACGGTAAGCGGAGACCGCACGGAATTTCTCGGTCGTAACGGAACGTTGCGCGACCCCGCCGCCATGCGCCGCACGCGTCTCTCCGGCAAGGTCGGCGCCGCGCTCGATCCCTGTGCGGCGATTCAGGTGGCTTTCGATCTGGCGGACGGGCAGGAACGGGAGATCGTGTTCCGGCTCGGCGCAGCACACGACGCCGATGCGACCACCCAGCTGATGCAGCGTTTCCGCGGATCGGCGGCAGCACATGAAGCGCTCGAGGCGGTGGTCCGCCACTGGCGGCACATGCTGACCGCCGTGCAGGTGGAAACGCCCGACGCGGCGCTCAACGTGCTGAGTAATGGCTGGCTCGTGTATCAAACGATGGCGTGTCGCTTGTGGGCGCGGAGCGGCTATTACCAATCGGGCGGAGCCTTCGGTTTCCGCGACCAATTGCAGGACGTGATGGCGCTGGTTCACGCCGAGCCGCGCCTCGTGCGCGCGCAGATCGCGCTCTGCGCGAGCCGACAGTTCATTGAAGGCGACGTCCAGCATTGGTGGCATCCGCCATCGGGGCGGGGCGTGCGCACGCATTGCTCGGACGACTACCTTTGGCTGCCGCTGGCAACATGCCGCTACGTTCTGACCACCGGCGACATGTCGATTCTCGACCAGTCCGCGCACTTTCTCGAAGGACGCCCGGTCAATGCGGAGGACGACTCGTACTATGACTTGCCCGAGCGGTCCGACGAAAGCGCCAATGTCTACCAACATTGCGTGAGGGCAATTCTGCATGGTCTCAGATTCGGTGCGCACGGATTGCCGCTGATCGGATCCGGCGACTGGAACGACGGCATGAATCTCGTCGGCAGGCGCGGCAAGGGTGAAAGCATCTGGCTCGCGTTCTTCCTTTGTCACGTCCTCGGAGAATTCGCCAAAGTTGCGCGTTTGCGTGACGATCCGCGCGTTCGCGGACCGCTGCGAGACGGAGGCAACGCAATTGCGCCAACGGATCGAGCTGAACGCCTGGGATGGCGAGTGGTATCGCCGCGCCTACTTCGACGACGGCTCTCCGCTCGGCTCGATGAGCAATGCCGAATGTCAAATCGATTCGGTGGCGCAGAGCTGGGCGGTGCTTTCGGGCGCGGGTGACCCCGCGCGCTCGCGCAGGGCGATGAACGCGGTGAATGCGCGCCTCGTGCGTCGCGAACACGCGCTGATCCAGCTTCTCGATCCACCGTTCGACACGTCCGATCTCGAACCCGGCTACATTCGCGGATACGTGCCGGGCGTCCGGGAGAACGGCGGTCAATACACACATGGCGCGATCTGGACGGCGATGGCATTCGCGGCGCTGGGCGACGGTGCGCGCGCCTGGGAATTGACTGCGATGATCAACCCGATAAATCATGCGCGAACGCGCGAAGGTGCTGCGGCCTACAAGGTGGAACCCTACGTCGTCGCCGCAGACGTCTATGCGCTCGCGCCGCACACGGGCCGCGGCGGCTGGACCTGGTACACAGGCTCGGCTGGCTGGATGTATCGCCTTGTTCGTCGAGTCGGTGCTGGGGCTCAAGCTCGAAGCGGATCGACTTCGTCTCGCGCCGTGCCTGCCGCCGGAGTGGAGCGAGTTCGCGTTGCACTACCGGTATCGCGAAACCTACTACCACATCGCGGTACGGCGCAGTGCGACGAGGAACTCGACGCGGTCAGCGTCATCGTCGATGGCATCGCTCCAAGAAGGCAACTTCGTTGTTCTTGCCGATGACAGGCAGGAACACCGGGTCGACGTGCGCGTTCCGGCCCGACGCTCCGGTTCCCCAAATGACTTCCGCTTGACAGCGCGCCTTCTCTCCTGATCTTAGTTGCTCGGCTCGCTCTTGGCTCATCTTGTGTTCGATACCGAACAGACGGGCTTTGAACATCAAGGATAGATTGTCCGTGCGAGGCGCCTCCTATTGCTGGCGCGCAGAGGTAAGACAAGCCCGTCGCGGTCGCAGCCAATCCGAGCAAGTCGATTGCAATCAGACTATGTACGCTAACGTACCGACCGGATCAGGACATCCGGGCAAACTACCTATCGTGGGACCGGACTGGTATGCGGATGCGAGCGGCAAAGGAACTGCAAAATGGAAATTGATAAATACAGCGATTCCGGAGTCCTCATTGCGTTGAGTGAGCCCGGCCAATTGCACGTGCCGGAAAAGGGTATCGACAGATCGCTCGCCTCCGCATTGGAGCCGCACGTGGGCGCGCGTCTATATGCGCCTGGTCGCGCCAAGACCAATATCGATTGGGCGGTCATGATCTTCAGTCCGCATTGCGCGCAGCCGCTCGCCACGTGTTCCCCCGTGCCGCTACCCCCATCGAGCGCTCTTCATTGAATTGAGGCCGCGATGAATTCCAAGACCCGTTGGGCCATTTTGTTTGCCGCTTGCGGAGGCGCCGCCTTCGCCTCGTGGCTGCAGCGCAAACGTTACAACGAAAGACAGGCACACAAGGCCGAGGTCCATGAATGGGAGAATGAAGGCGGCAATCCAGCGCCCTCTCCCGAGGCGACCGATACCCCGTGGCCACGGGCCCAGCCTGAGGTTCCTGCTGGCGTCGACAGCCGCGACTCGAGTGAGGCGCCCGTCATCGAAACGAGCGGGCGGCACGTTATAGCCGTACTTCGACGATATGCCGCGGGTCCTACACCGAATTCGGCCTATTGGCGTCATCCTTGTTTGCGGGCCGTGCCTATTATCGGGAATGACGCCGCGCGCAGCATCGCCGTCGTCGCGCCGATTCGCTTTTAGTGGCCGATCCGATCTGACCGGTCCATTCAGCACACTCGTTCGTCAGGAGTCGTCATGCAGATGCAACCTCTCCGTCTTCGGGCATTCGCCTTGGTGGCCAGCGTCGCAGTTTTGGCTTTCAGCGGCGCCGCCAGCGCGGACCCGCCGTCGCGCGTCGCGCGCCTCGGCTATGTGACTGGCGCGGTCAGCTTCTCACCCGCCGGCGAGAACGACTGGGTACAGGCAACGGTCAATCGGCCGCTGACCACCGGCGACCGCCTTTGGGCGGATGCGGGTGCGCGCACCGAAATCCAGGTCGGCGGAGCGATGATTCGCATGAACGCTGGCACCAGCGTATCCGTTCTCAATCTCGACGATCGAATCGCGCAACTGCAATTGACGCAGGGCACGTTGAACGTCCGCGTGCGTCGTCTCGCGCCCGACCAGGTGTTCGAGGTCGACACGCCGAATCTCGCCTTTACGCTTCGGCAACCCGGCGAATACCGGATCGAAGTGGATCCCGACGGCAATGCGACGACGATCGTCGTGCGCAAAGGCCAAGGCGAGGTCTACGGCGAAGGCGCGGCGTATGTCATCGATTCGCGGCAACCGTATCGCTTCACGGGAACCGGCTTGCGCGAGTACCAGTATGTCGACGCGCCGCGCCTCGACGAATTCGATCGCTGGTCGAGCGATCGCGACCGCAGCTACGACAACTCGGTCTCCGCTCGCTATGTATCGCAAGACGTGGTCGGCTATCAGGACCTCGATGCGAACGGCACATGGCGCGTCGACGCGACCTACGGCAACGTCTGGATCCCGAGTCGCGTGGCCGCCGGCTGGGCGCCTTACCGCGACGGACATTGGGCGTGGGTCGACCCGTGGGGTTGGACGTGGGTCGATGACGCGCCGTGGGGCTTCGCCGTGTCCCATTACGGCCGCTGGACGAATCTCGGTGGAACGTGGGGCTGGGTACCCGGTCCCGTGCAGCACGCGGGCTTACTACGCTCCGGCGCTGGTCGTGTTCGTCGGCGGCAACAACTTCCAGCTTGCGATCTCCGGCGGCAACGTCGGCGGAGTCGCGTGGTTCCCGCTCGGGCCGCGCGAAGTCTATCGACCGTCCTATGCGGTGAGCCGCGGCTATTTCGAGAATATCAACCGCAGCAACACGGTGATCAACACCACGGTGATCAACAACTACTACAACAACTCGAACGTCACCAATGTCGTGTACGCCAACCGACAAGTGCCGGGAGCCGTCGTCGCCGTGCCGACGACGGCCTTCGTGCAGTCGCAGCCGGTGTCCAGGGCGGCGGTGCGCGTAACACGGGAAATGGTTGCCAGCGCGCCGGTCGCCGCGGTCGCCACAAGTCGCGCCCACCGAGAGAAGCGTGCGCGGCGCCGCAGCCGCCGGCGACAAGCCGCCACCGCCTCGCGTATTCGAACGGCCGGTCGTCGCCCGCACCGCGCCGCCTGCGGCACACGCCGGGTTCGCGGCGCAGCAGCAGCAGCTGACAGCGAAGCCGGGCAAGCCGCTCGACGATGCCGCGCGCAGGGAATTGAAGCCTGCGGCGGCTGCACCGGGCCTGTCGTCAACGTTGTTACTCCGGCGCGAATAGCCGCGCCGACCATGCGTCCGCCTCCGGCGGCGCCCAGCGCTCGAACCAATGAAGCACGCGACAAATCCGAGGATCGAAAGGCCCGGCGGCACCCGCGACTTCCGGCGCACCGAGCGCACCGACGCGAAAGCCATGCCGCCGCCCGTCCCGGCAGCACAGCCACCGGAGCAACGAGGAAAGTCCGCGTCCGGCGCGCCGAGCGCACCGACGCAAGCAATGCCGCCGCCCGTGCCGGCAGCACAGCCACCGGAGCAACGAGGAAAACTCCGAACAGCCTGGAAAGGGAGAACAGCGGGGACGGCCCGTAGCGCCGCCACCACCGCCGCAAGTCGCCGCGCCGGCTCCGAGCGCGCCAACGCAAGTCACTCCACCCATTGCGCAGCCGCCGGACCAACGCGGCAAGGGCGAGCAACGTGGCAAGGGAGAAGCGCGTGAGCAACCCGTCGCGCCGCCAAGCGCAGCGCCGGTTCCGAGCGCTCGAACGCAAGTCGCCCCGCCGCAAGTCGCCCCACCCATTGCGCAGCCGCCGGACCAGCGCGGCAAGGGCGAGCAACGTGGCAGGGAGAAGCGCGTGAGCAACCCGTCGCGCCGCCAAGCGCAGCGCCGGTTCCGAGCGCTCGAACGCAAGTCGCCCCGCCGCAAGCCGCCCCGCCGCAAGCAGCACCGGCCGCGCAACCACCGGAATCGCGCGGAATGTCAGAACAGCGTGGAAGGGGAGAACAGCGCGGACAACCGATGGCAGCGCCCCCTCCGCCGCAGCGTGCGGCCGAGCCCAAGTCCAGTCCCGCCACAAGTTGCTCCGCCCGCACCGGCTGCAACAACAACCGGCGCAACGGGCGAGACCCGAGCCCGAACAGCGTCCACCCGCTGCCACGCCCTAGACCACCGCCACCACAACCTCAATCGGCGCCAAAGGCAGAGCCGCGTGGTCAAGAGCGAAGCCTCGCCGCGGGCAAACCGGAAGACAAGAAAAAAGACAGCGACGAGCAGAAGCGCGAAGAAGAAAACAGAAAGCAAAAGGGTAGCCTCTTCCCGCGTAGCGCGAAGGGGCCGGTGCACACGCATCGGCCTTTTGCTATTTCGTCGCGTTCACGTTGTCTCCTTTGCTGCTGAGGTGAAGCTAGGGCGCTCGAAGGCGTCGGATGAGAATGTCGATGATATCTCGACGCCAGGCAAGGACGTGCTCGTAACGTCGTCCGCGCGCCTGGCCGGGTCGAGCTATAGCACCTGCAAGCGCCGGATGAGGATATCGATGATGTCGTCGCCGCTTGGTGACTTCAGGCGAGATTGGCTCAGTACGCGGACAATTTCAGGTTTGGGCAGCATTTGATAGTCGGAGCGAATGAAGACCGCGGCGATGGCTCGCTGAACATCAACGGACTCGGCAGCTGGAAAGAGACGTGCCAGCTCATCCGAGACTCTGGCGATCGCTCGAGGCGATGGCGCGCCAGAGTGTCGAGTGCGCGAACCTGCGCGCCCGATCCCGTCATGCGCGTGATCCCGCTCGCAACAACGCGAAGCTCGTTCGACGTCGGTGATCGGTCGGTGCCCCAGATAAACCTCTGCGATTTGAACCTTCGGCGTCGTCGCGACTGGTCAGCGCCTGCAGAACGCGGGCGCGGCCCTCGTCGCTCCCCAAGCATGCCAGAGCCGCGGCGTGCGTCACCTTGTCAGCCTGCGTGATGGCGATAGGCGACAGGCGATAACGTTCCTGGTCCAGCTCGTGGTCCCTATTCAATGAGCAAATCAGATCGACTTCGGCAGCGCCGATGGACCTTCGCGCGAGGAGGTCGCCGATCATGCGTACGAGCTCGGCGCGTTGATCTGGCGGCGACAGCCAACCCAGCGTGCCCGCGAGCTGGATCATGCGGGCGCGAATCTGCGGCTGATCGGCGTCCTCCGCAAAGCGCAAGTACCGGTCGCGCGCGACGTCATCGCGCGCAATCTCGCCGAGCGCCTCGGAGAAAGCCGGGTCTTGCCGCTCGTTCTCGCTCAACGATGCAAACAGGCCTTCGATGCGCTCGAGGAACATGCGGACTTCCGCCATGTCGCGGCGCAGGAGGCCGTGGATAAAGCCGAGTTTCTCCGCCGGCGACGGATCGGTCGTCGATGAATTGACAAACCTCGCGCCGATAGCCGGCGCGCGGATCCGCTTCGCTTAATCCACTGACGGCGATCATGGATTCGGTGGCAAAGTGACCGAGGAGCTTGGAGCTCGCACGACCGCTAGCCGACCTCCGCGATCGACGACGGTCGGAAGTAGCGGCTAAGCGAGCGTCGCCGCGGTGGGTCCGAGCGGCGCGACCGAAGAGAATCCGTAAATGACCGGCACGTTGATGAAAATGCGGCTGCATGCGATCGCGGCTGCTTTCGCCATGGCGCTGATCCAGAGTGCGCGCCAGGCGCTGCGGCCTCGGCGTGTCGAGCGCCCGGCGCGGACCAGGCTTCGCCCGACTTCGGACGACATGCTCTTGACTCGCGTCCGCATTCAGCGTGTTGCACCCGAATAGATAGACCTCCTTCAACTGCGAGAACAGTCCGGGACAGGAGTCGCTGCAGGAGGCGCGCTCCATCTCGGCGACCGGCAGAAACTCGCTGGCCGCCACCTGATCGGAATAGAACTCGGTGCTCCCGTCGAAATGGCCGGAGATGACGAGCAGATCACAGCGAATGCCCTGCCGGCATGCCGAGGCCAGCCAATCGGGACGACCTCGCTCCACCAACTCGACAAACTGATACTGATCTTCGGGCAGGCGCTGCCGAAACATCTCCTTTTCGTCGGGCGAATTGACCGTGATGGTGCAAACCGTGCGCTTGGCGGCGAGGCGAATCCGTGCCCCAGCCCATGGCGAACAGTGCGGCCAGAATGAAAACCTTGGCGGATAAGGACATGGGTCAAATACGCTCGCGGTTGTTTGCATGATCCTGTCTATCGGGAAGAGTAGTCGGAGGACCCACCGCAGTCTGTGCGCTGTCGTACGCCAGTGCCGATCCTTCATGTTCGGTACCGCACGGTGCGCCATCGGAAAAATGTGCTACACCCTGTCTACTCTCCTGTCGCACGTTCGAGTGATAGGCGCCTAGAGCATCCCGCGCAGGCATGGGCGGTATCGGATCCGGTGCGAGCGCGCGCTCTTGGCGTCCAACGCCAGAGCGGATGACAATGGCGAGATCAGGATGGATTCCGATTGAGCAGAGAGCACAAGGCATGACCTACTGCATAGGCGTAATGCTTGACCAGGGGATGATTTTTGCCTCGGACTCCCGTACGAACGCCGGCATGGACAACATCGCCAAGTTCTGCAAGATGACGGTGTTCGAGCGTCGCGGCGATCGCGTGATCGTTTTGTTGAGCTCCGGAAACCTCGCGGGAACTCAAGCCGTGATCGGCGTGCTGAACCAGCGCTGCGCGGCGGGCGACGCGGCCGCCGAACCTGTGGAGCGCACGGACGATGTTCGACGTCGCGATGCTGGTCGCGGACGCGATGCGCGATATCGAGCGGCGCGACGGCGAGTATCTGCAAGAGAACGAGATCAGCTTCAACGCTTCGTTCATCGTCGGCGGGCAGATCGGCGGCGAGCCGTCGCGGCTGTTCCGGATCTATTCCGAGGGTAACTTCATCGAGGCCGGAGTCGACACCCCTACTTTCAGACCGGCGAAACCAAGTACGGCAAGCCGATCATCGACCGCGTCATTACGCGTCATACGCCGCTTGGCGACGCCGCGAAGTGCGTGCTGGTGTCATTCGATTTGACGATGCGCAGCAACTTGTCCGTGGGCATGCCGATCGATCTGATTTGCTACGAGCGCGACAGCCTCGAAGTACAGAATGCGCCGCCGATTCGACGTCGGGGACGCTTATTTCACGGCGCTGAGCCACGAATGGAGCGAGGGTACGCGCCAAGTGTTTCGCGCAGTTGCCCGAGTTGCATTGGTGACCGGCCGCGGCGATCGACACCTTCCTCTTCACCTGTGAGCACGGCGGCAACCGGATACCCGCGCCCTATCGACGGCTGTTTCGGGGGCGACGGGCGCTGCTCGACTCCGCATCGCGGATACGACCACGGAGCGTTGGTCATGGCGAGGGCACTTGCCAGGGCCTTCGGGGCGCCGCTCGTGACGTCGACGATCAGCCGTCTCGTTGTCGACCTCAATCGCTCGCTTAGCAATCCGCGCGTCTTCTCGCCGGCGACGCGAGGCGCACCGGCGGATCTCCGCGCAAGAATCGTCGAGCAACACTACCGGCCGTATCGCGCGGAAGTCGAGCACCTCGTCGGGCAATCGGTGTCGCGCGGCCGGCGCGTGATCCACATTTCATCGCATAGCTTCGTTCCGACGTTGGACGGCAAGGTGCGGCGCGCCGATGTGGGTTTGCTCTATCACCCCGGTCGGCAGCGGCGAAATCGTGCTGTGCGCTCGCTGGAAGGCTTCGCTCGCGGATTTGGCTCCGACGCTCCGCGTACGCCGCAACTACCCGTATGCCGGCAAGGGGGACGGGCTCACGCTCGCACTTGCGCCTGTGCTTCCCGCCGAACGCGTATGTCGGGATCGAACTGGAGATCAACCAGAATATTGTCCTCGGCGCGGCCCGGCGTTGGGCAGCGCTTCGCGCCGTGTTAATCGATTCGTTGCACGCGGCGTGCGCGCCGGGCGTGCCATTGTGAATGCCTATCACGCGATAGCGCAGACCGAATTATTTCCACCGCCGACGTCGCCGACTATCCGCGACTTCTGGCGGATACCGGAGATCCACGATGAAGATCCGCGTCGGCTTCGAAATGATCTACGAGTGCCCGCAGCCCACTCCGATGATTTTCAACCTGAACGTCCACTTCACGCGCGTCTCCGATCTCGTCGGCCGCGACGATTTGGTGTTCGACCCGCCGGTCCCGATGGCGGCCTATCGCGACAGCTTCGGCAACTGGTGCACCCGCATCGTCGCGCCGAAGGGTCGCACGCGCGTCTCCGCCGACGCCATCGTGAACGATACCGGCGCGCCCGACGTCGATCGTTCCCGAGGCGCGACAGCTTCCTGTGCCGGAGCTCCCCGAGGAGACGCTGCTTTTCCTGCTCGGGAGTCGGTATTGCGAGACCGATCGCCTGTCCGACACGGCGTGGAATCTCTTCGGCAAGCGCCGACCGGATGGGGCCGCGTCCAGGCGATTTGCGACTATGTCCATCGACATATCGTTTTCGGTTACGAGCACGCGCGCATGACCCGAACGGCGCTGGAGGCCTATCACGATAAGACCGGCGTCTGCCGCGACTACACGCACCTCGCCGTCGCGTTTTGCCGGTGCATGAACATTCCTGCGCGCTACTGCACCGGTTACCTCGGCGACATCGGCGTGCCTCCGCCGCACGGCACGATGGACTTCGCCGCGTGGTTCGAGGCCTTCCTCGACGGCCGTTGGTATGACGTTCGACGCGCGCAACAATACGCCGCGCATCGGCAGAGTGCTGATCGCGCGCGGTCGCGACGCTTCCGACGTCGCGATCAGCAGCACGCTTCGGCCCCAACACGTTGGCGAGCTTCAGGCGTATGGACCGACGAGGTACGCGCCGGTTAGCCAATTTCGAAATGCATTGACTCCATGCCGAAAGGCGTGTTACCAATGAGTTGCAGGTTCCTCAAGTGATATTGCTGGTCCGTCGTGGCCGCTTCGGCGGCCCTCCTCAGGTCTTCGTCTCTCTCCCTGGAAGTTCCCGGCACCCGGGCTCAGACGCCCGTCATTTGTCATTCCCAGGAGCAGTAGACATCGAGTACAGGTACAGTGAAATGGTTCAACGACGGCAAAGGCTTCGGCTTCATCACTCCCGACACCGGCGGCAAAGATCTCTTTTGCGCATTTCTCGGCGATCGAGGGCGACGGCCACAAGAGCCTGCGCGAAAATCAGAAGGTGTCCTTTGACGTCACGACCGGCCCCAAGGGCGACCAGGCTTCGAATATCAAGTCGCTCGACTAGCAAGAAACGAGCGGCGCCATGGCCCGGGCAACCGGGCTTTTGTTTGCACGATGGCAAATGCCCTCCGTTCTCGGTGCGGTATCGTACGCATTCCCGTCCAAGCCGCGCAAAGGAGGCCCGCTATGAGCACGATCACCACGAAGGATGGAACGCTTTCCGGCGAGCTACTTCTGCATCAAGGACTTTTTCCGAGACCGACCTCCAAGAAGGATCATCACGTCGCGATTCAGCGTGACAGTGTCGATCGTGGAGCTCATCTTTGATTGACGATGTATCGAAGCATCATCGGAACCCGTCGCCATCAAATGTTTCCGGTGCTGACGGGGCCGGAGATCGGGCGCATCGGCCAGTTCGGTACCGTTAGGCGCTACGAGCGCGGTGCCCGTCTCTTCGCTGCCGGCGAGCCGGGTCCCGGCATGTTTGTCGTGCTGAAAGGTGCCGTGGCGCTCAGCCAGCGCGACGGCTTGGGCCATGTGGTTCCTATCGTGCGCCTCGGACCCGGCGAATTTTCCGGCCGAGGTCGCGCAACTTTCCGGCGGCCACGCGCTGGTGGACGGGCATGCCGAGGAGGATGTCGAGACCCTTCTGGTGCCGCCTTCGCAACTGCGCGCTCTCATCATCGCCGAGGCGGATCTTGGCGAGCGCATTGTGCGTGCGCTGATCCTCCGTCGCGTCGGGTTGATCGAATCCGGCGCAAGCGGCCCGGTGCTGATCGGGCGGCCGGAATCTCCAGAGTTGCAGCGATTGCAGAATTTCCTGAGCCGCAACGCCCGTCCGCATCAGGTTGTCGATGCCACGCAGGACAGCGACGCCGCCGCGCTTCTCGAGCAATACGGCGCGGCGCTGGCCGACGTGCTCGTCGCGTGTCCTGACGGCTCGGTGCTGCGTCAATCCCTCCGAAGACGCGCTTGCCCGCAGCCTGGGAATGCTCGATTCGATCGAGCACAACGAGCTTTCGACGTCGCCGTCGTGGGCGCCGGTCCCGCCGGGCCTCGCGACGGCCGTGTACGCGGCGTCGGAAGGCCTGCACGTCGTCGTATTGGACTGTCGCGCGTTTGGCGGCCAGGCGGGCGCGAGCGCGCGCATCGAAAACTACCTGGGCTTCCCCACCGGCATCTCCGGCCAGGCGCTCGCCGGCCGTGCGTTCGTCCAGGCGCAAAAATTCGGCGCCGAGATCATGATTCCGGCGCAGGCCGCCGCGCTGGACTGCAGCAAGGCCGGCCCCGACGGCGAGTTGTCGTTGCGGCTCACCGATACGGCGCCGGCTGCAGGTCGAGGACTATTGTCATCGCCAGCGGCGCGCGCTATCGCCGCCCGCGGTGCCGGGATTGAGCGAGTTCGAAGGCAGGGGTGTCGGATATTGGGCGTCCGCGCTCGAAGCGAAGATGTGCGCCGACGCAGATGTGGTCGTGGTCGGCGGCGGCAACTCGGCAGGCCAGGCCGCCGTCTTCCTGGCGCAGCACGCGAGCAAGGTCTTCATGCTGATACGCGGCGAGAGCCTCGCCGTCAGCATGTCACGCTATCTGATCGACCGCATCGATGCGACGCCGAACATCGAGCTGCCGACCTCACACCGAACTGACACACCTTCACGGCGAACCGTTGGAAGGTCTCGCCTCGGTGTCCTGGCGCGACAATCAAACCGGGGTCGAAGAGGAGCGGCCGATCCGGCACGTGTTTCTTTTCGTGGGTGCGGAGCCCGGAGACGCGCTGGCTGGAAGGCTGCGGGATTGCGTTCGACTCGCATGGCTTTGTGCTGACGGGTCAGGCGACGGCAAGCGTGGCTGCGACGCATGTGCCCGCGCCGCTCGAGTCGAATGTCCCCGGCGTATTCGCGGTCGGCGACGTGCGCTCCGGTTCGGTCAAACGCGTGGGCGGCGCAATCGGCGAAGGCGCCGCCGTTGTGGCGCTGATTCATCAGTATCTCGCCGCTGCAGCTCCGGCGTCCCAAGCATGACCGTGGCGGTGAGCGCGACCGATTACACGATCGGGCCGGCGCACGCGTCGGTCATCGTGGTCGAGTACGGCGATTTCGAGTGCCCGAACTGCAAGCAGGCAGCTCCGGCGGTCAAGTTGCTGCTGAATCATTTCGCCGGGCGTATTCGGTTCGCCTATCGCCATTTTCCGCTGCAGGAAGTTCATCCGCAGGCATTGCAGGCGGCAGAAGCGGCGGAAAGCTCGGGCAGCCAAGACAAGTTTTGGCCGATGCACGATCTGCTCTTCGACAACCAGCCGCATTTGAAGCTGCACCAGCTACAAAGCTATGCAGAGGGGCTGGAGCTCGATATGGCGCGGTACGCGGCTGCAATGGGCGAGCACATTTATTTGCAGCGGATTCAGGAAAACATCCAAAGCGGTCGCGAGAGCGGCGTTCGCAGCACGCCGACGTTCTTCGTCAATGGCAGGATCCAGGACGTATCGTTTGGCTTGCAACGGTTGTTCGATGCGGTGGAGCTCGCGCTCCGTCGCGCGGCGACAGGAGAGGTCCCATGACCACACGCGGATTTTCCGGACGCCGGCCGAGCAACGAAGTCGCGCAACGATTGCCGCCGGGTCAGTCCGAAACAAAGGACTTCCCGGTCCTGGCGAAGGGCCGACGCCGCGTGTGGATCTCGCGTCGTGGCGCTTCACGATCAATGACGGCCCGAGGATGCTCGCGAGCTGGAGCTGGCCGGAATTCGAGACGCTGCCGCAGACGACGTGGCGGGGCGACATCCATTGCGTGACCAAATGGTCGAAGCTCGACACGCTCTGGCGCGGCATCACCATCGACGATCTATTGATGCGGCGGAATCACCCCGCCCCACGCCTACCTGCTCGCGCAATCGCACGACGACTACGACACCAACGTTCCCGTCGCGGATTTGGTCAACGGAAAGGCGATGATCGCGACGCGCTTTGCCGGTGCGCCGATCGCGGCCGAGCATGGCGGTCCGGCAAGGCTGCTCGTGCCGCACCTTTATTTCTGGAAGAGCGCGAAGTGGATCAAAGGGCTTGCGATTCACCGCGCGTGACGAGGCGGGCTTCTGGGAGCAGCGCGGCTATCACATGTACGGCGATCCCTGGCGCGAGCAGCGCTATACGAACGACCCGTGACGACCGACGCCGCGACCCGCGCGACATCGCACTGGCAGGAAGCGGTGATCGAGCGGATCGTGCCTCGGACGCCGCGCGTCATCAGCGTCTTCCTCCGCGTCCGGCTGGATGCGTACGTGGCGGGACAGCACGTCGACGTCCGGCCTGACCGCGCCCGATGGCTATCAGGCGCAACGCAGCTACTCGCATCGCCTCGGCGCCCGGCGCCAAGGATATCGAGCTCGCCATCGAGCGATTGGAGGATGGCGAAGTCTCGCCGTTCTTTCACGAGGTGGCGCGACCCGGCGACACGATCGAAGTGCGCGGTCCGATCGGCGGCCACTTCATCTGGCGCGCCGAAGACAGCGGCCCGATCCTGCTGATCGGCGGCGGCTCCGGCGTCGTGCCACTGATGGCGATCGTGCGCGAGTGGTCGGCCACGGAGCCGAAGACACCGGTGCTGCTCGTCTATTCGGCGCGCACGTGGGAGGAATTGGTTTTCCGCGACGAACTCCTGAATACCGAGACACTCGAACCCAACTTCACCTTCATTGCGACGACGACGCGCAGGCCGCGGTACCGCGCCGAAGATTTCGACCGGCGCCTCGACCGATCGCTGCTGCGCGATGCATTGACGCGCTGGGGACATACGGCGCGCAGCGTCTATGTTTGCGGCTCCAATGTCTTCGTCGAAGCCGTAGCGTCCAGCTTGGTCCTCGAGTCCGTTCCCGCAGCACGCATCCGCACGGAGCGCTATGGCGGTAAAGACTGAAGGGGCATCCGATGCGCACTGCAAGCAGTCCCGAAATCTGGTTTGCCGCCGGCGTCCGGACGCCGTTCGCGAAAGTGGATGGCCCGCTCGGCCGATTCGATGCGATTAGCGTGTCCGTTCCGGTGGTACGGCACATGATCGGGGAGCTTCACAACGCCACGCCGGACTTCGCCGTCTGGGGAACCGTCGTGCCCAATCTGACGTGGAGCAACATCGCGCGGGAAGTGTTGATGGACGCAGGAGGTCGCTCAACGATTCCCGCGTTCTCGACCGTGATGGCGTGCTCGACCAGCATGATCGGGGCGATCGAGGCTGCCGGGATGATCGACGGCGTCAATCGCAACCTCGCACTGGTCGGCGGCGTCGAGAGCTTGAGCCGGATCCAGCTCGGTCTCGGCCAATCGCTCTCGGACTGGATACGCAGGTTTCAGCAGGCGCGATCACTCGGACAGAAGGTCTCGCACGTCACGGACCTCAAGCTTGGCGATGTCAAGCTCTATATCCCCGCAGTGAGCAACCGCACGACGGGCCTGAGCATGGGCGAGCACACCGAGATCACGGCCAAGGAGTGGAATGTCGGGCGCGAAGAGCAGGATCGAATCGCGTTGGACAGTCACCAACGCGCGGTCGCCGCCTGGGATCGGGGTTTCTTCGACGATCTGGTCATTCCGATCGGCGACTTGCGCCGCGATACGATCCCGCGCAAGGACACGTCGCTCGAGAAGCTCTCGAAGCTGCCGCCGAGTTTCGACCGCACCAGCGGACGGGGCACGCTCACCGCAGGAAACTCGTCGCCGCTGACCGATGGTGCGGCAAGTCTTTGGGTCGCTTCGGAGGCGGGCCTCGCCAAGCTGCCCACCGACATCTACAAGGCCAAGCTAATCGACTGGGAAATCGCGTCCATCGATCTGCGGACCGAAGGACTGCTGATGGCGCCGGCGTTTGCAATTCCGCGCCTTCTCGCGCGCAATGGCTTGAGCTATGCCGATATTGACCTCTGGGAGATCCACGAGGCCTTCGCCGCGCAGGTCCTGGCACATATCAAGGCCCTCGAAAATCCCGGAATTTCTGCGCCGGAAGGCTGGCGTGCGACAGAGCGTTTGGACCCTTTCCGCACGAGCGAATCAACCCGAACGGCGGCAGCGTTGCGCTCGGCCACCCCTTCGGCGCAACGGGCGCGCGAATCTTGAGTCAGACGCCGTAAGGAGCTCTCGAGCCGCCCCGCGGGACAACGCGCGATTGTCAGCATCTGTGCGGATGGCGGGCAAGGCAGCGTCGTTCTATTGCAGGCGGGTCAAGCGGTGGCGCGCTAACGTTGGTCGTAAAAGCTATACGTGGCTCGGTAGGCCACTCGCGCGATCTTGCCCAGCTGTGCTTGATCGCACCCGTCCGCAGGTGCCTTTCCGCCGACCGTTTTCACCCGCTGGACACTTTGCGTCTTGCCGAAGATGCCATTTCCTTCGGCGGATTTTGCGCTCAGCAACACCCATGGAATGGCGTTGACGTCCGGGCCATCGTCGCTCGCTTTGGCTTGACCGACCACTTTGCTCCCGTCGTCGGATTCCCATGTAGGCCCCGCGTAGTGCTTGCCGATCTTCTTGCCGGCGCTGTCGAACAGCTCCGCTTCCGGTGCCTTGAGGACCCACTCGAAGCGTGTCGGATCGGTCTTACTGGCGTTGCATTCATAGATCTGCACGCCGTTAGGCTTGCGCAACTACGGCTAACGTTTGTGTTGCAGGTACCTTGAGACTTTCGGGAACTACAGGCGCCATTCCAATATCCACTGAGGCGCAGCCAGAAAGAAGCGCGACGAAGGATCCGCCCGCGATCAGCGTTGCAGCAACGGCTTTCATATTTGAGATTCCTCTTCACTGGCGTACTCTCGCCGGTTGGGCTACTCCGGGAGCGTGACGCCTGAGCCACCCATTTCCTTGGGCAAATCCTTCATCTTGGGAGGCCGTCCTTGATGCGGAGGACCGTCTCCAGCGTAGTTGACATGAAGCTTGGGCTCGTGGCGATAAGTCGGGATCGTGGCGGCATACACGTCGATCAGCCCGCAACGCGGGATGATCCGTGAGCAGATGGCCACCGCAGATCTTGCAGAATTTGCGGTAGCTGTTCTCCGTCTTGTGATAGACGCCGACGTTGCCCTCGCCCTTGGTGATCTTCACCGCCGTCGGGCTTCCAGAGGCTGAACGCGTTGACCGGCGCCGCCGACCAGCTCCGGCACGACGAGCAATGGCAGAATCCAGCCGCGGCCGGCTCGCCGGTGACGGTGAGCTCGACGGCGCCGCAGAAACAGCTTCCCTTGTAGGCGTTATTCATGGTCTCTCTCTCGTAAAGATGCGTAAGTTAATCACGCGACCGGAGTATTGTAATTTCGATCGTGCGGGTCAAGTAATGATTCAGCTACGCGAACTCAATTTGTGACGCTTTCCGCGGAATTCTTGCGCCCCGAGAGAGTCGTGTGCCCGGTTGGACCTCTTCTTCACGATTCACTACTTCGGGCAACTCGATGCGCGCCGGACTGATGGCGACCTCGATGGGCGCCCCTGTTGCGGTCTTTGCCGCCCCCAAAGTGTAGTGGTCGGCGCCGACGGAACCGAATTTCGTCGGGAGCGCGACCAACACGCCCATTGTTATCGCGGCCATCGCGACCGCGGTCAATCCCAATGCGACGCGAGGTGTCGAAGGTTTGTAGCCGTTCATGTTTCGATCCTTTAGCCGTTTATCCGTGGCTTCTCCCGATGCCGACTGCGCGGACGCGCGCGAGATTCCGGACCGCGGTCCCGGATCGCGTCACAGAAAAACTGCGTCGCAAGAGCTCGCGCTAGAACCGCAAAACTCCGTAAAGGAATCCTGTAGCGCGTCCACGCTGGAGAATCCCGGGTCGCGGCAGCCGGATGAATTCCCCAAACTGTGTGGCTCATCGCGGAGATGCTATCTCCGTGGCAGTTCGGCTCCCCAGAGATTCCGGCCCCGGGAACAGTGTTGCCGGCCAGAGAAAACGTCATATTGAACGTCGGGGCGGCAGCGCCGGGGTCGGCGCCGATGATGTCGGTGCCGATACGCAGCCAATCCGGCGCCAGATGCGAGCTGTGGATCCAGGCTTGTAAATCCCCCACGAACGGCACGCCTGGCGACCTCGGCGCCGACAGGTACAGGAAATCGCCACCGTTCACCAGGACATCCGGGCGGAAGAACTATTGACCACGCCGGCAGAACGATTGGCTTAGTGAACGTGATCGCGATCTGCACCTCCTGCCCGCTCGCTGACCCTCGCCACCCGTTTTGCTGGGCGTCGGGTTGATGCCGTTCACCACGGTGCTCGATACCGAGAAGCTCGCGTTCAGCTGGCGCGGGACAAAACTGAGCGTTCCATCCTGTCCGTCGCGCGTGGCAGCATCGATTTCGACATCCGCCGGGGAGCTGACTCGCGACAGCACGCGCCCAGAGGGGAATGACCGAGTCCAGGGGAAACTTGATTATACAACCTCGACCTCGACGTTGGTGATCGCCGAAGGCGTGGTGAGCTAACCCGGTGATCGTCGCCCCTTGATGACCAGTGGTCTCCTTCAGGATGAAGTCATCGGCCGTCCTCGGTTTCGATCTTGCCTGGACTCTCACTGCGCTGAGAGCGCCCCGAGGCGCCCGTCGGGGTTACCGCTCGTGAAAGAAGAAGGTCCGCCCACGCGGGCGGAAAGCACCCCAGCGGTAATCATTGCCGATACCAAACTCACTGTAATCTCATGTCCTTTGCTCCTTGTCGATGGGTCGGGTTGTGAATCGTCGGTTGCACATTTCTCGGGCGGCACCAGACGACGGTGCGCTGCGCGCGGAAGTATTGCAGTCTAGGGAGCAAGTGCGGTAGTGGCGCTTCACCAAGAGGCCGTTTTTGTTTCGTTTGTTTCAACCTTGCGATCAGGCAACGCCAGCCATGCTCACGAAGCGGATTTGGTTGGTGACGCGGTGGCGTCTCAGGCGCGCAACCATGTCATCCGGATCGTGCCAGTCGGCGCGCAAGGCTAAACCCCTCGCAAATGGACTTGACGACGTGCATGAAACAAACGCGACAAAACCGGTCGCCTGGTGACGTTTCCCCAACGCACATGCCCAGTAGACTTGAATCGTGCTTCACGGAGATTCAAGCGCAACGCAGCGTCACTTAGAGGGATCGCCATGCGAACATGCGCTCATCGCCAGACGCAGTCGCCGGTGCCAGGTTGCTGCAGTCGGGCGCACCCAGCGACCGACCCGGCTATTTCATCGCAGGCGCCGGCACGCCGGTCGTAATGCTACATTCGTCGCTCAGTTCAAAATCGCAATGGACTGCGCTCGCCGAGCGGCTGGCCCCGCGGTATCGCGTGATCGCGCTCGATCTTTGCGGTTATGGCGACAACGCGGTGCCCGCTGCAGGGGCGTCGTTTACGTTGGACGAAGAGGTACGCCTCGTCACCGGATCGTCTCGACCATCTCGTCGAGGCGCACATCCGCGTCCACTTAGTGGGTCACTCGTACTGGAGGATTGGTTGCGTTGCGATTCGCGCAATGCAGGAGCGACCGCGTCGCGAGCCTATCGTTGTACGAACCGGTGGTGTTCCGCATGTTGGATGACGAAGACGCGGAGCTGGCGGACACGAGACGGCTCTTGCTGAGCGAGTCTCTCGCCTTGTCGCTGCGGGGGCGTCGTCACGATGCCGCGCAGGCATTCGTGGATTTCTGGAGCGGTGATGGCAGCTACGCGTCCCTGCCGCTGCCGGCTCAGGTCAGCATTGCGCGCCGCGTCAACAAACTACCTCTCGACTTCCAGGCAGCGCCGTGCTGGCCGCTGGATCCGGAAGATATTCGAGCAATCGTCGCGCCCACGTTGCTGCTCGGAGGCAACTCGCGGTCCCGCAGTCGTTCAGCGGATCCACACACTCCTGACCCGGGCGCTTCCCAATTGCCGCGTCGGCTCTTTCGACTCCGGCCACATGGGACCGATCACGCACGCACATCGGGTCAACCCCTGGATCGAAGCGTTCCTGGATACCTGCGCGGACCGCGACGCGGCGTTCGCGGGCACTGCGAACGCCCATGTTGCCGGCCTCGCGGGCATGCAAAACGTACCCACGACGTCTCACTACACCCCATTAGGGCACAAAGGTGAGCGACACGTGAGCCCCGAAGCCGCGGTGCAACTCCAGCTTGACGCATAAACGCTCAGCGCTTAATCGCGCAGCGCTGCGCTGTCCGCGGTCAACTCGGCGACCACGCGACGAACTTCGCTTGGCAGAAATGGCTTTTCGATGACGGGACGGCCGCTCTCGGACACAAACTCGCGCAATGCCGCAGGCCAGAGTATCGCCGGTCCTACAAAGACGACGCGCGCGGCGCGTCCGGGCCAGCTGCCGTTCGATCTCCTCGTGGAGGGCGCGCCCAGCCCGTCAAGATCGGGCATACGGATAACCGTTAGGATCACATCGTAGTGCTTCGATCGCCATCCGCTTCAACGCTTCGCGTCGCGAACTGGCGGTCACCACCCGATGCCGCGCGCCGGTCAGGATCTCGGCCAGCGCTTCGCGAATTTCCCGCCTCGTCATCGACGACAAGTATCGTGTGCTGTCCCGCGCTCGCCTTCCGAGACGGCTCGGCATCGGTGCAGGTCGCCTCGACAGCGCCGACGGGCAGCGACAATCGTAAACACAGCACCCCCGTCGGTCGGACATTCGACGGTGAGCGGTGCCGCCATGGGCTTCGACGATGCCAAGGCTGACTGCCAATCCGACGCCCGTGCCGACCCCGTGGGCTTGGTGGTGAAATAAGGGCTCGAATACCCGCGCGCGAAGATGCACCGGAATGCCGGGACCGTTGTCGGCGACCGTGATGCAGACCACGTCGGCGAGCCGAGTCGAAACGGCTGGTCACACGGTATCCGGCGCGTGGGCGGGCCGGTCCTGCAGCGACTGCTGCGCGTTGATGATCAAGTTGAGCAACACTTGATGGAGCTGATCGGCGTCGGCGAGGATAAGCGGAATATCTTTGGCGAGATCGAGCGCGACTTCGATGCTGCTCGTGCGAATGGCGTAGGCTCGCAATGTCGAGTGCCGCCGACACGACGTCGTTGATCGCCACCGGGCCGCGCTCGGGCTGCTGTTGCCGGGCCATGGCGAGGAAGGTTCGCACGATGCGCGCGCAGCGCTCGGCGGCGGTGCGAATCTTCAGCGCCGCGGCCTGGGTCGCCGAGTCCCCTTGCTCCTCCGAGCAACACCGCCCGCGCCACGACGACGGAAAGCGGATTGTTGAGCTCGTGGACGACGCCGGCAAGCAGCGAACCGAGCGCAGCAAGCTTTTCGCGTTGATACAACGATTCGCGCTGCCGCGTCGAGCTCTTCGGCGGAGCGCTTCTTCTCGGTGATGTCCCGAGCGATGGTCAGCACGTGCGGCTTTCCCTGATACTGCATCGGGATCCCGTGCACCTCGAGCTCCAAGGTGGAGCCGTCCTTGCGCCGCTCCGTCACTTCCGAGTGCAGCGATTCGCCGGCGGTCGACCGCCTGCAGAGACTCCGGACGGTACGACGGGCACGTCCAGCTGCCGGGCGGCAATGCGGAGAACTCGCCGTCGCTGTAGCCGTACATCCGCCACAGGGCGGGATTGGTATCGACGATCGCCCGCGGCATTCCACAGCGCCAGGCCATCGATCGATCGCGTTGAACATCGAGCGATACTGTTCCTCGCTCGCGCGTAGCGCCTCCTCGGCCATCTTCGCGGCCGGTAATGTCGCGCGCGAGCGCCAGTATTCGATCCTGTCCGCCGATGGTCACGCGCTTGCCGAACACTTCATGCCAGCGCAAGCGTGCCATCCTTGCTCTTGCCGTGCCATTCGATGCGCAGCTGCTCTCCGGCAGCGGCACGGGCGATCAGCTCCATCGCGTCTTGCTGGGTATAAGGGTGCTCGCCGGAACCGAGCGTGCCGACGATCGAGTCGCCGGAACTCCTCGCGACTGTAGCCAAACGCAGCACAGGCTTTGGGATTGGCATCCACGATCGCCGCCGGTTTCGATGTCGATGCACGAAGATGGCGTCCTCCGCGGCGTCGAAAATCGCCCGGTAGCTCGCCTCCGACACCCGCAGCGCCTCGTCCGAGCGCTTGCGCGTCGGTGATGTCGGTCGAGATGGCGAGCGCCATGGCATCGAAGGCGCGGCTCAGCCGACCGAGCTCATCGCTCCCTCGAGGCCGCTGCGGGCAGCGAGATTGTCCCGCGGCGAGCTGCTTCGGCTGCGTGCACCAGTCGCGCGGTGCGCCGAGTCAGGAGGAAATGAAACACCAGCCACATGGCCAGGCGCAAGCGCCGTCACCCATCCCGCCCAGTAGAGCGATTGCTGAAGAACCTGCGCGCGGGCTTCCGCCTTGTACCGCTTGAGATCGTAGGCCAGGAACAGGCTGCCGGTTCGAGAGGGACGCAGCTCCTCACGCTCACCGCCCATCAGGATGCCGGCGTAGCCGAGCAACTCGTCGCCGTTCGCGATCGATCGGTCATTCCTGCGCGACGTTCGCGGACGGCCCCGGCTGCCTGATCGAGATCGAATTGCGGCAGACACGTCCGCTATCTGCCGTCCCAGCCAGGCACGTCGCGTCGCCGCGATGACGTGTGTTGCGGTCATCCGTCAGCGCGGCGAGAATGACGTCGTGGTTGTGCGCCAGCACCGCGATCTCGTGTTGCGCCGCCGCCAGATCGCCCTTGAGCAACAGATACTCCAGCGTGCTTTGCAGGCGGGACATCTCCTGGGCCAGCCGCTTGCGGCTGTCTTCCTCCGCCGCGCGTTCGGCCTGCGGCACGTGATAGAGCAGGTTCACCGTGCTCGAGCATCGCGGCGAAGCCCAGCAGAATGAGCGGGACCGTGAGCTTGAGCGTCGCCGGAACGCGCATGCGTCAGTGAGGCTCCTGGTGCGCTCGCAGCGCTCATGCACTTCGGCAGGTCCGCCAGCGGACCCGGCGCGAGCACGCCTTCGATGTCCAGTCCGGTGCGCAGCAGCTTCGCGTCCACCATCAGGGCCATGAGTCGGCGTCCGGATACCGCCAACTCCGGTGTCGGCCCGCCGAGCATCCTGAGATTTTCCTCGCGGGTCGGAACATGGAGACCCTTCTGCGCCTCCAGGAACTGCTCTCCGGTCGTCTGTTGGCGTATTCCCATGCGTCGCGCCGCGTCCGCGGGATCGCGCTTCATGTAATCCGTCGCACTCGAACCAGCCGGCAAGCAGCGCCTGAATCGCCTTCGGCTGCTTGTTCGATGACGGTGGCACGCACGGCCACCAGATCGACGATCTCGCCCGGAATCCGCGTGCTGTCGAACAGCGTCGCGGCGCCGGCTCGCAGGAACTGGGCGCGATACGGGTCAAACGTGACGGCGCCATCCACCTGACCCTTCTCGAACGCACTTGGGTTGCTCGTTCGACTCGAGGTGCACCACGTTGACATCGCTCGCCTGCATCCCATTGAGCGTCAGGGCCCGGCTCAACACGAAGGCGCCAAGCGCGCCGCTTTCCACGGCGACCGATTTGCCTTTGAGGTCACTGCATCGTCTGCATGCCGCGACGGCCCACGACCACGTCGGCCCCGTGCGGACACGTCCACCACCAGGATGATCCGCGGCTGCAACCCATCCACGGCGAGTCCGAACAACTCGTCGAGGCTGATGACCATGCCGTCGATGGCCTGGTTGCGATAGGCGCGCAGGACTTCGCTCGCCGACGGATACTCGACAAGCTGCACGACCGCAGGATCCAGACGGCCCAGCTCCCGCGCCAGATAGAGCGGTTCGCTCCCTATCCAGACATTGGTGCCGATGCGCAGGGCGGTTTCCGGTTCGCGCGATGCAACCGGAGACACGCGAGCAGAAGCGCGACGCATGCAAGGACGCACGAGCCATCTGATCGCGCGCAGAGATCCGTTCATTTGGTTCTCACGCCTCCGTCCGGTACGAAGATGTAGCCCTCGTTGCGTATGGTCCTGATGTACCGCGGATGCTCGGGATCGGGCTCGATCTTCTTGCGCAACCGCATGATGCGCAGATCCACGCTGCGGTCGAATGGGTCCCAATCGCGCTTGCTGGCTGCAGATTCAGGATGCGTTCGCGCGAGAGCGCCCGGTTGGGGTGCTCCGCCAGCGCCTTGAGCAGATCGAACTCCAGCGGGGACATCGCCACCTCCTCGCCCGTGTCGTCGGTGAGCCGGTGTGCGGCGAGGTCGAGCACGCAGCGTCCGATGCGCACCCGTTCCGCGCCGATGTCGGCACGGCCGCGCGGACGACGTGCGGCGCAGCACGCTCTTGCACGCGCGCCACCAGCTCGCGCGGGTCGAAGGGTTTGGGGACGTAGTCGTCGGCGCCCATCTCGAGGCCCACGATCCGATCCACGACCGTGCCGGCGGAAGTCAGCATGACGATCGCGATCTTGGCGTAGCGCTCGCGCAGATGGCGCGCAAGGCTCGAGCCATCCTCGCCGGGCATGTTGATGTCGACCAGCGCCAGGTCGATCGCAGTGCTCGGCGGCCATCGCCTGCGCGGCGGCGGCGCTCTCGGCGCCGATCGCCGCGTAGCCGTGCGCGACGAAGTATTCCTCCAGCACCTCGCGCACGTCCGGCTCGTCGTCGACGATCAGGAGGGTGGCTTTGGGGCTCATGGTCGCATCGCGCTTCTTGCGGACCTCCGCCGGGAGAAGGATTGCACTCGCGGCCGGCGGACGGGCAAATCGTACAACGGCTGCGTCGCAATGGGGAGATCGAGGGCGCGTGCCGCGACGTCCATGAAACAAATGAAACAAAGCCCGCGACGGGCGCTTGAAACACAGGAAACAAAACTGCCCGTTCGGTGAAATCCCGCTGCAGCAATCGCACCCTAGAGTGGGCATCACTCCCGGCCTCGCTTGAGACCAAGGGAGTGCAAGCCGCCATCGGGCGGCGGTACCAAGGAGACCATCGTGGCAACAAATCATTCGCGCGCAAGGACATCGGTTCCGATCGTAGCGGAGCCTCCATCACAGTCGGTGGCGGCCGTGCTCGTCGTCTACACGGCCCTCTATCTGGCCATCGTCGGAGTCATTCACTTCATGAGCTCCCCGGATGCATCTGCCGCCATCGCACCGGACATCGCGACGGCGCACGCGAGGCGACAGCCGCGCCGGTCGCCCCATCCGCAGCCGCAAGCGGATCGCCCGCGACACGCCTGCCCGACCCGGCAATGGGAGGAACGGACAACTCCGCGCGAATGCACTACGGCGATCGATGCCGAGTGCATCTACAACTGAAGCTGGCGCCGGGATCGCACTCGCGCATCACGGCGATTCCTGGCAACTCCTTGCGAGTCCACCCATGTCCATTTTTCTTTCCCCAGGAGATTTTCCATGCCCGTACCACAATCGATCCTGCAATCCCACGTCGAGTCGGCGCGCTACGCCAAGTGCGTCGAGGTGTCCAAGCGCATCCGGTGGGACATCGATCGCGACGTGATTCGCGGCCGGAGCTTCGATTTCGCCAGGCGGTTCCTCCCCGACGGGTTGTCGAAGGTCGATCGCCTCGGCTTTCTCGGCGCGAACGAGCAACGCCTGCTGAGCCAGATCCAGGGCCGGACCTACGCCAACATGTTCGGCCTGGTCGAGCGCTTCATCGCCGCCAAGGTGCTCGACGTGAGCCGCGAGTACGCGCTGGGAGATCAGAACGCGTTGCAGGCGCTCGGTGCGCTTCGGCGACGAGGAGATCAAGCACCAGGAGCTGTTCCGCCGCATCGAGCGCATGTGCGCGGGAGGTATGCCCGGAGGCTACACGTTCGTACCGGAGCCCAATGCCGTCGCCTCGGCCGTGCTCGCGAAGTCCACGTGGGCCGTGCTGGCGCTGACCTGCCACATCGAGCTCTTCGTGCTGGCGCACTATCGCGCAGAGCATCGACACGGACGCCCATGTGTCGAGCTGTGGAAGGACGTGTTCCTGCACCACGCGAAGGAGGAATCGCAGCACGCGATCCTGGACGAGATGGAATGGGTGCGCGAGAACGCGAAGATCACGTCGCAGGCGCGCGATGCGGCCGTGGACGACCTGATCGCGCTGGTCGGCGCCGTCGACGGCATCCTGCAGGTCCAGTCGCTGGCGGACACGCACTACTTCGTCGAAATCTGCGGCCGGCCCATGACGGCGGCCGAGGTCGAAGCCTTGCGGGCAGACCGTTCTCGCTGCGTATCGGCTGGCAATACATCGTCTCGGGCGTCCAGGATGCCGCGTTTCCAGGCAGGCGCTCGGCGGCATGATCACCGATAGCCAGGCGGCGCGCATCAACGAGGCGCTGGCGCCGATCATGGCTGGCCAGTAGGCGACGAGGCCGACTCATGAGCCATGCACATGCCGCAACGTAGCCAACCCTGCGTCGGACCCCGCGCCAGTGATCGCCTTGCATTGCTCGGGGGCCGGTGCCGGGCAATGGCGCCAACTCGGCGAAGCTCTCGCCCCGCGCCACGAGCTCGTTGCGCCCGAGCACTACGGCTGCGACAGCACGGGTCCGTGGAGCGGTGAGCATGCGTTCACCCTCGCGGACGAGGCGGCCAGGACAATCGAGATCATCGATCGCTCCGATGGCCAAGTGCACCTCGTCGGCCACTCCTATGGCGGAGGCGTCGCGCTGCGCGCGGCCGTCGAGCGGCCGGACCGCATCGCCAGCCTCACGCTTTACGAGCCAACGGCCTTCCACCTCCTGCGGGCGATCGGCGCACGCGCGGCTGGCGCGCTTGCGGAAATACTGGGGCTCGCCGCCAGGACCGCCGAAGGCGTGATCACCGGCAACTACCGTGGGGCGGCGGCTTCGTTTGTCGACTACTGGAGCGGCCACGGCGCATGGGCCGCATTGCGCCCGTCGGTGCAGGCGGCGCTCACGCGCTGGATGCCCAAGGCACCGCTCGATTTTCGGGCACTGATCGATGAGCCGACAGCTATGACCGCGTACACCGAGCTGCGCATTCCCGCGCTGATCCTGCGGGGTGAACATGCGCCGCAACCAACGCGCCTGATCGCGGAGACGTTGCCGACCCTCATGCCCGCCGCCCGCCTCGCGGTCATTGCCGGCGCCGGCCACATGGGTCCGCTGACGCACGCGTCCGAGGTCAACGCGGCGATCGCGCGGCATATCGATCAGGCGCGAGCACGCGCCCGCTTCATCGATATCGCAATCCCGGCCTTGCGAAGATTCAAGAGTTCCAACCCCTTCACCCACGCACAGAGTGCGAAAGGATTGATATGAAGAACCGCAATGCATTGTCGAGCCGGACCACGCGTCGCAACCGGTCCATCGCATGCGCCGCTGCGCTCGCGGTGGCCTTCACGGCCTCGTTGCCACTGCAGGCCCACGCTGAGCCGATCACACCGCCGCCCGTGCCCGCCAACATCCAGGTGCCGGCGGGGAACAAGGCGTTCCTCGTGGGTCACGCCATCGGCACCCAGAACTACAGCTGCCTGCCCGCAGGCGTGGATTCCGCGGGTCACCCTCGCTTCGCGTGGACGCTTTTCACGCCGCAGGCCACGCTGTTCGCCCACAATCTGAAGGAAATCATCACCCACTACTTCAGCCCCAATCCGTTCGAGGCCAGCCCGAACCCGTTTGCGGATGGCGCGGTTCGCGCCACGTGGCAGGATCTCGAAGGACACGAGCACCGTCTGGGGCAAGGTGGTGCCAGGGTGATTCCTCCACCGATGCGGCTTTCGTCGCACCGGGTGCCATTGCCTGGCTGAAGGTTACGGTGGTGGGAGCCGAAGACGGACCTACCGGTGGCCACGCGCTGACGCCGACCACCTATATCCAGCGGCTGAACACTTCGGGAGGGGTCGCACCCGCGACGGGCTGTGCCTCGTCATGCGGATGTCGGCAGTCAGGCATTCATCCCTTACACCGCCGACTACTTCTTCTACAAGAAGACCAAAGGCAACGGGGACGACGACAACTAGCCAATCGACAAGGCTTGCTGCCGTCCCTTATACTTGACGCACGGAGTACCCAATCGAATCGCCGATCGTTCGGGAAAATATCCGGTGCTCACGGCCAGGAGAACAAGCATGCCACCCGCCGCGGCGCTCATTGCCGGCAGCGCTGTTCCTCAGCATCGCGACGGCGGCACACGATGCGCATGCCGGCAGGTATCCCGAACGTTCCATCAAGCTCATCGTGCCGACCACGGCGGGCAGCGGACCTGACGTGCGTCGCGCGTCTTGTCGGCGGAGCGTCTGGCGGCTTCGATGGGACAACCGGTTGTGATCGAAAATCGCCCCGGCGCCATCGGGACGATCGGGCTCAACGCCGTCGCCAAGGCGCCGCCGGACGGTTACACGCTCGGCATCCTCACCACGACTTTCCTGGCGGCGCCGAGCCTGATCGCACAGATGCCCTACGACACCGGACGCGATTTGTCTCCCGTCGCCGTCGTGACTCGGGATTTCAGAACTTGAACGTCCGGTCGACCCTACCCGTCTATTCGGTGTCGGAACTCGTGTCCGAAGGCCAAGGCGCGGCCGGGTGTCCTCAAGTATTCGTCGCAGGGCAACGGAACCCCGGCTCATCTGGTAGATGAAGCAGTTCGAACGGCAGATGGGAATCGAGCTCGTCCACGTTCCGTACAAGGGCGGGCCTCCAGCCGACGACGGCGCTGCTGCGCGGAGACGTCGACGTCTGCATTGCCGGGATGGTGACGATGGGCCCCCACGTAAAGTCCGGCGCCGTGCGCGTACTTGCCACATTCGCACCTCGCCGGTTGGCGACCCATCCTGAAGTGCCCACGATGGCCGAGCTCGGATACCCGGAGCTGGAGTTCAGCGGATGGCTAGGCGTCGTAGCGCCCGCCGGGACACCGCCCGAGGTGATCGAGCGACTGGGCAACGGCGTTGGCCGACATCGTTGCCGAGCCCGACACGAAGGAGCGTCTTGGGCAATGGGGCATGGAGCCCGCGGGACTTGGGCCGCCCGAGTTCAGGCGGCTGATCCACAGCGAATTGCAACGGTCACGGCCGGCTGGTGCGCGATGGCCCGCATCACTGTGGAGTAGACCACCGGCGAGCAGCACCTGCCGGTACGGCCCCAATCGGCGTCAAGTGTCCCTGTCCCACGGCGGCACGGGGGAATAGCGTGCCTTCAGGAACGTGAGCAGGGACCGCACACGCGGAATGCCGGCACGATCCTCGGGTACGAGGGCCTTCATCCACACCGTCGGTACCGCGAATTCCTCGAGCACTCGAACGAGGGTGCCGCGCGCGAAGCGCCGCAGCCACTGCGTACGACGGCAACAGGGCGATGCCATTGCCCTCCAACGCTGCCGCCGTCAGTACGACCGCGTCGTTCGCGCTCATCCTCGGCCGCAGGTCCACGCTGACGATCCCGTCCGCGGTCTCGAAAGCCCACGTTCTGCCCGGTGGGAACGAAGCACGAGACAGTCGTGCTGCGTCAGCTCGCGCGGATGTCGAGGCGCCCCCGCTCCTCGAGGTAGGACGGGGCGGCACACACGACCCGCTGCAACGGACAAATCGGCTCGTCGATGACGCCCGGAAAGGAGACTGGAAAGCCCGGCGACCGCGATGTCGAAACCCTCCGCGCTGGGATTCACCGCGCGGTCGATGAGCACCACATCGAGGCTTACGAGCGGAAACTGCTGCTGAAATTCGGCGAGCGTTTCGGCCAGATAGCCGACCGTCATCGAAGTCGGTACCTTGATGCGGATGTTGCCTTCGATCTGCTGCCGCGAATGGCTCATTTCGGCGAGCACTTCGTCGTAGTCCTGCATCAAGCGGCGCGCTGAAGACAGGTAGCGAAGCCCCATCTCCGTCAACGCCACGCGTCTCGTGCTGCGAGTGAACAACGCGTGCTCGCACTCGCGACTCGAGCTGGTCGATGCGTTTCGTCACGACGGAAGCGGCGACGCCCAACTCGCGCGCCGCGCTCGCGAGGCTGCCGGCGCTCGGCCACGGCGACGAACGTTCTCCAGGTTTTCGATGCCGTCCAAGCTTCCCCTCGCAGTTACCGACACGGTCAGTTTTCCCCGATCCCCCACGGCGGCACCGGGGCATAGCTGAGCCTTGAGGAAGGCGACTCAACGACCGCACCTGGGGCAGGCCCGCACGGCTCTCGGGCACCGTGGCCTTCATCCAGATGCATCGGCACCGTGAACCGATGGAGCACGCGGACCAGCGTTCCCGCGCGGAGCGCTGCCGCAGCGGCGTAGGACGGCAAAACGCGCGATGCCGTTGCCGCGTAACGCCGCGACCGTCAGCACGAATTGATCGTTTGCGCTCAGCTTGGGCGCGCACGTCGACGCTGACGGGCCCGGTTGCGCTTTCGAATTGCCAGGTCCTGCCGATGGGCTGCGAAAAAGCGAGGCAGTCGTGCCGCGCCAGCTCACGCGGATGCTGTGGCGTGCCCCGTTGCTCGAGATAGGCCGGGGCGGCGCACACCAACTTGTGCAAGGGGCAGATCGGTTCGTCGACGACACCCGGGAAGGACCTCGGCGCCAGCCGATCGAAATATCGAAACCTTCCTCGCTTGGGTTCACCTGCTCCTGGACGCTCGAGCAGCACGACGTCGAGGCTCACGCGCGGATACTGCCGTTGAAACTTGGCGAGCGCTTCCGCCATGAAGCCGATCGCCATCGGAGTCGGGACCCTGATGCGGATATGTCCTTCCACCTGTCGCGGTGAATGGCTCATTTCCGCGAACACTTCATCGTAGTCGTGGATCAACCGCCGCGCCTGAGGCAGGTAGCGCGCGCCAAACTCGGTCAACGTCACGCGCTTGGTGCTGCGTTTGAACAGTCGCGTACTTACGCGCGATTCGAGCTGGTCGATGCGTTTCGTGACGACGGACGCGGCGATATCAAGATGACGCGCGGCGGCTGCAAGGCTCCCGGTATCCGCCACGGTGACGAAGGTTCTCAGATTTTCTATGCCGTCCATGATTCTTCGCGGATACGCGAATTGTAAACCAGCTCCATATGACGGATTCTCATCGGTGCGGCTGGTGATTACATTTAGCCGCATGGAGCGCTGTTTGTAATCTCCCGCATTCGGTCACTCCCGGCAACGGCGACCGGCCAATTGGTCCGCGTGCGGTGGGATGGAAATATACGGCGGGAACGGCGAGGCTCCATCCCATCTCCCGGAAGGAGGCATCATGAGCAAACGATACGCATTGGCGTTGGCAGCTGCATCTGCACGTTCTGATGGCTTCCCGCCAGCAGTTGGGGCCGCGACTCCGGCAATCCCTCGCGGGAGTCCAAAATTTCGACGAGGCAATACAGGCCAGGAGGCGTTCTTGCCCAATGAGCTTTCTTTGGGGTTCATGCTGGGGACAGCGTTACTCTGGACCTTTCCGGCTGGCGAGATCTCGGGCCATTCCGCAACCCCTTCCTCAGACCCGGCCAGGTGCGGCCGTTCTCCAACCGGCGCGGGCTGTCCAGGACGACGCCCGATCAAGCCAACTTCGATGGGCTCGCCCGGCGTGTGCACTCCGGCTCGCTGATCGACGGGCGCACCTGATATCTGGTCGTAAGTTTCCAACTGCCGGCAATCTTCAAAGTTGTCTGCCTCGGTGCATGCCGACATGACCGAGTCGCGTTCACGTCCTGCGACCATCAGAGGCGCCCTGCATCAGCAGGCCTTCTGGATGACGATCAGGCGACCACGCAAGCGGGCCGGGCTGCTCAAGGATGGCGCGATCCAGCTGGGCCTACTGGAAGGCCCGGGCGCAGCAGAACTCCAGGCACCAAGTGAACGCGCAGGCAGCGGAGCAGATCCTCGCGACCGGAGGAGGCACTAACACCGTCCCGGTTTATCGCAATACACCGGAGCGCCGATTGTCGTGAAGGTCGGGGACACCCTCGAAAGCGCACGAACGTGATCCCGGAGACCGTCCCACACCGTCACGTTCGGGACCAGGCTCCTTCGGGTCCGCCCCCCAGCCTCCTTCCGCCGGCGTAGCCGTAGATTCGACGGGGCGAGGCATGCCGTGCTGGCTTCACCAGGCCGGCAGCGTGCACTCGGGGTTTCTCGTTGCGGCTTTCCAGGACAGGATCGGACTCCCGCGCAAACGGATCTGGCGTGACGCGGTTCCGCGTCACCTTCACGACTCCGGGTACCTTCTGACTACATCTGCGCGATACACGCACTCAGGTGGGCATGATCGGCCGGAGTCATTGTCCAACAGGCGGCGCGCCGCTGCACCATGTCGAACGAAGTTGCCGCCGCTCGTGCGCAACCTGCGCTGATCGCGGCCCTCCTGCTCGCCGCGAGCGATGGGTTGCTCGGCGACGCCGCTGGCGCGTGCCCTGGGGCTCGGCCCACCGCCGCGCCGATCGCTCGTAAGCGACCGTACCGCGGGGATCGGTCAACCCCCGCCCCTCGCCAAGCCGCAATTCACCCCGGGCCGAGTCACATCGGGCGCTCCCTTTCGATTTCCGGGCGGAGACCCAAGCGGCACGTCACGCTTCTTCTTCGGGTACACCCACTGCCCCGATGAGTGTCCGCCGATGTTGCACATGGCCGCACCGCGATGCGCCTCGCGGCAGGTGGCCCGCGGAGGTGCGCAATCAAGTCAAGGTCGTGTTAGCCGCTGCCGATCCGGCGCGCGGACACGCCCCGCCGTACTGCGTGCGTGGCTCGATCACTTCGACAAAGCGATCCATCGCTCTGACGGCGATGCCGGCCACCATCGAGGCACGCCAGCGCGCTGGCCTAGCGTCCCCAAAGCGAGCCGCAAGATCGTGCTGGCCAACAAAGCGCTATCAGGTCGCCCATGCGTCCGTTGTGCTCGCCTACGCCAAGCGACGGTCTGGCCCGCGTGGATCTATCCCGGCGGAGTCGACACGCCACGGATCGGGCGCACGGATCTCCCTCTTCTGGTGAAGGAGGTTCCGGGTCGAGTCACTGAGGCCTAGGGGTGAGCTGGACGTGAAAAGACGTGCGGGAGGTCGGGCCCCTCGCCCTGGTGTTCTGCTTTTGGATAACGGGTGACCTCGCGTTCCAGCATGCTCCCGCCGCGAGCGGTGCGGTAGCGCTCTTACTCGCTACGCCCTGGGGCACCTCCTCCCGGGCAGCGAGCAGCGCCTGAGCGGCGGGCCTTTTTTCTCTAACGGACTCTGCGTAGCCGCGCATGACGGCGCGGCAGCGCCGGAGCCACTTTCCCCCAGGCGCGCACTCGCGGCGCCGCCGCCACCTTCTCGGCGTACCGCTCACAGCGCCCGTGCTTCACCCGTTCGCGGTATGATCCTTCCCGTGCGGGGTCCGCGCGGTTCGGCTGTCCGCTTGGCTGCCCACCTGAACTTGACCTATCCCTCAGCGCGAAAGACCAGGGATTCAGGGGATTCTTCGAAAACTGTCTTGGTGCCCAGGAAGGGACTCGAACCCCCACAGTATTGCTACCGCCAGGACCTGAACCTGGTGCGTCTACCAATTCCGCCACCTGGGCAAACCAACCCATAATTTTACGTTTCGGACCATTTCATTGTCAAAGAAGCCCGCCGCTAGCCCGGAAGTCAACGCACCGCGAAATCGCGAGCGGCGAAGAGCTCCCGCGACGCGCAAGAATCGGGCGCAGGCGGATTCGCCCAGGTCGTCGAACCGCCGTCGCGCGTGCGCGCGATCGCCGCGACGATCCGCAGCACCGCAATCGCGAGCAGGCCGCCGCCGCGACGACATCGATCCCGCGTTGCTGCCTTCGCGCGTGGCGATACTGGATGCGCTGAAGGCGGCGGGTGTGCCCCTGCCCGCGTCCGGATCTCGCGCGGCAGATGGACGTCGACAAGCGCGCTCGCGTCGCGTTCTTCGGCCGCGTCGAGGCGATGCAGCGCGACGGCGAGCTGTTGATGAACCGCAAGGGCGAGCTCTGCGTCGTCGCCAAGCTCGATTTCATCACCGGAACCGTGCAGGGACATCCCGACGGATTCGGCTTTCTCGTTCCCGACGACGGCGGCGCCGATCTCTTCCTGAGTCCGCGCGGAGATGCACAAGGTGCTCCATGGCGACCGCGCGACGGCGCGCCGCTCGGGCACGGATCGGCGCGGCCGTCCGGAAGGACAGATCGTCGACGTGCTGGCGCGCGCCAATCGCACGGTCGTCGGCCGCTTCTACGACGAGCGCGGCATCACGTTCGTCGTCGCCGAGAATCGGCGGATCAATCAGGACCTGCTGGTGCCGCAGGACGAGCGCGGCGGCGCGAAGTCGGGCGACGTGGTCGTCGTCGAGATCGTCCAGCAGCCCTCGCCGCAACGCGAGGCCATCGCGCGCGTCGTCGAGGTGCTCGGCGGCTACACGGACCCCGGAATGGAGATCGAGATCGCGCTGCGCAAGCACGATCTGCCGCACGAGTTCTCGCTCGCGGCGCGCAAGCAGGCCGGCAAGCTGCCCACCGAGGTCACCGACCGCGATCGCGCCGGCCGCGTCGACATCACCGTCGCTGCCGCTCGTCACGATCGACGGCGAAACCGCGAAGGATTTCGACGACGCCGTGTACTGCGAGCGCAAGGGCGAGGGCTTCCGCCTCATCGTGGCGATCGCCGACGTCTCGCACTATGTGAAGGACGGCGACCCGCTCGACCGCGACGCGCGCGAGCGCGGCACGTCCGGTCTATTTCCCGCGCCGCGTGATCCCGATGCTGCCGGAGGCGCTGTCGAACGAGCTCTGCTCGCTCAAGCCGGACGTCGACCGGCTGTGCATGGTGTGCGACATGGACGTGACCGGCCGAGGGCCGGATCGCGGAAGTACGAGTTCTATCCGGCCGGTCATGCACTCGCGCGCGCGGCTCACCTACACGCAGGTGTGGAACTGGCTGTCGGACGCCGTCGAGCGCGCCGCGCGACGGCGAAGGCGCTGCTGCCCCGGCTCACCGATCTCTACGCGCTGTTCCATGCGCTGCAGCGCGCGCGCGAAGCGCGCGGCGCGATCGACTTCGACAGCGTCGAGATGCAGCTCGAATTCGACGTGCAGCGGCAAGATCGTCCGGATCGTGCCGGTGGTGCGCAACGACGCGCACAAGCTGATCGAGGAATGCATGCTCGCCGCGAACGTCTGCACGGCGGAGTTCCTCGCGCGGCACAAGCATCCCGCGCTCTACCGCGTGCACGAAGGCCCGACGCCGAGAAACTGGCGATCCTCCGGGACTTCCTGGAAGCTGCGCACTGGCACTCCCGGCGGCGACGAAGCAATACGTAACTGAACGAAGTACAAC
>ERZ1370068.5924-contig-4929_pt1 | contig 40800 bp, 58 predicted proteins | sample MGYA00561227_ERZ1370068 | MGnify/ENA primary metagenome ERZ1370068 (study PRJEB38410, sample SAMEA6850437) | metagenome | study: Metagenomic assessment of the ecological functions of the soil: analysis of the soil microbiota associated with the... | reverse complement strand
CCATGTATTGCTGGGCAGCAGGCGGGCGATGGCGTACGCGTGACGTCCGCATAAGGGCGTTTTATCGCCCCAGAGCGACTTGCTGAATCGCGTCGCATAGAGCCGGATAGAAAGCCCGAAGGCCGTCGGCGAGGGTGAACGGCTTCACTCCTTCGAGTGCCTCTGCCAGCGTATGGGCGTCTAGATGAAAGTCGGGCCACGACTGCGCGCGTGTGATGATCGCCAGAAGCCTTCGTCGCCCGAGACCGGCGGGCCGGCAGTCGCACGGAAGCCTCGACCAGGCGACTCAGGAATCCGCTCTCGCGATCGTCGAGCCGGGTGCGCATCCGAGCGGATGTGATCCGCAACAGCGTCGTTCCCGGATCGCAGCACGCCAACGATGAAGGGCGCCATCGCTGGGAATTGTAAAAGGGCTTAGCGCGGGTTGTGCTGGACTTAGTTCCGGAGTGTGCCGGCGCCCCGGAGGAGGGCCACGCGATTCTGGGGAATGGCTCTCGACCCGCTCGCCCCGTATTTCCCGCGGCCACGTCGATCGCCGTTCGCCCGACATGTCGTCCTTCACGTCCACCCTGGCGCCGTGATCGAGCAGATACTTCACGACCGCGGTCCGTCCGGTCTCGGCGGCGTAGAAGAGCGCCGTCTGACCCTGCCGGTCGGTCAACGTGTTGGTCCGCGCGATGCGCGCCGTCAGGCTGGTGACGTCGGTGATGCGGGCGTTCACGTCCGCGCCGGCCTGCGCGCAGGATCTCCATCGTCTCCAGCGACAGTCGCGACGACGTTCTCGAGCGCGCCCGGGACCCAGGACGCCGCGACCGTCGCGCGCGTGCCGATGCCGGCGGCGGCCATGAACGGCGTCACGCCGGACGCGTTCGGCAGATCGACCAGCGCGCCGTGCGCGAGCAGCGCCCGGACGACGTCGTTGTCGAAGGTCTGCGCCGCGCGAAGGAGCGGCGTGGCGCCCGGTCGTGAGCAGATCGTCCGCGAAGCGATTGTCGCGTCCGCCGCGGCTCGGTTCCTTGAAGGCGAGCTGCGCGTTCGGATTCACGCCGGCATCGAGCAGCGCCTTGATGAACGCCAGCGACTCCGGCGGCCGCGGTCCCGGCGCGGCTGTCCCGCCCGCCGCGCATCGTCACCGCCACGTAGAGCGGCGTCCGGCCCCACCAGTCCCAGGTGTGCGGGTTGGCGCCGTGATCGAGCAGATACCGCGCGACGTCCGGATACCCGTTGTCGAGCGCCATCATCATCGGCGTCATGCCGTCCGGATTCGGCCGGTCCACGTCCGCGCCGGCATCGAGCATCGCTGTCACGCAGCCGAGGCATCCCGCACGCGCCGCGTAGAGCAGCGGCGTGAGGCCGCCGGTCGGGCGATACTGCACGCGCGGCTCGCTGCTGATCTGCGTCGTCCCAGTCGTTGGCCGCGCGCGCGAACCGACAGGTCGGCGCCCTTCGACACGAGGAACGCGACCATCTCCGCGTGGCCCTCGGCCGCCGCCCACATCACCGCCGACTGGTCGCGTGAACTGCTCGCGCCGGTTGACGTCGGCGCCGTGCTCGACGAGCAGCTTCGCGACCGCGACGTTGCCGGTTCGCGCCGCCAGCATCAACGCCGTCTGTCCGTCCTCGTTGGCGCACGTTGGCGTCGGCGCCGGCCTCGAGGAGCATCCCGACCAGTCCGGCGTTGGCCACCCGGACCGCTTCGGCCAGCGGGCTCGCGCCGTAGCGGTTGACGACGTTGGCGCTGCGCGCCCTTCTTCAGCAGCGCTGCGACCAGCTCCCGATCGACCCGGTACACGGCCCAGTGCAGCGGCGTCGTCGCCGTCCGGCTGCGCCTGGTTCACGTCGGCGCCCTGCGGCGATCATCGCCAGCGCGGCGCGCCGGTCGCCGGCCTGAATCCGATCCGCGAGTCCGCCTGCGCCTGACGGCTTCGGCGAGACAGGCTGAGCATGTCAGCGTGGCGGCCATGCACAGCAGCATCACGAACTGCGGCGATGAGTGGCTCTAGACCACATTGGGCGTTCAGCTTGTTGTGGTGGGCCCACAGCCCTTGTGAACGTCGTGGAGGAACGTGCTGCGGATCCTTCCACGTCCGCGCCAGCCCGTTCAGGACGCCCGCCTCGAGCATGTCCGTCGGCGCTCGTCGCCCTCGACGCACCCGATCGACGGCGCGGTCGTAGATCGTCTTCATCATGTCGCGCTCGGCCTGCAGCTCCGCGCGGCTCATCACCGGGCCGTAGCCGGGCACGATCCGCGTGCGTGTCGTCGCTGAGCGCCAGCGAGCCGGTTCATCGCGTCGACGCGGCCGCCGAGCCACGCGCCGGTGAAGTAGTCCAGCTCCGGATCCCGCGCCGGCGACGCGACGTCGCCGACGGCGAGCACGTTCGAGTCGCGGAAGAAGACGTAGATGTCGCCGCTCGTGTGCGCTTCGATCAGGTAGCCGTAGTCGATGCGCTCGCCTCCGGCGTTCATCGACCCATCGGTGCAGAACGTCTTGTTCGGATGCGCCGCCTTCGGACGCGGCGGCCGGTAGCGATCCTCGGCCGGGATCCAGACGGGCGTCGCCATCCAGAGCCGCGTGTTCTCGTGGGCGACGATCGTCGCGCCGCGCCTGACGGAGGGCGTCGTTCGCGCCGGTGTTCTCCAGTGTGCCAGTGCGTGTTGAACACCGTGCGACGCGGCCGCCGCGGACAGCTGCCGCAGCGATGCCATCAACTGCATCGCCGAGCTCCGGCGCGCCGCTGTCGACGATCACGAGGCCGTCCGGCGCAGTCGAGAGCGCGAGGACGTTGGTGCCGCCGCTCGTCACGCAGCGACAGTCGATCGTTCAGCGCAACCAGATCCGCCTGTCTGCGCAACGACGCGTCTGCTGGGCGGCGACCGGCGACAGAAGCGTGCTGCCGAGCAGTCCGCCGACGACTCCGGTCGAGAGCTGCCTGCGATCTGAGCATCACACGCCCGCGATCGTGCCCGTGCTGTCGCCGAACGAGCTTCTGCGCCGCGCCGATCTTCTCGAGAATCGCTCAGATGACAGGTTGGCGATGCGGCGTCGGCTGCGCGCAGCTCGATGTGCTGACCGCCACGTGAGCGTGCCGTTGCCGCCGCCGACGAGGATCGTCGGCAGCGGGTGGCCGTTGTGCCGGTCGCTGTTGGACATGTTCGAGCCGTAGAGGAACATCGCGTGGTCGAGCAGCGTGCCGTCGCCGTCGGGACGGCGGCGAGCTTGCTCCACGAACGCCGCAAACCGTTCCATATGCCACGTCTGGATCTTGACCAGCTTCTCGAGCCGGCTCAGATCGTTCGCGTGGTGCGACACCGGATGGAAGGAATCCGACACGCCGATGTGGTTGTAGGTGCGGTTGGTGCCTTCGGCCACCATGATGTAGGACGCCACGCGCGTCAGATCCGCCTGATACGCGAGCGCGATCAGATCGAACATCAGATCGACCTGCTCGCCGAACGCGTTCAGCTCGCCGATCGGCGCCTCGGGCACCTCGATGGCCGACAGGTCGCGGCTCGACGCCAGCTGCACGCGCCGCTCGATCTCGCGCACCGTCTCCACGGTAGTTGTCCAGCACCACGCGATCGCCGGCGCCCAGGTCGCTGCCGCAGCGCGCGCGTGCCGATCGCCGATGCGGTCGAGCAGGCTCTTCGTCTGGTCTCGAGATCGCGGCGCGCTCTTCGGGCGTGTCGCCTTCGCCGAACAGCTGCGCGAAGACCTTGCGCGGGTTGTGCTCCATCGGCAGCGGCGAGTGCGCGATCGCGGAACGAGAGCGTGGTGTTGTAGAAGCACGCCGAGCCGCTGCACGCGGCCGCCTGCTGCGTGGTTTCCGACGCCAGCTTCGAGCGACGGCAGCGTCGTGTTCTGGCCGATGTGCTGCGCCACCACCTGATCGAGCGTCGGTCGACATGCTCGCGCGCGGCCGATGCCCTTGTCGGGCTTCGTGCCCGCTCAGCCACGTGGCCGGCGCCAGGCTGTGCACGCCGCCCACCATCGCGCTGGTTCTGGAGGTTGCCGAACGACGTGACGTAGCGCTTGTGCGGCTCGAGCGACTTCAGGATCGGGACTCAGCTTGAAGTCGGCGCCCGACGCCGCTCGGCGTCCACCGGTCCATCTCGGGGCCGATGCGACGTGTTGCCCATGATCGCGCCGTGCGGGATGTAGAAGAATCCCATGCGCATCTTCGGCGACGGCGGCCGTCTGCGCCAGAGCGGTTGCGGCCGGAATCATGGCATCGAGCAGCGGCAGGGCCAGCGTGACGCCAGCGCCTCGCAGCACCGTCCGGCGGGACAGATGTTTCTTCGTCAGGAACATGGTCAATCCTTCCTTGGCGACACTCAGCTCCGCGCGGCAACTGATTCGCGATCGCGCCGTGCACGCGTCTGCCGCCTGCATGCGGAACGCATCGCTCGCGACGATGCCGGAGACGATGGCCGACAACCGGTAGTCCTGTGCCGCCGCCCGGCGCACCACGGCGCGCACCTGCGGCATGTCGTAGTACTCGAGCTCTCGCCCCAGCGCGTACATCATGAGCTTCTCGGTGAGCGCCCGCACGAACAGGTCTCTGCCGCCGAACAGCGCCTCGCGCAGCTGGGCCGGGTCCATCGACCGGCCCGCCCGTTCGGCAGCACCGTGCTGGCGTCGATCGGCGCAGCGGCTTCCAGATCGATGTCGCGCCACCGGCCGATGGCATCGAAGTTCTCCATCGCGAGGCCGATCGGATCGATGACGCCGTGGCACTGACTGCAGCCCGGCTTCGTGCGATGACGTCTCGAGTCGCGCGCGCAACGTCTTCGGCGGCTCGCCCTTCGGCGTTGGACAGATCGGTGTCGACGTCCGGCGGTGGCGGCGTCGGCGGCGTCCCCATCAGCTTGCCCAGCACCCACGCGCCGCGCAGCACCGGCGACGTGCGATCGCCGCACGACGTCCGCAGCAGCACGGCGCCCTTGCCCAGCAGCCCCAGCGCCGCGAATCATCGAGCGTCACGCGGCGGAACTGCGGTCCGCAGCACCGAGGTGATGCCGTAGTGCCGCGCGAGCCGCTCGTTGAGGAACGTGTAGTCGGCCGTGAGCAGGTCGCCGACATTGCGATCCTCGAGCAGGACGCTCGCCACGAACGACTCGATCTCTGACGGCCATGTCCCGCCGCAGCTGGTCGTTGAACGTCGGAAACAGGTTCGGATCGGGCACCACTTCGCGCGAGCTTGTCCAGGTCCAGCCACTTGAGCGCGAAGTTGCGCACCAGGCTTGACGCCGCGCGTGTCGTTCAGCATCCGAAGCGCCTCGGCCTGGAGCGCCGCCGGCTGCATGGAGCTTGCCCGCGGCCGCGAGCTTGAGCAGCGCCTCGTCCGGTCCCTGGCTCCACAGGAAGAACGACAGCCGCGACGCCAGTTCGAGATCGCTCAAGGCGAACGCAGCACGATCCCGAGCGTCCATATTTCCAGCGTTCCCCTTATTCTCCGGAGTTCGGATCGCGCGGAACAGGAACTCGGGGCTGACGAGGACGGCAGCGATCACTTGTTCGACGCCGGCGTCGAAATCCTGCTCGCCGTCCGCGATCGAAGTACGGCATGAGGGCATCGATGTCTTCGCTTCGTCACGGGCCGGCGGAACGCGCGACGGGCCAGGTTCCCGGCGATGCGCCGGGCACAGGTTTGCTCCTTGTCTGCTTCATTGACTTGGGGACGACAGACGAAGACGCGCCGGCGGCTCGGCGTCTCCGAAACCCCTGAAGAATCGAACGGCCCGACGACGTCGACGCCGACCGCCAGTCGAGGCTCGCGGTCGCCACGGCTGAACGCGTCGCCCGGCAGAAAGCCGACGAACTCATCGGACTCGACGCGGGCGCGCTCGATGAACGTCACGGCCACGTCGTGGGTGCCGGCCTTGACCGTGACCGGAATGTTCGCGAATCGCTTCATGATCTCGGCGCGTGCGGGGGCGCCGCCGTGGTCGACGAGTCCGCAGGTCCTCGGGTCCGCCAATCGACTGGCGAAACACTTCGCGACCGTCCACGAGGATGATCAGCGTGTGGCGCGTCTCCAACCGCGCGAGTGTAGAGGTCGATGCCCAGATCGGGAATCGTGAACCGATACTCGCCATCCGCGGGAAAGTTGTGTCTGAACTTCATACCACCGCGCGTGCCCAGCGGCAGGCCGTCGAGGTGATCGGGCTGATCGCCTTCAGGCACGGGCATAGTGCGCGCTGGTGAGCTTTGGTCGGATTCGCCGACGGCGAGCCGCGCCGCGAGCCGCGCGGCGGCGACGTATTGATCGAGGAAGGCGGGCGAGACGCTCAGCGCCGCGGCGATGTTCTCGAAACCCTTGACTTCGATCTCGGCCGGCAGGAGTGCTTCGGCGTCCAGCTCGATGCCGAGCAGATCGTTGACGGCCGCTCCGAACTCGGTGCGCGTCAGCGCGCTGGATCGGGCACGTGGTCCGGCGACCAGGCCACCGGCGGCCGCGGCCTCATCGAGCCTCGCCTCCATCCACGTCACGAACGCGTCGATCTCGCGCTGATCCGGCTGGCGGCTTCGTGGGCGGCGGCATCAGCCGGCCGCGCAGCTTGCGTACGGCTTTTTCCCAGATGTCGGCGTGCTCGTGAACGGCGTCCAGAGGCAGAGTGTCGAACGCCACACCGCCAGCGCGAACCCTTGCGTTGTGGCATCCCGTGCAGTAGGTATCGAGCGTCTTGCGGGCCTGTTCGAGCCTCGGCCGTCCTGACCGACCTGTCCGAGGGCCGCGGTTGTCAGTGCCGCAACGGTGACTCCGATGCAGATAGTCCGCTTCACGGCTGTCCTCGTCCCGAGCCTGGCCGGGGGTTACGGTCGACAGGAGATGATAGCCCGCAGCGGGGGAAGTTCGCTAACCTTCGTAGCTTCCGGCTTCAGCCGGAAGATCAGCGACGGGTGGCTCTCTTCGCGCCTAAAGGCGGAAGCCACATGACGAAAAGGCCGGAAGATTAATGCCGGCGGCTCTTCCGCCTAAAAGGCGGAAGCCACATACGATTTCTTGACAGGCTCCAGGATTGGCGAATCGGTATAGAGTGTCGGGGTGATTTTGTGGGTCTGGCGCGTGATCAAGCGTCCACTAGATTTCGGGATTAAGGAGCAAATATGTGCGACCAGGATCATTTTGAAGACGATCAGAAGGAATTCGAAGCGCGCTGGCGTTGGTGACGCGCCGGCAGTTCGGCGTCCTCCTGGGTGCGGGCGTCGCGATGATGCTGCCGCAGGTCGCGAATGCAGTCGCGGTGACCGATGGCGACGTCACCGTCACCACGCCCGACGGCATGCGCGACGCCTACTTCGTTCATCCGGCGAGCGGCACGGCTGCGGGCGTCCTCGTATGGCCCGACATCTTCGGCCTGCGGCCGGCGTTCCGCCAGATGGGCAAGCGGCTCGCCGAATCCGGGCTACTCGGTGCTCGTGGTGAACCCGTTCTATCGCGTCAAGAAAGCCCCGACGGCGGACGCCGGCTCGGCAACCCCGATCCCGCAGCTGCTGCCGCTCGCGCAGGCGTCTGAACGAGACGACGCACATGACCGATGCGAAGGCGTTCATCGGCGTGGCTGGACCAGCAGGCGTCGGTCGCCAAGAACAAGAAGGTCGGCACGCAGGGCTACTGCATGGGCGGCCCGATCGCGTTTCGCACCGCGGCTGCGGTGCCCGATCGCGTCGGCGCGGTCGCCTCGTTCCATGGCGGCGGACTCGTGACCAACACGCCGAACAGCCCGCATCTTCAGGCGTCGAAGACCAAGGCGCAGTTCCTGATCGCGATCGCGGCGAACGACGACCAGCGGTCGCCCGACGAGAAGAACGTGTTGAAGGACACGTTCGCCAAGGCGAATCTGCCCGCGGAAATCGAGGTCTACACGGGCGCGGCGCACGGCTGGTGTCCTCCGGATTCGGGCGTCTACAACGAGCCGCAGGCCGAGAAGGCCTGGACCCGATTGCTCGCGCTGTGCATGAAAGCTCTGGCCTGAAGATCGAAATGTCGTGACGCATCCGGCGGCAGGGCGGCACCCGGCCGCTCCGACCGCCGGCCTGCGCCAGATGGTGATTGTCCCTCCAGCTCCTTGCCGGTTTGCAACGGTGTCTTCAAGCCCTTCGTGAATGGAGACGGCCATGACCGTACAGCTCTTTGGTCGAATTGCCCGAGTGGCGTCAGCCGTGTGCCTGCTTCTCGTCGGCACGACGTCGCTGGACGCGCAGTCGGGTGCGAAGAACGGTGAGTGGCGCAGCTATGCGGGCGACGTCGGCAGCACCCGATACTCGCCGCTCGATCAAATCAACGCGTCGAACTTCAGCAAGCTTGAAGTTGCGTGGCGATTCAAGACCGACAATCTGGGTCCGCGACCGGAGTTCCAGTTCGAGGGCACGCCATTGATGGCCGGCGGCGTCCTATATGCGACCGCCGGCAGCCGCCGGGCGGTTGTGGCGTTCGAATCCGGCAACCGGTGAGCAGCTGTGGATGCACAGCGAGCAGGAAGGCGCGCGCGGCGCGGCCGCGCCGCGGCAGCTATCCGGCCGCGGCCTCGCCTACTGGACGGACGGTCGAGAAGAGCGCGTTCTGTACGTGACGCCGGGCTACCGCCTCATCGCGCTCAACGCGAAGACCGGAGGGCTCGTCACGACCTTCGGCAAGCGACGGCGTCGTCGACCTGAAGCAAGACGATGATCAGGTGATCGATCCGATGAGCGGCGAGATCGGGCTGCACGCCACGCCGATGATCGCCGGCAACGTCGTCATCGTCGGCGCGGCGGGCAAGACCGGCGCGAATCCCAAGAGCTTTCAGAACGTGAAGGGTTACGTCCGCGGATTCGACGTCAGGACCGGCAAACGGCTCTGGATCTTCCACACCATCCCGCAGCTGGGCGAGTTCGGCAACGACACGTGGGAAAAGGACTCGTGGGTGTACACCGGCAACACCGGAGTGTGGGGGCAGATCTCGGTCGACGAAGAGCTCGGTCTCGCCTACCTGCCCGTCGAGATGCCGACCGGCGACTACTACGGAGGCCATCGTCCCGGCAGCGGCTTGTTTGGCGAAAGCCTCGTGGCCGTCGATCTGCAAACCGGCAAACGGAAATGGCACTACCAGCTCGTGCACCACGGCATCTGGGACATGGACATTCCGTGCGCGCCGATTCTGGCCGACATCATCGATCAACGGCCGGACGGTCAAGGCCGTCGCGCAGCCGACAAAGCAGGGCGTGCCTCTACGTCTTCGATCGCGTGACGGGCGAGCCGATCTGGCCGATCGAGGAGCGGCCGGTTCCGAAAGGCGACGTGCCGGGCGAGTGGTACTCGCCGACGCAGCCGTTTCCGACGAAGCCGCCGCCCTACGAGCGACACGGGCGTGTCGACCGACGATTTGATCGACTTCACGCCCGGAGCTCCGCGCCGAGGCATTGGAGCTCGTGAAGAAGTACAAGATGGGTCCGATGTTCACGCCGCCGGTGGTCAGCAAGCAGGAAGGTCCCATCGCATTGCTGACCAGGGCGCTCGCCGGCACGAACTGGAAGGGCGGGTCGTTCGATCCCGAGACGCACGTCGCGTGCGTGTATTCGACAGGAGCGATCGGGTCGATGGGACTCGTCCCGCCACCAGCGGGATTCTCGGACATGCGATACATCTCGGGGAACGTCTTGACCGGCGCTCGCCTCACCGGTGGCAGCGGATCCGCCGCGGGGGAGGACGATCGGGTGGCCGGTGGCGCCGCGACGAGTGCCGAGGCCGCGGGCGCAGAAGGTGGAGGTGGTGGCGGCCTGACAGTTCGAGGGCTGCCGCTTGGCAAACCGCCGTATGGGAGGATCACCGCCATCGATCTCGACAAAGGCGAGATCAAATGGCAGATCGCGCACGGCGAGACGCCGGACAACGTGAAGAACAATCCGGCGCTCAAAGGGCTGACACATTCCTCGCACCGGGCAGGGAGGCATGGCCGCGACGCTTGTCACCAAGACGCTGGTCATCTCTGGCGAGCCTCGTGCGGGAATGACGTCGACCGGGCTGCGTGGCGCGATGCTGCGGGCGTACGACAAGTCGACGGGCGCGGAAGTCGGCGCCGTTTACATGCCTGCGCCGGAGAGCGGCGCGCCGATGACATACATGTTCGACGGCAAGCAGTATCGTCGTGGCGGTCAGCGGAGGAGCGTACCGGGCGAGCTGCTCGCACTCAGGTTGCCGGACTGAAGGACGCTTCGCTTGGAGGTCCTGATGAAGAGCGCCAATCGTTACTAGCGCCTTGTGCATCCTCGCGGCCTGCGGGCGATGCCGCATTTCCCAGCTTCATGCGACAGGGCCTGGCGGCGCTCTGCATTGAAGGAGACGACGATCACCGCGGCTCAGGCTCGTTCCGGCCGGCCAGTTCTCCCGCCCCGAGTGGCGGAAGGGGCGCAACGCTGAAGGATGTTCCCGAGTTCTGTCGTGTGTCGGCTACCATCCAGCCCACCAGCGATTCAGACATCAAGGTGGAAGTCTGGCTGCCTGCAACCGATTGGAATGGTAAGTTCCAGGCGGTTCGCAATGGAAGGCTGGGCCGGAGTGATCGAGCTATTCCGCAATGGCTGACGCGAGCTTCGCGCGGGGTGCGCGAGCGCATCGACGGACACTGGCCATGTTGGGGGCCGTGGGACCCTTTGCGCTCGATCATCCTGAGAAAGCTGATCGACTTCGCATGGCGCTCCGAACACGAGATGACGGTGAAGGCCAAGGCGATCATTAGAAAGTTTTATGGAAGGGCACCCAGGCTTTCCTACTGGAACGGGCGGTGCTCGACCGGCGGGAGAACAGGGCCTCAAGGAAGCGCAGAAATTTCCGGACGACTACGATGGCATCATCGCCGGAGCGCCGGCCAACCGGACGGCCATCTCCTTGTGGATCGCCGCACGCCGTGCTGAAGGATCCGGCCAGCTACATCCCTCCCAGCAAGTATCCGATCATCCACCAGGCCGCTCTCGCCGCCTGCGACGCGCGCGACGGGCTCAAGGACGGCCTCATCGACGATCCCGACCAAATGCGCACTTCGATCCCAAAGTGCTGCTCTGCAAGGGCGCGGACGGTCCCGCGTGCCTGACCGCTCCTCAGGTGGAAGCGGCGAAGAAAGATCTATTCTCCCGCCATCAACCCGCGCACCGGACAGCAGCTGTTCTCGTCCCTGGTGCCGGGAACGGAACTGGGCTGGGGCGTTCAGGCCCTGGGTCCGGAACCTTCGGCCAATATCTACGATCAGTATCGATACGTCTTGACATGAAGCACACCCGCCACACGCGTCGAGAGTTCATCAACGTTACAGGGCGGCGTTCTCGCTGGTCTGGTCGGCGCGCCGTCGCTTGCAGTCTAGCACGTCCGCCGCGCAAGCCACCGCGCAGGGCGGGACTGCAGGCGGCAGGGATCCCGATGCGATCGTCGTGAACGCCGTGGTCTACACCATGGATTCACGGGCGCCGCGCGCGGAGGCGTTCGCCGTCACCAACGGGCGCTTCACCGGCCGTGGGTTCGACGAGCGACATCAGAGGCCTGGCCGGCAAGAACACGCAGACGTTCGATGCCGAAGGGCATGACCGTCGTGCCGGGGTTCATCGACTGTCACAACCACGCCGGCGGCGAAGTGCTGCTGAACGAGGTCCTGGTCGGCAATCCCTTCGAAGTCGAGTTCGTCAGCATCCAGCAGCATCGTCGACAAGCTGAAGGCGAAGGCGCGGCAGACACCGCCCGGTGCCGTGGGTGGAGGGCTTCTTCTTCGACGACACCAAGCTGAGCGGACAAGCGCGCGCTGAACATTCGGGACCTGGACGAGGTGTCGTCCGAGATCATCCGGTGATCGTGCGCCACCGCGGCGGCCACACGTACTTCTACAACAGCAAAGCGTTCGAGATGGCCGGCGTCACCAAGGACACGCCGAATCCGATGGGCGGCACGTTCGACAAGGACGCGAATGGCGAGCTGAACGGCCGCGTCACGGACCTCGCCTCGGCCGCCGTTCAACAAGGTCGGCACGAGACCCACGTTCACGCCGGCGCAGATCGAGCAACGCGCGCGCGACGGCATTGCGCATATCTCCAAGCAGTTCGCACGCTACGGCCTGACGAGCGTGCACCATCGAGGGCGGCAACCTGCAGGCTATGCAGGACGTGCGTGCCCGCGGCGAGCTGCTGCACCGCATCAGCTACGAGACGAGCGGCCGCGCGCTCGAGGCGATGATCGCCGCCGGCATCCAGACCGGCTTCGGCGACGAATGGATCAAGTTCGGCGCCACCTCCGAGCACACGGTGGACGGCTCGTTCTCGGAGCGCACGATGGCGCTGCAGCACGCCGTATCCCGGCGTGACGCCGCCCTACAAGGGCAACATCACCGAGACGCAGGAGACGCTGAACGAGTGGGTCGAGCGCGTGCACCGCGCCGGCATCCAGGTGAACTGCCACGCCAACGGCGACGTGGCGATCGACATGTATCTCACCGCCGCGGAGCGGGCGCTGAAGCTGGTGCCGCGCGCCAATGCGCGGCCGAAGATCACGCACTGCACGCTGCATCAACCCGGATCTGGTGCGCGCGCATCAAGGCGATCGGCGCCGTGCCGGCGCTGTTCACGACCTACGCGTACTACAACCCCGACAAGTTCGTGTTCTACGGCGAAGAGATGATGAAGAACTGCATGGCGTTTCGCTCGCTGCTCGATGCGGGCGTCTACGCGTGCAGCCGGCTCGGATTTCAGCCCCGGGCCGTTCGCGCCGCTGATGGGCATCCAGGGGATGGTCACGCGCAAGGGCTGGGACGGCAAGGTGTGGGGCGCGAATCAGCGGATCAGCGTCGAGCGAGGCGATCGCCGTGAACACCTACAACGGCGCCTGGGCCTCAGGCGAAGAAGCGATCAAGGGCTCGATCACCGTCCGGCAAGCTGGCGGACTACGTGTTGCTCGCCGACGACCCGCACACGGTGGACGCCGGAGAAGATCAAGGACATCCAGATCGTGCGCACCGTCGTAGGCGGGAAGACATCTCACCAGGCTTGAGTCCCCGCCGCCTGCTTTTTGGGGACTAAGTGAGCAGGTCAGGGACACAACTGACAGTAGCGCAGGCCTTTAGGCTTGCGACCGCCTCGCCGGAAGCAGCCCTGAAGGGCCGCGCTACCAGGGCGGACAATGACGGTCTATACTCGTTGGGATCCGATTCGCGATGATGGATCTAAGTAAGGAGAGGGTCATGACTGGTCGATCGCTGCAGCGGCCTTGGGTGCTCGGGGAGCCGTGGCGTTGGGCGCGATTTTCGTGAGTGCGGCGCCCGCACGAGCGGCCGACGCGTGTGGTGTCCAAACCACCGACGTTCTCCAAGGACGTCGCGCCCATTTTTCAGGCGAAGTGCCAGGAGTGCCATCAGCCGAACTCCATCGCGCCGATGTCGCTCGATCACGTTCGAGGAAGCACGTCCCTGGGCGCGTGCGATCAAGCGCGCGTCGCGGCGCGCCAGATGCCGCCCTGGCACATCGACCGCAGCGTCGGCGTGCAGAAGTTCAAGAACGACATGTCGCTCAGCGACGAGCAGATCGACACCATCGTCCGCTGGGTCGACGGCGGAGCGCCGCAGGGCGATCCCGAAAGACATGCCGCCGCCCAAGCCGCTCAGTGACCGACAACGAGTGGAAAGCCGTGCAGGATGGCTTCGGTCCGCCCGATCTCGTCATCAAGTCGGAGCCGATACACGATGGCGGCCCAGCATCAGGACGTGTGGTGGCGCCCGATGAGCGACATCCCGTTGACCGAGCCGCGCTGGGCGAAGCTGGTCGAGATCTCGGCCGTCGACGCTCAAGGGCCGCAAGATTGTGCATCACGCCATCGCATACCTGGTGCTGAACAACGATCCCGAGGCCGTGAATACCGGCACGGCCAACGGTCGCTCGGGCGCGGCGGCGGTAGACGACCTCGTCGATCGGCGCCCGCAGTTGATGGAGTGGGCCATCGGAAAGGGCTACGACGAGTTCCGGCCGGGCACGGGCAAACTGCTGCTGCCGGGCGAAAAGATTTCGTGGGACGAGCATCTGCACGCCGTCGGCGAGGAGATTACCGATTCGGTCGAAATCGGCAGTCTGGCTCTATCCGAAGGGTCAGGAGCCGAAGAAGCGGAGCTATCTGATCGGCTTCACCGGATTGAGAGAACGCGCAGCTTCCTCGACATCCCGCCCAACTCGGTCGCGCACACCGAAGGGTTCACCGTGCTGAAGGAGAACACGCTCATCACGAACTTCCAGCCGCACTTCCACCTGCGCGGCAAGGCGATGCAGGTCGAAGCGATTCTGCCCGACGGCGGCACGCCAGATCGTCAGCTACGTCGGCAACTTCAACTTCAACTGGATGACCAACTACATCTACGCCGACGATGCGGCGCCGGCTGTTCCCGAAGGGGACGATCATCCACGTCAGCGCCTGGTACGACAACACGAAGGCGAACAAGAACAACCCCGATCCCGATCAGTGGGTCGGCTACGGCGACCGCACCGTCGACGAAATGGCGCACGCCTGGATGAACGTCGTGTATCTCACCGATGAGGAATGCAAGGCGTGGATCGACAACGCGCAAGCCGAAGATCGCAGGTCGCCCAGAACCGGGACTAGGAATGCACCGCGCGACCGTCGGCAGGCTGTGTGCCGCCTTCGCGCTTGTTGGTGGCGCGCTGGTAGCGGCGCAGCAGTTGCCCAGCGAACCGTCGAAGCAGTTCGGAACGAGCGTCACCGGCGCGTTCGAAGGGTGGTTCGACAGTTCCGACGGGACCCGCAGCTTTCTGGTCGGATACTTCAATCGCAATATCGGCGCAGCCTCTGGACATTCCCATCGGACCCGAAGCAACCGGATCGAGCCCGGCGGTCCGGACCTGGGCCAACCGACGCATTTCTGCCCGGCAGGCAGCACGGCATGTTCGTCGTGCCGGTTCCGAAAGGCTTCACTCCCGAGCAGCGGTTGACGTGGACGCTGGTCGCGAACGGTCAGACGACCAGCATTCCTCTTCGGCTGCATCCCGACTACCTGTTGAGTCCCTTTGAGGACTCCGCCGTCAAGAACACACCGCCAATCCTTCGGTTTACGCAAAGTGGACCGGCCATTCAGGGGCCGATCGGAGTCCTCGACAAAGCGGACGTCCGCACGACCTCACCAGCCATGCCATTGGATCTCACCCTCTGGGTTACCGACGATGCGAAATATACGAAGCGGGACGAAGTGCGCCGCCGCGGAGCTCGCGGCCGCCGGTCACGATCATGTATGGTCGAAGTATCGCGGCGCGGGCGGCGTCACCTTTGACAAGCCGAGGCCGGAGGTCCAGAAGCTTCCGACTGGGGACGCGGCATTCAATGGCAAAGCGACGGCGAGCGTTCGATTCGCCGAACCGGGCGACTACGTCCTTCAGGTGACCGCCAATGACTACTCCGGCCCCGGTGGAGGCGGGTTTCAGTGCTGTTGGACGACAGCGCTGGTGAAGGTCATCAGTGAAGCCCTGAGGTTTGAATCGCCTTCCACCCCCAGATCCGCATCGTATCGTCGGAGCTGAACGCGTGACCGAGGTCGCGCGCCAGCATGCAGATTTGTCCCCGGTGATGTGCGTCGTGCTGGATTAGATAGACCAGCATGTTGACGGCGCGGCGAGGGCATGCCCTTCACACGCGGCCGGCCCTGCCGTGAACGCTGCTTCGAACACGAGCCGCGAGATCCTCGGTCGATTGTTTCAGCGCTCGTCGGGCCTGGGTCGGGGTGACGCGCTGTCGATCCAGCGCCGGGCGGACCTGGGCGCGCGCCACCCATCCGAGCGAACGTGCGCCGGACTCCCTGCATGTGCGCCACGATTGCCGCAATCGAGCGGCCGCGACCACCCGGAGGTGCTGCACGCCAGATCGCGGCAGGCAGCACACCAGTCGAGGTATTCGCTCACCAGGCCGCTGTGCCTGAACGCCTCGAGAAGCTCTCGCTCCACCTCTAAGGGTCGACCTCTGGCCATGTAAGCCTTGCCCTCCTGTGTCATGTTACCGTGAGTTCCGAACGCTATGCGAGCGAGTTCGAAGCCCTGCTCGGGTTGTTGCTCGCCGCCGTGGTTCTGGCGGCGGTGGCGCGCAAGCTCGGCGTCCCGTACCCGGCGTTTCTCGCGTGCGGCGGTGCCGTATTGGCGTTCATACCCGGAACGCCCGCGCTCACCATCGAGCCTCGTCTTGCCTTGGCGCTCTTCGTCGCTCCCGTGCTGTTGGATGCGGCCTACGACGCGTCGGTTCGCGACCTCAAAGACAACTGGGTGCCCCTGGTCAATCTGGTGGTGGTCGGCGTTGTCCTGACCACTGCCGCCGTTGCGTGGGTGGTCCATGCGCTCGTGCCCGCCATGCCGTGGGCCGCCGCGATCGCGCTCGGCGCGATCGTCTCGCCGCCCGATGCGACTGCCGCCATGGCGGTTCTGCGCCACGTCAGGCCACCCCACCGCATTCAAACCATTCTCGAAGGCGAGAGCCTCCTGAACGACGCAACGGCTTTATTGATCTATCGCCTGGCTCTGGGCGCGCTGGCAGCGAACGCGTTCTCGATCAGCGCTGTTGCGCCAGGCATTTCTGTTGGCGCGTCGTCGGCAGCTTGGCGGTGGGTGTCGCTGCCGCGCAGTTGATTCTGCGGTTGATGAGGAACGTGCGCGACGTGCCGACGGCCATCATCCTTCAGTTCATCAGCACGTTTGGCGTCTGGATCCTCGCCGAACGGATGGGGCTCTCCGGCATTCTGACCATGGTGTGTTATGCCGTGACGGCTGCCCGGCGGGCGCCCGAGCTGACGCCGGCGCGAATCCGGATCCCTTCATATGCCGTATGGGGAGACCGTCGTCTTCGTCCTCAACGTCCTCGCGTTCGTGTTCATCGGACTGCAGATTCGTCCGATTGTCGTCGGTCTCGATCCTGCCCAGCGCCTGCAGTATCTCTACCTGGCTGCCGCCGTCTTGCTCACGGTCATCGTGGTCCGTTTCGCCTGGGTGACGACGTATAAGGTCGTGAGTCGACTGGAAGATCCGATTTTTCGGCTTCCATCCACGAAGGCCGCGCCGGCGACCGTCGTGGGCAGGCGCGTTGATCGTCTCCTGGTCCGGTATGCGCGGGCTTGTCACCTTGGCCGCCGCGTCTCGCCCTTCCACTGCAGATGAACGGAGTCGCCTTCCCGTTCCGCGACCTGATTGTCTTCACCGCATTCTCGGTCGTGCTCGGCACACTGGTCCTCCAGGGCCTCACGCTCGGGCCGCTGCTGCGAGCGCTTGTCATGGACGACGACCACGAGGTTGAACAAGAGGTCAATACCGCACGTGAACGCGGTGATGCAGGCCGCGTTCGCGGCACTGGACGGCGACGCGTCGGATGCGGCGCGGATCGTTCGTCATGAATTCTCCGCTCACCTGCGCCGCACGGACGGCGATCGAAGCGATCCGGAAGGAGTGGACGCCAACCACGACGAAATTCACAGGCGCGCTATTACTGCGGCTCGCCAGGTCCTCTTTCGAGCTGAGAGCGAAGGCCGACATCGGCGACGATGCATTCCACCAGTTGGAAGAGGAGTTCGACTGGATCGAGATGGGCACGGTAAGGCGAGAAGAGTAAGAACTCCCTTTTGACCGCAAATTCCTTGGTTTGCGGCACGTGTCTATCACGAAGACACGCAGTGCACGAAGTCTCACGAGGACAGCAGTGGCCCAGAATCGGCGCTGCGCGTTTTCTCTAAGGTCGAAGCGTCTAGATGTGACCTGCAACGGAAACGGTCGGTCTTAAGACGCAGGTTGCCGGACTCAAGATTTTCGAAGAGGCTCGCCTGGCGCAGCCGTGATGAGGTTGCGGAGAGTCAGGGAGGTCACGAGGCGGATTTCTTCAGCCTGACGCGGTCGTTCAAGAACGATTTTGCGCGTTCCAGCCCATTCGAGGACGATTCCGATGCGTCGTGTGGCGGCATCCAATCTGCGGCGCGCGCGTGGAAGCGATCGAGTGCGATCCGGTAGTCGTGCGTCACTCGCTCGATGCTGTCTGAGCCGTTCGCTATGAGCGTTCAAAGCCTCCGCATCCGTCGATCGCTTTCAGCCGCTCCGCTTCGGCAACCAACGAGTTCGCATCGCGCCTCCAACCTGTCCCGCTCGGCTCGCAGCGCCTGCCGAGCAGCCCCGTAGACGTAGTCCTCGCCCATCATCTGATTCCTGAAACAGGGGAGCGAGCGTGCAAGCTTCTCGCCACGTTGTTCGATCGAGACTCCCGGCTGCGCGGCAGGGTGCGCGAATCGGGCCGCCGGCATCGGAGCAGAGTGCCGGCGAATCCCTGGAGAAATTTTCGGATGAGTGGGCTGGTTACTGTAGGCGAGCTACAACCCGAGGCCTGCTGCCAGCGTATCTTAGCTCGGACAAAATTCTGGTCGGACTTCGGAACTCGCCATCCCTGGTGACAAAAGCCGAGTCGCTGGTCCGTCAGCCGATCCTATAAACGATCGCATTGGCCCAGCTGTCACAAACGTAGTCGAACATGTTGACAATGATCTCAAAGCGCTTGTGCCGGACTGCCGGCCATGACAAATCGATATCGATGTTCATCGTCCTCTTCTCGGTCCCGTGTTCCTTTTCCAGTGTCGCCGCATCATATCCTTTACGCCCCGCCCTGCAAATCTTGACAGGCCTCTGGGGACGATGCTTTCACATCTCTTCCGTTTAGAACCCTGATGGTATGACAAGAAGTTACAAGTCACTGACGGCGTTTGACGGTGGCAGTTCATCGCGACCGGAGGTCCGCTGTTCCATCCATCCGACACGGGACGTCTCGAGCGGCGCATTTCGTGAACTCCCGCCGGACACGAAGCGCGCGAGCTGATGCGTTCAAGGCCTCATTCTCGATTGCGCCCGTTCCTACTCACTGAATCCTGACGATCCGGGCTGAGCACACCGGTGTAACGTCAAGGTAAATTCACGTCGGTTCGCCCCTCAGGCAACTGACGAATCCGAGCTAACAATGGGCGAAGGATGTCACGAGGATCCGTGTCAGCTGCAGCTCAGCGTGTTCCGGAATGTGGATGTCGCGACGCTTCGGAAACAGATCTCGGACCAGCTCGGACGCCATCTGTCAGGTCGATTGTAAGAGCCTTACACGGTAGGAGACCGCAATGACAACGCTCGCGAACGCGTTTGACGAGAAGAATCGACAGTGCCAAGGGCGTCAAGATTTTCGTCCGGTCGTGGCGTCCGGAATCCAAGCCACGCGCGCTGGTCGTCATCTGCCACGGCGTCAATTCTCACAGCGGCCAATATCTCTGGGTAGGCGAGCAATTCGCGGCCGCTGGCCATGCGGTCATACGCGCTCGACCTGCAGGGCCGCGGGAAATCGGACGGTGAGCGCTTCTATGTCGAGGATGTGGCGGACTACGTGAGCGACGTCGCCGGCACGGTGGCCCTCGCAAAGTCGCGGAATCCCGGTCTGCCGGTCTTCCTGCTTGGCCACAGTGCGGGCGGCGTCGTGTCGTCCGGTCTATGTTCTCGACAACCAGGCCGAGCTGACCGGGTTCATCTGCGAAAGCTTCGCGTTCCAGGTGCCGGCCCCTGGCTTTGCCCTCGCGGCGATCAAGGGCCTGAGCCACATCGCGCCGCGCCTCCCTGTGCTCAAGCTCAAGAACGAAGACTTCTCACGTGATCCGAAAGCGGTTGAGGCGCTGAACCACGATCCGCTGACCGCTCATGAAGTGCAACCGGCAATCACCGTCGCCGCGCTGCGTTCAGCGCCGACGAGCGGCTGCGAGAAGAGTTCCCGCACATCAAGCTGCCGGTGCTCATCATGCATAGGCACCGACGACAAAGCCACCGTCTGCCACGGCAGCCAATTCTTCTACGAGACGGTGGGATCGAAGGACGAAGACGCTCAAAGCTCTACGATGGGCACTACCACGACCTGCTCAACGATCTCGGCAAGGAGAAGGTCATGGCCGACATCAACGGTTGGATCGACGCACATCTGGCGCCTGCGTCGTGACGCTGTTGGAGTCGGCGAATGCTGCTGACCGACATCACACTGGAGAGTTGGGCGCGGTCGTAGGTCGCCGTCATCGCCGCCCAGCCTTTGCGGTGATGTCAGGGGTCAACTGTCCAGGCCTCAGGCGCCACCGCCAGTTGCCCCCGACGTGCCGGGACGATTCATACGTGCTTCGCTGCCCAGGCCCAGCAGATCCTGCACCGGAACGATCGCGGTATCTGCGACCGACGCCATGACCGCGCGGATGAAGTTCCACTGATCCTCCGGCCCGCTGAGCGCGAGATAGCGTGCGGGCGAACTCGCGTTCTTCTTCGATCTCGGCATGCGACCGCGTGCTGTGGCCAGCGTCGCCGGTCCACCAACCCATCGTCGTGTCGTTGTCGTGGGTTCCCGTATAGACCACGAGGTTTCTGGGATAGTTGTGCGGCCGGAAATCGGGCGCCTGTGGATCGGTGCCGAAGGCAAACTGGAGTATCGCCATACCGGGAAGCCCCAGCCTCTCACGCAGCGCTTCCACGTCCGCCGTGATCACCCCGAGGTTCTCGGCCACGAAGGGCAATCGATCGATACCGAGCGCCGAGCGCACGGCGTCGAACAGCGCCGCGCCCGGTCCCTTGACCCACTCGCCGCGCACTGCGGTGGCTGCTCCGTTCGGGATTTCCCACGCGGCCTCGAATCCCCGGAAGTGATCGAGGCGAACGCGATCGACCAGGGTGAGAAGCGCGCGAAAGCGTTCGACCCACCATGCGTAACCGGTCCGGTGGAGAACATCCCAACGATAAAGCGGGTTTCCCCACAATTGCCCGGTCGCGCTGAAGTAATCGGGCGGCACGCCGGCGACAACAGTTGGGCGGCCGTCAGGGTCGAGCCGGAACAACTCGCGTCGAGCCCAGACATCGGCGCTGTCATGGGCGACGAAGATCGGCAGATCGCCCATGACCACGATGCCTCGAGCGCGGCAGGCATCGCGAAGGCGCTGCCACTGTTCGAAGAAGAGAAATTGGGTCAGCTTGTGCATCCGGATCTCGCGTGCGCAGCGGGCTGCCCAGCGCGCGACAGCGGTGCGGTCACGCTGGGCGATCTCGGGCTCCCATGTCGTCCAGGCCCTCTGGTCATGTGCGGCCTTGATCGACATGAAGAGTGCGAAATCGTCCAGCCAGTCCGCATGGCGATGGCAGAACTGGATCGAAGCGACCGCGCATGGCGGGAGGCGTTGCCGCATCGAACCGATCGAGCACGTGTGGCCAGAGGGCCGTCCGATGCGCGATGACGGCAGGAAATCGACGTCGCCATCAGCGAAAGCTTGCGGCCTGCCTGCGTCCGGCGCTGCGAGCAATCCTTGGTGAATCAGGTCGTCGAGGCTGATAAGCAGCGGATTGCCGGCGAACGCTGAGAAACATTGGTAGGGTGAGTCCTCGTACCCGGTGGGACCGAGCGGAAGCACTCTGCCACAGGCGCTGTCGGGCGCCGGCGAGCTGATCGATGAATTCGAAGGCGCTCGGGCCAAGATCGCCGATGCCGAAGCGCCCGGGGAGCGATGTCGGGTGGAGGAGCACGCCGCTCGAGCGGGAAAGCGGCATGCGGCCGATTACAGATGGGGAGCGGCATCGGTATCCCGCCGTTCCTGTGTCTTGAATTGTTGCTCGAGCAGTTGCCTGGCGGCGTCGCGCCCTCCGAGTCCGAAGGCGATGGCCAGACCCAGCATCAAAGCGCCGAACGCAATGGCGAATGCGGTCAGCACGACCGGCGGTCGCCAACCCCAGTTGTTCGAGCGCCATGACCGCCGCAATGGCGATCACGAGGAGCCGGAGTGTGCCGCTGAGCAGGCGGGCGCTGGCAGACCGGCGTTGACGGACGCGAGCAGCGTGGCGCGCCAGACGAAAGTTGCCCACCAGAAAACCCGAGCGCCAGCACCAGCAGAGCCAGCAGCGCAGCGCGGCACGAACCGGAAGAATTGCTGGACCAACCCCTGAAATGGTCCGAACTGAAGCGTATCGAGCGCCGAGACAATGAAACCCGATCCAGACGATCCAGAAGACAATCTTGGCGATGAGCAACTCGGCGCTCGGCATTTCCGCGACGCGCAGCATCTCGCTGGCGCCGGTGCGCACAGCCACTCGGTCGAACTGCAGCCACCCGAGCAGCACGTCGCACGACCCAGTTGGCGACGATCGCCACGAGGAATCCGACCGGCGAAAATGATGGTCGCGGCTACCAGGCGCGGCACGAACAGGATGAAAGCCGTGGCAAAGTCGCGCCACGACTGGGCGAGCGCCGCAGCGATTTCTTGAATCATCGTCGACCTCACAGCTCCGCTGACCAGCTGTCGACCAGCACTGGTTTCAGCCGTTCGAATGTCTGACTAGAGCGAGTCGAGTCTGGCCTGAACGATCGCATCGGATTCGAGCGCGGCGTGTGCCATGAACGCCGCGGCGCGCCACAGGTAGAGCGGGACGAACATACTCGGCCGGCTGATCGACGGCCGACCTGTCTCCGTCGGGTGGCTGCCGCGAACGCATAAACGATCCTGACCCAGAGGCTCATCGTCGACCGGTAAGCCCGAAGACGATAGTCGGCCGGCGACCACTCGGGCGAGAAGACCGGGCTCGAGGACTTCCTCGAGCAGCGGTCTGATCTCGCCGATATCGTGACGGGCCTGTTCGGCCAGCGCCTTGTAATCCCAGTTGCGGCGGTTTCGGCACGTCCTATCGGGACGCTTCCCCATGTGCGCAGCTCCGCGACGCCGTTCGCGCCTTCAGCCAGAACGAGTCGTGCGCGCGAAGGCTCTCGACCAAGGCGAGCACGACCTGGTGCACCGCCTCGCGCAGCTTCGTGTCCGCGCGCCGGCGGTCGGTCGTGGCTGGACGCCAGATCTGACCGACGGCAAATTCCTCGGCGACGGCTTCGGTGCGCAGCCACAGGTCGATGGCGAACCTCGCAGCATCATGGTCCCAGATGTCCTGATCGAGACAATGGGACGCGAAGCGTCCCGAGCACGCGAACTCGGCGCCGAGCGGCTCGTCGAGCGCGACGCCGTAAAGCGCGCGCACGAGCGGGCGTACCAGCTGGGTGACGAGCGACGCCATCGCGCGGATGCCGCCGGTAGCGCGGCGCGAGGAACTCCACCTCGGAGCGCGCGATCGGGCGTGATGAGCTCGGTGACGCGTTCGGCGACTCGTCGCCGGACCGCTGGGATCGACGACGCACGAGCGTTCTTGCCTGCGTCAGCTCGACCGCCGCAAAGATCGAGCGCAGCGCCGTGTGCTTGCCCGGCAGGCCGTGGTACGGCGCCACCACGCGATGGAGCGTCGCGCAGCGAGTGCGACGTCTAGCATCAGGTCCGCCTCGGTGAACGATGCGGCATCGAATCAGCTCGGGGGTCCCGTCGGTCGAGCCGCCGTCGGAATTGATCAGCACCGTGCGCAGCCGTGGAAAATCGCGCGTGAAGCACACGTGCATCGGCGCGAACGACGTCGACGACCGTCGCCGCGTTGTTCAGCGTCGGCAGCCCGACCAGGATATCGACCTGGCCGACGGCCATCAGCTGCCGGAGCAGCGCGTCGGAGAGCGCACTGCGTGCTCCACCGTTTCTCGGCCACGATCGGTGCGGTCGTCCGGCTGTCGCCATCCAGACTGCCGTGGCTACAGCCAGCGCAGCCGGAACCAGTAGAAGTCGTGCGGCCCCATCATCATGATGTAGGGCGTCGCGTCCGATGCGCGGAAAGATGCTGCCGCCGAACATCTCGATCGGGATGGCGCCCGCCAGAGCTGGACAGATCGAGCTCCACCGACCTGCGCGGTCCCGGCGAGGTTGTTGACGGCGAGCACCGTTTCGCGTCCGAGCGTGCGCGTGAACGCCAGCACGCGATGGTTGGCGGGCTTCAGGAATCTCGATCGACCCGCGGCCGAAGACGCGGGTCGAGCGGCCGAACCTCGATGAGCCGCCGCAGTCCAGTTGCAGCAGCGACGTCGGGTTCCGCTGCTGCGATTCGACGTTGACGGCCTGATAGCCGTACAGAGCGTTCGAGATCAGCGGCAGCCACAGCCGCTCGGGATCGGCCGTCGAAAAGCCGGCATTGACGCCGCCGTTCCACTGCATCGGCGTGCGCACGCTGTTGCGGTCGCCCAGATAGACGTTGTCGCCCATCCCGATCTCATCGCCGTAGTACAGGATCGGGCTTCCCGGCAGCGACATGAGCAGGCCGCTCATCAGCTCGATGCGCCGCCGATCGCCTTCCATGAGCGGCGCGAGCCGGCGGCGGATGCCGAGGTTGATGCGGGCTCGCGGATCCTTGGCGTACTCATCCCACATGTACTCGCGTTCGATCTCGCGTCACCATCTCGAGCGTCAGCTCGTCGTGGTTGCGCAGGAACAGATCCCCACTGGCAGGCGTCGGGAATGCTCGGCGTCCGCTCGATGATGTCGATGCAGCGGCTTGCGATCCTCGAGCCGAAGCGCCATGAACATGCGGGGCATGATCGGGAAGTGGAACGACATGTGGAACTCGTCGCCCGTCGCCGAAGTACGGGCGGACGTCCTCCGGCCACATGTTCGCCTCGGCCAGCAGCAACTTGCCGGTGAAGTGCGCGTCGAGCCGCGCGCGCAGCTCCTTCAGCACGGCGTGCGTCTCCGGCAGGTTCTCGCACGAGGTGCCTTCGCGCTCGACGAGATACGGGACCGCGTCCACGCGAAATCCATCGACGCCGAGGTCGAGCCAGAACTTCATCACCTGCCAGATCGCTTCCCGGACGGCCGGGTTGTCGTAGTTCAAGTCTGGCTGGTGACTGAAGAACCGGTGCCAGTAGTAGGCCTTGGACACCGGATCCCAGGCCCAGTTCGAACAGCTCGGTATCGAGGAAGATGATCCGGACGCCACGATAGCGATCGTCGGTGTCGCTCCAGACGTACCCAGTCGCGGCGCGGGTTGTCGCGTGGAGCTGCGAGCTTCGACGAAACCACGGCGTGCTGATCCGACGTGTGATTCAGGACGAGCTCGATGATCACGCGCAGCCCGCGCGCGTGCGCGCTGGTTGAGGAATGTCTGGAAATCCTGCAGCGTGCCGTAGTTGGGATGGATGTTGGTGTAATCCGAGATGTCATACCCATCGTCGCGGAACGGCGATGGATACATGGGTTGGAGCCAGAGGCAGTCCACTCCGAGCGTCTCCAGATAGATCGAGCTTCGACGTGAGGCCGACGAAGTCACCTATGCCGTCGGCGTTGCTGTCGAAGAACGACTTCACATGGAGCTGGTAGAAGACGGCATCCTGTACCACAGCGGATCGCGAGACATGGGGGTGGGCATGAACGTGAGTCAGAGTCGGTCGCACGGCCTGGGCGGCTTCACGGGCTCCATTATCCGGGGAAAGATGGATCTTGCAATGATGGGCTAGGTGGCGCGAGCAATTCGCGGCTGATGGCCACGCAGTGTATTGTCATTGATTCCTGGAATCCCTTTCCGATGATGAGGCTCTGATGTATCGCACCGGTCAGGAAGCGGAGACGGCTGCTCCTCAACCACTCGATCTCGGCTCTCGTGCCGGCCACCTTTTCCGACGCTGACAGCGGCACAGGTCAAGAGAGTGTCGGCACACGGGTCGCCGCGCCAACTTCGATCCGGAGAAGTGCTGTGCGACTCCGGTGACCGCAGCACGACGTTCGCTGTCGTGACCGGCGGTCAGATCGAAATCGTCCAACCGTCAGGCGTCGGCGACACTGTGATCACCGCTCTGAGGCCGGGCCAATTCACCGGCGAGGCCAACATGTTGTCGGGGCCGGCGATCGCTGGTGCGGGTTCGAGCGACCGAGTCGAGCGAGGTCATCCAGCTGACGCGCGCCGACCTGCTCGCCCTTATCCAGACAGACGCCAGAGCTCAGCGAGACCCTGATGCGGGCGTTCATCCTTCGTCGCGTCGACCTGATCGCGCGAGGGCTCAGGGGGTCGTGCTCGTTGGATCGGTGCCATTCGGGGACACGCTTCGTATCAAGGAGTTCCTGACCGCAATGGCCACCCATACGCCTATGTCGATCTCGAACGCGACGTCGACGTCCAGGCGATGCTGGATCACTTTCAGGTCGCGGTGTCCGAGATCCCCGTGCTGATCTGCCGGAGCGAGGTCGTGCTCCGGAATCCCACGAACCAGCAAATCGCCGGCTGCCTCGGCTTCAACGACGACATCGACCAGACCCAGGTTCGGGACGTCGTCATCGTCGGTGCCGGGCCCTCGGGTCTGGCTGCGGCGGTGTGCGCCGCCTCCGAGGGTTTGAACGCCCTGGTGGTTGAGTCGAACTCGCCGGGTGGTCAAGCCGGGTCGAGCCCAGGATCGAGAACTATCTCGGATTTCCGACCGGCATCTCGGGACAGGAGCTCGCCGGGCGGGCGTATGCACAAGCTCCAGAAATTCGGGGCCCAGATCCTGGTTGCCACAGGAGCCACTCGTCTGACCTGCGACCGGCACCCTTTTGCGGTTCAGATCGATGACGATCTCCGCGTCCCTGGGCGGACGATCATCATCGCATCGGGAGCCGAATATCGGCGTCCGGCACTCGACAACCTGTCGCACTTCGAAAACGCAGGTGTCTACTACGGGGCAACGCTGGTCGAGTCGCAGCCGTGCAGCGGCCAAGAGGTGATTGTTGTCGGTGGGGGAACTCTGCCGGCCAGGCTGCGGTGTTCCTCGCTCAAACAGCTCGGCGTGGTTTACATGCTCGTCAGGTCGAGCGGCCTGGCCGAGACCATGTCGCGGTACCTGGTTCGCCGCATCGAGGAGAACCCGGCGATTTCGCTACGAACCAACACTGAAATCATCGGTCTCGAGGGCGGCCAGCACCTGGAACGTGTCCGCTGGCGGGACAAACTCAGCTCCCGCGTCGAGACGCACGACATCGAGCATGCGTTTCTGATGTTGGGCGCGGTCCCAAACACACAATGGCTCGCGGGCTGTGTGACGCTCGACGATCAAAATTCATCAAGACCGGTCCTGACTTGTCTGCGGACGACCTGGCGGCTGCGCGCTGGCCGCTCAGCCGCCATCCCTATCTGCTCGAAACAGAGTCTGCCCGGGGTCTTCGCCGTCGGTGATGTTCGGTCCGGAAACATCAAGCGGCGTCGCGTCGGCGGTAGGCGAAGGTTCCATTGCCATCACGTTCGTGCATCGAGTGCTCAAGGAGTGAGTAGCGCAGGCCTTTAGGCCTGCCAAAGCGGCCGCCCAGCAGCCCTGAAGGGCTGCGCTACACGTCTTCCGGCGCCATTCAAAGCTGAACAGCCAGGAGAAGAAATGGTCATGCGCATCGGAATCATCGGAGCAGGAATGATCGGATCGACGCTGGCAAAGCTGTGGGTGGATGCCGGCCATGAAGTTCGTGTCGCCTCCGAGGCACCTCGATACAGTTCGGCAACTGATTGAGCCGCTCGGCCCTCGAGCGTCGGCTGGAACACCCGAAGAAGCGGCGATGTTCGGCGAGGCGGTGCTGTTGACGATCCCGTTGAAGGCCATTCCCGATATCGCTCGCGACCTGGCGCCATTGCTCTCAGGAAAACTCGTGCTCGACACGTCGAATGCGTATGAGCGTCGTGATGGCGACGACAGCTCGACAGGCCTCCGCGCATCCACAGGGGTCCGCCGGTTGGGCGGCGGCGATGTTCCCAGGCAGCGGCTGGGTGAAAGCCTTCAACACCGTTTACTACAAGACACTGGCAACCGAGGCGCATCGCAAAGGCGAGCAGGTCGGCATTCCGCTTGCCAGTGACGATCAGAAGGCTTCGAAACGGCAGCGGCGCTGGTCCGCGACGCCGGATTCTGATCCGGTCATCGTTGGTCCACTCGTCCGAGGGAAAGAGTTCGAGCCGGACACGACGCGCCTACAACACGGGCAACAGCGGACCTCCAGCTGCGGGAACTCTTCCAGAACAAGTGAGCCACTTCGCTGCGCGGACGAATCAAGTCACTCCCGGCTGTAGAAGGCAGGAGGTTCGATCCTCAGGGCGCGCAAGTAGACGTATCCCTCACCGCGATGATGGATCTCGTTGTCGATCGCGTAAAGGAGCAAGTCGTACACGCGCCCTGGGTATTGACCAAAAGCAGTCACCGTCTCACCGAATCGCTCAGCCGGGATCTTCGGCCAGAGCTCATTGAGCGCCGAGGTACTTCGTCGTCCCACAGTCGCAGGACCTCGCCTTTCGACGGCGCGCTCGGCGCGGCCGGCTGCTGCCAATCACCAGTCACGACGCCTCGGACCATCGGGGTCGCGATCCCGATCAGCTCGAGGCACATCGCGCCGAAAGTCCGCATGCCGCCGATGGAGAAGCTGAAGAGCTGATCCTCGGGGAACGCCTCAATCACCCGCCGGGTCAGTCGACGATGCCCTTGCCAGTGCTGTAGGAGCGCATCGGCCGGGATGACCTGACCGGCGAGATATTCGTGACCCACATGACTGCCTCCTCATGAACCGGGACGACTCGGCCCACAAGGATACAGGCATGCACACATCGTGACAAAGCTCGAGATCGGGGCACCTCACGAAGGGAGCGGAGAGCTCGCTGATCACCCGCTAATGGACACAAAGCACACAAAGAGATAGGTTGAATTCATTTCCGAGAGTGCTGGAAGGAGGTTCTCATGCAGATGAACGAACTTGGAGATGTTCCTGGCCGCGTGGGATCGCGAGGCGGCCCATACCGTCAAAGTGCCGCGGGCGCTGCCGCCAACGCAATATGACTTCAGGCCGGATCCCGGCGGCCGGTCGTTAGGTGAACTGGCGTGGCATCTGGCGGAGGGGTGACGCCTCACATCAGCTTCATCGTCGAGCGCGCGCGCGAGTTCATTAATGGGACGCAAAACCGCCGAACATCGAACGTCCGCGCGCCGTCGAAGCATTGGCTCCGGGATACGAACGAGTCCGTCATGAGGCGGTCGCTCGGATTCGCAACCTCACGCCCGCGGATCTCGATCGGACGATTCCGCTTTTTCGGCAGGCCGATGACCATCCGCGACATCCTGTGGAATCTCGGATCGTGAGTCACGGAATCCATCATCGAGGCCAGCTCACGTTGATGTGCCGCCTCGCTGGTGGCCAGCACCAGCCGCCTCATGGTCCGAATCGAGAGGAAATGGCAGCCCTCCAAGCGGGCGCCGCATCGTAACGTTCGTGGCGGGGTCCTTTGATCATGCGCACACAGCCGGCCAAAGCCCTTCCAGCAATACGTAACTGAACGAAGTACAACGATTACGTATTGCTCAATTACCTTCATTCACCGTAGATCTGCCGGTCGTCTTTCGGGTGGAGGAAGCGTCGAAAGAGAAGCCCTATTTCGGCCTGAGGCTGGACCTCGCACCGGCCCCTCGTCGCCTCAGTCATGATGGAAGCCGGCGCCGAAACCCGGAAAGGCGACGCCAGCATCAAGGCGATAGGAGTTAACCCGGTAGACGCAGACCTGCTCGACGCGGTCGTCCGGCTCGTCCGGCTTGGTCGATAAGCCCGGCGAGCAAAGGATACTTGCGCCGCTCATCAAGCGGGAGATCGTCTACCGGCTGTTGGCTGGCGGCGAGGGGGCGCGCCTCAGCCACCTCGTGGCTGTCTTCGGGAGGGAGACACGCGCCGCATCTCCAGGGCGATTGGGCGCGCTGCGCGAGCACTACAACGAGCCGCTCAAGATCGAGGAGATCGCACGCGAGTTGGGAATGAGCGTCTCGGGCTTCCACCACCATTTCAAGTCCGTCACCTCGATGAGCCCCTGCAGTTTCAGAAGCAGATACGGCTGCAGGAGGCGCGACGCCTGATGCTCGGCGAAGAACTTGGACGCGGCGAGCGCCGGGCACTGAGTGGGCTACGAAGACCCTGCTTACTTCAGCCGCGATTACAAGAAGCTGTTCGGCGCGCCCGCAGCGCGACATTGCAAACCTTCGTAGTAACCTTGCCGCCTAATTCGTTATCGCTTGCTGGACCATTGGCGAAAATCGTTGAGGAATCGAATTGCTTAACAGACCCTTCCCAGATTCTCAAAGAACACCCAAACAAAAGAGACTGCCCAGTCCGACGACGCAGAATGGCCAGCGCAAATCTTCTGAGCACGCTCGTTCGGCTGATTCAATCGAATCTTTGTTGTTTAGTGAACCACTCATCCGTCCTCCTATCGGCGTAAAAACGAGGTCATCCCGCTCCTTTGGCTTCTACTTGCTCGGCGGCGCAGCAACTGTCTTAGTCAGACGAAGGAATGCTTCTTCCAAAGTTTCCTGAGCCGGGCTTAACTCATACACCTTAATTTCCTTACTGACCAGCAAGGCGTTCACGGCAGAGATGCTTTCTTCGTCCGCATCAAGCCGCAAAAACGAATCACCATTTCTGACTAACCGTAACACCAGGTTCGCTGGTCAGTAACTCAAAAGCACGGGACAAGTCATCGACTCGAACTCTGTATAGTGCTGGTTGGTGTTACCAGTGCCTCCGGTCCACCTTCATAAAGCAGACGTCCTTCGTGAATGATTCCAACGCCGATTGCAAAGTTGTTCAATCTCTGAGAGTAAATGACTGGAGAGCAATACCGTCAACCTAAATTCATCTCGAAGACGTCGAATCAGCTCTCGTGGTTTGTTGTATTCCTTGCGGATCGAGACCATTGGTAGGCTCGTCGAGAATAATAAGCTCCGGCGTTGGTAAAAGTGCTTGTGCAATTCCGAGACGTTGCCGCATAGCCGTACGAATAGACCTTCACTGGATCTCGCGCGCGGTCGCGCAAGCCTACAATTTCGAGTACCTGCTCGACACGCTTCTTTTGCACTCCGCCGGATAAGGAGGCAAGTAATTGCAAATTCCTGCGTCCAGAAAAGTTCTCATAGAACGCCGGCGCCTCGATGATTGCTCCTACTGCGCGAGCGCGCCCGCAAGTATTCCCAACCTGAAGCGCGCAGCGGAAACTTGATCACTCCGGATGTCGGTCTTACCAGATCCCAATAACATCCTGAGCGTGGTTGATTTTCCTGCACCGTTTGGACCGAGGAAACCGTAGATGTCACCTCTCTCGACTCGTAACGACAGGCGATCCACTGCCGTGCGGGGACCAAATCGCTTCGTCAACTCTTCGGTCTTGTAAAGCTAAATCCGACATCGAGTAATTAAAGTCCTACTTCCACTAACAACGGCCAATGGTCCATCCGGCCAACCGCGGCATCACGCAAAACTTCGACTCGCCCGATCTGTTTGAGTTGTAGTTGGACCAAAAATGTAATCGATGCGCCGATCGTTGATTGCCGTATCGCCAGCTGCGCGTCCTAGGTCGCGAAAGTAGCGCAGGATGTGACTGTACTGATTCGCTATCGTGCTTCACGTTGTCGGTATAAAGATTCGTCTCGTTGGCGGCTTTGAGTTCAAAGTTGAAATCACCAGCGATGAAAACGTCAGACGATTGCGCTCGAGCTTTGAGCCCAATCTATCAGTGCTTCGGTGTAGGTCCTTCGCTGAGCAGCATTGAACGCATCAGCGTGGGCGCTCAAAAGCAGTACTTCGTGTGTGCCATCGCTGCGGTTGGAATGAAGCTCCAAGAGCGTAACGAGCACCAACCGGCACGGGAATAAATTTCGCACCGGCATCTTTAACCAGTACGGCTTCGAAGCGATCTCCTTTCTCCTTGCTGCGCGACTGCGCCGCGGTATCTTCCATTTAATAGACCGAGCAAAATATTCAGTTTGCGCGTTGCCTGTTAATTCCTGGAGGGCAACTGCAGTCAGCGATCCTGGCGTAAGATTAGTTCCGCCACTGCCGGCAAGTCTTTGTCATGCGCGCGTGTATCATCCTCAAGTTCGGCATAACCGATGTTCCAGGTGAGCAGACGAAGCGAATGAACAACCTCAGCCGATGAACTTCGTTCTTCGGTTTCACGCGGCTCTGCAAAGTGAATCGCACCCACAATCATCAGGCAAAACAGAAGTAACAGCACGAGCTTCACCCACATATCACGTCACAATATCCTTCCGCTCGAAGATAACCATGGGTGGTCAACAATAAGCCGATCGTATACGCGCCGCAGAACACATGCGTAATGCCAAAGACTCTGCCACGGAATATCCGGCTTGAAGACGTCGCGCCAGAAGTCCATGTCGGTGGTGAAAAAGTAAGGCCGCAACTGCTCGAAGAACTCCACTCGGCCAACGATATAGAGGCCAAATACACCGCGATGGTCATGACGATTGCCTGTGCCGGCGAATCGAATACCACTGAACAAAGCAGTGCTAAGAGAAGCGATAACAAGAGAAGGGCCCAGGTACCTGACAGTGCGGCGTAGGCTAAACCGCATCAAGTGCCTCATCGCGCATGATCTTTCCTGGGGCATCGACGAGATTAAGCGGACCAGGATAAAGCTCGAGGTTGCCCCAACCGACGAATATCAGGCCAACCACCAAATTCAAAACAATGAAGAACGTCAACAGCAGACGCCGCGTGGAGTGCGCTCACCATGAAACTTCGAAAGGATCAGCGGACGCGCGCGGAGATCGGACGCGTACAGATCATTCGCAGCGTGCCTGAGCGCGCCTCACTCGCGATCTGTGAACCGGCGCTCATGGACACGAAAATGGGGAGTAACGACGTAAAGAGAAAAGGACCGAGTAGAGGGCGAAAGTTAGTCCGTTGAAGTATTGCTTCGATTCGTACGTGTATTTGAACTGCTCAACAGCCTGACCACCTGTCTTGCGAGCGGCATAGGTGTAGAACCCCCAAAGCATCAGCGCAACAAATGCAACTCAGAACCAGCGAATGAGAGGTAAAAGCTTTTCGCTCGAAACAACTTCTCGAGTTCAAGTTTGAGTAGAGTGGGGCATGTCTGCCGCTTCCGACCCCAAACATTTAACGAGGGGCAAGTCTGTTGTTCATATATTAGCGGACCGGAGTACGGTGGCAACCGGTCTCCAATCCACAGTCTTTGAATTAATCCAAAAGGCAAGTAAGCGTGGAAAGATCAGGACTTATGTTGTGATACGAGACGAGCGGTGAAAGCGCCGCAATATTCCGCAGTTGGAGCAAATCTGAAGAACTTCATGCCCGCTGTTGACTACAACTACATAAGCCACGGATGCGGACAACAACGATGCCGCCATCGGCCAGGCAAATACGGCAGTCGACGAGTACTGGTGGAGCGGGCATGCCGCCGAAGTGGTCTCGCGTCGTATACTCATGGTACGTTTTCTGGCCGTTGCCATTTTACTGAGGAGGACTCCATGACAAAGTTGGGCCGTTCAAGTGTGATCCGTTTCTACGGTTTTCGGGACGCTGGTCCTTGCTGCGGCCTCCCGCGCGCAGAAGCGCTCGGCGGTTCCCGAACGTTCCCAAGACCTCTGGCTCCGTCCTGAACAGGTTGCCAAGGCCTATGGCCCCAGTGCCCGAACAGATTGCCAAGACCTATGGCCTTGATTCGTTCGGGCAAATTGAAGCGATCCGCTACACCTTCAACGCACAGTTCCCCGGAGTGAATCTCTCCCGTTCATGGGTTTGGGAGCCCAAGACCGGCCAAGTCTCCTATGAGGGAAAGGATAAGGACGGCAACCCGGTTAAGGTTACCTACGTCCGCTCTCAGCTGAACAGCCAACCCGCCAACGTGAAGGACGAGATCGACCCGGTTTTCGTCAACGATCAGTATTGGCTGCTCTTCCCTCTTGCATGCTTACTGGGACACCAGCGCCGACGTGCCGGATCAAGGGCATGCAACAATTGCCGCTGGGCAACGGCTCGGCCAAGCTGGTCGTCGGTGAAGTATCCTCGGAAGGCGGCTACACGCCTGGCGACACCTGGGACCTCTACGTCGGCAAAGACAACCGCGTCGAGCAATTCATCTACCACCGCGGCGGGTCCATGAAGCCGAGCGTCGTCATCGCAACGTGGGAGGGCTACAAGAAGGCCGGCCCTCTCCTTATCTCGACGGACCACAAGGGTACGGCGGACGGCAACCCGCTGCGGATCTTCATTTCGGATGTCTCGGTCAGAGCTGACAGGGATCAGATAACTGGGCCGACGCGCAATGACCATCGGAACGGTTCGTTCGAACGATCGATTGTCGTGTTTCACTAGTCACGTGCGTTGTGCCTCCTGACCCAGTCGCTCCCAGAATGGGTCGTGCGGCGATGCCGCTCTCCCGAGAGTCTTCTGCGAGCTACTTTACCTCGAAGCTCCAGGCTGCGAATTCCATAATCCTTGTAGCAGTCCCCAGTTGTATTGTCTTCCTTTCCAGCCAGTCGCCTCCGCCGCTTCGTAATTCAGGTCCCATGACATGAGAATCTCTGAATTTGAGCGGCGGCTGAGCATTGAGTGAACTCCCGGGCGAAAATGGCAACTCGCGCACGCTTGCAGGCTGACTCTCAACTCGCGTTCAAGCGGGAACTCGGCGAGGTTTCTTCGAATAGATCAATGCCATGTGACATGAAAAGTGGGAATTCGGTATCGCCCTTCGCGAGTGCGCGCAATCCACCACTTTGAGTGGCAAACAACCTCGGCCCGGCTTAGCTTGAACTCGTACACGTCCATCGCATCGCGCGCCTTATTCCTGTCGATATCAAATGCCGCCGGAATCCCACTGGGGATTGTGTGATGGACAACGAATTTGTACGTCTTCAATTATATTCGTTGGCCGCAGGTTGCCTTGACTGTCGATCAAAACCATCTCTCGCACCAAAGCCACCATTGCGTACCGGAAGGAAACTCAGGCAAGTCCGATTAGGTAGCAACCGACGAGGCTCTTCCGGATCGGGTAACCATGGCTTGGGAAAGTCTGACAGCGTTTTCAAATATTTGACGGTTGCTGCTCGCCCTTCGGGAAGACGCATAAAAATGAGAAATACTGACCTGCCGGAGAGGAAGCCTACGTGGAGCCAACGCAACGGGTTCTACCTCCCCGAGCGCTGGAGTTGAACCCATGGGCCTTTGCGGATCAAAAGGATCCGGCGGCAGAAAAGGCTGTTCGCGCTTGTTCGATCGTAAGCGGAAGCAAATGCTCTTGAATCTGTTGCTTGCTTATACGTGTTAGGCAGTGCCGCGATTTGGTCGGGCGAGAGGGCCAGCCTCTTTATTACCCGCACCAGCTTGATTCGTAGATCCAACTTTTCTTGAGAATTGTTCAGCACGGTAGTAGTCCAGTCAAAGATCGCCCAGAGGTCATCGCTGCAAGATCGCTCCGCTTCAGAGGATCGGCGATCATCTCTCGGCGTGCAGCGGAAAGAAATTCGTCTGAGTATTGTGGTTGCCTGATGGTACGCGGGTTCCTTGCAAGAGATATTTGGTACTCCACCAGAGTAACGGATCGAGTTCGTCATAGCCGTATTCACGACCGTCTCGGCCCTCGCGCCGATAGAAACAACGGTAGAGTCGGTTCCACACGTGATTTGGCTCAGGATCGTATAGCCTCAACTCTCGGTTGCCTCGTACTTCTGCGAAAGCACTGGCATTGAGGCTTTGGGTTGACATTCACCCCGTTGGCGAAGGTAGAGAACACCAACCCCAACAGCAGAATCGAACGATATGCTATTCCGACCTTACTCCAAGACATTTTGCCTAATCTCAGACTGTTGATGCTCAACAATCAGTGTCCTAAAACACGTTTCCATCGCTTCGGAATCAAGCAGTAGTCTCTCGTTAGGTTTAGACCTGAAGCGCTAAAGGAAGTTGGAACTCCTGTGATTCCTAAGACGCTCGTGCGTGAGATATTCTTCCCAGTCGTCAAGTCAGATAATGCAGGCGAAAAGCATTGCGGAGCCGGCTTGGCACTATAGCCGATATGACACGCGATTGAGTTGTGAGCGGAAGATGCAACTCAGTCGTTGGCAGCAAGATGAATAGTGAAAACCACTACAGATTCGCTGCCGTCAGTGACCTTCACAATCTGCTTCCAGGGCTGGCAGAAAGCGCGCGGCTTGCCGTGGCGGCGGGTGCAAGTGTTCAGGGTGATCCCCAATATCGCCACCGTTATTGTGCGCAGCGCGAATGATGATAGCTGGAAGCGCCGTCTTTGTTGAATTTAGCGCAACCCATGGGAACGAGTAGCGCTGATGAAACATTTCTGGGCTTGGCTATAACATGCGTTATAATGCCCCCAAACGGCTGAGAAAGCGCGGTTTCCGGCCGAAACGGAGGTAAAAGGATGGGCGTCTTGAAAGTCACAACTATTGAAACTCTGTAGGGGTGATTTTGCCCAAGGAGATCCGGAACGACTGCGGGTGGGAAAAGGAGACAGCCTCTACGTTGTCGAAACGAAGAACGGGATCCAGCTTTACAGCGCGCATGATCCTGCCTTTGCCGAACAAGTGGAAAGCTGCCGAGCGTGTAATGCGCGAGGATCGAGATGCGTTGGAAGAAGCTGGCGGAATAGGTCGTCATGGCTCCAATCGTTTGGCTTCTTGAGGAGACGATCGTAAAGCGATCCATCACCGCCAAATATCAGAGCATGGCGGAAGTGAAGGCTTGAGAGAGATGAGGGATTGCTTGCGTCTGCGCTGGCCCGTCCACAGAATTTCTGGCCTATGCTCAGCCTCCACCAGACTTGGCGGCCTTAGCTGCGGCGTACGCTTATGGAATTGCTCGCGACCATCCGTTCGTAGATGGGAACAAGCGCAACGGCACTGGTAGCGGTGCGGACGTTTCTCCTACTGAATGGCGTCAACCTTCAAGCTTTTCTTTAGTCAAGATGAGAAATATCTGACCTTCCTGCAACCGGCCCAGGGGACTCTTATGGAAGAGCAGCTAGCCGATTGGATTCGAAAGCGAATCTTAATCTCAACATCCTCTCTCTCACGGGAGTGATGACATGAACGAGTGACGACGTCCTGAGAACTGCAAGAACTGACTTCCCGTCAGAACTCAAAGTATCGCTTTTTGGCTCAACGACAATGGTTTTAGGGTCTACGCCTTCCGTTAGTCTATATGGCAAGAGTGGCAACAGGAACGGTTGCCAGGTGCGACGCTTCGTGAGCCGTGCTGCCAAAGGAGGTGACTCGATATCCAGTGTTGTAAGCTTCTTCGCTGTGTTGGCTCAGGTCGAGTCCTCGCAGCCTCATCTTCCCCACTGACTCGAACGCCAACCACCAGGTCAACAATTTTAAGGATGAACGAACGTTGCTAGCAACAGAGAGTCCAACGGTAATGCCGATAGCAATCAGTTGGTTAACCACCTGTGACCCGTTACCCATCAATCAGACCGACAGGAAGCGGGTTCCCGCTCCCGTCCTTGAAAGATCGCATTGACCGCGCGTGTGGCGAAAAACCCCTGTCAAGATCGCGCCTACCGTCCCGCCCACACCATGCACTCCGAACGCATCGAGTGAGTCGTCATAGCCTAAGCGCTTCTTCACTTCCGTCACCATCAGGAAGCAGGCGAGACCGGCGATGAACCCGATGATGAGCGCCGCCATGGGCGTGACGAAACCCGCCGCTGGAGTGATACCCACTAAGCCTGCCACGGCGCCGGAGATGGCTCCGAGAACAGTTGGTTTGCCCTGCCGCAACCATTCGCCCAACATCCAGCCGAGCGTCGCTGTAGCAGCCGCGAAATGAGTCGCCACGAAAGCTCCGCTCGCGAGCGAACCGGCCTGGAGGGCGCTGCCGGCATTAAAGCCGAACCAGCCTACCCACAGCATGCACGCGCCAATGACACTCAGCACCAGGTTGTGTGGCATCATCTGGGACCTTCGGGAATCCCAGTCTTTTACCGAGATAGAGCGCACAGACAAGAGCCGAAAAGCCGGAAGAGATGTGGACGACGGTTCCGCCTGCAAAATCAAGCGCGGGAATACGACCGCCCAGCACCGGCGTTGAAGAACCCGCCCTTACCCCACACCATATGAGCCAGAGTGGAAGTAGATTATCGTCGCCCACAATATTGTGAAGAGGAGCATTGCGCTGAACTTGATGCGTTCCGGCAAATGCGCCCGTGATGAGCGCCGGTGTGATGATAGCGAACATCAACTGGTAGATCATGAAGGTCTGCTGCGGAATGGTTGCGGCATAATCTGCTGTTTGGAGCCGCACCCACACCATTGCAGCAATAGAGATAGTTGAGGTTGCCAAAAAAGGAATTGCCTTCCGAAAAGGCCAAACTGTAACCATAGATTGCCCACAGCACAGTCATCAACGGCCATCAATATGAAACTCTGCACCATGGTGGCTGCAGGACATTCTTCTTCGCACTAAACCTCCATAGAAGAGAGCGAGTCCTGGACCCGTCATCATCAAGACTAGCGCCGCAGCAGTCAGCATCCATGCGTTATCACCTCGCCACTTGCATTAGTCGCGGCCGCCTCTAACTTCGTTAACCTGTCATCTGCTGCCCACGGACGAAGTCGTCTGTCTGGGCAAAAGCATTGATGGCAGGAATCGCTGCGCAAAGCGGTACGGCAAAGGCTACAAATCTCTTAGGCTAGGGCTTCATTTACGGAGTCTCCTTATAATTTCCCCTGTCGGGAAACCATTTAAGAATTAGGCTTAGTGCCCAATTCAGAGTTTGATTACGACGACGCGGATGGCGCTGTCTGATGCAGCATCTCAACCGCTAGAACAGCAGCAAGAATAGCATGGCAAAGATGATGGTTAGTCGATCCATCAAAATTCTGGAATTAGGTTTGTGTTGTGGAAGGCGAGCCCGTCTACTGTCTATTGTGGAGACAGCTTGAACTCGCGAGTAGATAGGTTGGAGTTTTAGCTGGAAGGGAGGCGCGCGACCGGCCACGGATGCACGCAACGGTCGGACAGAAGGATGACGTACTTCGTCAAGTCATCACGCAAGGCATACGCTGACGGAGAAACAGTAGCCTGCGTAACCAGCGGCCGCAAAGCGGGTGTCGGATCACGCCTGCGACTTTTCCTCAGTTTGATTGAACGCATCGCCGTGACCAGAATGATGCAGCGATGGCGTACGCGCGGAGTGCCCATGAAGCATCTGAGTCGCGCCATTCGCGACGTCATTGATCGGGAACGCAAAAGGCTGATACCCTCGCCAGCTGAAAAAGCAGAGCGAAGCCAGTATGCCGACCAGCATCAACCGTGATGAGTATCGTGTGATTTTAGGTTTCGACAGCGACATGACAAAGCTACACGCGAATAATGAACACAAGCAAAGAGGGTGCCGCTAATGATTCCACGTCGCATTAGGCATTCAGAGGGTGATTTTCCAAGCACCAATTAATTGAGTAAAGATCTTCAGACAGAAATGTGCCTCTAAGAAAGCTTTCATGTGACATTCTTGTTGTTAGTGATGAGTAATCAGAAGGGAAAACGAATGACGTTCTATTACGTTCTCCTATAACTGATCCCCGTCGCGCGGCGCAGTTAGTTGCCAACAATGAATTGGGAGTGACCACCGATGGGACGGAAGCGCACTCGCAAGCGAGCGAATTAAACAAGATTCTCGGTGGCCGACTACTCGGGCTGATTTGGTTGATTGCCCTTTCGTCCGCATCAACATTGCGCTACGTTTTTGTCTTATCTGATTTTTACGTGACAATTATGCATCCACTAAGCGAGCTAGCCAGTAGGTCTCAGCACTCGCGGTCGTGATGACGACGACTTTTCTCGATGCATTGCGCATAATCCTGACTTTTGCTTGCTGTTAAGCGCTTCACAGACCGGTCCTTCGCTCCAGCTCTTCGGGATACCTGGCTCCTTGCACTTCGATCTTTGATGCGGCGCTATCAATCTCACGGAGATCGTCGGACGGTAAGTTCGACTGAAACAGCTCCGATGTTCTCCTCCAGGCGATGCAGTTTCGTCGTGCCTGGGATCGGAACAATCCAGGGCTTCTGGGCCAGCAGCCAGGCAAGCGCTAACTGGGCCGGTGTCGCATTCTTGCGCTCTCGCGATCGATCGCAGCAGATCAACCAGCGCCTGGTTCGCTTTCCGGGCCTCGGGCGTAAAGCGAGGAACGATGTTGCGAAAGTCGGTACTTGTCGAACGTGGTGTTCTCATCGATCTTTCCCGTGAGGAAGCCCCTGCCCAGCGGACTAAATGGAACGAAGCCGATGCCGAGTTCCTCGAGCGTCGGTAACACTTCCTCTTCAGGCTTTCTCCACCACAGCGAATATTCGCTCTGCAGCGCCGTGACCGGCTGGACCGCGTGCGCGCGACGGATCGTTTGCACCCTGCTTCCGAAAGTCCGAAGTGCCTGACCTTACCTTCCTGAATCAGATCCTTCACGCGCTCCGGCCACGTCTTCGATCGGCACGTCCGGATCAACGCGATGTTGATAGAAGAGATCGATGTGGTCGGTCTTCAGTCGCTTGAGCGAGGCTTCGGCCACCTCCTTGATGTGCTCTGGCCGGCTGTCCGTGCCCGACTCTGCTTTCACCTCGGGACTGATCGTGAACCCGAACTTGGTGGCGATCACCACTTGTTCGCGGACGGGCGCGAGCGCTTCGCCCGACAAGTTCTTCGTTTGTGAACGGGCCGTACGCTTCAGCAGTGTCGAATAGACGTGATGCCGCGTTCCACGGCCGTTCGAATCAGTGAGATCATCTCCTGCTTGTCTGGCGGCGGGACCGTAACCATAGCTCATTCCCATGCAGCCGAGGCCCAGGGCCGACACTTCCAAGTTACTATTTCCGAGTTTGCGCTTTTGCATTGTGTCTCCTCATAACGTTAGTCGAACCCATTCTGTCAGCGGTTTGCATTGTTCGTCGCTGACCTTTTTCCATCCACTCGACGGTCTTGCGTTAAGGTGTTCCAGGATTGCGATGTGCGTCATCGCCGTGGTTGAAGTGGCTCCGTGCCAATGCTTCACCCGGCGGGCACCAGACCGCCATCATCGTCACGAATTAGCAATACGTAACCGAACCAGCGCTACC
>ERZ1370068.4638-contig-3699_pt1 | contig 40800 bp, 50 predicted proteins | sample MGYA00561227_ERZ1370068 | MGnify/ENA primary metagenome ERZ1370068 (study PRJEB38410, sample SAMEA6850437) | metagenome | study: Metagenomic assessment of the ecological functions of the soil: analysis of the soil microbiota associated with the... | reverse complement strand
GTAACTTCATGGCGTTCGGTTACGTATTGCGCTACTCTCGGCGAGCGACGGTTCGACGGCCTGCGTAGCTTGATTCACTCCGGACGAGCCTGGCTTGCGTGAGGTTCGAGACGAGGCTCGTGGTCGTGTCGCGCGCGGCGTGACGGTTGAAGCTGCGGGGCTCGGAGCGGACGGACACGAGAAGTTCGCCGCCGCGTGGAACGCCGGACTTCGATCCTCCGGTCGTCGAGGAATCCGAGACGGGGTTAGCGCGGCACGCGGCGCCGGCGACCACGCAGATCGCGGCCAGCGCGGCCAAGAACAATTGTCGTCGTGATGTCTGTTCGAAACCTGACCCGCCGGCCAAGAAATTGTCCGCCCCGCGCAAGCCTGCTGAAGCGGATTCAACCTCGATTTTGCGTGCAATTTCGAAGAACTCCTCGCCATTGATGGGTCAGTTGGCTAGATTCTTGGCCGGAACGACGACGTCCGCCCTCACGCTTACCCTGCCCGCGATTCAGCAACAAAACGCGAATTCGCAACGAGTTAAGACCATTTGGCCTGAATATCGTCTTTTCTGGCACCGGCCGTGCGCTTATAGGGGGCATTCGGGAGGCCAGAGTGATGATGCCAGAAAGCGTTTGTGTTGCAGGCTTAGCACCTCGTATCGGTCGCAGCGTTTCGCTGGACCATGCCGCGGAATTGCTCGGCGTTTCTCGACGGACGATTTACAACCGCATCCGGGACGGGCGGCTTCAGACCATCCGGACGCTGGGCGGATCGCAGCGAGTCCTCATCGACTCCGTGCAGGAAGACCGAAGCCAGGCCGCGGACATGTCGTCGCGCATCCACGCACTGTAAATCGGCATTCCGTTGGAGAGACCCATGGCCTTCGCTGATTCCAGCCGCTCGCGAGATCGACGTCCCTTCGCAGGATGCGTCGCCACGGCAATTGCGTTGCCTCCTGCTCGTGTTCGCGGCCTCGCCGGCCGCGGCCGCACGCAACGCGCGCCTCAGCGCCGATCTCTCCGACCATCTTGTCGGCGGGATCGCAGTCCATCCGGGTCATCGTCCACGGCACGCGGGCGGAGGTCGACGCGCTCGCGGCGCGCTACAACCTGCAGATTGCGAAGTACTCTGCAGAGCGGCGCGGTGCTTCCTCGTCAACGCCGGCCAGCTCGAGGCGATGCGGCGGGACGACACGCAGGATCACCTGTCGGGCGACATCAAGATCCGGTCGTCGGTCGACGGCCGCCGACGTCGAGAGCATCGGCGCCGATCAGGTGTGGGCGGGATCCGACGACGCGCGGGCGCAGACGCGGCAGGGGCATTTCGGTCGCGGTGATCGACTCGGGAATCAACGCGAGGCACAACGCGCTGCAGCGGCCGGGTGCTGGTCACGCGCGACTTCACCGGCGGTGACGGCGCTCGACCACTACGGCCACGGGACGCACGTGGCGGCGATCATCGCCGGCCAGGCGGGCCGGACGGCCGACGACGCGCGACTACCGCGGCATCGCGCCCGGCGCGTATCTCCTCAACCTGCGCGTGCTGGGAGACGACGGGTCGGGCGACATCAGCGACGTCATCGAGGCGATCGACTGGACGATCGAGCATCGCCGCGAATACAACGTGCGGATCATCAACCTGTCGCTGGGCGCGCCGGTGCTGCAGCCGTATCAGCGACGATCCGCTGTGCGAGGCGGTCGAGCGTGCGGTGCGGGCCGGTCTCGTGGTGGTGGCGGCGGCGGGAAATTACGGGCGGACCGACGGACGGGAAGTCGGTGATGCGGCGCGATCACCTCGCCGGCCAACAGCCCGTATGCGATCGCGGTCGGGGCGATCGACACGCACGACACGGCGCAGCGGTCGGACGACACGCTGGCGGCGCTACAGCTCGAAGGGACCGACGCGCTACGACCTGATCATGAAGCCGGACCTGTCGGCGCCGGGCAGCCACATCCGGTCGGCGGAGGCGGTGGACTCGCTACCTGTCGAAGACCTACCCGGCGCGGCACGTCTCGGGCGACGGCCCTAACGCGCGTGATGCAGCTGTCGGGAACGAGCATGGCGGCCGGGTTCGTGAGCGGCGCGGCGGCGCTGGTGCTGGACGCCGCGGCGGGCTGACGCCGAGGGACACGAAGGTCGGCGCTGCAGTTGACGAGCACGTTCATGCCGTCGGCGGGCCTGGTAGGCGCCGGCGCGGGGATGATCAACGCCCTGGCGGCGGTCCAACTGGCGGAAACCGGTGAGATTTCGGCATCCACCACGATTGCCGGCGAACAGGTCGTGGCGAGCCAGATCGCATCGATTCCAATGTTCTGGCACAGCGCGTCGAGACATCAGGCAGAGACACGGCAACGATTTATTCCAAGAAGGTCGCCTACGGTGGCGCTGGAAACGCCGGGCCTTCAATGCGAGGAAACACCATCATGTTGGGGTTCCTCAATTATTTGGGGTTCCTCAGCGGACGGCGATTCGATCTCGTCGGGGATCCTCGAACTTATCTGGGGTCTTCGATTTATCTGGGGTTCGTCCGCGGATGCGGACTCAATCATTGGGGCTCATCGGCGGACGGGGATTCGATCATCGTGGGGTACGTCAATCCGAGACTGAATCAATCATCTGGGAGCTCGTCAGCGGGAGCTGATCTCGCGTTAGTAGCGGGCCCCGAGGTCAATTTCGGGGTTTTGTTGAAGTAACCCTTTAAAATTTAGGCATTTAGGAGGATTCCATGAAGTCGATCATTCTCTGGGACTGAGTTTTCGCCGACCTACACGTGAGAACGGTCGAGCCGATAAGTGGGGCGCTAATGGTGTCCCCTCCGGTCTGACTCGGTCAGGCCGACTCTACGTCTGGACCGTCATCGCCGCCGGATTGGCGGTGGTTGGTGGCTCGCATCTATCATCTCTTCGTCGAACCGATCGGCAATCAGTGGTTCATCCTCGCCGCCCCTAACGCTAATTAGTGGGTCGGCGACAGTACGCTACCCTCCACCATACGCCTCAATCTCAATCTCGGAAACCTTCGTATTTACAGCAGTTTTGCTATATGGCCCGGCTGCTGGCACGGTGATCGTTGCGCTCGATGGGCTCGTCGGTTCGTTTTGGATTTCCGAAGAGACACCAGAAATTCACCGAGCTCTCTTCAACATGTCTGCGCCGGCGGTCTCAGCCTGGCTTTCAGCGCGCCTATTCTTTACGGTTGCCGGAATCGCGCCACTCATCAGGAACCCTCCCCAATTAACGCCATTCTTCCGGCGCTAATTCTGTTTGCGTTGACATATTTTGGAATCAACAGCTGGCTGATCACGTTCGTCATCACTCTCGAAAAAGAGGCTAGATCCGATCAAAGTTTGGAAAACTAGCTTTGGATGGCTTTCCCTCAACTATTTTGGCGGGGCATCTGTCGCTTTCTTGCTGGTGGGATACAACCGGACGATCAACCTTGGCTACGTTGGAGCCATCATTCCGTTGCTATTCGTGTTGTATTTCACTTTCAAGGCCGCAATGGGTCGGGTGGAAGACGCCGACAAGCACGTTGAACAACTCAACGACTCTCGTCTCTCGACCATTGAGACGCTCGCGATGGCGATCGACGCCAAAGATCAGGTCACTCATGGTCACATTCGTCGCGTGCAAGCCCATGCGACAAGTCTCGCCAAGGTAGTGGGAGTACGGGACGAGAACTTGCTCAAGGCCATTGAGGCTGCAGCTCTGCTACACGACATGGGAAAACTGGCGGTTCCCGGTACATTTTGAACAAGCCAGGAAAGTTGACGAGACGCTGAGTTCCAAAAATGAAGCTCCACGCCAGCGTCGGTGCCGACATCGCTTTCCGCGATCGACTGTCCTTACCCAGTCGTCCCGATTGTGCGTCACCATCACGAAAACTGGGATGGAACCGGCTATCCATCTGGGATCAAGGCAACAGCAATTCCGATTGGCGCTCGAATCCTGGCGGTAGTTGATTGCTTTGACGCGCTGACATCTGATCGCCCCTATCGACCGAAGCTGACTGATGAAGAGGCTCTCGCAATTCTCAAACAACGTCGCGGAACGATGTACGACCCGATGGTAGTGGATGCCTTCTTCAGGTTTCATTCGGTGCCCAGTCCCGAACTGCCTCGTCAAGGGCCGCCGAGCGAGGTCCTGAACACAATTGCGCGCTCGAGGCTCGCAGGGCCTGAAGCCCGGCCTACGCTCGGCGAAACCGTCTCCGCCGCAGATGAAATGTTGACGGTCACGAACTGGCAGTGCGCTTGAAACCCGGCGCTGCATGACCGATGCCTGCGATGTCATCGCCAAACATGTTCGGCGTTTTCTTCCAGCGTCTCTCTGCGTGTTCTGCTTATACGACCGCGCTTGTGACGATCTCGTGGCGGTACCGTTGTTGGCGACCGCGCGGCACGCGTGCGCGGCATCAGCATAGCGCTGGGGCAACGTTTGAGTGGGTGGGTTGCGGCGAATCGGCAAACAATTGTCAACTCGGATGCCAGCCTAGATTTGGGCGAGGCGATGGCACGTCAATCTCCGATTCTGGAAAGTTGCCTTAGCGTCCCACTGGCTCTCCGAGGATGATCTCGTTGGAGTTCCTGCTTTGTATTCCACCGAACCAAACGGGTTCTCCGATGATCTAGGCGGATCATGGAAGCAATTTCACGCCAAGCTCGCAACTTGCCTGGAAGGCGCTGATTTCACGCCGGCGGCCAGGCGCGACCCGCTCCTGCCGCGACGAATTCGTAGCAGTTCGGGGCCACGGCACCGTCCCCGGGCACGTTGCAACAATTTCGGGCCCTCATTCGTTCGCCACCTCGCACCTCCCGGCACGGCTCGGCACCTCGGTTCATCTGGGTTCGACATCGAGCGCCATTGTCGTCGCCGCTATCGCTTCGTCGTGGGCACTTGAAAAGCCATGGCTGCATCCGCGCGCGGACTGTCTCAGATTCCTTGAGAGAATGGCCCCGGGAATCACAGCTGACGCAATGAACGCGGACCGGATTGTGCCAGCAACGCCGGATGAACGCATGATTCAGCTACTCTTTCCTTCGCTGCTGCACACGATAATTGTCGCCATCGCCAAATTTGACGAAAAACCGATGAGTTCTTGTCAAAATCACAGCCATTACGCGGTTGCTACCCTCGGGAGTGTCATGGAACCTTTCTTAGAACCCATACTGCGTTTAACACTCGTTGGTCGCTGGTACGCAGGCGCTGCGGCCTTCAGCGAAATGGCATCCACGATACCCAATAGGCCAGCCGCTGGAGTGTTGCGCGCCCAGTGCGTTGTCCAAGTTGGGCAGTCTGAGCGCCCAGCTCGCGACGGCGCTGCTCAAATCCAGCGAACCTAACAATCGTTCAAAGAAGCGGGCGTGCGAGGCGGTTCTGGCAAGATCCTCTTTGACGAGGTGTGCTGCTGATCGCGGACTCGGCCATCAGCAGCGTGCGGTTCTAACCGCTGAGCAAGCGACGGATCTTCGATCCACGTTCGTAGCGAAACTCTTCTTATTTTTGATGCCTCTCCGAACGCTACGGACTGGCGGCCGGCTGGTCTGTCCTGGGCGATCTTCGCCAGCTTGCAGCTAAGCTTGGCGACGTCGACGTTACGGCTCAACTTCACTCTATGTCGCACAGGCCGAGGCGGCACGCGGGCTTCTCCCAAAACGCGAAGTCGGCGTATGCGTCTGTCGCGCCGTATTCGGCGAGCGTCTCCGAACGTCTATCTCGGCAGCATTTGCCGCCAACCTGGATCTTTACGCTTGCGGTTATGCGATCGGAATTCGATATCGCCATAGAACCGTGGCAGGCTTAGAGCGCTGTGGGCCTCGCTGAACAATCAGGCAACTGGAAAGCTGGGATCAAGGCCGTCCTCGGCAACATGGGCAACCTGTGCGAGTTGGGGACTTCGATCCTTGCATATCGGCGTATTTCGAGGCTTTGGCGACGCCTCAGAAAAGGGCGGCGAACACAACAGCTATCGCCAGGAGTCTCGCCCGAGAGTTCATCTCTTGCGGGGACGAAACGATGCTTGTTTGTCTGTGTTAGAACGCATCGAGTCGTCTGTACGCCGAGAGCGGGACAGGCTCTCGTATGAGCAGCGCCACTCGGCGTTATTTACGTATCCGATCCCTTGCGCAACAAGGTCAGCTACAGCAAGCGTTGAGCGGCACCGGGCCCGTCCTGGAACTGGCAACGAAGGCCGGTGACAGCCTTCTGCAGCAGGTGCTACCGCAGGCGAGCCTGCTTCAGCAGCTTAGGAATGCTTCATCGGCGCAACTGATCGCTGGGAAAATTCCCAGGATTGGTGGGTCAGACTCCGGAGCTTTCGCGCGCAGCAGAGCAGATTCTAGCCTGTGCGCTCGATCGGACCACTGCGAGAAAAGTGACGTTCATCACGACTCCGGGCCTTTCGAGTCTGCAATCGATCGGCAGCGTCCACGTCTGCGCGAGCTTGAAACTCGCTGAAGGCTCAGGCTCGTGCGGCTCATTCAGACGACACGCATCGGATCGTGAGTTGGAGCCGCGGTGAATCGTTTCTGATGGTCCACAGGCGCGTGGCATCCGTTCGGCCCTTCAGGGGATTGGCGACCGTATTCGCTCACGCACATCACGGGCCGACCTCGTTGCTCGCGGGATTGGTGGGACGTGCGCAGCGGCGAAGGTGCCGCGTGGGTATCGCGATGCAGGCGCGATGGTGCACACGAGATCATTGCCAAACGGGCTCGGCATCGAATCACTTGGCCGATACGACCCGGCTTTCGGTGAGCTTCAGAGATGATCGAGAGATTCAACTACACATTCGACCCAAATTGGATATCGAATCAATCGCAACCGTCAATGCCATCAAGCTGTGCTCGCTTCGCTGAATGAAGTGCAGCGTAGCCGCGCGGGCGTGAAGAACGAAACATTTACTGTGGCCAGTTGAATTGCCTGACATTCAACGTTCAGTCATTGCGGGCCGAATGCGCAAAATCCTCATGGAACGACGCGCGGCGCATCGCCCGCACGAACGTCAACGTCCTCATCACCGGCGAGAGCGGGACCGGCAAGGAAATCCTGGCTCGCGCGATCCACGACTTCTCCGGACCGCGCCGGCAAAGCCCTTCGTCCCGTTCAACTGCACCGCCATCCCGCGCGACCTGCTCGAGAGCCAGCTGTTCGGCCACCGCCGCGGCGCCTTCACCGGCGCCGACCGCGACCAGCTCGGCCTGATCCGCTCCGCCCGCGAAGGCACCCTCTTCCTCGACGAGATCGGCGAGCTCGGCGCTCGACCTGCAGCCCAAGCTGCTCCGCTTCCTCGAGTCCGGCGAGATCTCGCCGCTCGGCGAGCCCAGCTCGCTGACCATCGACGTCCGCATCGTCGCCGCCACCAACGCGAATCTCGAGGACGCGGTGCGCGCCGGCCGGTTCCGCGAGGATCTCTTCTACCGCCTGAACGTCGTCCGCCTGACTATCCCGCCGCTGCGCGAACGGCGCGACGAGATTCCCGGCGTTCGTCAACCACTTCGTCGCCCGCGCCGCCGAGGAATTCAAGAAAGGCCAGCGTCCGCGTCGCCGAAGAAACGATGGAGCGGCTGCTGCTCTATCGCTGGCCGGGCAACGTCCGCCAGCTGCAGAACGAAATGCGCCGCATGGTCGCGCTCGCCGAGCCGGACTCGACGCTGCTGCCGCACGCGCATCTCGGAGGACATCTCTCGGCGCGCTGCCCGATCTTCCGCCAGCCCTCGAACAGCGGCGGCGGAGATCGCCGTCGACCTCCACGACAAGCTGACTGCCGGCCATCGCCCGCGATCGAGCGCGAGATGATCAAGGCCGCGTCTGCAAGACATGGCGGCAAAGGTGGACGCACGTGCGCTAAGGCATTGGGGATCTCGCGCAAGGGCCTCTACCTGAAACGCCGGCAGCCTCGGTCTCTGACCGCGCCGCCCGGAAGTCCTTTCGTTCATCAGCGCGCTCAGCGAGTCGAGGCAGCACCCGCTGCGATCGCGCCGCACGGCGTGCCGGATCGTGCGCAGCTCTGCGCTATCTCGGATCGGTAACGCACGGTCGCCGGGCACGCCGAGCAACACCGCGCGCCTGGTCCGATCATCACGGATCGCAGCATGCTGGGCTGCAGCGCGCACGATCGATGCCCGGCTCCCGCGCAGGCATCCAGACGAGCTCGCTGTGCTGCTCCTGAGGATCGCCGTGTCATGCCCGGGCGGCGGGGAACTCGCTGCCCGCCGGGTAGACGCTTCCCGTGACGTCTCCGCGCCGGCACACGCGTTCCGCATACAATCCGGCCCATGAACGGCCTGATGATGGACTACCCGCTCACCCTGTCGACGATCTTCCGCCGCGCCGAAACAATCTTCCGCCGGCAGGAAATCGTCTCGCGCCTCGCGGACAAGTCGATTCACCGCTACACCATGCGCCGACTTCACCGCGCCGCGCCCGGCGCCTCGCCCAGCGTCCTCCTCGACCTCGGCATCGTCCCCGGCGACCGCGTCGCCACGCTCGGCTGGAATCACGGCCCTCACCTCGAGGCCTACTTCGCCATCCCGCTCATGCGCGGCGTGCTCCACACGCTCAACCTCCGCCTCCACCCCGACGAGCTCGCCTACATCGTCAACCACGCCGAGGACCGCGCCGATGCTGGTGGACGAAAGCCTGCTGCCGCTCTGGGAACAGGTGAAGCCGCTCGTCAACGTCCTCATGACCGTCATCGTCGTCGGCGCCACGAGGCCGGTGCGCCGACGGGTATCTCGAGTACGAAGCGCTGATCGCGAAGTCAGCAGCCGGCTGTCGATCTGCCCGGATCCCGACGAGCAACGACGCCGCCGCGATGTGCTACACGACCGGCACGACCGGCGAACCCAAGGGCGTGCTGTACTCGCACCGCGCGCTCGTGCTCCACACCTTCGGCCTCGCGCTCAGCTCACGGCATGCGCCTCACGCGAGCGCGACACGATCATGCCGGTCGTGCCGATGTTCCACGCCAACGCGTGGGGCACTGCCGTTCGCCGCGACGATGGTCGGCGCCAAGATGGTGATGCCGGGGCCCGCACCTCGATCCGGCCAGCCTCGTCGATCTGTTTCAGCGCGAGCGAGTGACGATCACCGGCGGCGTGCCGACGATCTGGATGGGCGTGCCTGCAGCACCTCGACGCCAATCCCGGCAAGTTCGATCTGTCTCGACCATCCGCGCGATGTACGTCGGCGGCTCCGCCGTGCCGCAGGCGCTGATCGAAGCGTTCGAGCGCCGCTACGGCCTCACGATCTATCCAGGCGTGGGGCATGACCGAGATGGCGCCGCTCGGCACTGTCGGCCAAGTTGCCCGCCGCGATCGACGACGCGACCGACGACGAGATGTTCCGCGTCCGCGCGAAGCAGGGACGCGCCGTCGCCGTTCGTCGAGATCCGCGCGCGCAACGAGGACGGCCTCGTCGCGTGGGACGGCACAGACGATGGGCGAGCTCGAGGTGCGCGGGCCCGTGGATCGCCAGCGCGCTACTACAACCGCGCCCGACTCGCGCCGATCGCTTCACCGACGATGGCTGGTTCACGCACCGGGCGACATCGTGACGATCGATGCCGACGGCACGATCCAGATTCAGGATCGATCGAAGGATCTGATCAAGTCCGGCGGCGAGTGGATCAGCTCCGTCGCGCTCGAGTGCGCGCTCATGGGACATCCCGGCCGTCGCCGAAGCCGCGGTGATTCCCGGTCGCCAGCGCGAAATGGGGCGAGCGCCCGCTCGCCGCCGTCGTCCTCAAGCCCGGCGCGAGCGCCATCGCCGCCGGAGCTCGAGAGCGTTCCTCGCGCCGCAGTTCGCGAAGTTCTGGCTGCCCGACGCATTTCGAGTTCATCGACGCGATCCCGCGGACCTCTGCCGGCAAGTTCAAGAAGAGCGAGCTCCGCGAGAAGTTCAAGGACTACCAGGCGGCGGAGTAGCGAAAAAGTGTTGACCCTGCCCCAGGGTCTGGCCGGAAGCTGTCCTCGATGTATTCGATAGGCCAGTTCTCCAAATTGACCGGCGTCACCGCCAAGGCGCTCTACCCCTCTACGAGCGGCGCGGTCTCGCTGGCGCCTCGACGTTCTCGGCCGGATATCGCCGCTACCACCGCGCGCGGTTGATGCAGCTCGAACGGATCGTCGCGCTCAAGGGACTCGGCCTGTCGCTCCAGCAGATCGCCGTCCTGACGAAAGACGAGGCGCGCGCGGCAAGGCTGCTGAAGCAGCAGCGCGCGCTGCTCGACGACAAACGGCGGCGTCTCGAGCGCGCCGTGCGGGCGATCGACGCGATCGCGGACGATAGGATGCCGGGCGCCGCACTCGATCGATTCGTCAACGAATCGTCGTGGGATCGGTGGGAAATGCGGCGAAAGGCGGCCGGCCGCGTGCGCGCCGCGCGCACCCGATCGCGCGAGCCCTCACGCGTCGCACTGTTTCCAGAAAATTCACGCCGCGCTGGATCGGAACCCGCGCGAGCCGGCAGGCGCGCAAGCTCGTCAGCGAATGGGACGCGCTCCTCGAGCGCGAATCCGGCGGCGACAAGAACATGTCGGAGTCGAAACGGCAGCGATGGGCGGGCCGGCGAAACTGGCCTGCCGGCATGCGGAATTACGTCGCGTCCCTTTACGACATGGAATGGTCCGCCTGGGAACGCGTCGCGGCGTTCATCGATACGGTGAAGCTGGGGACGCACGTCACACGACGCCGCTCGGCGTGAGAACCTCACTTAACGCTTGCGCAATCCGAGGATTACGAGACATGATATAGATAATTTTGACTACTCAAACATCGGCGACGCATAGATGAGTGAGCCGACCAGCGGCTGGCGTCTCCCCTCGGCGGCCTCAGCCTCCCCGAAGTTCACGGCTCCATCGCCATCCCGGCGAGCGCCGGGTTCTGGCGCAAGATGTTCGCCTTCGCGGACCCGGCTACCTCGTCGCCGTCGGCTACATGGACCCGGGCAATTGGGCAACCGACCTCGCCGGCGGCGCCCGATACGGCTACACGCTGCTCAGCGTCATCATGATCTCCAACCTGATGGCGATTCTGCTTCAGGCGCTGTCGGCGCGCCTCGGCATCGCCAGCGGGCGCGACCTCGCCCAGGCGTGCCGCGACAGCTACTCCCGGCCGGTCGACGATCGTCCTGTGGCTGCTCTGCGAGATCGCGATCGCGGCCTGCGACCTGGCCGAGGTGATCGGCGCCGCGATCGCGCTCAACCTGCTGTTCGACCTGCCCGCTGCATCTGGGGCGTGATCCTCACGGCGCTCGACGTGCTCGATCGTGCTGTTCCTGCAGCACCGCGGCTTCCGCTACGTCGAAGCGCTGGTCGTCGCGCTGATCGTGCCTCATCGCCGGTTCGTTCGCCATCGAGCTGTGGCTGTCGCGGCCGGACCTCACGGGCGTCGCCCCGGGCTTCATCCCGCGCACGGAGATCCTGCGCAACCGCGAGCATGCTCTACATCGCCATCGGCATCCTCGGCGCGACGGTGATGCCGCACAACCTGTATCTGCACTCGTCGATCGTCCAGACGCGCAAGTATCGCGACACGGCGAGCGGCAAGCGCGAAGCGATCCGCTTCGCGACCATCGATTCGTCGGTCGCGCTGATGTTCGCGCTCTTCATCAACGCCGCGATCCTCATCATGGCGGCGGCGACGTTCCACGGCACCGGCCACGAGAACGTGGCCGACATCGGCGACGCGTATCAGCTGCTCGTCGCCGCTGCTCGGCACGACGATGGCGAGCATCCTGTTCGCGGTGGCGCTGCTCTGCTCGGGACAGAACGCGACGCTCACCGGCACGCTCGCCGGGCCAGATCGTGATGGAAGGCTTCATCAACCTGCGCATCCGTCCGTGGCTGCGCCGGCTGATCACACGGCTGATCGCGATCGTCCCGGCGGTCATCGTCATCTGCGCTCTACGGCGAGCGCGGCACCGGGCCGCTGCATCATCCTGAGCCAGGTGGTCCTGAGCCTGCAGCTCCCGTTCGCGGTGTTTCCGCTCGTGATGTTCACGAGCGATCCGCACAAGATGGGCGCGTTCGTCGATGCCGCTGCTGGGTCAAGGCGCTGGCGTGGACGGTTGCGGTTATCATCGCTGTGCTGAACCTCTACATGCTGTGCCCAGATTTTCACGGGCGCCTGAGATGTACCGTCGCATCCTCGTCGCGGTCGAGAACTCGGCGCGCCGACAAGACGATTCTCGATCACGACGTCGCCGAGTCTCGCGCAGGTTGACCGGTGCCGTCGCTGCTGCTCGTGCATTGTGGCCGACGGTTGGGCGGCGCGCAACTTCGACCAGCTCAAGCTGCGCGAGTCCGGAGGAGATGAAAATCGACCGCGACTACCTCGGATCGAGCTGCGCGGTGAGCTCAGCGCGCGTGGGCTTGACGGTCGATACGCGCCTGGCGATGGGCGATCCGGCGACCGAGCTGGTCGAAGGTGTCCCAGGAACAGGGCGTCGACCTGATCGCCATGTCGACCCACGGCCACCGCTTCGTCAAGGACGTCCTGCTCGGCGCGACCGCGGACCAGGTCCGCCACCTCGTCAAGATGCCCGGTCCTGCTGCTGCGCGCGCAGTCCCGAGCCCAGCCCCGGCCCTGAAGCCCACGCAGCCCTGCCCTGCCTCGAGTGAGCTGATAAACGCCCTTGTATGGGAGCGCCCGAGCCGATCCACGCGCACGCGATCGACAACATCCGCTTCATCCGCGACGCCATGTCGCGCGCCACTGAATTCACCGCTGTGCCCGGCTGGGGCGGCGTCGCCATGGGCGTCACCGCGCTCGATCACGGCGGCGGTGTCGGGACCGCCCGACGATCCGCTCCGCTGGGTGCTGGTCTGGCTCGCGGACGCGTGCGTCGGCGCGCGCGATCGCGCTCGGTCGCGATGGCGATCAAGGCACGGCGTGCGGGCACGCCGCTGTCGTCAGCCGCGCCGGCCCATCCGCTTCGCGCTCGGCGTATCTGCCGCCGCTGCGTCGCCGGCGATCGTGCTCACGCCGGTGTTCGTGCTGGGCGGCCTCATCGCGCGGCTGCCGGGCTGCTGGCTGCTGCTGATGCGGCACCGCGGCCGCGACCGGCGGCGCGCTTCTCCGTCCGCATCGTGCCGATTCTGGGACATCTGCTTCATGGCGCTCGGCGTCGTCGCGTTCGCGCGTCCCGCGGCGTGGGGACACTGGTTCGATGGCCGCCGGCTTCGGCGGCCTTGCACATTGGGTTCGGATCTGGTGATCGCGAGGAACTATGGCGGCTAGACAGCAACGGCAGCGGAAGTCGGACGCAGTAAGTCTGAGAATCAGAAGTCTGAAGTGCTGAAGCTCCGAAGCGCAGTCCGCTCGAGCTCGATCGCCTGATTCACGAGCGGCTGCGGCTGGGCATCGTCAGCGCGCTGGCAGTGAACGATCGACTCACGTTCAACGATCTGAAGGCGCTGCTGCAGACGACCGACGGCAATCTGAGCGTCCACGCGCGGAAGCTCGAGGACGCGCAGTACGTCGCCGTGCGAAAGACGTTCGACGGCCGCGTGCCCCGCACGGAATTCCGTCTCACCGCCGCCGGCCGGCGCGCGTTCGAGAGATATCTCGTCCACATGGAGGCGATCATCAAAGCGGTCAGAGAAGCTGCGACTCGACCCAGCTCCTAGCCCCCAGCTACCTCTAGACCCCAGCCTCCAGCCCTTCAATCCCCTCCCAACCAGGCGAAGCCCGCCTGTGTCTACAGACCTGTGTGAGCGATGTCGACCTGGTCGCGCGGGCCCGGCAGGGCGACCCTGCCGCGTTCGGCGAGCTCGTGGAGCGGCATCGACTCGCGGTGCTATCGCGCCTGCGCCGGCGCTGGGATCGCCGGCGGAGGCGGAAGACGCCGCGCAGGACGCATTTCTGCTGGCGTACCGCCGGCTCGACAGCTTCCGCGGCGACGCGAGCTTCAAGACATGGCTGCTGACCATCACGTGGCATCAGGCGATCAACCGGCGGCGAGGTCTGAGCCGGCGACATGGCGGCGCCTGCTCACGCCGAGGACCGAGGAAGAAGGCGGCATCGGCGATGGCCGGCCTCGCGGACGCGGGCCCGTCGCCCGGAGCAGCACGCCGAGCAGGAGGAGCTGCGGCGCGGAATTCGCGAGGCCATTCGGGCGCTGTCGCCGAAGCTGCGCGACGCGCGCTGCTGCTGGCGCAGGCCGGCGAGCTACAGCTACGAGGAGATCGGCGCGATGCTGCGCGCGCCGCTCGGCACCATCAAGTGGCGGGTCTCCGAAGCGCGGCGGTTGATCAGGAAGCGATCTGCGGGAGCACGGGCTACGGCGATGTCTGATGAACGGCTGAACACCGCGATCGACGAGGTCGCGCGGCAGATGACCGATGCGGGGCCCGGCGCCGCCGCCGATCTCCGACGGCGGGTCGTCACGCGGATCGAGGCACGGCGGGCGTGCCGCGCCAGCGCGATGGCGCGCCGCGTTCGTGTGGTCGCCGCTTGCCGTCGCGACGGCGCTGGCCGTCGCCTCTTCGTGGCGCGGAGCTTTCAGCCCGGGGACCTGCGAAGGCCTTGGTCCGTCGGGTATTCCCGTCACGTCGCTGCCTTCGTCGCCAACCGCCGCGGCGGCGCAACCCGGCGAAGACGAGTACGCAGTGCCTACGCCGGAAGCCGACTGTCCCGCGGCGCGGCGGAATGCGGGCCACCCTGCAGGATCCTTTGAACCCGCCGTGCGCTGGAACGATGCCATGAACCGGCGCCGCCGATCGAACCCCTCGACGTCGCCGCCGCTGACGGTGGACGCGCTCAGACCTCGATCCGATTCCTGTCGAGCAGCTCGAGACGATCGCACCGATCCTCGTAGCGCCGCTCGACATCACCGACATGACAAGGAGAAACCCACTGACGTTAGCAGTACGCTCGCCCTCGCCTCGCTGATGACGATCGCCGCGGCCGGATCGCTGCGCGCCCAGACGCCGTCACCAGCCGCCGCACCGCAACCCCGCGGACGATCCGGCGCGCCCGCCACGGAGACTCCGCGTCCACGCGTCGCGCCTCCGGCCTCGGAGACGCCGCAGGCGGCCGCTCCTGCCGCACCGGAACGTCCGGCGCGAGGGACAGCCGATCAACGTCAAGGTCGATCCACGCTGACCGATCAGCGGGGCGGCTCCGCGCCGGTCAAGCGAACGGTCACCGTGCTGCGCGGCGACGGCTACACCGGCGTCCATCCGGACGCAGTCACAGGTGATCCAGGTCGGTGCGGTGCCGCTCAACGTCGATGCGTCACCAACCGCTGCTCGCCGACGGAAAAATCCGCCTGGGGATCAACCTGCAGGCCGACTGGCGACCGCCCCCCACCGGAGACCAGCTCGGCGCGGGGGACGGTCGTCAGCACGTCGCTTCACGATCAGCTGATGATGATCTCGAGAGCGGCAAGCTCGATGATCGTGGCGCAATCGGCGGATCCTGATCGGCGAGCGGCAGGTGACGGTGGAGGTGAAGGCGACAGCATGCTGCGATAGAGAAATTGGCGAGTTGGTGACTTGGAGATCGGTGACTTCAAATCGCCAACTCACCAGATTCGCCAACTCACCCAATCTCTATGTCAGTGTTCGCTGTTTGATGCGCTCGAGCACGCGAAGAGGCGAGCGCTCACGGCTCGTTCATCGCGTCCACAGGCAGCAGGAACGTCTGCTCGAGCTGATACTGCCCGCGCGTCGCCGCGTGGCTCACTCTGATCCGGTGAACGCCATCCACGTCGATCCCGCCGGGAAGTCGACGCGGCTCTGCGGCGAGTCGCGTCTGAAACGCCTCGTCCGCCTTCATCCGATCGTGCAGCTGCAGCATCAGCGCGTCGTAGGCGCGACCGCGTGCGTCTTCGTGACGCGCAGCCAGCGCGCAGCAGTGCCCGACTGCCCGGCAGCGGCATGCCGCAGCTGCGGCGCGAAGCGGCGACGCGACCGCGTCGAAGTCGTCGCCGAGCCGCCACGATCGCGCGCGGCCCTCGGGGTTCACGTTCGCTGAACACGCGCAGGATGCGCCGGCCGCCCGGACGGCGTCGCCGGAAAGCTGTCCACGTGCAGCCGCGTGTCGTCCTTCCGCCAGCGTCGTCTGGCGCGCCGGCGATCTCGGCGGGTCGGAAGCTCGCGCCGCGCGACCAGCCGATCTGCCGTACGCCGGCAGCAGACCGCGGCGACCAGCGACGACGGCCGATTCGCTGAAGCGGCGCATGCAACGACTGCAATGCGCTCCAGCGTCCGCTCCCGCCGCTGTCGTGCCGCCCGGCGCGGCCCGTGACCGGATCGAAGCTGGCGTTCTTGGAGCTGCCGAGGATCGACGGCGTAAACAGCAGAGCCTCTTCGTTCCGTTCGATCGCGAAGCGAAGGTCCGGAAGAAGACAGGACGTCGCCCGTGCTCGAGCGCAGCGACGGCGCCTGAGCCCCGTTTCAGGCGCGGTCCAGCCAGCTAATCCCGCTGATTTCAGAACTTTCGTCATGAAAACGTACGTATTCAAAAGAGACATCAAATGACGTACCCGGGGTAAATAGTGTGGCCATGGCACTCCGGGTATCCTCTATACGACACGGATCACGTGCCGTCCCACAGCTTGGAGCTAACGGTGTTCAGACGCTTCATGTTTCCGGTCTCTTATCACTCGCCGCTGGCTGGCCGCTGACCGCGTGCACTAGCGGGCGCCGCCTGCGGTAGCAATACCATCAGCGGCCGGACCCGGTGGCGGTGGACGGCGGACGCGGGCTGCGGCGGCGACGGCGCACGCGGCGCCGGTCGTGACGGCGAAGGTGACCGCGAAAGACGTTCCGGTCGATCATCGCCGCGATCGGCAACGTCGAGGCGCACGCCAGCATCTCCGCTGCGCGCCGCAGGTCACCGGCGTCAGTTGATGGACATGCCACTTCCACGGAAGGCGATACCGTCAAGCAGGGGCAGCCGCTCGTCACGCCTCGACCGACGGCCGTTCGAGGCGGCGCTCGCGATAGGCGCGAGGCGAACCTCGGCGCGCGACCAAGCGCCGCTGCTGGCGCCAGGCCGAAGCGCAGCTGAGCGCCGCGACGCGGCCAACGCGGAGTATCAGCAGCTGACCGCCGAGCGTCAGGCACAGCTCAACGCACGCGGCATCGTCGCGAAGGATCAGGTCGACCAGTCGCGGGCGCAGGCGGACGCGACCGTCCGCGATCGTCAAGGCCGACCGCGCGGCCATCGACAGCGCCACAGCGCCAGCTCGGTCGCGCAGGAGGCGGCGGTGGACAACGCGCGCAGTCTCGCTCAGCTACACGGTGATCACGTTCGGCGATCGACGGCCAGCACCGGCAACCGCTCGGCGTGAAGGTCGGCAGCCTCGTGACCAGGCGAACCAGACGGAGCTGACTGACGATCGCGCGCGTGCAGCCGGTATTCGTCACGTTCACCGTGCCAGCGGTCCATCTCCAGACGATCAAGAAGCACATGAGCGGCGACAAGCTCCCCGTCACCGCCGACGCCTGCAGGACACCGACGGCGCAGCCGGCGACCGGCACGCTGACCTTCGTCGACAACGCCGTCGACATGACCACCGACACGATCAAGCTTGAAGGCCACCGTCCCGACATCCCTGACCGCCGTCTGTGGCCGGGACAGTTCGCCCGCGTCACGCTTCGTCTCACCACGCTGCCGACACGCCATCGTCGTCCCATCGCAGGCGGTGCAGACCGGGCAGGACGGCCGAGCATGCGTGTTCGTCGTCAAGGCGGATTCAGACCGTCGAGCAGCGGCCGATCACCAACGTCGCAGCGCGTGAACGACGACATCGTGATCGACAAGGGATTGAAGACGGGTAGAAACCGTTGTCACCGAGGGACAGCTGCGGCTCGAGCCCGGCTCGCGCGTGAGCACCGATCTGAATGCGCCGGCTGGTGGCGGCGGACGTCGCGGTGGCTGGCGCCGGCGCGAGCGGTGGCAGCGGCGGTGGCGCACGGCGCGGGCAGTAGGGCCATAGGCGGTGTCCGGCTTCAGCTGGACCGAGGACTGTCGTGAACCTCTCCTGAGATTTTCATTCGTCGCCCGATCGCGACCAGCCTGCTGATGGCTGGCGATCGCGCTGTTCGGGGTCGATCGCGTATCGGGCGCTGCCGGTCAGCGATCTGCCGCAGGTGGACTATCCGACCGCTGAACGTCAGCGCCGGCCTGCCCGGCGGCGATCCGGGCACGATGGCCTCGTCGGTGGCGAGCCCGCTCGAGCGGCAGTTCACGACGATCGCCGGCCTCGACTCGATGACGTCGCGCAGCGGCTCGGGCAGCACCAACGTCACGCTGCAGTTCGATCTCGATCGCGACATCGACAGCGCAACCGTCGACGTGCAGACGGCGATCGCCGCGGTGATGCCGCTGCTGCCGGCCGGCATGCCGTCGCCGCCGTCGTTCCGGAAGAACAACCCGAACGATCAGCCGATCATGACGCATCAACCTGACGTCGAACACGCTGCCGCTGTCGGCGCTCGACGACTACGCCGAGACGATGATCGCGCCGCGGCATCTCGATGGTGAGCGGCGTGTCGCAGGTGCAGGTGCAGGGCGCCGTCGAAATACGCGGTGCGCGTGCAGCTCGATCCCGACAAGCTCCACGCCGCAGAAAATCGGCATCAACGAAGTCGATCAGGCGCTCACCGAACTGGAACGTCAACCTGCCGACCGGCCAGCTGTTCGGCCCGCACGTCGACCTACAACATCAAGGCCGGCGGCCAGCTGATGAACGCCGACGCGTTCCAGCCGATCGTCGTCAGCTACCGGCGCGGCGCGCCGGTGCGGCTCGATCAGGTGGCGCGAACGTCGTCGACAGCGTCGAGAACGTCTTCAACGGCATCGTGGTTCTACACCAAGCCGGATCCGGACGGCAAGCCGCCGCATGCAGCGACTGCGATCACGCTGCAGGTGATGCGGCAGCCGGGCACGAACACCATCGCGGTCGACCGACGCGGTCCGCACGCTGCTGCCGACGTTCGAGTCGCAGCTGCCGCCGTCGGTGCACCTGACGCCGCGGCAGGATCGCTCGCGCACGATCCGCAGCCGCGTTCACCGACATCCAGGTGACGATGCTCGTCACGCTGGTGCTCGTGGTCGGCGTCATCTATCCTCTTCCTGCACAACGCGATCGGCGACGCTGATTCCGGCGCTCGCGCTGCCCTTCTCGATTCTCGGCACCTTCGCCGTCATGCAGGTGCTGCACTTCAGCCTCAACAACCTGTCGATGATGGCGCTCATCCTCTCGATTGGCTTCGTCGTCGACGACGCGATCGTGATGCTCGAGAACATCGTGCGGCACATGGAGGCGGGCGAAGCGGCCGCTCGAGGCGGCGCTGAAGGGATCGCAGGAGATCGGCTTCACGATCCTGACGATGACCACGTCGCTCGCCGCGGTGTTCATCCCGATTCTGTTCATGAGCGGCATCCTCGGCCGGCTGTTCCGCGAGTTCGCGGTCACCATCACGACCGCGATCCTCATCTCCGGCATCGTCTCGATCACGCTGACGCCGATGCTGTGCAGCCGCTTCCTGCGCGTCGTCCACAGCAAGAAGGGGTTCGCCGGCCTGATGGATCGCGCGTTCGACGCGCTGCTGCACGGCTACGAGTGGAGCCTGGCGCTCGTCCTGCGCCACCGCCTGGTGATGCTCGGCGTGTTCTGTCGCCGTCGCGGCGGCGCACGGTGCACATGTTCAACATCATCCCGACCGGATTCATCCCCGATCGAAGATCAACGACTCGATGTTCGTCAACCTGCAGGCGGCGCAGGGCACGTCGTTCTACGACATGGCCGAAGTGGACGCAGCAGGTCGGCGGACATCGTGATCAGGAACCCAGCAACGTCGACTCGTTCCTGGCGAGCGTCGGCGGCGGCCCGAGGCGGCGGCGGGGGCGGCGGCGGCGACACAACGGCGCGGATCATGGTGCAGCTCCTGCCGCGTGCGCGATCGTGCGACTCACCGCGCAGCAGATCGCGCAGCAGATGCGGCCGCTGCTGCTGCGCTTCCCCGGCTTCCGCGGGTTCATCGGCCTGCCGCCGTCGCTGCAGATCGGCGGCCGGATGGGCAATCAGAACTACAGCATCATGATGCAGGCGATGAACACCGACGACCTGTACGCGTGGGCGCCGCAGCTCGAGGCAGGCGATCGCCGCGCAGGTGTCCGGAGGTGCAGGACGTCTCCACCGACATGGAGATGAAGAGCCCGCGCATCAACCTGGTCATCGATCGCGACAAGGCGGCGGCGGTCGGGCTCAACGCGACGATCATCCAGAACTCGCTCTACGACGCGCTCGGCCCGAAATGGTCGTCCACCATCTACGGCAACACCGCGCAGTACGCGCGTCCTGCGTCGAGCTCGATCCGAAATATCAGGGCGCCGCCGACTCGCTGCAGAAGGTGGCGTTCCAGGCACGCCGAACGGCATCGCTCGTGCCGCTCGCAGTCGGTGGTGCAGTTCAAGGAGACGGTCGGTCCGCAGTCGATCAACCACTCCGGGCAGCTGCCGTCGGTGTCGGTGTCGTTCGGTCTGAAGCCGGGCGTGTCGCTCGGCGCGGCGACGGCGCACGTGAAACAGGTCGCCGACCGCCTGCTGCCGCCGAACATCACCACGAGCTTCGAGGGATCGGCGAAGGTGTTCCAGCAGTCGATGACCAACCTCGGCCTGCTGCTCTTCATCGCCATCGGCGTCGTCTACATCGTGCTCGGCGCGCTCTACGAGAGCTACATCCACCCGCTCACGATTCTCTCGGGCCTGCCGTCGGCCGGACCTCGGCGCGCTCGTCACGCTGTATCTCTTCGGCAACGAGCTGAACATCTACTCGTTCGTCGGCCTGGTGATGCTGATCGGGATCGTGAAGAAGAACGCGATCATGCAGATCGACTTCGCGCTCGACGCCGAGCGGCACGCACGGCAAGACGCCGGCCGAGGCGATCTACGAACGGCTGCATCATCCGCTTCCGCCCGATCATGATGACGACGATGGCGGCGCTGCTCGGCGTCGGTGCCGATCGCGCTCGGCTACGGCGCCGGCGGTGAGGCGCGCCGGCCGCTCGGCCTCGCCGTCGTCGGCGGGCTCGATCGTCTCGCAGCTGATCACGCTGTATCTCACGCCCGTCGTCTACACGTACATGGCGACGATGTTCAAGACGCGCAAGATTCCGGGTCACGAGACCGGCGACAGCATAGAAACGACGGTAAATTGGGTAATCTGGATGATCGGGTAATCGAGTAATTGAATTACCAGATTACCCAATTACCCAATTACCCGATGGTGATTGTGTGAACATCTCTGAAGGATTCATCAAACGCCCGATCGCGACCAGCCTCCTCATGGCGGCGATCGCGCTCTTTGGTCTGGTCGCGTATCGATCGCTGCCGGTGAGCGATCTGCCGAACGTCGACTTCCCGACGCTGCTCGTCACGGCGCAGCTGCCGGGCGCCAGCCCGGAGACGATGGGCGCGTCGGTCGCGACGCCGCTCGAGAACCAGTTCTCGATGATCGCCGGCCTCGAGTCGATGACCTCGGTGAACTCGCTCGGCTCGACGCAGATCACGCTCGAAGTTCGATCCTGAACCGCAGCCTCGACGGCGCGGCGGTGGACGTGCAGGGCGGCGATCACGCAGGCGGCGCGTCTGCTGCCGCAGGGCATGCCGACGCCGCCGACCTTCACGAAGGTGAACCCGGCAGACCAGCCGATTCTCTACCTCGTCATCACGTCGACCACGGTGCCGCCGTGGACGCTCGACGAGTACGCCGAGACGCGCATCGCCCAGCGCATCTCGATGGTCAGCGGCGTCGCGCAGGTGCAGGTGCTCGGCAGCCAGAAGTTACGCCGTCCACGCGCAGCTCGATCCGCACGCGCTCGCGGCGCGCGCAGATCGGCATCAACGAGGTCGAGGCGTCGCTGCGCGACTGGAACGTCAACACGCCGACCGGATCGATCACCGGCCCGCACAAGGCGCTACACGCTGCAGGCGACCGGCCAGCTGATGAACGCCGAGGAATACAAGAACATGATCGTCGCCTACCGCAACGGCGCGCCGGTGCGCCTGCGGCGAGCTCGGCAACGATCGTCGACGGCGTCGAGGACGAGCGGACCGCGTCGTGGTTCTACACCACGAGGGCGAGTCGCAGCGCGCGATCACGCTCGGCATCCAGCGGCAGCCGGGCACCAACACGATCGCGGTCGCCGACGCCGTCAAGGCGCTGCTGCCCCAGTTCAGGCTGGAGCTGCCGACCAGCGTCCACATGGACGTGCTCTACGACCGCTCGGACACGATCCGCGAGTCGTATCGCGACGTGCAGTTCACCGATGCTGCTGACGCTCGCGCTCGTCATCATGGTGATCTTCGTGTTCCTGCGGAACGTGTGGGCGACGGTCATCCCGAGCCTCGCGCTGCCGTTCTCGATCATCGGCACGTTCGCGGTGATGTACATGCTCGGCTACAGCCTCGACAACCTGTCGATGATGGCCCTCATCCTCTCGGTCGGCTTCGTCGTCGACGACGCGATCGTGATGCTCGAGAACATCTACCGGCACGTCGAGATGGGCGAGAGCGCCGCTCGACGGCGTCGCTGGTCGGCTCGCGCGAAATCGGCTTCACCATCGTCTCGATGACGCTGTCGCTCGCCGCGGTGTTCATCCCGGTGCTCTTCATGGGCGGCGTGCTCGGGCGGCTGTTCCGCGAGTTCTCGGTCACGATCTGCGTCGCGATCCTGATTTCCGGCATCGTCTCGGTGACGCTGACGCCGATGCTGTGCAGCCTGCTTCTGAAGAAGCCGCACAACCACGGCGAAAAGCCGCGTTCGGCCGCGCCACCGAGCGCGCGTTCCAGTGGATGCTCGACGGCTACGACCGCGACGCTGCAGATCGTCCTCCGGCACCGGCCGGCGACGATGGCGGCGTTCCGTCGCTGGTGCTGATCGGCACCGTGGCGCTGTTCATCCTGGTGCCGAAGGGATTCATCCCCGAACAGGACACGGATCAGATTGCGGTCACCACCGAAGCGGCGCAGGGCACCGCCTACGACAAGCTGGTCGAGTATCAACAGCAGGTGTCCGAGATCATCCGCCAGGATCCGAACGTCGAAGGGCTGGTCTCGACGATCGGCGGCCAGCGCGGCGAACACGCTGGGCGGGCCGAACCTTGGACAGATCGTCGTCCACCTCAAGCCGCGCGACGAACGGAAAGAGCTCGCCAACGACATCATCGCCAAGCTGCGGCCGCAACTCGCCAGTGATCGCCGGCGTGCGACGTCTACATGCAGAACCCGCCGACCGTCCGCATCGGCGGCCAGGTCAGCAAGAGCCTGTATCAGTACTTCGATGCAGTCGCCGGATCGGGAGGCGCTCTACGAGACGTCGCGGCAGCTGGTGAAGAACGCTCGGAGCGGTCCGAAGGCATCGAGGACCTGACCAGCGACCTCGAGATCGCAAGCCCGCAGGTCAACGTCGCAGATCGATCGCGACAAGGCGGCGGCACTCGGCGTCACCGCGAATCAGATCGAGAACGCGTTCTACGACGCCTACGGACCGCGCTGGGTCTCGACGATCTACGCGCCGGTGAACGAGTACTAAGGTGCTGCTCGAGCTCGCGCCGCAGTTCCAGGCCGACCCGGCCGCGCTGTCGCTGCTTTACTTCAAGACGACGCCGAATCCGGGCGGGGTGGACGACGGCCGGCGGGGCTGGACAGGCGGGCAGCGAATGGAGGGGCGGGGCAGACTCAAGAGGCGAGGCGGCGCAGGCCGCGGCATCGGCCGGAACCGTCGTGCCACTCGACACGCTGGCGCACATGACGCAGACCATCGGTCCGCAGACGGTGAGCCACAAGGGTCAGCTGCCGGCCGTGACGGTGTCGTTCGGTCTGAAACCGGGCGCGTCGCTCGGCGGCGTGTTGACGCAGGTCCGCGAGATCGCGGAGCAGACGGTGCCCGAGGGCGTCAGCGGACAGTTCCAGGGCGCGGCGAAGGCGTTTCAGAGCTCGCTCGGCAATCTCGCCGTCCTGCTCGTGATCGCGATCATGGTCGTCTACATCGTGCTCGGCATCCTCTACGAGAGCTACATCCACCCGCTGACGATCCTCTCCGGTCTGCCGTCGGCCGGCTTTCGGCGCGCTCGTCACGCTGATCGTCTTCCGGATGGATCTGAACATCTACGCGTTCGTCGGCATGATCATGCTGATCGGCATCGTCGAGAAGAACGCGATCATGCAGATCGACTTCGCGCTCGAAGCCGAGCGCGGCGGGATGACGCCCGAGACAGGCGATCTACCAGGGCTGTCTGATCCGCTTCCGGCCGATCATGATGACGACGATGGCGGCGATGCTGGGCGCGGTGCCGATCGCGCTCGGCTACGGCGCGGGCGGCGAAGCGCGGCAGCCGCTCGGACTCGTGGTCGTCGGCGGCCTGCTGTTCTCACAGCTCGTCACGCTGTACCTGACGCCGGTCGTCTACACCTACATGGCGCAGATTCAGGAGTGGGTAAAGTCGCGGCAGAAGACGCGCGACCTGAAGCCGGTTCCGGCCACGCACTAGCCTGCCGGACCGGCCTGAAGGCCGGTCCCTACACGCTACAGCGGGGTCTACACGTCCATATGTAAGGCACGCCCTTTAAGGGCGTGCTTCACGTATCAGCCCGACTACAGGCACACATCGTGCACTGACCCTCATAGATGAAGGCTCGAACTCTGCCATTCGTGATGGTGAGCGTGCTCGTCGCGTTGGTGGCTCTGCAGGCCGACGCGGCGCAAAAGACGCAAAAGCGGCCCGCCACCAAACGCACCACGCCCGCGGCGAAGAAAGCGTCCTGCGCCGTTGCCGTGCGGCGATCTGGTGTCGTTCGCGGTGCTTCTCGATCGTCAGGGATTCTCGACGGGACAGATCGACGGGACTGCGAACAAGAATTTCACGCGCGCGCTGACGGCGATGCGGGCAGAGAAGAAGATCGCGGCAACCGGGCAGCCGGATTGCGACACCTGGAAGGCGCTCGGAGGAGACGGCGCTGATGCGCCGATCCTGACCTACGTGGTTACGGACGCGGACGTCCAGGGACCGTTCGAGGCGCAGATTCCGAAGGAGCTTCCCGAGCAGGCGAAGCTGGACGCGCTCGGCTACCGCACGCCGCTCGAAGAGCTCGCCGAACGCTTTCACGCCGCGCCGGCACTGATCCAGAAGCTGAATCCCGGCGTCACCATCGCGGCAGGCCGGTCGATCAAGGTCCCGGGCGTCCTGCCGTTCGACGCGAGCGTCCGCCCGCCGGCCAACGACACCAAGCCGGGCGACATCACGATCGACGTCTCGCGCGCCGACTCGTCGCTGCGCGCGACGCGCGGCGACGGGACGATCGTGCTCTACGCGCCGGTGACGACCGGCAGCGAGCACGATCCGCTGCCGATCGGCGACTGGAAGGTAACCGGGCTGCAGTGGAATCCGCCGTTTCACTACAACCCGGCGTTGTTCTGGGACGCGAAGCCGAAGGACACCAAGGCGACGCTCAAGCCGGGGCCGAACAATCCGGTCGGCGTCGTGTGGATCGATCTGAATCTCGACCACTACGGCCTGCACGGCACGCCGGAGCCGGGCTCGGTCGGCCTGTCGCAGTCGCACGGCTGCGTGCGGCTCACCAACTGGGATGCGGCGCGGGTGGCGGCGATCGTCAAACCCGGCACGGCGGTGAAATTCCACTGATGGCGATGGCGAGGAAATCCGCGCGCCACACCGTTCCGCTCGCGGCGCTGTTCGTCGCGTTCTGCGCCGGAGCGCTCGCGATGTTGGCGCTCACGTCGTACGGTCCGCCGAAGCCCGCGGCGCCGATCGAAGCGCAGCTGGACGGCGACGTCCGCGCGAAACCGGTCGTCGCCGACACGCGGCCGAACCGTCGACGCCGTCGACGCGAAAACGGCCCGAGCGCCCGCAATCGGCGCCGAGCGGGTCGTCGCCACGACCGGCGCCGCGAGGAATCTGCGCGTCCCGATCGACGGCAGCGACGTGGACTCGTGGAAGGGCGGATTCGAAGAGCGCCGCGGCAGCCGGCCGCACGAAGCGGTCGACATCCTCGCGCCGCGCAACACGCCGGTGCACGCGGTGACCGACGGCACGGTCGCGAAGCTGTTCGTCAGCAAGTTGGGCGGCAACACGATCTATCAGATCGATCCGTCCGGCCAGCTCGAGTACTACTACGCCCATCTCGAGCGCTACGCGGACGGGCTGCGCGACGGCCAGACGGTCTCGAAAGGGGACATCATCGGCTACGTCGGCACCACGGGGAACGCGCCGCCAAACACGCCGCATCTGCACTTCGGCGTCTTCCAGCTCGACGAAAGCCGCCGCTGGTGGCAGGGCAGACCGCTCGATCCGTGCGAAGTCTTTCACAAGTAAAATACTCGGGCCTCATGCTTGGGCGCCGAAGCAACGCTGCCACAGCGGCCGGGATTGTGTGCGCGATCATCGTCGCCGCCGCGACGCTGGTTGTGCGCGCCGACGCCGTGCCGCCGCGCGACGCATGTCATCAGCGCGCTCGTCGCCGACACCGATCTGGTCGCCCCCGACTTCGCGGCCGACGCCCTCATTCGTCTTTCGACATCGTCCCGAATCACCGATCCGTCGTGGCGGCTCGAACTGCTCGACCAGGCGTTCGACCGGACCTATGGCACGCAGGAGCCGTATCGCCGATCCTCGCCGCCCGGGATCCCGGCCGACAGCCGCCAGGGCGCCGAGAACTTCGCGTCGGCCGCGGCGCTGAACCGAGTGTCGCTGCAGGTGCGCATCGCGCAAACGATGGCGACGATCGATCCGCGGCGGGGACGCGACCGCTTCGAGTGGATCGATCTCAACCTCGCGCCCGGCCGCTGCGAGGATCCGCTGGTCGCGTCGGTCGACGACTACTACACGGCGCTCTCGTTCCTGGCGCGCGCGTCGTTCAGCGATCGAGGTGAGGCGCTGCGCTTCCTGGAGCTGTATCTGTGGCGCGCGCACCTGCCGAGCGAGATGCCGGCGGTCGCCCGCGCGCTGCAGCGCTTCCGCCCGAACGTCTACGAAGCGACCTATCTCGAAGGCGTCTTCCACAACATCCTCGAGGCGACCACGAAGGATCCGCGCGGTTTCTCGGCGTCGAATCTCGACACCGTCACGCGCGTCGCGGATCTGCAGAAGGCCTATCGGGACATCGGCGTGCTCAACTTCCACCTGCTGGATACGCTGCGCGAGTACTCGCGACGCGGATGAAGGAGCCGCGCTGCAGCGACAGCGTGACCGAGTCGATGGCGCCGGCGGCGTACAACGCCGCGGTCGTCCGGCTCGGCGCGGCCAAGCTCGTGGACATGATGGATGCGAACGGCGTCCAGCCGTCGCGGATGCTCGGCACCGCGACGATCGACATATGCTGGCAGACGGCGGAAGCGCGACGGTTGTACGAGGGCGCGATCGATCTGCGGGGCCGCGGACCGAGCCCGCTGCCGATGCGCGTCCGGCAGACGCAGTTGTGGCGCGAGCAGGCGGAGCGGCTGCTCGCCGAGCTGGGCCAGTGGACCGGCCGCAGCGAGGCCACCGAGCGCGACTACTTCTTTCAGAAGTCGTTCCTCTACGGCGGCCTCCTCGAGCTGATGCCGCACAGCGGCGCGCGCAGCAGCGCGCTGCGATCGTTTGTGGAGTTCATGCGGCAGTCCGATCCGGATCGCGATCGGCGCGCGTTGTGGTTCGCGTTCCTGACCCGCCTGCTCGAACTGGCGCGCGGCGACGATAGGCGCGAGGTTCTCGCCGCGCTCGAGAACTCGCACCATCCGGTGCTCATGCTTTACGCGCGCCTCGAGCGCGTCGCGCGGTGAATCGGGTAATTGGATAATCGGGTAATCGAGTAATTGATTGGGAAATCGATCGGCCAATCGTTCAATCAATTACCCAATTACCAGATTACCCAATCACCCAATCACGCAATCCTCTCGAAGACACACACCCCCGACCATGGCCTCGAGCCCTGCGGCCCAGACGACTCCGGCAGCATCGCCATCATCCTCAGGAACAGCGGCAGCCGATCCAGCTTCCGCGCCGTTTTCAGCATCGATGCCACGTCGATCGCCTTCCACCCGCACTTCTCGAAGAACGCCGGTCCTTCGGCGGGCGCGAACAGGAACGGCGCGCCCGCCTGCTGGACGTGCTCGCCGATCCGTTCCTTGAGCATCGCCACCAGACCGGGTGAGGCGATGTCGTTGATCCAGTAGCGAAAGCTCGGTTGCGCGGCGAGGTCGCGGCCGAGGGCGGCAGACTTCCGTCGGCCATCAGATAAATCAGCAGACCCTCCGACACGACCAGCACGTTCGCCGCCTCGCGGCCGATCCGTCCGAACAGTCCGCGGCGCGCGTCATGGTTCGACAGATCGAGCCGCACCCGCTCGACCGCGCACACCGGCTTCGCGTCGCCGAGCACCGTCTTCCTTGTAGTCGAGGATGTCGGGCAGATCGACTTCGATCCAGCGCAGCGACGGCGGGAGATCCATCCGGTAGGGACGGGTGTCGAGGCCGGCCGCGAGGTTCGAGGACGACGCCGGCGCCGCCTTTGACGCCGCGGGCGACGTCGCGGTCGAACAGATGCGTGCGGGCGACGAACGGCCAGGCATTCTCCTCGGCGAACGGCATCGACTTGAGGATCTGCTCGCCGCGCTCTCCCGCCAGCGCCCGCGCGAACGGATCGCGGAACACCGCGTCAGGGCGCTCCGTTTCCTGCGCGCGGTAGACCGCCATCCAGCGAGCCGTATCGGAGATGTCCCGGATGGGCGAAGACATGCCGGGATTCTAGTGCGCTTTCTCGCCGCCTGTCGTTTACCTGACTAGTGGCGCGTATCAGCAGAAGGTGAAGAGGTCGACATCAAGCCTTGAACTACGCGATCACCGGACCGTTCCAACAGGACGGTCCGCTTTGAATTTCGAAGAGACACACCACTAGAACGTGAACGCGCTTACGAGGCGACCTGTTTCACCGCGCCTTCGCGCGTAGACGGTCAGGAGGGTTTCATGCGGTCGGCTCTGGCGTTGGCATTCGGCGTGACGATCTGTGTCGCGGCGGTTCCGGCCGGAGCGGCGAGCGACGCCCCGACGATTCGCTTCTTCGCCGGCACCGAGCGGTTCGCGATCATGCGCGCCGTCGACGGCGCGGCGCGGCGCCTCGCCTCGCCGGAGTGCCAGCGGGTGTTGACCGATTTCACCGACCCGGAAGGACGCACGCTCGCGGAGAATCTCGCCCGGCTCGGCAAGACGCCGATCGAATTCTTCAACTCGCTCTACCTCTGGGAGGATCGCGAGACGCCGCGCTGCCTGCACCGCGGGACGCTCGCCTTCACCGCGCCCGGCCAGGTCGTGATTCGCATCTGCAGCCGCCGCTTCAAGGAAGTCGCGCTGGAGCAACCGCGGTTCGGCGACGCGGTCCTGATCCACGGATGCTGCACGCGCTGGGGCTGGGCGAGAACCCGCCGCGCAGCCGCGACATCACGCAGCAGGTGCTGGCATCGATGTCGGTAACGCGAAAAGTACGAAGTATGAAGCTCACGTTAGCGACGAAGAAAGGGTGGCTCGTACTCTCTGACTTCGACTTGACTTCTAGCTTCTAACTCATTGCTCGTACTTTCCTACTCGCATCGGAGAGCCACCATCGCATCCACGCGCGCAGCGCGCCGTGCCGGAATGAACCCGGCGACGATCGTGACGGCGAGCACGGCCAGCGTCGCCGCCGCCATCGTCACCGGATCGTACGGACTCAGATCGAAGAGCTGGCGCCCGCAGGAGGCGTCCGGCGGCCAGCGCCAGCGGCACGCCGGCGGGCCAGGACCGGCGACCACCATCAGGACGGTTTCGCGCAGAATCATCCGCTGAATGACGCGGGCCCTGGCGCCGAGCGCGATGCGCACGCCGATCTCGCGTGTGCGCCGCGCCACCGCATAGGCCATCGTGCCGTAGAGGCCGACACAGGGCGAGGCCGAGCGCGAGCAGCGCCGAAGACGCTGCTCAACACGGCCAGCGTCCGCTCCGAGCGCGAGCATCGCGCTGATCGCGTCGCTCTGCGTCGCAACGGCGATGGCCGGCACATTCGGATCGAGGCCGAGGGCCTCACGCTCGATTGCGGCGACGAGCGGCCGCATCGTCGCCGGTGGCGCGCACCTGGAACGTCATGAAGTTCGGCACGGCGTTGAACTGGTGGTACGGCATGTTACGCAACCGGCGGCGCCTCGGCGCGAAGCTGGTTCATGCTTCGCATCCTGCGCGACGCCGACGATCTCGAACGGATTGGGATGAGCCGCGTCGCCGAAGACGATCCGGCGGCCGATTGGATTGACGCCGCGGAAATACTTCTCGGCCAGCGTCCGATTGATCACCGCGACATGCGGTGCGTCGCGGGTGTCCTGCCGCCCGATCGCGCGGCCGGCGACGATCGGAATCCCGAGCGTCTCGGAAGTATCCCGATCCGATCTGATGACGGAAGATCGTGACAGGCTCGCCGGGCTTCGTCACACCGGGAATCGCCGCGTTGGACGATCCCGATCCGCCGCCAACCGCCGGTCGCAGCGACAACGCCGACGAACGCACCGACGGAATCGCGTCGAGCCGGCGCTGCAGCTCGTCGTAATAGCCGATCAGGCGCGCATCCTTGTAGCCGTTCAGCCCGGGACGGACGCTGAACAACACGAGCTGCTCCCGGTCGAACCCGATGTCGACGTGCTGCAGCTTCAGCAGCGTCCGCTGCAGGCAGTCCCGCGCAGACCAGCAGCAGCAGGCAGGCCGCGACCTGGGCGCTGACGAGCAGCTTTCTCGACGTCAGCTTCGCGACCGGCCGTGCGTCGAGACGCGTGGCGCGAATCGCCGGCACCAGGCCGAACGCGATCCCGGTGGCGATCGAGATCACGGCGGTGAACGCCAGCACACGGCCGTCGAGGCGCGGGCTGACCGGCAGCGAATCCGCCGCCGTCAGGAGACTCATCAACGCGGAGTCGATCCACGTCGCGCAGATCAGACCGGCGGCGCCGCCGAGGACGGCGAGCAGCACGCTTTCGGTGAGGAACTGGCGGACGAGACGGAACGGTCCGGCACCGAGGCTCAAGCGGATCGCAATCTCGCGCTGGCGCAGCGCTCGCGCGCGCCAGCAGCAGACCGGCGACGTTCGCGCACGCGATCAAAGAGGACGAGCCTGACCATGCCCGTCAGCAGCATCAACGACGTGCGCGTAGCGCGTCCGCAGGCGATCGAGCCCGCGCCCCGCCGCCGTCGTCGTGACGCGCGGCGTCTGCGCCTGTTGCGCCTGCGCGCCGCCGGCCGCCCGCAGGCCCTGCTCGACGAGGAGATTGAGCCGCACGTCGGCCTGGGCGGCCGACGCGCCCGGCTTCAGCCGGCCCCCGACGAAGAGCCACCACGTCTGCGGATCCCGCGTGAACGGCACCGAGCCGGCGTTGCCGCCGGCCACGAGCTGGGCGGCGTATTCGTGAAGCGGCATGAACAGATCGACGTCCGTGCCCGGGTCGACGCCGAAGAACCCTGGCGGCGCGACGCCGGCGATGGTCACCGGCCCACCGTTCACCATCATCGGGGCGCCGACCACGGACGTGTCTCCGCCGAGCTTCGCACGCCAGAATCGATGCGAGACGACCACGACCGGCTCGGCCGCTTCGCGATCGTCATCGGGTCTGAGCATCCGCCCGTACGCGCGCTGACCCCGAGCACGTCGAAGTAGTTGCCGGAGACGGCTTTCACGCCGGCCCAATCGGCGCGGCCGCGCAGGCCGACGTTCGCCGCCGGCATGTTGCCGGCGAGGCAAACGTGCCGTCGAAGACGTCGTTGCGATCGCGGACCGCTTCGTAGGCGACGAACGGAAGCACGAACCCGTGCGGCCCCTCGATGCTTTGCGCGAACGCGGTCGGCACGCCGTTGTGTGCCCAGGTCAGCAGGACGAGCTGCTCGGGCTGCCTGACAGGCAGCAGCCGCAGCATCACGGCGTCGATGGCGCTGAACATCGCCGTGTTTGCGCCGATGCCGAGCGCGAGCGACAGGACGATGACGAGGGCGAAGCCGGGACTGCGCCGCAGCGTGCGCGCGGCGTAGCGCAGATCGCGGAAGAAGTCTTCGATCACGCGCGTCCCACGCACATCGCGGCATTCCTCTTTGCGCTGGTCGAGGCCGCCCATCGCGAGCAGTGCCTCGTGGCGCGCGCGATCCGGTGGCAGACCGCGCGCGATGTGCGCGTCGATCTGCTGCTCGAGGTGAAACCGCAGCTCCTCGTCGAGCTCGCGATCCACCGACGCGCCACGGAAGAGCGAACGCAGGCGAAGCGAGAGTTTATGGAAGGTCTGCTCGAGCGACATCATCGGAACCTCCCGTACTTCAGACTTCGTACTTTCAGACTTCAGACTTCAGACTTCTGCTCAGACTTACTCAGACTTTCCTACTCGCATCTCAGAGCCACCATCGGATCGACGTTCGCGGCGCGTCTTGCCGGCATGAACCCGGCGAGCCCCGCGGTGGCCGCGAGCAGCACCGCGGCGGCGGCGAACGTCGGCACGTCATGTGGCGACAGCCCGAACAGCAGCGTCGCCGCGCTCCGCGTCGCGATCGTCGAGAACAGCACACCGGCCGCGACGCCGATCGTCAGCAGCAGCGCCGTTTCGCGGAGGATCAGGATGACGATTCCGCGCGGGCTCGCGCCCAGCGCGAGACGGATGCCGATCTCGTGTCGCCGGCTGACGACCAGGTACGCGATGACGCCGTAAAGGCCGATCGTGGCGAGCAGTGCTGCGAGCGCGCCGAAGAATCCAGCGAGCCACGCCATCAACCGTTCGCGAACCAACCGCTCGCGCACCTGCGTCTCGAACACGGAGAAGCCCATGATGACGTCGGGACTCACCGTGCTCGCTCGCCGGCGCACTTCCGCGATGACGTCCGGCAACGACCCCGACGCTCGAATCACGATCCCTTTGAGCGAATACAGACTCGGGTGCTGCGTCAGCGGCACGTAAGCAATCGGCGGAATCCCCTCGCGCAGATCGCCGTGCATTTGGTGTCGCCGACGACGCCGATGACTTCGCATACGACTTCCGGATAGCCGGGCTCCGCAATCGTCCGCACCTGCCGGCCGAGTGGGTCGCCGCTTCCCAGGTAGCGCCGGACGAACGTGTCGTTGACCAGTGCCACCTGGCGGCCGTCTGCGGTGTCGAAGTCGCTGATGTCTCGACCCGCATGGATCGGAATGCCGAACGTCTTGAAGTAGTCGGAGCTGATGTAGGTGAACTTCGACGAGCCTCGGTCTTCCTCGAAGCGAACGCCCAGCGTCCAGCTGCTTCCGGTCAGCGGAAACTGGGACGACGACGCGGCCGATTCGACACCTGGCGTCGAGCGCACTTGTTCGAGCAGCGCCGTCTGCATCGCCAGCAGCCTGGTCTTCAGCTCCGCCGGCGCAAGTCCACGATTGTTGGAGAGATCCCCGAAGCCGGCGAGGATGATGCCGCTGCGGCGGAAACCGGTGTCGGCGGTCAGCAGGTTTCGCAGGCTCCGCACGAACAGCAGCGCAAGGACCAGCAGCACCAGCGACACCGAGACCTGCCCGGCCACCATCAGCCGCCGCAGGACGAACCGCTCGCGGCCCGACGTCGCGCGCCCGCCCGATTTGACGGCCGTCCCCGGCTCGATGAGCGACGATCGCACGGCCGGTGCGAGGCCGAAGACGATGCAGGTGACGAGCGCGATGGCCGCGGTGAACGCGAAGACGCGCCAATCCGGCTGGACGTCGAGGCGCAGCGATTCGCTCTCGGTGGTCAGGAATGCCACCAGCGCGCGGCTCAGAAATGCGGCGATGCCGGCGCCGAGCGCGCCGCCGACGACGGCGAGCAGCAGACTCTCGGACAACAGCTGCATCGCGACACGCGATCGCGACGCGCCGATCGCGATCCGGATGGCCATCTCGCGCTCGCGCGCCGCCGCGCGGGCGAGCATCAGGTTCGCGAGGTTCGCGCACGCGATCAGCAGCACCAGTCCGGTCATCGCGAGCAGCATCCATAGCGATCGCTCGTAAGTGTCCCGGAGCCGGCTGACGCCCGATCCCGCCGGCTCCGCCATCAGCCGAAACTTGCGATAGGCCTCCGCGGTGCTGCTGCTGCCGTAGCCGGTCGGCGCGGTCGCCTCGAAGATCGCCGGGCTGATCGTCTTGAGATGCTCGGAGGCGCGTGCGATCGTCAAGCCAGGCTTCAAGCGGCCCATGACCCTCAACCACCAGACGTGACGCTCGTCGAGGACGCTGCCGCCGGCGGCGGCGGCGCAAATCGGCAGCGCGACGTCGAAGTGCTTGCCGACTTCCATGCCGAAGAACTCGGGCGGCGTCACGCCAATGACTTCGACCGGCCTCCCAAACATCGGGATCGTGGCGCCGATGGCGGAGTCGCTGCCGCCGAAGTAGGCCTGCCAGAACGCATGGCTGATGACCGCGAAGCGCAGGCCACAGCCGCGGCGATCGTCGCTCGCGGTGAACAGGCGGCCACGCGTTGGCGCGGCGCGAAGCGCGGGAAGAAATCGCCGCTCACCCACAGACCGTCGACGTTGCCGCGAGTCCGCGCCGCGGCCGACGATGAAGCCGGTGGAGCCCCAGGCGAAGACTCCCGAGAACGCTTCCTGGCGATCGCGGATCGCCTCCCACATCGGATTGGTGAATTCGGAGTTGAACCCGTCGTTGAGACCCATACCGCCGTGCCCGCCGGCGATGCGGACGTTGGCCAGCTGCTGCGGGTTCGCGACCGGCAGGCTTCGCAGCCTGATGGCGTCGAGCAGCTGAAAGATGGCGGTGTTCGCGCCGATGCCGAGCGCCAGCGACAGGATCGCCACGCCGGTGAAGCCCGGACTGCGCCGCAGCACGCGCGCGGCATGACGGAGATCGCGCACGATGTTCTCGAGCCACGCGACGCGACGGGCGTCGCGGCACTCCTCTTTGCGCTGGTCGACGCCGCCGATCGCGCGCAGCGCCGCATAGCGCGCCTCGTCGGCCGGCAGCCCCTGCGCCGCGTACGCCTGCGTCTGCTGCTCGAGATGAAACCGCAGCTCGTCGTCGAGCTCGCGATCGACCGGTCGGGCCGCGAAACAGTGACCGCATCCGAAGCGACAGTTTGCGGATGAGACGCACGCCTACGCTTCCTTGAGTTTGACGATCCCGGAGATGGCCGTGGACAGGCGCTGCCAGTTGGCCGTCTCGCGCTCGAGCTCTTTGCGGCCGGATCGCGTCAGCTCGTAGAACTTCGCGCGCCGGTTGTTCTCGGTCGGCTTCCAGACCGCCTTGATCCAGCCTTCCTGTTCGAGCTTGTGCAGCGCGGGGTACAGCGATCCGTCGCTGACCTGCAGCACCTCGCCGGAAATCTGTTTCAGACGCTGGCTGATCGCCCAGCCGTGCTGCGGTTCGAGGGCGAGGATCTTCAGCGATCAGGAGATCGAGCGTCCCCTGCACGAGGTCGGATGGTTTGCTCACGCGGCGTTCCTCTTGGTTACCGAGGTGAGCCTACAACAGTCTCCTCTCGGTAAGCAAGGGGAACGGAGAATCGGCACGCCCTTCAGGGCGTGCCACGCGATCGCTCTACGGATTCTGCGTCGGTGCGCTGAGGTCCGACTTGAGGAACTTGAGCAACTCGCGGTTGAAGAGCGCGGGATCTTCGAGGTGGAGGACGTGACCCGCGGTCGGCGCGACGAACACCTGCGCGCCTGGAATCGTGTCGCCGATGAACTTGGCGCGGGCCGGGAAGTCGGCGCCGTCCTTCTCGCCGCCGATGACCAGCGCCTTGGCCTTGATGTGCGCCCAGTCGTAGACCACCGGATCCGTGTAGACCATCTGCTGCAGCAGCGTCCGCACCATCGCCAGTCGCGGCCAGTCGCCGTTCAGCGTCCACGCGTCATGATCCGCGCCATCCGGTCGTACTCGGGCTTCCACGTCTCCGGCTTCGGGAAGTAGCGCTTCAGCGTGCCGAGCGCCTGCGCCCATTCCTGATCGTGGTTCTGCGCGAGCCGCGCCTTGTAGGCGTCGTCAGTGCTGCGATACGGCCGCTCCCAGCGCGCGTCGGTCAACCCGATCGGCGCGTAGAGGACGACCTTCTCGGTGACATCGGGGTACGACGCCGCGAAGCGCGCCGCGAGCATGCCGCCCATCGAGTGCCCGACGATCATCGCCTTCCTGATGCCGAGTTGATCCAGCACGCGCTTGCTGTTCAGCGCCATGTCGTGGAAGTTGTAAGGAATGATCGGCTTCGACGATCGCCCGAAGCCGATCTGATCGGTGACGACGACGCGGAATCCTTCCTTGCGGAGGACGTCGATCAACCCGGCGAAGTAGAAGCCGGAGAAGTTCATCCCGTGGAACAGGACGACCGTGCGCCCGTTCGGCTGCCCCGCCGGCGGCACGTCCATGTCGCCATCCGAACGTCCTGCCCGTAGGTCTGAAACGAGACGAACGAGACGGGTGCACGGATACTCCACGTCGTCGAGATTGATGCTGCCCGGTTTGACGTCGGTAGGCGCGGTGACCTGCGGTTGCGTGCGCGCGGGCTGAGCGGCAGCCTGCGCAAGCGCCGCGGCCAGAAGCGGTACTTGAATCATGATGACAACACCTCGTTAGTCTCGCGTCAGCGTAACTGTCGAAGGCAAATTCTGCCACGTGGACCCGAATCTGCTGTGGAAATATCTGCGCGCTTTTCACGCCCTGGATTTCGAGAGATCACGCCAATCGACCGATCAAATGCTGGAACATTTTTCGCTCTTGTAGAGGCTACAATGAGCGCATGTCAGGGCCGGATCCGATGAAGGCCGCCAACCCGGGCGTGAAGCTCACCTACGACGACTTCCTGCTGTTTCCCGACGATGGGCAGCGGCACGAGTTGATCGACGGAGAGCATTACGTGACGCCGTCGCCCATCACACGCCATCAGCGGATCTCCGGCGATCTGTATTGGCTGATTCGGTCGTTCCTCGAGGAACACCCGATCGGCGAAGTGTTTTTCGCACCGCTCGACGTCGTCCTCTCGCATTTCGACGTCGTAGTGCCTGATCTCCTCTACATGTCGACTGAACGTGCGAGCAGCGTCCTGACGGAAGCGCACGTGCGCGGCACCCCGGAGCTGGTCATTGAAATCGGATCGCCGGGAACACGTCAACGCGATGAAACGATCAAGCGGCGGCTCTACGAACGATCAGGTGTGCTCGAGTACTGGATCGTCGATCCCAGCGTCGACGCGCATCCGCGTCTACCGCCGGGAACAGAATGCCTTCGCGCCCGCTATCGAGTTGTCACTCAAAACCGGCGATGTGCTGACGACACCGCTCTTCCGGGACTCGAAGTGCCGCTGCGCGCCGTCTTCAAAGATCACCAGGCCATCACATAGCTGTCGCCGGTCGGACTGACACCACCCATCAGGACGCCGGTCCGCGGGTGGATCATCACCGCCTTCACCGATCCGACGCCGCGCGACGTTGCGGATGTCGAGCTGATGGCCTTTCGCCGCGAGTTCCTGTTTCACCGAATCGGCGAGCATCGCCGGCGTCAAGAGCTTCCCGAGCACGTTGTGCGGATAGTAGGAGTCGCTGGAAGCTGTTGCTGATGACCGACGGCTGCTCGAGCGCCTGCTGCACTTCCATCCCGAACTCGACGACGTTGAGGAAGAACTGCAGCTGCGTTTGTGGCTGCGTGATCGGCTCCCGGCGTGCCGAAGACGACGAACGGCTTGCCGTCTTTCAACGCGAGCGCGGGATTGATCGTCTGCCGCACGCGCTTGCCGGGCTGCAGCGCGTTGACGTTCCCGGCTCGAGCCACCAGTAGCGCATGCGATCGTTGAGGAAGAAGCCGCCGCCATCGACCACGCATGCCGCTGCCGAATCCGCTCAGCAGACTCGACGTCACCGACACCATGTTGTGATCCTTGTCGACGACGGCGAGGTACGTCGTCAGGTTGAGGATCTTGTCGGGATCGAACGATGCCGACCGTCGTCGGCAGCCGGCTGCGGTTCGGCGTACGCCTGCTGCACCGCCTGTGACGTCGTCGGTGATCGCGCGTCGGATCGCCGGGCGCCGGCTCGCCGGCGATCGCGCGTGTTCGGATCGATCGCCCGACGACGGACCGCCGCGTATTCCTTCGACAGCAGACTCTTCATCGGAATGTTCGGCACGAACTTCGGGTCGCCGACGTACGCTGTTGCGATCGGCGAACGAGAGCTTCAGCGCTTCGGTCACCGCGTGCAGATACGGCGCGCTGTTGTGCCCCATCTCCTTCAGATCGAAGCCTTCGAGGATGTTCAGCGCCTCGAGCATCACGAATCCCTGCGAGTTCGGCGGGCATTCGTAGACCTCGACGCCGCGGTAGTTGACGTGGAATCGCGGTGTCTTCGACCGGGCTGGTAGCCGCGCGAGATCGGCTTCGGTGATGAGGCCGCCGTTCGCCTTCAGGATAGGCGGCGGTGTTCTTCGCGACCTCGCCTTTGTAGAAGCGCGTCGTGACCCTGCGCGGCGATCGTCCGCAGCGTGCGCGCCAGATCCGGGATTGATCAGGATGTCGCCCATCTGCAGCGGCTTGCCGTTCCTGAACCAGATCTTCGTCGTCGACGGATACTTCTCGAGCTTGTCCTTGCCGCCGGCCAGCCCTGCGCGAGCGACTCGCGTGATCGGGAATCCCTGTTCGGCGATCTCGATCGCCGGCGCGAGCACCTCGGCGAGCGGCTTGGTGCCGTAGTTCTGCACGGCGTAGGCCGCGCCGCCGACCGCACCCGGCACCGAAATCGACAGCGGCCCCTCGATCCGGAATGCCGCCCTTCGATTTGTAGAAGTCGATCGTCGCCGCCTGCCGGCGCGAAGCCGGTGGCCGTTGATGAACTTCACCTTCGCCGCGTCTTCGCGAGGTAGTACGAGCACGAACATGTCGGCGCCGAGGCCGGTCATGCCGGGTTCGACCTCGCCCTGCACCGCCCAGGTCGCCATCGCGGCGTCGATCGCGTTGCCGCCGGCTTTCAGAATCCGCATGCCGGCTTCGGCCGCGAGCGGATGCCCAGCGGCCACCATCCCGTGCTGCGCGACGACCGTCGGCCGCCAGCTCCGCTCCTGGGCGGAGGGCGTCTGCGCGATCGGCATCAACACCATCGCCAGCACCGCAAGCGACGCGATCTTGAACCGCTTCATCATGTCCTCCCTACCGCGAAGACGACGAGCACCCTGCAGTGAAACCGCCAGCACCCTGCCGCGGAAGTCTCCAAGCACCCTGCAGCGACGCCACCGAGCACCCTACAGCGGAAGTCACCAAGCACCCTGCAGCGAAGCCGCAAAGCACCCTGCAGTGAAGCCTGCTACTCGATGATCGCCTGCATGACCGCATTCTCGAAGTCGCGACCGAGCTGCTGCACCGTTGGCTCCTGAATCATCAGCAGGCCGACGAGCTGCTCCTTCCGATCGACCCAGAAGTGCGTGCCGAATGCGCCGTCCCATCCGAAGCTGCCGTTCGACTCGCGGCGGCTGGCGGCGACCGCTGTCGAGCACGACTTCGACGGTGAGCCCGAAGCCCATGCCCTGCAGCCGCTGACCGATGCCGGTGTAGAGATCGCCGACGTGGTTGGACGCCATCAGATCGATCGTGCGCGGGCTGAGGAGACGCGCTGCCGTTCAGCGCGCCGCCATTGACGAGCATCTGCGCGAACTGCATGTAGTCCGCGGCTGTCGAATACAGCCCGCCGCTCGCCGGAGAAGAGCGTCCTGGTCGCCAGCCAGTCCGGCGTCTCGATGCGTTCGAGCTTGTTCTGCTGCCCGCGCCGATAGCAGCGTGACGACGCGCGGCAGCCGATCGTCGGCCGGCACGAACGACGGTGTCCATCATCCCGAGCGGATCGAAGATGCGCTGTCTTCAGGAACTGATCGAACGTCATGCCCGAGATCGATCTCGACGATGCGGCCGAGCGTGTCGATGCCTGCGAGCGCGCTGTAGCGCCACTGCGATGCCGGGCTGGAAGTCGAGCGGCACGTCGCCGAGCGTGCGGGATGTGATGCGCCAGGTGATCGTTGCTCTTGCGCGGCGCGATGCGTTGGCGCCTCGCGCGCCGCTCAGCCGCCGCTCACCGAGACCGGCGGTGTGCGTCATCAGATCGCGAATCGTGATCTCGCGCTCGGCCGGCACGGTGTAGATCTCCGGCTCGCGGCGGCGCGCTGACGCTGCGGCCGCCGCGGCGTCCGGCCGCTCACCGGCTTCAGCCATCGCGACCTTCATGGTCCTTGAACTCCGGAATGAACCGCGACACCGGATCGGTGAGCCGCAGCTTCCCTCTTCCATCAGCATCAGGATCGCGACGCCGGTCACCGGCTTGGTCATCGACGCGATGCGGAAGATCGCGTCCTTCTGCATCGGCGTCTTCGAGCTCGATGTCCATCAGCGCCCTGCGCCTCGAAGTGCGCGATGCGTCCCGTGCCGCGAGACGACGGTGACGCCGCCGGAGATCTGGCTCGAGTCGATGTAAGTGCTTGCATCACGTCGTTGATGCGCTGCAGCCGCTCGCGACGAGAGGCCGACGTCCTCGGCTTCCCGTCCGGCACGACAGCTGGGCGGTCAGCGCCACGGCGAGCACGGCCGCCGCGATGCGTCGTCCACAGCCTGCGCAGTCATCACCGAACTCCTCTCGCGCGCACGTCCACGTCACCGGGGCGATGGTGGGCTTGAGTATCGCACACGGGACCACGGACCGGCCGCGGCGGCCGTGGTGGCGCATCGGATTCAGACACGGCGTAACGAATCGGCTCGCCCGCCCACTAACCTCCAGTGGTGTTTCTCCCCGGATTACCCCCGGGCCAGCAATACGTAACTGAACGAAGTACAAC
>ERZ1370068.11238-contig-987_pt1 | contig 40806 bp, 36 predicted proteins | sample MGYA00561227_ERZ1370068 | MGnify/ENA primary metagenome ERZ1370068 (study PRJEB38410, sample SAMEA6850437) | metagenome | study: Metagenomic assessment of the ecological functions of the soil: analysis of the soil microbiota associated with the... | reverse complement strand
TGTACTTCGTTTCAGTTACGTATTGCTGAGGACCACGCGACCGCCCGTGCGCGCCGACGGGCCTCACGCCACTGCTGCGGCTGATCGGGCTGATCAGCTTCGCGATCCTGATCATCCTCCTGCTCGTCCTGTGGGTGAACGGGTGCCGCGAGGGTTTCAAGCGGAAGGGACGCCTACCGCCACTACGTCGACAAGGTCCAGACCTACTGGTCAGCTTGATCGCAGCGGCTGGGCCGGAACCTCAACGCGCTGCTGACGCAGCGCGGGACGCGTCCGACGTCCGAGCGAGCTCTCCGGCCTCGCGCGGCGGCAGGGAACGAGATCGCCTCCGCGGCGCGCGGGTGGGCTCAACCCGCCCGGCCGGCTGCGGGCCGAGGACGCGCACATGCTCGACGCGCTCGCGGCGACCTGCGCTCGGAACGGGCTCCAGAGGCATGACCGACGCCTTCCGGAGCACACGGCCTCGTCGAAGAACGCCGGTACGGCACGGCCGGGCAGACTGGCGGTGCAGATGCAGCGGCGGTGATCGCTGAGTGACGTGATCTGGCAAGACCTGTTCAAGGAGGAACCGACGAGAGAGCGAGGCTCCAGCGGCTGGGCGTCACGGGCGTCGACGTCCCGGACTCGATCTTCCTCGCGAACCCCGACATTGCCGCCACTGCGTCGATGAAGTCGCTCTGGCAGCGCATCCACGGCACTGCGGCGGCGGCGGCACGAACTGCACGCCGCGCGGAACCGGCTCGTCTCGACGAAGGCGCTCCCGAGCCGGCGAGGAGCTGTCCACGAGCAGCCTGAACACGATTCCGCTGAGCACGGACCTCGTGTTCACCGCGGTCACGGTCAAGAACTCAGGCTGTGCGCAGGAGGTCGGCCTCCGCGCGACATGACGATTCAGCAGAGCCCGGCCGATCAAGTCGCGCAAGACGGTTCCGCTGATCGACTCGGGCAACGGGGAAGGCGGCGTCCTCGTTCAAGCGACGGCCTCGGGCTGCACCGCCGCTCGATCAGAAGACGTCGCTCACGGTCGAGGTCGACCCCGTCCCGAGCGAGACGAGACACGACCAACAACTCACGCGAGGCTATCCGGTTCAGTTCACCGTTCGGTAGGGGCCTAGCCGGCCATCGCCTTCCTCGACCGCTGCCCGCTACGCTCCTCCGGTGAGAGGGCGACGTTCGGCTGGCCGCGCTCCGAGCTGCCCCGACGTGGTCGTGCGCAGTCGCGGCCCTGGATCTGCGCTGGCGATGACTCCGGTGCGGCTCGCGTCGGGGAGTGCTGATCGACGCCGACTGGTGCCCGCCCGCGCCCTCGTAGGCGTCGTAGCGCACGAGCGACGTGTTCGTGATCGAGCACGTCCACGCCTGGCGATCAGCCCGCGACAGGGCGGCCCGCGAGCCTCCGCGACGGCGCCGTGCAGGATCGTCCATTGCAGCGCCTGGAGCGAGACCCCGCAGAAATCGACGAGGTGTCCTTCCCGCGTCGAGCAGGTCGGCTGGTTGCGCATACGCCTGATTTGTACGAAGAGGTACGCGCACGCCGGGCGACGACGGCCGCAGCGCGCCGATTGCGTCCACGCAGCCGCGCTCAACCACGTTAGATCCTAAAGGTGCGCGTCGTACCTGCCGAATCGCCTCTCGGTTTCCTGGGCGGATTAGCTGAGCGCCTGTAGGCCGGTGGAACAGTGCTCGGCCGCACCAGGCCGCCAGCTGGAAGGCGTTCAGCGGCCCGAGGCGGCCGCGGGCCAGCTTCGGCGGGCGTGAGCGGACGCCAGTCGAAGCGAAGTCAGTGATTTCTGTGGCCAGCTGTTTTCCTGCCATGACGCAGGTTCTCGTCCTGAACGCGAGCTACGAGCCGCTGAACGTGTGCTCGCGTGCGGCGCGCGCATGTGCTCGTGTTCAAGGGCAAGGCGGAGGTCGTCGAAGAGCTCGACAACGCCGCTCCGCTCGGCGACCGACACGTTCGCCTGGCCGCATGTGATCCGGCTCGTCCACGTACGTGCGCGTGCCGCGCGCGGTGCAGCGCAAGATCTCGCGCCGGGCGCTCTTCGCCCGCGACGGCTGGCGCTGCGTCTACTGCGGGACGACCGGCGGCCGGCTGACGCTCGACCACGTCGTGCCGCGCAGCCGCGGCGGCGACTCGGTCTGGGAGAACGTCGTCACCGCGTGCGCGCCGTGCAACCTACGCAAGGGCAACCGCCTGCTCGAGGAGGCGCGGATGGCGCTCCGTGCAGCCAGCCGCGGCCGCCCCAGCCCGTGCTCTTCATTCGCCTCGCCGCGCCGAAGATCCCGCAGCGGCTGGCGGCCTCAGCTACCTCGCAGCTCGCACCTCGACGGCAGCGCAGCAGCCGGCCATCGAGCTTCGAGCGCTCGCACGACGGCTAGCGTCGACGGGCGCTGCTCCCACTCGCTCCACGAGCCGGGGTAGAGCTTCGCCGTCGCGGCCCGCGAGCGCGAGCGCGATGCAGCGCGACGCACGCGGTGACGCCCGGAGCCGCAGTAGGCGACGAGCTCGCCCGCCGGGCAGCGTCCGGCAGCGGCTCGTCTCCACGGCGCGTTGAGCGCGCCCGGGATGCGGCCCGGCACGTCTGTCGATCGGGTTCGGCTCGCCGCGCAAGCGCTCCGGCGACGCGGGCATCGACGACGACGCAGCTCGTCCGAGGCGGCGCCGCGAGCTCGTCGGCCTCGATCGTGTCGTCGTCGCGCGGCGCGCGGCACGAACTCGAGCCGGCTCGATCTCCTCCTCGCCCGCGCGCAGCGGGCCGCGCCAGGCGTCGAGCGTCGACGCACGGCGCACGTCGTCGTGGCCGAAGTGGCGCAGCAGCCACCAGAGCCGCTCGGCGCCGCCCATCAGCCCGTAGGCGACGACGAAGACGCCGTCGCCGATCCCGGCGCGCGACGGCCGCCGCGGCGAACGTCGTCGGCGCTCGGGCAGCGGGTGCCGACCGCGGATCCCGGAGGAGTCCGCCAGGTCGTCGTCCACGTCGAGAACGACGCACCGGGGATGTGGCCCTCGGATAGAGCTCGCGTCCACGGCTTCGGGTCACTCAGGTCCCACCGGCAATCGACGAACTGGTAGCGCACCGGCTGCAGTGTGACGCGGGCGAGCTTCTGCGGCGTACTGGATCCGGACGCTCGGAAGGAGCAGTCATGAAACCGATCCGTATCGCCGCGCTGGTCGCTCGTCGGCGCCGCAGTCTGCCCTCGCGGGAGTCGGGCGCCCCGACCTCGCCGGCGGCGCTTCGAGCCTTCAGGCGGAATCACGGTTACCGGAGCCGGAACCGTGCAGAGCGTTCCCGACCGAGGCCCGGGTTCTCGCTCGGCCGTCCAGACGGGCCGGCCGGCGCGCGGGCGCTCGCCGCCAACTCCGGGCGGATGCGGCGCGTGCTCGCGGCCCTCTTCGCAGCCGGAGTCGCCAAGGGGAGCGCTTGACGGACGCAGGACGTCTCGGTCTCGAAGTCGTACCCGGACAACGGCTGCTCGGCCGACAACTCGGTGTCCGTGACGATCCGCGAGCTCGCGAAGGCCGGCTCGATCCTCGATGCCGCGTCGAACGCCGGCGCAACGAACGTGTACGGCCCAACGCTCAGCCGTTCCGACGAAGCCGGGCAGCAGGCCAAGGCTCTCCGCGCCGCCGTCGACAACGCCCGCGCGAAGGCGCGTGTTTCGCCGAGGCCGCGGGAGTGCAAGCTCGGCCGGGTGACGGCGATCACCGAGAACGGCCAACGAGCCGGAGCCGTACTACCCGTCGCGCTCGCCGAGCAGCGCCGACGCTCCGGTCGAGCCGGGGAGGCAGCAGGTCCAGGCAACGGTCCGCGTGACCTTCGCGATCGGGTAGGCAGCAGCCCCGGCACGGTGCTAGCTTCAAAGCGCCTTGCAGCGCCTCGCCGTCGCACTCGCCGCCACAGCGCTCGTCGTCGCCCTGCTCGGTGCGACGCCGCTCGGAACGCCGCCAGAACACCGTCACGAAGGTCGTGCGTCGGGAAATCGTCGAAGCAGGCACGCGGCCCGAGAGGCCCCGAGGCGCGCGTGGGCCGCGAGGGTTCCGGGGACCGCCGGGCATCAAGGGCGACAAGGGTGAGATCGGCGGCTCCCGAACGCCTTCGAGGCGCGGAACACGAACGCCGTCGACATCGGCGGGACGACCTCGAATGACGGCGACCACGGTCCTCGCGAGCGGCACGCTGCCGGCCGGCAAATACGCGCGTTCAACGCCCAGGTCACGCTCCACGGGCTCGCCGACGTCGTGGTCTCGTGCCAGGCGCAGGGCCCCGGTCCGCCGGCCCGCGAATCGGCACACCGGCGGCTCTGCACGTCGGGCCGGGCACCGGCGCGGTACGCGACGGAACGCTTCCGCTGGCCTTCGCAGCGACCTTTCGCACGCGCCCGGTTCCGTCTACGTCGGCTGCTGGATCGACGACGCGAGCGCCGTCAGCACCCACACGGCGACCTCTCCGGACCGCTCGTCGCGCTCCGCGCGATCGGGAAGCCTTGAGCGTCCCTGAGTCGATTAGGTAACGCCGGCTCGACCTGCCAGTGTTGCTCGCGTGAGCCGTATCCGCCTCGGAGTCGTCTTGCTACTCGTCGGCTCGGCAGGCGCAGCGGCCCCTCTTGTCGGAGCCTGGCATGTCCTCTCAAGGGCGTCCGTGGACTCATCCGTCTGACCTCGGTCACGGGAGAGCTCGTCGACCACTGGACGCACGAACGATCCTGAACCGTGCGGTGCGGTCGGCCAGGGCACGGTCACGCTCAGGTTTCGGCTCGTCAAGCCGCGTCTCCCGTCACGCTCATCATCGATCCGTCGAAGAACGGTGAGCTGAACAACACGTTGGGCAGCTGGATCGTCGGCATTCCAGGCCCAACGGGAGGCATCCGCGACACGCCCGCGCGCTGCCGGCGAGCGGCACCGTGACCGGGTCACAACACGACGCAGCGACCCCGAGCCGGGAAGCGGCGACTGCACTCCCACGGACAAGACCGGCTGCGGCACCGCACTGATCTCCCGGCGTCGAAGACCAAGATTGCCGCCGTGGGTACAAATCGTCGCTTTCTCTTACGCGGATTGCTGTCCGGGGCGCAGCTCGAGCCGAGACGCGGCGCGTGCGGCCAAGGGCAGGTCGAGCTCTTCAGCGACGGGCGCCTCGTCGGAGGGACGCGTGAAGGTCAGCTGCTCATTCCGGATGCCCCGCGCCGACCGCAAGCGCCGCCGCGTGCTGACAGTCGTGGGAAGAGCCACAAGCGTCTGACGTTCGCCTTCGACTGCGGATCCGGCGCCGCGTACCGACGACGTCAAGACAGCGGCGCGTGAGCGTCACGTTCAAGCACCTGTAGCCGCCTGGCCGCGCCTCGTATCATCCGAACCATAGTCCCTGAGGCCGCCGCTCCAGGCGGACCGAGCACGGGCCTCGTTGCACGCGGGCAGCTGCTGGCTCGTCCCTGAACGCGCGTGACGCGCAGCTGGTCGTCCCGGACCCGGCCGCGCAGATCTCGTTCACCGGCGAAGACCGAGTGGGAGGCCGACACGTACTTCCCGATGCTCGGCGTCAACCTCGCGGTGCTCGAGCCCGGCGAGCCGAACTCGGTGTACCACTGGGAGACCGAGACGGAGGCGTTCCCTCGTCCTCTCCGGCGAGGCGCTCCTGATCGTCCAGGGGCCAGGAGCGGCCGCTGCGGCAGTGGGACTTGTCGCACTGCCCGCCCCAAGACCGAGCACGCGATCATCGGCGCGGGCGACGGACCTGCGTCGTGCTCGCCATGAGCTCGCGCCAGAACCAGGCGTACGGCCCGTACGGCGAGTACGTCGCGAACGAGGTCGCGCGCAAGCACGGAGCGAGCCCCCCGAGACGACACAGGACGCGGATCTCGCCGACGCGGGCGGGACCAGTCCAGCGCGAAGCCAGCGAGCTATCGCGACGGCTGGCTTCCGATTGGCCTAGACCCTCGGGCGCGCGGCTTCCTGCGAGCTGTTGTCGCGGGGCTCGTCGAGACGATCGCGGGGACCGTCTACGGGACGATCATCGTCATGGCGACGCTCGTCGCGGGTGCGCCTGCGTTCGGAGACGACCTCTGGCACCTCCTGGCGATCGTCGTCGTCGACGACACTGGTCTTCTGGGCCGCGCACATTTATGCGCACGGGCTCGTGAGAAGCCTTCAGCTCGAGAGCGGCTCAACGGGTCAGGAGCTGGCGCAGATCGCCCACCGAGCGCGCGATGGGTCTCGCCGTCGTCCTTCTCCGGCGGCGGCGCTCGTCATCGGGGCGCTCAGCGTCATCGACGGTTCCGTTGCGATCTGGCTGGCGCTCAGGCTCGGCGTCGCGGCCTGGCGGCCACAGGGAGTGCGCTACGCGCGGCTGGAGCGCCTGAGCGCGACCGGCACCGCGGTCGTGGTCGGGCTCAATCTCGTCCTGAGGCGGCTGAGCCTCAGACCTCGTCATGCGTAGATGCGCTCAACGTAGCGAGGCTTGAAGTCGAATCACGAAGGCACTGGGATTGGAGCGTGTTTTACGCCACGCGACGGCGTCGTCAATCCGATCGCCTTGGCGGGGTCGAGCGTTGAGTCAGCACGGACGCATTCCGGCGGCGTATTCGCAATGTCAGCTTCCCCGTCTGCGCGCCGGGGCGCGAGCGTCGCGCAGTCGATGCATATGTGACGCGGATCAACCGCCTGATCGCGGAACTCGAGGCAACGCACTCGCCGCGGGATGCCGTAGCCCACGCGCTCGAGCGCACCGAGCAGGAACGGAGCGCCATTCTCACGCAGGCTCACGAGAGAGGCGCCGAGATGCTGGCGCACTCTGCCCAGCGAGCGAGACCGAAGAGCTCACCGCCGACGGCGAAGGGGCCGAGGCCGCGGACATCGTCGTCAACGCCAGCACCGCGGCGGACGGTGCGAAAGCCGAGGCGGACAGAGCGCGTCGAGAAGGCAGGAGCCGAGGCGGGACGGATCGTCGCGGATTCGCGGGCACAGCTGCAGAGCAGCTCGCGGCTCGCTGGCAGGAAGAGATCGCGAACCTGCGCAACGAGGCTCAGGCGTGGCTGGACGAGCGCCGGCACGGACACGGAGAGCCGTCTGGAGCGAACGCTGCGACCTGGTCGACGACCTCCGCGAGATTGCGGCGCGACTCCAAGAGGCAGTCTCAGAGGCCGGCACCCGCCCGACCGTTCCATGAATTCTCGGCATACTCGTGGCCCATGGGTGGCGGTGACGCAGCGGAGCGGGGCGAGAATGGCGGACAGACTCCGGTGACGAACACGATCCGAGGACGTCGCCTTCCCCGTTTCGATGCGCGGTGTACGACCGCCAGGCCGTCGACGGTTATGTGGAGCGCGTCCGGGAATTAGTGGCACGACTGGAGGCGAGTCGCTCACCCGAGGCGCGCGGTCAAGGACGCACTCGAGAAGGTCTGGCGAGAAGACGAAGAGCGTTCTCGAGAGCGCGGGGGAGAGCGCCGAGCAGATCACGACGCGCGCGGCGCGAGGCCGAGGAAGGCGCCCGCGCGAAGAGCGAGTCCGAGGAGATCGTCGCAGGGGCGAAGCCGAGGCGAAGCGAGACGTCGACCGCGCGAATGCGGAGGCCAGAGGACGGTGACGAGCGTCACGAAGCGGCCGAGCATCTTCAGCGCACACGGGACGAGGTGACCGCGCTGAGGGAGGAAGCCGAGGCGCGTTTGGGTGGGCTCCACGCCGACACCGAGTGTCCGGCACGACCGCGGTGAGCTCCTGGACGGAGATCCGCGACTTTTGCGGCCGCGCGTCGAGGACGTCGAGCAACCGAGCAACGCTTCCGCAGCGCGCCACCAGAGAAAGCGCAGGCGTCGGCGCAGAGCCGCGAGGCAGGAGAAAGCTGACGCGACAGACGGCCGCGAAGGCTCCGGGCAGAGCCGAAGCCTGAGGCTTCCGGCTGCGCCTTCCGGACCGGCGCCTAGATCCGGCTCGTGCCGATGAACCGTGGTCGATCAGATGCGCGTGCGACTCGGTTCGTACCCGCCGGTGGAACGGGATGTAGAACTCGGGATAGCCCCACATGCCGTGCTCGGCCACGTCGAGGCCGGCCGTCTCGACGTGCTGCCTCCACGCGGATGCCCCACAGTCGCGTTCAGCGCCCAGAGCGCGCCGAAGGACAGGCTGAACGTGAACACGCCGACCGCGACGAGGCCGAGCGCCTGCACGCCGAGCTGGTGGAAGCTGCCCGTGTAGAAGAGGCCGCCGCGTGCCCGGTGGCGAGGTTCGCCGCGAGCGCGGGCACGGCGAAGAGCCCGGTCGCGAGCGTCCCCCAGACGCCCGCCATGCCGTGCACGGCGACCGCGCCGATCGGGTCGTCGATCCCGATCCGCTCGACCGCAGAGCACGCCGACGACCGCGATCGACGCCCGCGACGAGGCCGATCACGACTGCGGCCCACGGCGCGACGAAGCCCGCACGCGGCGGTGATCGCCACGAGCGCGCGCGATGCACGCCGTTCAGCATCATCGAGACGTCCGGCTTGCGCGAGCACGAGCCACGCTGACGCGATCCCGCCGAGCGCGCCGGCCGCCGCGGCGAGGTTCGTCGTCAGCGCGACGTAGGCGAAGTAAGCCGACGTGCTCGCCGGTCACGACGCCGAGCGTCGAGCCCGGGTTGAAGCCGAACCAGCCGAACCAGAGGATGAGCGTCCCGAGGACGGCGTACGGCATGTTGTGGCCCGGGATCGGGTTCGCCCGCCCGTCGTGGCCGAACTTGCCGATCCGCGGGCCGAGCAGCAGCGCGCCCGGCGAGCGCGGCGAGCGCGCCCTGGTAGTGCACGACCGTCGAGCCGGCGAAGTCCTGCATGCCGAGCGCAGAACAGCCAGCCGCCGGGCTGCCAGATCCAGTGCGAGACGACCGAGTAGATGACGCGTGAAGACGGCGCCGAAGGCGAAGTAGACCCAGAGCTTCGCGCGCTCGGCCATCGCGCCCCAGACGATCGCCAGCGAGACGCCGGCGAAGACGACCTCGAACAGGTAGCCGGCGGCGGCCGGGATCGTCGAGAAGAACCAGCGAACGGCGCCTGCCCGATCGGCGAGCAGCGTCGTCGACCGACGGGAAGAAGCCGCTCGTGCCGATCGAGGCCGTTGCCGTCGCCGAACGCGATCCCGAAGCCGACGGCCCAGTAGACGAGCGAGCAGACGCCGAAGATGAGCACGTTCTTGCCGGCGATGTGCGCCGGCGTTCTTCATCCGCGTGAGGCCCGCCTCGAGGAACGCGAAGCCGGCCTGCATGAACATCACGAGCACGGCCGCGACGACGACCCAGACGGTGTTGGCGGCGATCAGCGAGGTCGGTGGTCTTCATCGCGACCTCCACCTCCTCGAGCGGCAGCCCGTGCGGTTGTGCGTGACGTTCGCGATCGGGCGTCGTCCAGACGAGCCCGTCGCCCGACTCGTTGCCGCTGCGCGCGGCGTCGGCGATCGCGGCGACGACCGCTCGCGCGACGCGCGTCCTCGACGACGAACGTGAGCAGCGCCTTCGGCAGGAAGCGCGACTCGAAGACGCGGCCGCGGTACTCGTGCGTGACGCCGCGCTGGCGGCCGTGGCCGATCGCCTCGACCACCGTCACGCCGACGTGGCCGGTCTCCTCCTCGACCGCGTCGATCACCGTCTCGACCCGCTCGCGGATCACGACCGCTTCGACCTTCGTCACGTCGATCACCTCGCTTCGTCGTTCCATGACGACGGCGTCTCGCCAGACGCCGTCCAGCTTTCCGAGCCGCTTGCGGTCGCCGACGACGCGGAAGCCGCACCGCTCGTGCAGCGCCAGCGCTCGCCTCGTTCTCCGGGAAGATCGCCGGTCTGGATCGTCCAGATCCCGTCCTGCTCGGTGCTCGTCGACCAGCGCGCTCGAGCAGCGCGCGCCCGATGCCTCGTCCTGCGCAGTCGCCGTCGACGTAGACGCTGTGCTCGACGACGCCGCGGTAGCAGCGGCCGCGACGACACCGGGCGCGCCGCGGCCCAGCCCACGACCTGCTTCGCCCTCGACGGCCACCCAGCGATGGCCGTCGAGCTGCGAGCGTGTCCACGATGCTCCACGACGGGAGCCTCGGTCTCGAAGGTCGCGTTCCTGCCGGCGATGCCCTGCTCGAAGATCGCCGCGCACCGCCGGCCAGTCCTCCTCCCGAAGCTCCCGGATCTCCACCGGCCTACGCGTCGAAGTAGAGCGCGAACTCGGCCGGGATGCGGCCTGAGCGCGACCAGGTCGACCTCGTTCTCCCGCTTCCAGTCGATCCAGGTCCGGATCAGCTCCTCGCTGAAGACGCCGCCGGCGGTCAGGAACTCGTGGTCGGCTCTCGAGCGCGTCGAGCGCCTCGTCGAGCGAGCCCGGCACCTGCGCGATCCGGCCGCGATCCTCTTCGAAGAGGTCGTAGTCGGCGGGCTCGCCGGGCTCGAGGCCCTTCTCGATCCCGTCGAGGCCGGCCATCAGCATCGCCGCGAACGCGAGGTACGGGTTCGCGGCCGCGTCCGGGCAGCGGAACTCGACGCGCTTCGCCTTCGGCGAGTCCGAGTACATCGGGATCCGGATGCACGCCGAGCGGTTGCGCTGCGAGTAGACGAGGTTGACCGGCGCCTCGTAGCCGGGCACGAGCCGGCGGTACGAGTTCGTCGTCGGCGCGCAGAACGCGAGCAGCGCCGGCGCGTGCGCGAGCAGACCGGCCACGTAGCCGCGCGCGAGCTGCGAGAGCCCCGCGTAGCCCGACTTGTCGGCCATCAGCGGCGTGCCCTCCTTCCAGAGCGACTGGTGCGTGTGCATGCCCGAGCCGTTGTCGCCGAAGAGCGGCTTCGGCATGAACGTCACGGTCTTGCCGGCCGCGCGGGCGACGTTCTTGACGACGTACTTGTAGGTCATGACCTGGTCGGCCATGCGGGTCAGCGTCTGGTAGCGCAGGTCGATCTCGCACTGGCCGCCGGACGCGACCTCGTGGTGGTGGAACTCGCACGGGATGCCGAGCCGCTCGAGCGTGAGCACCATCGCGATGCGCAGGTCGTGCAGCGTGTCGTGCGGCGCGGGCGGGAAGTAGCCCTCCTTCTCGCGGATCGTGTAGCCGAGGCCCGGCTTGCCGGAGTTCCAGTGGCCCTCGGCCGAGTCGACCGCGTAGTGCGAGCTGGTTCGGGCCGAGGTCGTAGCGAGACCTCGTCGAAGACGAAGAACTCGCACTCGGGGCCCGAAGTACGCCGTGTCGGCGATGCCCGGCTCGAGCGCAGGTACGCCTCGGCGCGCTGCGGCGACGCCGCGCGGGTCGCTGGTCGTACGGCTCGCGCGTGAACGGATCGGCGATCTCGCAGATGAGCGAGAGCGTCGGCGCCTCGGTGAACGGGTCGAGGATCGCGCTCGCCGGATCGGGCATGAGCAGCATGTCCGACTCCGAGATCCCCTGCCAGCCGCGGATCGAGGAGCCGTCGAAGCCGAGGCCCTCGTCGAACGCGGACTCGTCGAACGCGCTCAGCGGCAGCGTCATGTGCTGCCAGCGCCCGAGCAGGTCGCAGAACTTCAGGTCGACGAGTCTGCGCGCTGCGTCTGCCCGGCCCACTCGATCGCCTCCCCGTGCGGCGGAGCTTCCTTGGCCCCGTTCCGCGATGTAGTGCTTCGTCTCCAGCTCGGACATGCCGCCTCCTCCTTGTCGGACCAACAAAAAGGCCCCGGGACTGACGAGAGTCCCTGAGGCCTCATTGCCTCGGCGCCCGCCTTCTGCGGCGAGCACCCTGAGCCCACTTGTAGGCGAGCAGAGCGGACGGACGCAAGCCTTGTGCTGCGCCGGCGCTGTGGGTACCCTGACGCGCGCCGCGATGTTGCGCCTCGGTTGACTCCGGTTTCCGTGCGCACCGCCTGACGACAGGCGAGTGCGCCGTCTCCGTGTCCCTTCAAGCCGAGTCTGGAGCAGCACGTGCCCGCAGTAGAAGTCCAAAACTTGCGCAAGGAGTTCCGCCGCAGCGACGGGCGGCGCTCCGGCCTGCGCCGCAAACGCGAGCGCGTCGACGCGCTGCGCGGGCATCAGCTTCGAGATCGCCCGCGGCGAGTGCGTCGCCATCCTCGGCCAGAACGGCTCGGGCAAGTCGACGCTGGTCCGGCTGCTCTCGACGCTGCTGCTGCCGGACGGCGGCAGCGCGCGCATCTTCGGGCACGACATCTTCGCGACACGCGCGCCGTTCGCCGGCTCGTGAACCGCGTCTCGGTCGAGGCGTCGCTTCTTCAAGAAGATGTCGTCGACCGAGAACCTCGTCCTACGCGGCGCGGTTCTACGGGCTGACGGCCGGCGCAGACGCGCGACGAGATCCCGCGATCCTCGAGCGCGTCGGCTTCCCGGCCGACCGCGCGCGAACGAGCCGATGGAGAACCTCTCGCGCGGGATGCAGCAGAAGGTCGCGCTCGCCCGCGCGCTGCTGACCTCAGCCGATCCTGCTCCTGCTCGACGAGCCGACGACCGGCCTCGACCCGCGCTCGAAGCTCGAGGTGCAGGACTTCATCCGCGAGGTCCGCGCCGAGCCACGACGCGACGATCCTGCTCTGCACGCACGACCTCGCCGAGGCCGAGGCGCTCGCCGACCGGATCGGGATCCTCGACGACGGCGAGCTGCTCTGCCTCGAGCCGGTCGACGAGCTCAAGCGCCGCTACGGCGCCGACGACGCTCGAGGAGGCGTTCTTCGCCGCGACCGGCACGCACGTTCGAGGACGAGACGAGCCGAGGAGGACGAGTGAAGTGATCGCCGTGCGCAGCATGGCCGCCGCGCACGCCACGAGCTGATCGGCCTCGGCGGCGTCGTCGAGCGCAACATCTACCTCGTCAAGCGCTACATCTGGTGGGACGCTCGCGTTCTTCGTCTGGACGGTCGCGAACACGCTCACGATCGTCTTCATCGCCAAGGGCATCGAGGCCGACGGCGGCAAGATCGACGTCGAGCGAGGTGACGACGATCCTGCTGATCGGCGCCGTCGATCTGGGCCTACCTCGGGATCATCTTCGAGATCCTCACGGAGACGGTCGCCTGGGAGCGCTGGGAGGGGACGATCGAGTACACGTTCATGGCGCCGCTCTCGCGGCCCGATGCACCTGTTCGGCATGGGCCTGTTCGCGATCGTCTACGGCGTCGTCCGCGGCGATCCTGCTGTTCGCGCGTCGTCGCGCTGTTCTTCAGCCTGCGCATGCTCGGACGCGAACTTCGCCGCCGCGCTCGTCGTGCTCGTCGTCGCCTCGATCTCGTTCATCGGGATCGGGATGATGACCGCCGTCCTGCCGCTGATCTCGCCGGAGAAGGGCACGCAGCTCGGCTTCGTCGCGCAGGGACTGCTGCTCGTCGTCTCCGGCGTCTACTACCCGGTCTCGCGTGCTGCCGGAGTGGATGCAGTGGCTCGTCGACGATCTCGCCGGCCACCTATGCGCTGCGCGGGATCCGGGCGGCGATCATCGACGGCGCCGGCTCGGCGCGATGTGGGCCGACATCTGGCCGCTGCTCGTGATCGGCGTCGGTCTCGATGCCGCTCGGGCTCGAGGTCTTCCGCCGCGGTGAGCGCTACGCGAAGCAGCCACGGGAAGCTGAAGCGGTCGGGATGATCGACGTCCGCCGGCCGAGAGCGACGCGGACCTCGAGGCCTGCGCTCGCGTCAAGCGGGCGCGTGCTTCCGAACGAGTCGGCCGGACGCCGCAGCAGTTCCGCGACCGCAGCTGAGCGACCGACCGGCTCGTGCTCGTCGCCGAGCTCGACGGCGAGGTCGTCGGCAGCGGTCTGGCGGCCGCTCGACGATCCCGAGCGCGGCTTCGTGCGTCACAGGCGTGCATCCGCACTGCCCGTCGCCGCGGCGTCGGCACCGCCTTGCTCGAGCCCGCTGGTCGAGCCCGTCGACTCGGCTCGGCCATGATCGGCTCAGCGGTCGAGGTAACCGACCGGAGTCGCAGCCGTTCGCCGAGCGCTTCGGGTTCCGTCGAGAGCCGACCGCGCAGGTCGAGCAGGTGACGCCATCTCGACGAGCGAGATCGCGCTCGACCCGATTCCGGACGGGATCGAGGTCGTGACGATCGCCGAGCAGCCCGAGCTGCTGCGCGACGCGTACCCGCTCGCGTCGACGAGGGCTACGCCGACCTCGCGCTCGAAGGCTCGATCTCGATCCCGCTCGAGGAGCTGGCTCCGCGACGAGGCCACGCTTCCCGAAGGGTCGTTCGTCGCGCTCGCCGACGGCGAGATCGTCGGCTACTCAGGCCTGATGGCGCACGACAACGACGGCGTCGCCGAGGACGGGCTGACCGGTCGTCCGCCGCGAGTGGCGCCGGCGCGGGCTCGCGACAGCGCTCGAGCAGCGCGAGCTCGCCTGGGCGCAGGACGACGGCCTACGCGAAGTCGTCACCTGGACGCAGCGCGGCAACGACGGCATGCGCGCCGTCAACGAGCGGCTCGGCTACGAGTACCGTGACGTCGCGATCACGATGCCGGCCACGCTCCCGCTGGAGCACTGGCCCTGAGACGCGCGGACGCGACGCGGCTCTACTACGCGCTGCAGATTCCTCTCTCATGCCGACCTGGGTCGTCATGGCGCGTCTACCTCGTGCAGGAGCTGCACCTCTCGCCGCTCCAGCTCGTGCTGATGGGGACGGCGATGGAGGCCGCGCGTGTTCCTGTTCGAGATTCCGACCGGCGTCGTCGCCGACACGTACAGCCGCCGGCTGTCGCTGATCGTCGGCTACGTCGGCATGGGCGCGGCCTGGATGCTCGTCGGCATCGTCTCGGCGCCGTGGCTGATCATCGCCCTCTGGGCGTCTCTGGGGGCTTCTCGTACACGTTCACGAGCGGCGCCGAAGAGGCCTGGATCGCGGACGAGGTCGGCGCCGACGAGCGTCGGCACGGGTCTTCCTGCGAGGCGCGCGTGTCGCGGCCAGGTCGGCGCCGTCCTCGGCCTCGCTCCTGCAGGTCGCGATCGGGATCGTCTCGCTGCGCGCGGGCGTGATCGTCGGCGGCGCGATCACCGATCGCCGGCCGGGCTCGCTGCCTCGCTGTTCATGCCGGAGACCGGCTTCCAGAGGCGGCCGCGTGCCGAGCGCGGCTCCGCGCTGGCCGAGATGCGCACGACTGCCGTGAGCGGCGCTCGCTACGCCTGGGCGGCGCCGCGTGATCCTGTCTCCTCGTCGGCGTCCAGCTCTTCATGGGCATGTCCGCGGAGGCGTTCGACCGGCTGAAGGAGGCGCACTTCCTGCGCGACGTCGGCCTGCCCGCGGTCGGCCATCTCGACCCGGTCGTCTGGTTCCGGGATGCTTCTGGCTCGTCGGGCTGCTGCTCGGGTTCGTCGCGACCGGCTGGCTGATCAAGCGCTTCGAGCGCGGCGGCCGTCGCGTCGTCACGAGCTACGCTCTTCACGCTCACGGCGATGGAGATGGTGGCGATGCTCGTGTTCGCGCTGACCGGCTCGACGTGGCTCGCGATCGCCGCGCTGCTCGGCGTCTTCTTCGCCCGCGACCTCGCCGGGCCGCTGTACGACGATCTGGCTGAACGAGCAGATCACGGACTCGAGCGTCCGTGCGACCGTGCTCTCGATCTCGGGCCAGGCGAACGCGATCGGCCAGGCGGGAGGCGGCCCGGTGCTCGGCGCGATCGGCAACGTGTGGGGCATCCGCGCCGCGCTTGCCGTCGGCGCCGTCGTGATCGCGCCCGGCGCTCGCGCTCTACGGCCGCGCGATCGCCCACGAGGGCCGCGAGCCGGAGCTCGAGGAGCTTGCCGGCCACCGCCCCGTAGACCGTGTTACAGTGCGATCGGTATGAGGCAACGAGGCCTCGGGCGAAATTCAGCGCCCGGGGCTTTTCGCGTTCTAGGACGGTCGCGCCGGCAAATCGTACGACTTCATGGTCAGGCGCCGAGTCGGCGCCTTAGGGGCTTTCACATGGCGCAGCAGGTCGAGAGTCGAAGAACCGAGGCCACCTCGACCGAGGAGGCCCGCAAGCGACGCTCTGAAGCAGATCAAGGACGACGGGGTCGAGTTCCTGCTCCTCTGGTTCACCGACATCGAGGGGCACCTGAAGAGCGTTCGCGGTCACCCCGAGCGAGATCGAGGGCGCGCTCGACGACGGGATGGGCTTCGACGGCTCGTCGATCACCGGCTTCAACGCGATCGAGGAGTCGGACATGGTCGCGATCCCGGATCCCGGCACGTACCGGCTGATGCCGTGGAAGGAGGGCGAGACGAAGGTCGGCGCGGATGATCTGCGACGTCGTCACGCCCGACGGGCAGCCCGTACGAGGGCGATCCGCGCCACGTCCTGCGCCGCGCGCTCGAGCGCATGCAGTCGATGGGCTTCGACACGTTCAACGTCGGCCCCGAGCTCGAGTACTTCCTCTTCAAGGACGACCACGGGCACCGAGACGCTCGACGAGGGCGGCTACTTCGCGATGACGACGATGGACGCGGCGAGCGAGCTGCGCCAGGAGACCGTCCGCGCGCTCGAGCACATGGGCATCCCGGTCGAGTACGTCCACCACGAGGTCGGGCCCTCGCAGCACGAGATCGACATGCGCTTCGCGCCGGCGCTCGAGATGGCCGACCACACGCGTCACGTACCGGCTGATCGTGAAGGAGATCGCGAAGAAGGCCGGCTACCACGCGACGTTCATGCCGAAGCCGATCTTCGGCGAGAACGGCTCGGGGATGCACACGCACCAGTCGCTCTTCACCGACGGGCGGAACGCGCTTCTTCGACGAGGACGACAAGTGGCACCTGTCCGAGGCCGGCAAGGCGTTCATCGCCGGCCAGCTCCGCCACGCGCGCGAGATCTCAGCGGTCTTCGCGCAGTGGGTGAACTCGTACAAGCGGCTCGTTCCCGGCTACGAGGCGCCGGTCTACGTCGCGTGGTCGCGGCGGAACCGCTCGGCGCTGATCCGGATCCCGCTCTACAAGCCGGGCAACGAGCAGGCGACGCGCGCCGAGATCCGCTGTCCCGATCCGGCCTGCAACCCGTACCTGACGTTCGCCGCGCTCCTGCACGCGGGGCTCGAGGGGATCGAGAAGGGCTACGAGCTGCCCGAGCCGATGGAGACGAACCTGTACCACCTGACCGCCGAGCAGCGGAAGGAGCGCGGAATCGTCGTCGCTCCCGGAGACGCTCGGGGAGGCGATCGACGAGCTCGCCGACTCGGAGCTCGCGCGGAAGGCGCATCGGGCACGCACATCTTCGACCGCTACGTCGAGCTCAAGCGCAAGGAGTGGGACGACTACCGGGTCCAGCTCACCGACTGGGAGCAGGAGCGCTACTCGAGCGTGCTCTGGCAGGTCCGGCTAATAGCGCGGTCGACCGTCGTCTTTCGTGTGCGGGAGGCTCTTGTCGTACACCGTGTCCGTGGCACGGAAGGTCTTGCCAACCGTCTTCCAATCCTGGCTTCGCTTCCGTGTCCGTCGGGGGTGCCGTGTGCCTGAGCCGCCACGCTCTGATCCGTTCGAGAATCTTTGGCATAGTACCGATTATGCGCCTCTACGCACTTGTCTGCGAGCGCCGGAAAGAGCAGAATCGAGATCTCACCGGTCCTTGCCGCTTTGGCGGGTGGCAAGGGCCGCTGACGGCCGACTGCGAGCTGCTTCTACGGAGCGGCTCGTGGTCGTTGATGGATCTTCCGGGCCACGGGCCCGGGACTCCGCGCAAAGTGCTTCGCACTTCCGCGACGCAGGCACGCCATCGAGGCGTAGACGGTCCACCACTTCCCCGCCCATGCCGGAGGCCGGTGTTTGCGGTCGGGCCGCCTACAAGAAAGCTGAGGACGGCGTCGCGGTCGACGCTGAGGCCGATCACGCCGCTGCGGCTGTCGATCTCGGAGATCGCATCGGCCGGAACGAGGCTCCGGCGGCGCGAGAGAAAGCCCGAGCGGACCGAGATCGCGTCCGGCACATCCGGGGCGCTGCCGTACATGGGCGCCTCCACGGTGCCGACGATCTTGCCCTTCGCGTCCGCGACGAGGAAGCCGATCGTGCGGAGCAACTCTGGTCGCGTGACGCTCATGGCCTTGAAGCTACCCACTGGCGTGTGACGGAAAACCACGCGCCTCGTAAGGGTTTTGTTAAGGCAGAATCGAGGGCTGTGGATGCTGTCCGCGCGCCACCTGCGACTGCTGACCGAGACGATCGCGGCCGTCAACTCGACGCTCGACCTCGAGGAGGTGCTCGTCGCTGGTCGCGAGCAAGGTCGCCGACGCGCTCGGGCGGACGCCTGCTTCGTCTACCTCTACGACGAGCACGCGGACGAGCTGATCCTGCGGGCGACGCACGGCACGCGGGTCGAGGAGATGACGCGCACGCCGCGGATGAAGCCCGGCGAGGGCATCACCGGCACCGCCGCGGCGGCGCGCGCGCCGGTCATGATCCCGGCGCAGGCGCACCTCGACGAGCGCTTCAAGAGCGTTCACGAACCTGCCCGAGGACGAGTACGAGTCGATCCTCGCGGTGCCGATCCTCGCCCGCGAGAAGCTCGCCGGGGCGCTCAACGTGCGCACGCGCGAGCCGCGCGAGTTCTCGGACGGCGAGATCGACCTGCTGCGTCGCGATCGCGGCGCAGGTCGCGCAGACGATCGAGCACGCGAAGCTCTACGCCGAGGCGCAGCGCGCGCGTGTACGAGCTCGAGGCGCTGGCGCGGATCTCGGAGGCGGTCTCGGAGTCGCTCTACCTCGAGGAGTCGCTCGAGGCGATCGTGCAGACGACGATGGACGCGCTCGGCGCGACCGGCGCCGCGCTCGTGCTCGAGGACGGCGAGATCGCCTGGCCCGAGGGCGGGCGGGCAGCGCACGCGATGCGCATGCCGCTGCGCTGGAAGCGGCCGCGCAGATCGGCGAGCTCGTCTGCGACCGCGACACGCCGTTCACGGAGCACGACCGCGCGCTGCTCGCGTCGATCGCCCACCACGCGGCGGTCGCGCTCGAGCACGGCGCGCGCCGTGCATGCGCGGCGTGCTCGCCCAGGAGATCCACCACCGGGTCAAGAACAACCTGCAGACCGTCGCCTCGCTGCTGCGGCTGCAGGCGCGCGCCGGACGACGATCGATCCGCGCAAGGCGCTCGAGCGACTCCGTCAACCGGATCCTCGCGATCGCGGCCGTGCACGAGGTGCTGACCGAGCGGCGCGACGACGACGTCGACCTCGACGAGCTGCTCGACCGGCTGCGCGCGATGCTCGTCCAGGGGCTCGGCGCCGACGAAGACGTCGAGGCGTCAGCTCGAGCCCGTCTCGCTCGCCGGCGACCGCGCGACCGCGCTGGCGCTCGTCTTCTCGGAGCTGCTGCAGAACGCGCTCGAGCACGGCGGCGACTCGGTGCGGGTCGAGCTGGCGCAGCGCGACGGCGAGGTCGTGCTCGCGATCGCCGACGACGGCAGCGGGATCGACGAGGACGCGGTCCGGGCACGGGCCTCTCGATCGTGCGCGCGCTCGTGCGCGACGAGCTGCGCGGAACGCCTCGACCTGCACTCGAACGGCGGCCTGCGCGCCGAGGTCGTCTTCCCGGCCTGATGGAGCTCGACGGCTACAGCTTCGTCCTCCTCAAGCGCGGCCCGCGGGCGCTCGAGTATCTCCGGACGAGGAGCTCGACCGGCTCCAGGAGCAGCACCTCGCCCATCTCGGCGCGATGCGCGAGCAGGGACATCTCCCTGCTCGCCGGGCCGTTCTCCGACCAGGCCGACGAGACGTTGCGTGGCTTCTGTCTCTACCGGACGAGCGTCGAGGAGACGCGCCGGCTCGCCGAGTCGGACCCGTCGGTTCGGGCCGGTCGGATGGCTGTCGACGTCATGGGCTGGTGGACGGCGCGTGGCGCTCTTGCGGTGCTGAGCCAGTGGCCAGCTGCCGACAGTGACGCGAGCGGCCGTGCATCAGCGGCAAGTCGATAGACTGGTCGCCGGCGGGTAGTCGTCCGTGACGCGCCGCTCGACGACGCCGGCCGCCTCGAGCTCCTTGAGCGCGAGCGTCAGCGCACGGCGGCGAGATGCCCTCCGAGCCGGTCGCGAAGCTCGGAGAAGCAGAACGCGGCCCGGCCGCGAGAGCGATGACGACGGGCATCGACCACTTCTTGAGCCCGACCTCCTCGAGGCCGTCGCTCGCGCAGCCAGTTCGACGAGCGGCCTCGCACGCGACGGCGACCCGCTCTGCCGGACGTCGTCAGCACGTACTCCGGCCGCAGCGGGTGGCCGTATCCGGGGTTGCGGCCGACGAGCCGCGCTCTCGATCAGGGCCGCCAGCGTCCGGCGCAGCGACTCACGGCTCATGCCGAGCGTGCGCGCCAGCGTCACGAACCGGCTGCCGCGCTGGCGGTGCAGCTCGGCGAGGATCGGGACCGACCAGCGGTTGTGGAAGAGGGCGACGAGGGTTGACATGGAAGTATCCGTAGTATAAAAACAGGACAGAGACAGAGCAAGGAAACGAGAGGAGGAAGCGGTGAGCCAGGAAACCCAGGTCGCTCCGGTGGCCACGAACACACCTTCGAGTACAACGAGAACCTCACCCTCTCGGTCGGCGTCTCCGACATGGAGAAGGCGATCGAGTGGTACGGAGACGTGCTCGGCCTCGAGCTCGTCTACAAGCTCGAGCAGCACGGCTGGTGCGAGATGTCGACCGCCACGAAGCACGTCACGATCGGGCTCGGCCAGACCGAAGAGGTGAAGCCGGGAAGCACGACCCCGACCTTCGGCGTCGTCGACATCGAGGCGTCCCGGAAGCACCTCGAGTCGAAGGACGTGCGCTTCGACGGCGACACGTACGAGATCGAGGGCATGGTCAAGCTCTGCATGTTCTACGACCCCGACGGCAACTCGTACATGCTCGCGGAGAGCCTCACCACGGAGATCCCTTCGTAGACTCCTCCGCGTGAGAGTCCTCATCGCCGAGGACGAGACGATCATCCGGCTCGACCTGCGGACGCTGCTCGAACGGCGCGGGGTTCGAGGTCTGCGCCGAGGCACGCGACGGCGAGGAGGCGGTCGCGCTCGCGCGCGAGACCGAGCCGGAGCGTCGCGGTGCTCGACGTGAAGATGCCGCGGCTGGACGGGATCGAGGCGGCGCGGCGGATCCTCGACGAGCGGCCGATCCCGATCGTGATGCTGACCGCCTACGGCCAGGACGAGCTCGTCTCGCGCGCGGTCGAGGCGGGGTCTTCGGCTATCTCGTCAAGCCGTTCCGCGAGCAGGACCTGCTGCCCGGCGATCCACGCCGCGCGGGCGCGGCACGAGGAGCTCGCGGCGCTGCGCGAGGAGGCGGAGTCGCTCTCCGAGGCGCTCGGCCGCGCGCAAGGTGATCGAGCGCGCGAAGGGGCTTCTGATGGCGAAGGAGAGCCTGTCCGAGCAGGAGGCGTTCGCGCAGGCTTGCGCAAGGCGAGCCAGGTGTCGGGCCGGCCGCTTCGGGTCGTGGCCGAGGCCGTGCTCGCGACGTTCGGTTCCCAGCCTTGAACATTTGACGTTTTTGGCGCCCGTGCCTGACGCTCCTGCTCTGTCGTCTGGCTCGGGAACCGTCGGCGAGGCTCGCTAAGTACCTGAAGCGCTCGAAGAGCTGCTCCCAGCGCGTGAGCAGCGCTCTGCAGGCTCGTCGCGGGCGCGGCGATGTGCGGCGACGACGTCGACGTTCGACCAGTCGTCGGCGAGCTGACGCTCGAGGTCGGCGATCTCGGCCTCGCGGTCGGCGATGTCCGGACTCGAGGCGCTCGAGCTCGCTCGGGCGCGGTGTCTTCGCCTTTGCCGTTTGCGGGCTGCGCTTTCGTGCTTCTTCGGCTCGCAGGCTCGGGCTCGACGGGCCTCGGCGCGCTCGTCTCTCGCCGCCACGTACTCGGCCCAGCCGCCGTCGTAGGAGCGGATCGTCCCGTCCTCGAGTGCGAGCGTGCGGTCGGCGATCGCGTCGAGGAGCGCCCGGTCGTGGGAGACGAGGAGGAGCGGTGCCCGGGAACGCGTCGAGCGCGGCTTCGAGCGCCTCGCGGCTCTCGAGGTCGAGGTGGTTCGTCGGCTCGTCGAGCACGCAGCAGGTTCGCGCCCGAGGCGACGACGAGCGCGAGCGCGAGCCTGCGCCGCTCGCCGCCCGAGAGCACGGCGACCGGCTCGCTCGTGCATCTCCCAGCCCGTGAAGAGGAAGCGGCCGAGCAGGTTCTGCGCCTGCGGCCGCTGGAGGCCGGTCTCGTTCTGCGTCAGTCGAGAGCACGGTTCCGCGCTCGTCGAGCTCGACCTCGTGCTGCGAGAAGTACGCGGGCTCGACGCCGTGGCCGAGCCGAGCTTGCCCGTCTTCGGCTCGCGGCGCCCGAGGAGCGTCTCGAGCAGGGTCGTCTTGCCGGATCCGTTCGGGCCGACGAGCGCGACGTGCTCGCCGCGCTCGATCGCGAACGTCACGCCGTGAGAGCAGCTCCTTGTCGCCGGCGCGCGAGCTCGACGCCTTCGGCCTCGACGACGGTCCGGCCGCTGCGCGCCGGCTGCAGGAACTCGAAGCCGAGGCTCTTGGCGCGGCGGGTCAGAAGGCTCGATCTCGCCGCCGCAGCTCGCTGCGCTCCTTCTGAAGCCGGCCGATGTGGGTCAGCTTGGCCTGGGCGCGCTTGGCGAGGCTCTTCTTGTAGCGGAAGCGCTCGACGAAGCGCTCGAGCCGTGCGATGTCGACGTCGATGCCGCTGGCCGCGGTCGTCGCCGCGGCGAGGCGCGCGCCGCTTTCTCGCGGCGCCAGTTGTGCCAGGGCCCGGCGAAGTAGGTCGATCGGCCGGCCTCGAGCTCGAGGACGGCGTTCGTGACCGCTTCGAGGAACCAGCGGTCGTGCGCGACGAGGACGACGGCGGCGTCGATCGACTGCAGCTCGCGCTCCAGCCACTCGAGGCTGGCGACGTCGAGGTGGTTCGTCGGCTCGTCGAGGAGCAGGAGATCGGGGTCGCCGCCGAGCGGCCCGTGCGAGCGAGGCGCGGGTGAGCTCTCCGCCGGAGAACGCTGTAGAGGGGCCGGTCGAGGTCGTTCGTCGCGAAGCCGAGGTTGCGGGTGACCGAGTCGAGGCGCTCGCGCCACGCGTAGCCGCCCGCGTGCTCGAGGCGGGCCTGCGTCTCGGCGTAGCTGCGGAGCGTGCGCCGGCTCGTGGTCGCCCTGCGGCCATCGCGTCCTCGAGGCGGCGGAGCTCTTGCTCGGCTGCGGTCAGGTCGGCGGCGCCGGAGAGGACGTAGTCGCGCAGGCGTGGCGGCGCTCTCGGCGGGCGGGCGCTGGTCGTGGAGCGCGATGCGCGTGCCCTTCGCCATCGAGATCGTGCCGCCGTGGAGCTCTGGTCTCACCGTTCAGGAGCGCGGAGCAGCGTCGTCTTGCCGGCGCCGTTCGGGCCGGAGAGCGCGAGACGCGGTCGCGGCGCTCGACCTTGAACGAGACGCCGTCGAAGAGCGGCTCGCCGGAGAGCTCCTTGCGCAGGTTGGTTGCCGTGACGACGGCCATGGGCACAGCGTAGAGATCGCCGCCGGCTCAGATTCGGCGCGGAATCGGCTCAGACGCGTGCGCTCGGCGCGGATACGCTCACCGCGGGTGGCGGGTGGAACTCTTCCTCCCCACCCGGGTGGGGATGTACTGGGTGACGGGCCCGCTGGGTTAGCGTCGTTGCGCCGACGGTGCTCGCGACGAGCTCGCGCGCGGCTGCGGCGATGTGGTCGGCGTCGATCCCGGCTGCCGCGAGCAGCTCGGCCGGAGTGCCCGACCCGGGCATCTCGCGCACCGCGAGGTGGACGACCCGCGGACGCTCGTCCGAGTCGGCGAGCGCAGCGCAGCACCGCCTCCGCCGAGCCCGCCCTCGGGCCAGTGGTCCTCGGCGACGACGAACCGGCCGCCCGTCGCCTCGGCAGCTGCGCGCAGCGTCTCCGCGTCGACCGGCTTGACCGAGTAGAGGTCGATCACCCGCGCGCTGACGCCCTCCTCCGCGAGCGCGTCCGCGGCCTTCAGCGCCTCGTGCAGCGTGATCCCGGCGCCGATCGAGCGTCACGTCGTCGCCCGTCGAGCGCACGACCGTGCGCGCCGCCGACCGGGAACTCCTCGTCCGAGCTCGTAGATCACCGGCGTGTTCGCGCGCGGTCGTGCGCAGGAACGACGATCCCGTCCAGGTCGGCCATGCGCCTCGACGAGCTTCGCCGTCTGGTTCGCGTCGCTCGGGTACAGCACGGTCGAGCCGTGCACGGCGCGGAACGCGGCGAGGTCCTCGAGCGCCATCTGCGACGGCCCGTCCTCGCCGATCGAGACGCCCGCGTGCGAGCCGCACGAGCTTGATGTTCGCGCGGCTAGATCGCCGCCATCCGGACGAAGTCGTACGCCCGCGTGAGGAACGCCGCGAACGTCGACGCGAACGGCTTCCACCCGCGCACCTGGATCCCGACCGCGGCCGCGACCATCTGCTGCTCGGCGATGTACATCTCGAAGTACCGGTCCGGGATGCGCGTCGCGGAAGATCTCGGCGAACGTCGAGTTCGAGACCTCGCCGTCGAGCGCGACCACGTCGCCGCGCCCATCGCCGAGCGCCGTGCAGCGCGTCGCCGTACGCCTTGCGCGTCGCGACCTCGTCGCCGAGCTCGTACGACGGCAGCTCGAGCGTGCCGACGCTCGAAGCGATGCGGCTCGCGCCGTCGATCTCCGGCTTGGCGACGTCGATCGACGATGTTGCGGATCGCCGCCGAGCTCCTCGATCGCCGCCTCGGGATCGTCGAGCGCCTTGCCGTGGAAGCCGTCCTTGTTCTCGACCGCCTTCACGCCCTTGCCCTTGATCGTCTGCGCGACGATCGACGGTCGGCGACGCCGGTCGTCTCGAGCGCCTCGGCGTACGCGCGCGTCGATCGCCTCGACGTCGTGGCCGTCGATCTCGATCGCGTGCCAGCCGAAGGCCTCGGCGCGGCTTCGCGTACGAGTCGAGATCCCAGCCGTGCATCGTCTCGCCGCGCTGGCCGAGCCGGTTCACGTCGATGATCGCGATCAGGTTGTCGAGCTTCTCGTAGCCAGGCGTGCTCGAACGCCTCCCACATCGAGCCCTCGGCCATCTCGCTGTCGCCGCAGAGCACCCAGATCGCGGTACGGGAGCCGGTCGAGCCGCTTGCCCGCGAGCGCGATCGCCGACGCCGTACGGCAGGCCCTGGCCGAGCGAGCCCGTCGCGACGTCGACCCACGGCAGCATCGCGGAGTCGGGTGTCCCTCGAGCCGGCTCCCGAACTTGCGGAACGTGAGCAGCTCCTCGTCCGTGATCGCGCCGGCGGCCTTGTAGCATCGAGTAGCAGGAGCGGCGACGCGTGGCCCTTGGAGAAGACGAGGTGGTCGTTGCGCGGGTCGTCCGGGTTGTCGAAGTCGTAGCGGAGGTACTTCGCGAGCAGCACCGCCATCAGGTCGGCCGCCGGACATCGACGAGGTCGGATGGCCCGACTTCGGGACCGCAGCCGCGCCGGATCGGAGTCGACGCGCAGCTGCTGGCCGAGCTCGCGCCAGAGTTCCGCGCCTTCCATGCCAGGTAACGTAACCGCTCGATGCGGGTCGCGGTCGCCTTCGACCATCGCGGCGTCAAGCTGCGCGAGCGCGTGCTCGAGGAGGTCGTGCGCGCCGGGCACGAGCCGGTCGACCTCGGAACCGATGCGCCGAGCCGCGGATCGACTACCCGGACAAGGCGCGCGAGATCGGCGAGGCGATCCGGACCGGCGACGCCGAGCGCGGCGTCCTCGTCTGCGGCTCGGGCGTCGGCGCGTCGGTTGCGGCCAGCAAGCTCGCGGGCATCCGCGCCGCGATCTGCCACGACACGTACTCGGCGCACCAGGGCGTCGAGCACGACGACATGAACGTGCTCTGCCTCGGCTCCGAGGTGATCGGCGCGGAGCTGGCCGGCGAGCTCGTGCGCGCGTTCCTCGGTGCGACGTTCGACGGCGGGGAGCGCTACGTGCGTAGGCTGAAGAAGATCGAGGAGATGGAGAAGAGCGCATGGCTAAGTCACGGCTTCACGAGCTCGCTGAGCTCGGGCAGATCGGTCTGGATCGACTCGCTGTCGCGCGGCTGGCTCAAGAGCGGCGAGCTCGCCCAGCTGGATGGACGAGGACGCGCTCGACCGGCGTGACGTCGAACCCGACGATCTTCCAGAAGGCGATGTCCGAAGGCGACTGCGTACGACGACCAGCTCCGCGAGGCTGCTCGAGCGAGGAGGACGACCTGAAGGAGATCTTCCTCGCAGCTCGCGATCACGGACATCGAGGAGGCCTGCGACCTGCTGCCGCTCGGTCTGGGACGAGGGCGACGGCAAGGACGGCTACGTCTCGATGGAGGTCGATCCCGAACCTCGCCTACGACACGTCGGCGACGATCGAGGAGGCGCAGCGGCTGCACGACTGGGTCGAGCGGCCGAACCTCTACGTGAAGATCCCCGCGACCGCCGCCGGGCGTCGCCGCGATCGAGGAGATGATCGCGCGCGGCCGCAACATCAACGTGACGCTGATCTTCTCGCTCGAGCGCCACCGCGAGGTCGCCGAGGCGTACATCCGCGGGCTCGAGCGGCTCGCCGAGGCGGCGGCGACCTCGTCGACGGTCGGCTCCGTCGCGAGCTACTTCGTCTCGCGCGTCGACACCGAGGCCGACCAAGCGGCTCGACGAGGCCGGGCACCCCGAGCTGCAAGGCAAGCTCGCCGTCGCGAACGCGAAGCTCGCGTACCAGAACTACAAGGAGATCTTCTCCGGCGACCGCTGGGACGCGCTCGTCGAGAAGGGCGCGACGCCGCAGTGGTGTCTGCTGGGCGTCGACGTCGACGAAGAATCCCGACGTACCGCGACGTGCTGTACGTCGAGGATCTGATCGGCCCGCGGCACGGTGAACACGATGCCGCGAGGAGACGATCGAGGCGTTCCAGGACCACGGCGAGGTCGCGCTCACGGCTCGAGGACGGGATCGACGAGGCGAAGCAGGTGCTTCGAGCAGGTCGCGGCGGCCGGCGTCGACTACGACGACGTCACCGACACGCTCGAGCGCGAAGGCGTCAGAAGTTCATCGACTCCTTCACGGAGCTCCTCGACGGGATCGCCGCCAAGCGCGGCCAGCTCGCGGCCGGCGTGACGCGACCTGTACGTGGAGCAGGCCGGTGCAGGGTCGCCGGTCGTGCTGCTCCACGAGGGGATCGGCGGACAGCCGCATGTGGGAGCCGCAGTGGGACTGCCGTACGCCGAGCGCTATCGAGTCGTTCGCTTCGACATGCGCGGCTTCGGGCAGTCACCGCCTGCCGTCGGGACGTTCTCGCTTGTCAGGCGATCTGGTCGAGCTCCTCGACGGCCTCGAGCTCGGCTCCGTCGACGCTCGATCGGCATGTCGCTCGGCGGGGCGGTCGCGATGGAGACCACGATCGCCCGTCCCGATCTCGTCTCGCGCCTCGTTCTCGTCGGCTCCGGTCTTCGCGGGTTCGAGATGAACGACGAGACCAAGGCCGGCTGGGAGGAGGAGGAGGCGGCGCTCGAGCGCGGCGACGACGACGAGGCGGTCGAGATCAACATGCGCATGTGGGTCGACGGCCCGTCGCGCTCGCCCGACCAGGTCGATCCTGACCTGCGCCGGAAGATCGGTGAGATGCAGCGGCGCGCAATCGACCTCTGGCGCGAGTCCGGCGAGGAGGACGGGGACCACCAGCCGCTCGCCGAGGACTGGGGCGAGCGCCTCCGCGAGATCTCGGTGCCGACGCTTGATCCTCGTCGGCGAGCTCGACCGGCCCGAGATGCTCGAGATAGCCGAAGCGGCTCGAGACGGAGATACCGAATGCTCGCCGCGAGACGATCGCCGGCACCGCGCACGTTGCGAACATGGAGCGCCCGGACGAGTTCGACCGGCTCGTCCTGGACTTCCTGTCGTGAGCTCGCTCGAGGCGATCGAGCTCGTCGACCGGATCTGGGCTCGCGACCCGAACCGTCTGGACCGGCGCACGGACGAAGGCCACTGGCTCGGCTGGCTGGACGAGCCGGAGCGGATGCTCGAGCGGCTGACGAGCCGTTCGGCGCTCGACCGAGGCGCTTACGAGCAGACGTCGTCCTGCTGGGGATGGGCGGTTCGAGCCTCGCGCCCGGAGGTGACTGCAGCGCACGTTCGCCGCCGATGGTCTTCACGTGCTCGACACGACCCATCCGAGCGCGATCCGGCGCCTCGAGCGAGGCAACTCGACCTCGAGCGCGCGCTGTTCGTCGCCGCCTCGAAGTCGGGCACGACGCTCGAGACGCGGTCGTCAGCTCGACTACTTCCTCGAACGCGGCGCAGGCGCGTTCGCGGCGATCACCGATCCGGGCATCGGAGCTCGAGCAGTTCGCCCAGGCGAGCGCGACTTCGTCTGGGTCGTCCACGGCGAACCGACGATCGGCGGCCGCTATTCGGCGCTGTCGCCGTTCGGGATCGTGCCCGCAGTGCTGATGGGCGTCGACGCGCGGGTGCTCCTCGAGCGGGCCGACGCGATGGCCGGCTGGTGCCGCCTCGGCGAGGAGAATCCCGGCTTCCAGTTCGGGCTCGAGCTCGGCGAGAACTGGAGCGAGGGCCGCGACAAGGTCTGCATCGACGAGACGCCCGGCGGGTTCGGGCTCTGGGCGGAGCAGCTGCTCGCCGAGTCGACGGGCAAGGAGGGCAAGGGGCTCGTTCCGGCGCCCGGCGAGTCGGCCGACGGCGGCCGGACCGCCAGCACGGGCGCAGTCCGGCTCGACGATCCGTACGACCTCGGCGCCGAGTTCTACCGCTGGGAGTTCGCGACGGCCGTCGCCGGCTCGATCCTCGGCATCAACCCGTTCGACCAGCCGGACGTGCAGGCGGCGAAGGACAAGACCGTCGGCACTTCTGTCACACGGGACAGGCCCTGAGCCAGGTCGGAAGGGTCACTGGACGAGCTGCTCGCGGAGGCGGAGCCGCCGCAGTACATCGCGATCCAGGCCTTCATCGACCCCGACGCGCGAGGGCGAGCTCGATCCGCTCGTCGACCCGCGCGCGCGAGACGGGCTGCGTCGTGACCAAGGGCCTCGGGCCGCGGTACCTGCACTCGACCGGACAGCTGCACAAGGGCGGGCCGAACAGCGTGCTCGCGATCCAGGTCGTCGACGACCTCGGCGAGGAGCTGGCGATCCCGGGCAAGGACGTTCGGCTTCCGGCAGCTGATCGCGGCGCAGGCGGCGGGCGACCTCGAATCGTTGAAGGAGCGCGGACAGAACGGTCTGTCGTGTGAGACTGGAGGACGTATGAAGCTCGGCATGGTCGGCCTCGGACGGATGGGCTCCGGGATGACGGAGCGGCTGCGCGGCGACGGGCACGAGGTGATGACGTACGACCCGCAGGTGGAGTCGACGGCGTCGTCGCTCGAGGAGCTGGCGCAGCAGCTGGAGCCGCCGCGGGTCGTCTGGATGATGATCCCGGCAGGCGAGATCACCGAGAAGACGACGCGCGAGCTGATCGGGATCCTCGATCGCGGACGACGTGCTCGTCGACGGCGGGAACTCGAACTTCCACGACTCGCAGCGGCGGAACGCGGAGGCGGCGGAGCAGGGGATCCACTTCCTCGACGTCGGCGTCTCGGGCGGGATCTGGGGCCTGAAGGAGGGCTTCTGCCTGATGGCCGGCGGGCCCGACGAGCGCGGTCGCGCGCATCCAGCCTGCGCTGGAGACGCTCGCGCCGCGCGACGGCTGGGCTCACGTCGGGCCGTCCGGCGCGGGGCACTTCGTGAAGATGGTGCACAACGGCATCGAGTACGGGCTGATGCAGGCGTACGCCGAGGGCTTCGAGGTGCTGAACGCGTCGGAGTTCGAGCTCGACCTCGAGGAGATCGCCGGCATCTGGCGCTACGGCTCGGTCGTGCGCTCCTGGCTGCTCGAGCTGCTGCACGACGCGCTTCGACCAGCACGGCAGCGACCTCGAGGACATCGCCGGCTACGTCGACGACTCCGGCGAGGGCCGCTGGACGATCTTCGAGGCGATCAACGAGGACGTGCCGGTGCCGGTGATCTCGCGCCGCGCTCTACGCCCGCTTCGCCTCGCGCCAGGACGAGTCGTTCGCGGCGAAGATCGACGCCGCGCTCCGCCAGCAGTTCGGCGGCCACGCCGTCAAGTCGGAGACATGACCAAATGCAGACAAGTCCCAGTGCCAGGCACGGGGACACGTCCTCGAGGTCGTGTCCGACCGCTACGGGCCGCTTGCGGAGAGGCACTCGAGCGGCGGGGCGTCTGCTACCGACACGTCCGTGTGCCTGGCACTCGGACATGGCCGCAATGACTGAGACTCAGGTTCAGAGAATCCGCTGCTGGAGGGGCTCGGGCCTCGGCGGACGCCTGAGCCGTGCGTGCTCGTCATCTTCGGCGCCTCCGGCGACCTGACGCACCGCAAGATCTTCCCGGCGCTCTACGCGCTCGCGATCGCGCAAGCTCCTGCCGCGAGAAGTTCGCGATCGTCGGCGCTGCCCGCTCGGACTGGACGGACGACGAGTTCCGCGACCAGATGGAGCACGCGGTGCGCGAGTTCGGCCGCGACGACTTCGACCAGGACGTCTGGGACTGGCTGGCCAAGGCGACGCGCGTACATCTCGCTCGACTTCGCGGACGAGAGCCAGGGAGAACAACCTCGCCGGGCTCCTGGACGAGATCGACGAGGAGCGCGGCACGCGCGGGAACCGCGTCTACTACCTCGCCGGTCCCGCCGCAGGCGATGCCGACGATCGTGCGAGAGCTCGGCGAGCGCCGCAAGTCCGAGGGCTGGATGCGCCTGATCGTCGAGAAGCCGTTCGGCCACGACCTCGCGTCCGCGCGCGAGCTGACCGCGCTGCTCGGCGAGCACTTCACCGAGGAAGAGGTCTTCCGCATCGACCACTACCTCGGCAAGGAGACGGTCCAGAACATGCTGGCGCTGCGGTTCGCGAACGGGATCTTCGAGCCGATCTGGAACCGCCAGTTCGTCGACCACGTCCAGATCACGGTCGCCGAGACGCTCGGCGATCGAGGGCCGCGCCGCCTACTACGAGCAGGCGGGCGCGATCCGGGACATCTTCCAGAACCACGCTGCTGCAGCTCGTCGCGCTGACCGCGATGGAGCCGCCGATCGACTTCACCGCCGAGTCGGTGCGGAACGAGAAGGTCAAGGTGCTGAAGGCGATCCGCACGCCCGGCCCGAAGTCACGTCGTCCGCGGCCAGTACGGCCGCGGGCTACATCGAGGGCAAGGAGGTGCCCGGCTACCGCGAGGAGGACGGCGTCGACCCGGCCTCGATGACCGAGACCTTCGTCGCGGCGAAGCTCTACGTCGACAACTGGCGCTGGGCGGACACGCCGTTCTACGTGCGCATCGGCAAGCGGCTGGCGCGGCGCGAGACGACGATCGGCGATCCAGTTCAAGCGCGCGCCGCACCCGCCGTTCGAGGACGCGCACGACCGAGGAGCTGCAGCCGAACGTGCTGCTCGTCCACGTCCAGCCGGACGAGGGCGTCTCGCTCGCGATCGGCGCCAAGGTGCCGGGCCAGGGCATGCGGATCCGCACCGTGCACATGGACTTCCTCTACGGCGGCGCCTTCCGCACGGAGCTGCCCGAGGCCTACGAGCGGCTGCTCCTCGACGCGATGCTCGGCGACCAGACGCTGTTCACGCGCTCGGACGAGGTCGAGGAGCAGTGGTCGCTCGTCGACTCGATCATCGCGGCGTGGGCGCGAGACCGGCCGCGCCTTCCCGAACTACGCCGCCGGCACGTGGGGGCCTGCCGGCGTCCGACGAGCTGATGCGGCGCGACGGCAGGGACTGGCTGCGACATTGAGCACCGCCGTTCACGCAGTCGAGTGGTCGGGCGAGGACGTCGAGGTCGAGGACGTCGTGCAGGCGCTCTGCCAGTCTGCGTGAGGAGTCGGCGCACGAGACCGACGGCCCCGACCTGCGGACGAGCGTGATGACGCACCTCGCGTGGGTGCCGCCCGAGTGGGAGGAAGTGGCCGTCGAGACGCCTCGCGGGGCTCGGCGAGCGCCATCCATCGCGCGGAATCCTGCTCTTTCCGGAGCCGAGCGCCGCGGACGGGATCGACGCCAAGGTGTCGATGCTCGCGTTCCCGCTCCGTGAGCAGCGTCGCCACATCGCGGCCGAGGTGATCGAGCTGCGCCTGCGCGGGTTGAGCAGCCGGGCCGCGGCGAGCATCGTCAACTCGCTGCTCGTACCGGGGCTGCCCGTGTTCCTTCGCTGGCGCGGTCGGCCGCCGTTCGGAGAGGCCGAGGCCGACGAGCTGATCGACGTCTGCGACCGGCTGATCTACGACTCGAAGGAGTGGCCGGACACGCCCGCAGGCTTACTACGGAGCTTCCGTTCGAGCCGAACGGCGTGCTCCGACATCGCCTGGCGCCGGACCGAGCCGTGGCGCGGCGTGCTCGCGGGCCTCTGGCCGCGGATCGGCGACGTGCGCAGCCTGTACGTGCGCGGGCCCGATCGCCGAGGCGTCGCTCCTCGCAGGCTGGCTCCGTTCGCGTCTCGACCGGGACGTCGAGCTCCAGCAGGACGACGCGCGACGAGCTGACTGCAATCGCCGTCGACGGCGAGCCGTGCGCCCGCCGCACGAGCGTGTGACGTGGCAGCGAGCTCCTCTCCGCCGAGCTCGACCAGTTCGGCCGCGACCCGGTGTACGAGGCCGCCGCCCGCCGCGCGGTCGGCTGACATCGTTACTTTCTGACGCTTCTGAGCGAGAAGAGGGTGTGAACGGAGCCGCAGAAGGCGCCTTTCGACGCCACTACGGGCACGTCTACGGGTACTTCCGCCGGCGTGTGGGCGATCCCGGGCGCGCGGAGGAGCTGACGCAGGACGTCTTCGCCGCTGCCGCGTCGTCGCTGCCGACGGAGCGTCCGGGTGATCCGCCCGTCCTCGTCTGGCTGTACGCGGTCGCGAGGCGGCGGTTCGCCGACGAGGCCCGTCGACGTGCACGTGAGCGCCGCCTGGCCGGGATGATGCTGCCGACACGGAGCTCGTCGCCGATTACACCCCGGTCGCCGGCGCTCTGCGCGAAGCACTGGCCGCGTTGCCGGGCGGGCAGTCCCAGGTCGTCCTGCTCAAGCTCGTCCGGGGGGCTGACGTTCGCGGAGATCGGCGTCGAGGTCGGCCTCACCGAGGCGGCGGCCAGGATGAGATTCGTGCGCGCCCTCGAGCAGCTGCGCGCCGACCTGAGCGAAAGGGGTATCGAGCCATGAGCCTGCGCGACCGTGAAGTCCTGGACCTGCTCCGTGACGAGCCGGAGCTGCTCGCGATCGCCGACGCGGTCTCCGACACGCACAACGCGCCGCGCCAGCTCGGCCGTTCCGCGGTCGGCGCGGTGGCGCTGGCAGCGGCTGCGATCTTCATCCTGCGTCCTCGCTGCGCCCTGGGACCGTGGCGGCGGCGGGAGGGGAGCGTCCTCGACCGAGCGCTCGCGGCGATCGACTCCAGCGGCCCCGTGACGCACATGACGATGCGGCTCGACGTCACGCGCGCGGGTCACACGTTTCCGAGCATCGTCATGGAGAGCTTCTACGACAAGCGCGCGGGCCTCGTTCGCGTCGTGAGCCGCAGCGACGGCAAGGTGCTGGGCGACTACACCACGGCTGCGGCCGAAGACGAGTTCAGCTTCTTCCCCAGGTCTGCTCGAGGGCGCCGCCTTCTACAAAGACGCGCTGGCGAACGGCGATGCGCGCATCGTCGGTCAGGGTCAGTGGCACGGAATGGCCCTGTGTACTGGGTCGAACTCACGAAGGGCGGCGGGCTGATCCTGCGTGCGTCGGCATCGACCGGGACAGCTACCGGCCCGTGGTATTTCGCGCGCTCAACCCGGATGGGAGCTTCGCCGGGTTCAGGTCAGGGTGCTCGGCTTCGACTACGTATCAGAACGCTCAGGCGAACTTCCGACACGGCAGCCTCGGTCGCTCGTCAGTGGGCGAGTCCTGGGCCCGGATTGTCGGCCGGCCAAGGCGCGTGTCGGCGCCTTCCTCGGGGGCGAGGAGAAGGTCGAGTCGAGCGCCGAGATCGCTTCAGCCCGCACAGGGGCGAACGGGAGCTTCACGCTGACAGCCGATCACGCAAGAAGCCCCTTCCGCGAGGCTCTCGCCAGCAAACGGCGGCCGAGTGAGATGTCGAGCTGTACGTCATCGCGGGCAAGGACGCTCCGAGCTGATCGGGTTCACGCGTTTCTCGCGGGCGGCGAAGGGCGGCCGGTGGGTCGAGGGCGCTCCGGTGACGATTCACGCGTCGAGAGGCTCGACCAGCGTCTCGGTGCTGAAGAAGGGATTCCACGAGCTTCCCAGCGGCCAGGACGAGCGCGTCCGAGCCTGGTCGCCCTGCGATCTGCAGTGACGCGGGCAACCCGTCCTCAGCCGGAGCCGCACGGCAAGCGCGAGTGCGGGCCAACCGAGCGAGTTGAACGGGATCGTGAGGCCGGATCGTGTCGCGCGCGGATCTCGAGGTCGTCGACCGGGCAGCTTCGGCGCGACGAACCCGAGCGTCGGCGTCAGGACGAGGTCGAGGCCGTCCGAGCGCCTCCTCGGCCCGCTCCGCGAGCTCGGCGCGAGGCGTGCAGCCCGGCCTGCGTACTCGCCGTCGGTCAGCGCCAGGCAGCGCTCGATCTTCGTGCCGCACGTTGTCGCCGTACGAGTCGGCGAACTCGGCGAAGAGGTCGCGGTGGACGTCGGCGACCTCGCGCATGAAGACGGGCCCGATCCGCTCCGCGAGCGGAAGTCGATCTCGCGCCGCCGCGGGAACAGCTCCGCCGCCTCGCGGACTCGCGCGCGCACGAGGGATCCGCGCCGGTCGAGCCAGGCGACGCCGACCTCGAGCTCCTCCAGCGAGTCGAGCGGCCGCGGGCTCGAAGCCGTCGGCGAGCGCCTGCAGCATCTCCTCGCACTCGCCGACGGAGCGCTGCCATCGGCCCGGCGTGGTCGAAGCTCGGCGCGAGCGGGAAGCACGCCGTCGAGCGAGCACGAGCCCGTAGCGTCGGCTTGAAGCCGACGATCCCGCAGCAGGCCGCCGGGATCCGGATCGAGCCGCCGGAGTCCGTGCCGAGCGCGACGTCGGCGAGCCCGGCCGCGATCGCCGCCGCCGAGCCGCCGCTCGACCCGCCGGCCATGCGCCCTGGATACGCGCGGGTTCGGCACCGTCCCGAAGTGCGGGTTCACGGACGTGATCCCGTACGCGAACTCGTGCAGGTTCGTCTTGCCGACGTTCGCGTACCCGGCCGCCTCGAGCCGCGTCACCGCCTCGGCGCTGTCGCTCCGGCACGTGGTCGGCGTAGATGACCGAGCCGTAGGTCGTCGTCAGCCCGGCCGTGTCGAACAGGTCCTTCACGGCGAGCCGGATGCCCTCGGACAGGCTCCTCGGGCCGGGCGAGGAAGATGCCGTTAGGCTGCGGCCGGCCGTGACCCCGAGGATACGACGCTTCAGCTGAATCCGAAGGCGCACTCGCGCCGTAGCATCGAATCGCCACGAACCAGGAGGGCAACAATGGCAGAATGAACCTGTACGTGATCCTGCGCAGAAGCGGGCTGGCGGTCGGCCGAGATCTCAGGAGGCTGCGGGCCGGTCGGCGAAGGTCGGCGACGAGGAGATGTCCGACGACGTTCGCTGGATTCCGCTCATACGTGCTCGACGAAGGCGGCGGCTCGGTCGGGACGGTCTGCATCTACCAGGCGACGAGCCCGGAGGCGATCCGCGAGCACGCCTCGCGCGCGATCCTTCCGGTCGACGAGATCATCCCGGTCGCGGACACGGTTCTCGTGCGGCCGGATCCGGAGCCCGCCGAGGTCTGAGCCGGCCGGCTCGTGCGCGTCCAGGACTGCAACTGGATGCAGCTGGAGGAGTACCTCCGGCGCGATGACCGGATCGTCCTGCCGCTCGGCTCGACCGAGCAGCACGCGTACCTGTCGCTGGCGACCGACAACATCCTCGCCGAGCGCGTCTCCGTCGATGCTGGCGGAGCCGCTCGGCGTGCCGGTGCTCCCGGTGCTGCCGTACGGGATCACGCCGCGCTTCGCCGCCTACCCGGGCAGTCCCGACGCTGCGCGTCGAGACCTTCCTCACGGTCGTCACCGACCTGCTCGACTCGCTCTCGGGCCAGGGCTTCCGCCGGATCCTGCTCGTCAACGGCCACGGCGGGAACACGCCCGCCCGAGCGGCGGCGTCCGCAGTGGGGCGCGAAGCATCCCGAGGCCCGCGTCCGCTACCACGACTGGTGGAACAGCCCGCGCGTGATGGACGTCGTCCGCTCAGTCGACCCCGTCGGCTCGCACGCGTCCTGGATGGAGAACTTCCCTGGACGCGCCTCCCGGGCGTCGAGCTTCCGGACGAGAGCAAGCCGCCGGCCGATCCGCCCGTTCACGACCCGGCCGAGTTCCGGAAGCTCATGGGCGACGGCTCCTTCGGCGGCGTCTACGAGCACTCCGACGAGGACATGCTCCGCGTCTGGCAGGCGGGCGTCGAGGAGGTTCGCGCCCTGCTCGAGGACGGCTGGGTGACCTAGTCCAGCGCCAGGTAGACGAACGCGAGCCCGATCACCGCGCGCCGAACAGCAGGAGCGCGATTCGCGAACAGGGCGAGCCCGAAGAGCGATGTTGCTCCCTGGCCTGCTCGGGAGTCGGCTCGCTCGGCGGGAAGTAGGCCTCGGGGGTGCGATCGCTCATGCGAGCACCGTATCGAGCGCCATCGCGACGAAGAGCAGCCGCGAGGTACGCGAGCGAGTAGTGGAAGAGGAGCGCGGCCCGGGCGGGCGTCCGCTCACGCCGCAGGTTCCACGCGAGGCCCAGGAAGCCGGCTCCGAGGCCGCAGCCGCGACGAGGTAGGACGAGCCCGAACTGGCCCCACAGCGCCGGCGCGAGCGTGAACGCGACGAGCGCGGCCGTGTAGAGCAGGATCTCGCTTCGCCGTCTCGTGCTCGCCGCGGACGACCGGCAGCATCGGCACGCCCGGCGGCCGCGTAGTCGCGCTTGATCAGGAGCGCGAGCGCCCAGAAGTGCGGCGGCGTCCAGAAGAAGACGATCAGGAAGAGCGACGAGCGCCGGCAGCGTCGAGGTTGCCGGTCGCGGCCGCCCAGCCGACGAGCGGCGGGATCGCGCCCGGCCGCGCCGCCGATGACGATGTTCTGCGGCGTCGAGCGCTTCAGCCAGCGCGTGTAGACGAGGACGTAGAAGAGGTTCCCGACGAGCGCGAGCATCGCGGTCGAGCACGTTCACGAGCGCCGGCGAGCAGCACGAAGCGAGAACGCGCCGAGAGCGCGAGCCCGAACTCGAGCGCGTACGAGCGCCGGCATGCGGCCCGCGGCGACCGGGCGGCCGCGCGTGCGCTCGCCCATCAGCCGGTCGATGTCGCGGTCGAGCACGTGGTTCAGGGCGCTCGCGCCGCCGCAGGCGAGCGCGAGCCCGAGTCATCGTCGCGCGACCAGCGACGCAGCGGCGGCAGCCCGCGCGCGCCGACGAACATCCCGCAGAGCGCCGGTGAGCAGGAGCAGCGACATGATCCGCGGCTTCGTCAGCGTCACGTAGTCGCGCCACGATCCGACGCGTGCGACGCTGGCTCGCCGCGGAACGTCGCGCGGTCAGCGAGCGACGAGCGTGGCCGCGAAGCGACAGCGCCGCGAGCGGCGAGGTGCAGGCCCGGGCGCGGTGACCGCGGCGGCGAGCGCCGAACAGGACGAGCGCAGCGACCGACGGGCACGAGCAGCCGTCGGTGCGCGACCAGGCCGCGACGACGACGCGCCGCGAGCGGCGGCAGCGCGAGCGCCGCGAGCACCCGGTGCGCGGCGCCGAGCCCGGCCGCGCCCGGAGACGACGGCGAGCAGCGTCCGCAGCCGCGCCGCCGAGCGCCGTCAGCCGCAGCCAGGGCCCGGGCTCATGCGCGCCGCCTCTCCGAGCCTGTCGGCGCAGGTCGCGCAGCGGCCGTGCGCTCGTCACGTACGGCACCTTGTCGAAGTTGTGCGGCGGCGGCGGCGAGGTCGTGTACCACTCGAGCGTGTCGCCGAGCCACGGGTCGTTCCCGGCGCGCGCGCCCGTTCGCGGCCGCGTCCGCATGACGTTGACGACGAAGACGAGGATGCCGACCGCCATCACGTACGGAGCCGATCGGTCGAGATCAGGTTGTACGTCTCCCAGAGCCCGCTGTGCGTGTACGTGTAGATCCGGCGCGGCATCCCGAGCAGCCCGAGCATGTGCTGCGGGAAGAACGTGAGGTTGAAGCCGACGAACAGCGAGCCAGAAGTGCCACTTCCCGAGCCGCTCGTCGAGCATCCGCCCGAACATCTTCGGCCACCAGTAGTAGAGCCCGCCGAAGATCCCGAAGATCGAGCCGCCGAAGAGCACGTAGTGCAGGTGCGCGACGACGAAGTACGTGTCGTGTCACCTGCCAGTCGACCGGGAACGCGGCGAGGAAGATCCCGGACAGGCCGCCGATCGTGAACAGCGCGATGAAGCCGAGCGCGAAGAGCATCGGCGTGTCGAAGATGAGGTTCCCGCGCCAGATCGTCGCGAGCCAGTTGAAGATCTTGACGCCCGTCGGCACCGCGATCACCATCGACGAGATCATGAAGAAGACGCTCAGGAGGCCGTCGGCAGCCCGACCGTGAACATGTGGTGCGCCCAGACGAGCATCGAGTAGAACGCGATCGCCGACCGTCGAGAACGCGATCGCCTTGTAGCCGAAGATCGGCTTGCGCGCGAAGACCGGGATGACCTCCGAGATGATCCCCATCGCGGGCAGGATCATGATGTAGACCTCGGGGTGGCCGAAGAACCAGAAGACGTGCTGGTAGAGGAGCGCGTTGCCGCCCTCGGTCGGGATGGAAGAAGTGCGTGCCGGCCTGGCGGTCGAGGAGCAGCAGCGTCAGGCCGGCCGACAGCGCCGGCAGCACGATGCACGAGCAGCGCACGCGTAGACCTCGATCGACCAGACGAAGAGCGGCATCCGCATCCAGCGTCATCCCGGGCGCGCGCATGTTGTGGATCGTCACGATGAAGTTGATCGCGCCCAGCGAGCGACGACGATCGAGAGGATGTGCAGCGAGAGGATCCAGAGGTCCTGCGCCGTGGCCGGGCGAGTACTGCTTCGGAGAGCGGCGGGTAGCGCGTCCAGCCCGCCTCGCGCGGCGCCGCCGGCGGCGAAGAAGCTCAGCGTAGAGGACGATCGCCGCCGAACAGGAAGAGCCAGTACGAGAGCGCGTTCAGCCGCGGGAACGCCGACGTCGCGCGCGCCGATCATCAGCGGCACGAGGAAGTTCGCCGAAGCCGGCGAGGATCGGGACGACGACGAGGAAGATCATCGTCGTGCCGTGGATCGTGAACAGCTCGTTGTAGTAGCTCTGCGGTCATGAAGTGCTCGTTCGCGTGTCGCGAGCTGCGCGCGCATGAGGAGCGCGCAGGATCCCGCCCGACGACGAAGAAGACGAGGCACGTGACAGATGTAGAGGATCCCGATCCGCTTGTGGTCGACGGTCGTGATCCAGGCACGTGAAGCGGCCGCGCTACCAGGGCACCGGGTACGACGGGCTTCGGCTCTAACCGCCACTGACTCGAACTCCTTCCGCAGGTAGGCGACGAGCGCAGGCGAGCTGTGCGACGTCCAGCCTGGCCGACCGGCGGCATCTTGCCCTTGCCCGTTCGCGAGCAGCGTCGGACGAGCTGCTGGGCTGCGAGCGTCGCGGTTCCCCTTCAGCGGGCAGGCCCGATCATGCCCTTGGCCCTGCATCCCGTGACAGTGGAGCGCACGCGCCCTCGAAGGTCATCCTGCGCCGAGGTTCTGGCGTCACGTGGAGCCGCGTCTGCGCAGCCCAGACTCGTATTCGCTGTCCACGGACGACGCGTCGCGCACCTGCGCGAGCATCAGCGCGTGCCGATCGCCGCAGAACTCGGCGCACTGCCCGTGGTAGATCCCGGCGCTCGCCGGCGCCTCGAACCAGGGTGTGGTTCACCTTGCCCGGGATCGCGTCGATCTTCCCCGCGAGCTGCGGCACCACCAGCTGTGGATGCACGTCGTATACGACGGCGCGCGTGACGTCCGAGGTCGACCGGGCGGCTCGAGCCGGGACGACGAGCTCGATTGATCGGAGACCGCGCCGTTCGATAGGTGTAGCGCCAGTAGAACTGCACGGCCTTCGACCTGGACGGTCATCCTCGGCGCCCGCGGCGGCCCGCCTGCCGGGCACGTCCTTGATCCCGGGCAGCTTGTAGAAGACGACGGCGATGATGCGCCGCGAGGATCGAGCGACCGGGATCGCGGTCCAGATCAGCTCGAGCCGCGATGGCCGCGGATCTGCGGGCCTTCCGACCTCGCGCGCGCGCCCGCGGCTGCGGAAGCGCACGACGAACAGGACCAGCGTCGCCCTCGACGATGACGAAGATCACGCCGGTGATGACCAGCAGACGATCCAGTAGAGTGTCGCGTGAATCCGCTGCGCATTCGGCGAGTCGGCCGGGGGGCGATGCCTCGTTCGGCGTCGGCGAGCGCCGTCCCGGTGAGGACGAGCGCCAGCTGCCAGGAGGCTCAGAGCAGGCGAGGGAGGCTTCCAGCGCACGGGCGCTGGCATTCTATGAGGGTGCTCTAGGGCGGCTACTATTGAGCCTCGCGTCGCATGTCTGAGCGCTCCTGGGTGACTGCCCCCGCGGAGGTCACCGAGCCCTTCGAGGTCTTCGCCGGAACGGCGTCTCTCAGCGGGCTGGGCGCGACTTCGAGTCGAGGGCTCGAGACGTCTCGAGCGCGCCGTCGCGCGCGCGAGGGGCGGCTCGGCTTCTGGCGCTGGCTCGCTCTTCCTCGGGATCGCCGGCAACGTACCGGTCAGAACGACAGCGTCGACGTCGTCTACGACGCGGGCGGCTGCGCACCGTCACCAGCCTCTTTCGCTATCGAATCGCCAGAGCAATACGTAACTGAACGAAGTACAA
>ERZ1370068.1155-contig-11054_pt1 | contig 40819 bp, 60 predicted proteins | sample MGYA00561227_ERZ1370068 | MGnify/ENA primary metagenome ERZ1370068 (study PRJEB38410, sample SAMEA6850437) | metagenome | study: Metagenomic assessment of the ecological functions of the soil: analysis of the soil microbiota associated with the... | reverse complement strand
TGTACTTCGTTCAGTTACGTATTGCTCACCGACCCTCGCAGGCGCGTTGCGGAAGGCATCGGCGACAGTGGCAGCGTGCTCGCGGTCGTCGGGCACCCGCGGCGCCCCAGGCGCGACCGAAAGTGCTGCTGTCTCTCGCGGCGCTTGACTCGCAGGGTCGGTGGCCGACAGCCGTCGTCTGAGTGCGACCTCCTCGGCGGCGGGCTCGATCTCCGGCTCTGCCGCCGACGGCACACGCGGGATCGCTGCTCGGGCTCGTGCGAGCGCGTGCGCCGCGGGCGGCGGCGGCGCTGCGTCGAATGCTGCTCGAGCGTGCTGGCTCGTCCGGCCGGCCGGCTGGCCGCCGGTGCTCCTCGGCCCGCCCGAGCCGCAGAAGACGCTCGGCGAGCTGGCCGAGCCGGGAGCGATCGCCGACTGCCCTGCAAGCGCCCTCGCCGCGGCGGTCCCGCTCGTCGTCGGCGACGTCGGCTTCCTCTATCGGCCAGGCCGGCGCCGCCACGGCACCGTTCCCGCGCTAGCCACCGCGAAGGCGCTCGCCTCCGCGAGGTGCGGTCCTGCTCGTGATCGGCGTCATGAAACGCGGACAGCTCCGCGACGGCCTCGGCTCAGCTCGATCAGCTGCGCGTCGACCTGGAGATCCCCGACCAGCGCCTGCGCGTCGCGTGCACCGGGCCTGCGCGGGCACCGGCACGGAGCTCGAACGCGCTCCGTCATCCGACACGCTGGCCGAGCAGCTGGCCCGACGCGGCCTTGCGCTCGACGCGACACACTTTCCGTTCGACGCGCGGGCGCTGGCACGCGCCGAGCGGCGTGGACTCCGGCTGGCAGCTCGCGCGGCCGCGCGGCGCATTACGCCCGCTCCCTGCGAGCGCCTCCTCGAACGTGCCGTTCCTGCCCGCCGCGGCCGCCAGGCCAATGAGCGCGAGCGCAAGCCGCTCCGTGCCGCCGCCCGCCGGCGTCGACCCCGCCGCCGAGAGTTTGACGCTTGCGCGTGGCGGACGTCCTGGTCGAGCCCGAGGCGCGGATCCGCGCCCGCGTCGAGAACGCCCTCGCGGTAGGAAGATGGTCAGCCTCAACGGCGAGCACGGCCGGGCGCGTGCGCAGGGCTCTGATCGAGCGGATCCTCCGCGACCACGACGCCGGGAGGCGCTCAGCGGCGCAGGCGACCGAGCTCGCCGTCGCGGAGCGCGACCGCATCGCCCGCGGGCTCCGCGCGAGTGACCTATCGTCGGCCTCGGTCGCCATCGCCACGGAGCGGATTGCTCTCCGACCCGCGACGCGCAGGAGCGGATGGTCAACGGGCTCGACTCGCTGCGTCTTCACGTGACACGGGCGACCGGCTCGAGCGCGTCCCCGATCTCGTCTTCGGGGCGACGATCGGCATCTCCGCGCCTTCCTCGGCGAGCGGCTGCTCGAGCAGGTCGAGGAGCGCGCCTGGCTCGACCGGATCACGCCCCGCGTCGAGGCGCGCCTCCCCGACGGCTCGCGCCTCACCGCCGCCATCCCACCGGTCTCCTCGAACGGCCATCCGATTCTGCACGATCCGCCGGTTCCGCCTCCGCGCCGGCAACGCTCGAGCGGTGCCTCGCGCGCCTCGGGCCACCTGGAGCGACCAGGCGAGAAGCGGCGTTCGCCATCCGCGTGCGTGCGTCCGGGCCCGGCAAGAACATCGTCGTCTGCGGCCGGGTGTCGTCGGGCAAGACGACCCTGCTCAACGCCCCTCGGCCGACGCGATCCCGGCGAGCGAGCGCACCGTCGTGCTGCGAGTCGTCGGCCGAGCTGCGGCTTCTGCCGAGCCTGCTCGCGAACTGCGTCGGCTACGAGTAAGCGCGCGCCGCCTCGCCCGACGGCCTGCCCGCCGGTCACGCTCGAGGATCTGTCTCCGACGCGCTGCGCATGAACCCCGACCGGATCATCGTCGGCGAGCGCCGCCGCGGCGCGAAGACGGATGGCGATGCTTCTGGGCGTTCGCCACCGGCCACGCCGGGATGACGAGCGTCCACGGCGGAGTCCTGCGACCACGCGCTCCGCAACCTCGCGCGCTTCGCGCTCACGTCCGGCGCGCGCGTCGAGGCCGAGCAGGCGCTCGACTGGTTGCGCGAGGTCGACGTCGTCGTTCATTGCGACCGGCCGCGGACCTTCGAGCGAGCGTCTGCTGCCCCGAGCTATCGGCAGATCTCGTGGAGGTCGGGCGTCGAAGGGCGCAAATACATGAACCCGCTCTTCTCGGGCAAGGGCGCAGGGTTGGACTGGCTGTCAGCAGGGCCGCTCTTCCTCGAACAACTCGAAGCAGCGGCGGGCTTCGAGGTGCCGGAAGTGACACGCGCGGCCCCTCGCCTCTGCGCTCGTCGCATCCGCGCTCGCCGCCGCAGTTGCTCCGGCAGCTCGGGCGGCGCCCAGCCGACGCCAACACGACGACCACCCTCTCGACTTGGCGACAGCGAAGGCCGCCGCCCGGAGAACGGTCGTCGCCCACCATCGCCTCTCCGTCCAGGTGCTCTGGACGAACAAGGTGCCGAGCAAGGTCACCTCGGTGACGGGCTCGGCACTCACCATTTCAACACCGCTGCGCGACCGGGAGCAAACGAGGCGTTCAGGTACGCGTTCTCGCGCGAAAGCTTCCGCATCGTCTCTCTGCGACTCGATCGTGCGCGCGCGAGGCAACCGCCGTCGCGGACCGCCAGACCCGCCGCGGTCTTCGAGCACGGCCGGCGCATGAAAGCAGCCGGTTCGCCTGAACGAGCGCGTCCGCATCGAGCTGCGCCGCGTCGGCAAGACGAGCCGGTTCGCGTCGTCTGGAAGGTGGCGCTGGTCAAGTGAAGCGGCTGAACTGAGCGCGTCGTGCTCGGCCTCCGGCGTGCTGGTAACACCGATTGGACACGCGGACAGAGACCTCAAGATCGGCGTCTACTCGCAGAGCATGTCGGGCGACCACGCCGCCGTCAGCGACGTCCAGACCCGCGCGACTGCGCCCAGACGGCAGGGAACCGCTCGGGGCTCGCGTAGTCGACCGAGCTCGGGGCGAGCGTCGCTCCGTCGCCGTATCCGTCCATCGCCTGGCCACGTCCCCGATCCTTCACAACCCGGCGCCGCTCGGGATCCGGGTCGTTCTGGTACGCTGACGCGGCGGCGGCACAGCCGCCTCTACCAGCCCGATGCCGCTGCGCCCGTGCTTCCGCGTCGTCGACGCCCGGGCGGCGCCGTGCTGCGATCCGGCCGGCCGTCGACCCGGCCGGGCTCGCCCAGGTGATCGCTGCCCGGTCTGTCCGCCGAGCCCGGGCACGGATCCGAGCTCTCGCCGGCGCGGGCGGTCGCACCGGCGCCGAGTCCTGGTTCTGGCTCGACGCCGCACCGGCTTGGCCGAGACCGTGTCGGTCACGCTCGCAGGCGAGTCGCTCACCGTCACCGCTGTTCCCGAGTGTCGAGTGGCAGTTTCGGCGACGGGGTCGCCGCGCGCGGGTACGGGTGTCGCGATACCGCGCCGGGCCCGGCACCCGACGGGCCGCCGTCACGCACGCGCGTACTGACGGCCCGCTGCCTTCCCGGGCGAATTCGTCGCCGGAACCCCTACGGTGCTCGCGAGCTGCGGCGAGCGCGGCCACGCGGTCGCGGCGATCGTGACCTGGCGGGTCAGCTACACGGCGAGCGGCCTGCTCGCGGCCTACAAGGGGAACCCTGGCGCCGCGGACGACCACCGACGTCGGTTGACGTATCCCGTGAGTGAGGCACGTGCGTTCCCCGTCCCCGCGGGCTCGCGGTGATCGGCGCTCCTCCTCGCACCCGTGCTTCGCCGCCGGCGACGGGTTGCTCGTGGCGGGTCTTGGGCTCGCGGGTCGTCGCTGGGTGCCTGCTGCCGGCGGGTCAGTCGGATCGGCCGCTTCGACAGGAGATCTGGCGCGACTCGTCGGCGCGCTGCCGGACATCAGGCGCCCTCGTCGGCTGGGTGCTGGCATGCGGTCGCTCTGCCGCGCGTCCCATCAGTAGGCGCGTTCGCGCAGCGGCCGCCGCCGGCGCCTACGCGCCAGATCGCCCTGGGACGGCAGGAGCACGGTCGCGCGCAGCCGACCCCCAGACCGCGAGCGCGCGCTGGCCGGCGGCGCTCGCGCGGCTTCGCCGACGCCCTCGGCGGGCCGGGCATCAGCGCCTCCCGGCCGCCGTCACGCTCGTCGCCGACGCGGGGCCAGCGCGCCGCTCCGCCGGGAGTTCGCCGCTGCCGTTCCACGGACTCGCCTTCGCTCCGCCGGCTAGCGGAGGCCGCGCTCGACGGGCCTGCCGCCACGAGCGAGCGGACGACTGGACACCGTCGCGCTGCAGTCTCTGCGGGCCGGCCTGTCTGGAGCTGCCGGCAGGCGAACGGCAGCGCCGGTCGCTGCGCGAGCTGTCCGTCGGTTCTTGCCGACCGGTTCGAGGCCCGCGAGAAGGCGGTGCGGACGCGCGCCTCGAGTCCTCCGCAGGTCGAGGCGGCGATTCGCGGCGAGCCCGATCGGGCTTGCTACTGCTGGTCGGCGCGGCGACGCCCGCATACCTCGACGCCTACAGGACGGCCGAGGGGCACGGCCGTCGGAGCTGCTCGCCGGCGCGATGCAGGATCTTCGGCGAGCATCGGCTGATGCGCCGCCTCGGTCTGCGGTGCCCGAGCCGCGCCGGACCTGGAGCCGTGGAAGTGAACGGCACGCTCTGCTCTCGCCAGTCTCGCGCTCGTCGCGGGCGGGCTGCTCCTCGACGTACCACTTGCGCCTGCGGAGCAGCGCCCGCCGCTGGCGGCGCGCCTGCCCGCCTCGACGGCCGCACCGTCCCGGCGAGGCTCCTTGCCGCGCGATCGCACAGCAATCCCGGGCTTTGGCTCGTCGCGCTACCGGCGAGCGCTACGCCGATCGAGCTGCGCCGCGCCGGGTCAGCAGAAGACGCTCCGCCGCTTTCCTGAGCCGGACAAGGCGCTCGTCGCCCTTCGCGTTCCCGTTCGTCGTCCTGGCTCCCTGGGCAGCGGTGGCCCGCGCAGTGCACCGTCGCTCGCCGCCGTGCTCGTGCTCGCAGTCGCCGGCTTCTTCGTGCCCGACAGCTCCTACCGCGCCACGAGGTGCAGCAGCGGCGCGAGGCGATCTTTCGCGATCTGCCCGACGCGCTGTCGCGTACGGTCGTCTGCCTCGCGCTCGGCGCGGGGCAGTCGCTCGCGCCGAGCCCTCGAGCTCGCGGCCAGGACACGCCCGGGTCCGCTCGGTGCCGAGCTCCAGCGGGCGCTGACCCTCGCGCGCCGCGAGCGCGGGCGGGTCGGCGAGCGCGGAGGCCCTCGTCCGCGTGTCGCGCGAGGCGGGCGAGCCGAGCTTCGCGCGGTTCTGCGAGCTGCTCGCCGTCAAGGGAGAGCCCCTACCTCGAATTCCTACGTCAGCAGGCGCGAGAGTCGCGGGCGGCAGGCGCGTACCCTCGAGCGCGCTGCCGACCGCGCCTACCTCGCGATGCACGCGCCCGGTCGCGCCGCTGCTGGCCGTCCTCGTGCTCCTCACTCGCCTACGGCTTCCTCCGCTTCCTCGCTCACGACCGTGTGACCACGAAAGGAGACCGCGATGCTCAACACGAATCTGGTGCCAGCTCGTCGCCGCCGTTGATCGACTTCGCCGCGAGGAGCGCGGCGACAGCCTCGTCAACTGGGTCGTGCTGTGCGGTCGGTAGCCTTGGCAGACGGCCGCCGCGGCGGTCGTCGCCCTGCTCCGCCCGTCGATCCATGACGGCCGCTCAGAGGATCGTCGAGATCGTCTCTGAAGCGGGTAGAAAGCGATGCGCACGCTCGCCCGCCGGCTCGTCGGCAGACCGCGGGTACGCCGTGATCGAAGCGCCTGCTCGCCTTCGGCCTGGTCCTGTTCACCGTCGCGCTCGCCGTTCAGGGCCCTGGCCTATCGCGCATGCTCGCTCCGTGGCGACCGCCGCCCGCGCAGTGACGGCGCGAGCGCGAGCCGCGGCGGCGGGAGGAGCGCAGGCCGGCGTCACCCGCGCGAACGAGGTGCTCAGCGCCGCAGGCGTGACCGGAGCGGGGCTCCAGGCCGACAGTCGTCCGAGCAGGCGCCCGTGAAGTGACCGTCCACGTCGAGGGCGAGGCGCCGCACGTCTTCGCGCTCTCGCTTCTCCTCCCGGCAGTCAAGGTCGACGCGAGCCTGCTTCGTCGTGCGCGCTACCCGGTCGCGGAGGCGGTGCCGTGATCCGGCTGGCACGCGCCGGATGCAGGGCCAAGAGGACGGGCAAGGGCTCGTCGCCGCCCTCCTGCTTCTCGCCGGGCGTCCTGCTTGCCGCCGTTGCTCTTCGTCGTCCCGCTCTTCGCGCCCAGCGGATCGAGCAGGCGCCGGCTCGCGACGGCTCAGGTCGCGCGGGATGCCGTGTGCGTGCGGCGGCCGAGTCGGCCGTCTGCCCGAGCAGGCGCAGGAGTCGGCGGCGCAGGCGGTCGAGCGCGCACGGAGCCAGACGCGCGCTTCCCGATCCGGGTCGAGCACGAAGCGCGACAGTTCTGAGCGCGGGGGAGCTCTCCGCGCGACGGCGACCGCGGAGGTCGCGCTGGCCAGCATCCCCTTCTTCGGCGACGTCGGGACGGTCTGGCGGAGAGCGAGGCGGCGGCGCCGGTCGACCGCTACCGAGCCTCCCATGGACGGGGCGATGACCAGAGCGCTGCGCGCTGCAGTTCGGGAGCGCGGGGCGATCTCTCGTCTCGGGGCTGCTGCTCTCGGTTGCCTTGTTGATGGTGATCGGCTGCGCTCGTCGACATCGGCCACGCGTTCATCGTGCGTCGCGGCGCTCGTCGCGGCCGCGACGGCGCTGCGCTCACCGGGAGCCAGGCGCCGACCTCAGCGCCGTCCACGAAGGTCAGCTCGCGCTCGACCCGCAAGCGGCTGAAGCGGCCGCGTTCGCGGCCCTCTCAACGGAGCAAGGGATCGAAGCACAGGCGAGCGCGACTCCGGCTGCGGTCTCCGTGCGCGTCGAAGCGAGCGCTTCCGACCGTGCTCCTGCGGCTCGTGGGCGTAGGCAGCATGACCGGGTCGCTGCGCAGGCCACCGCCGCGCCCTCCAGCGCCATGGACGCGACCAGGTCGGGCTTGCGGTGCGGCGGCATGGCGCGGCCCTCGGCGGCGGTCGTTGAGCCTCGCCCCGCGTACTCGCGCTCCTGGTACGATGCGCACCCGCCCGTGTCGCTCTCCTCGGCCTCGCTTTCCTCGCTCTCCGACCCGGTCACCCTCGAGGCCGTGACACGTCGACGCATTGATCGGTGGCTGCGTTGTGGAGCGTCATTCGTCTGGCGGCGGCGCTTCTTGCTGGCCCATCCCTCCCGCGCACGCTGGGCGCAGGCCGTGTTCCGTCGGCGCTCACGCCGCCTCGCGCGCCACCGGTCCGATACCGAGCCGGCCGTCGCTCGACGTGTTCCCATCGCTTGCAGAGCGCTCGCTTCCGCGGCCGCGCACGCTCACGGTGGGTACCCGCCGCCGTTCTCTCTCGTGCCCACGGAAACGCGCGCCAGGCCCACGTCGTTCCGCCGCAGGCGGGCGCTCGTGGTCGCGCTCGTTCAGGAGCGTGCGACCCCGCCGCCCGCACCGCGCGGCACGCAGCCCGCCGACCTCGGCGCCTCTGGTCGAAGCTGTCTCCCGCCCAGCCGCAGCCCTCGATCGCCGTCCTTGGCCCGCTGCGCGTCGTGATCGCTCGCGGCGCGTGTGCGCGCAGCCCCGCTCCGACATCGCTGCAGCAGCTCGCATACCTGGCGCTCCGCCCCGGCGGCGCGACAGCCAGGGACGCGCTGGCCGGGACTCTCTGGCCCGACGTCGGACTTCGAGAAGGCGCAGGAAGCGCCTCTGGCGCTCGATCAGCGAGGCTCGCGCGCAGCTCGGCGCGATGTCGTCCTCCGTACTGAACGAGCGATACCTCCTTCGACCGCAGGGCAGGTCGCGACTGACGTCGACCAGTTCGACTCGCTGCTCAGGCAGGCCGACGCGCGAGGTGGCCAGCCTTCGAGTCGTCGCGTTCGCTCCGAGCGCGCGCTGCTCGCTTCGTCCGCGCGCGACCGCTCGACGGGGAGCGACTTCCGTCAGGCCGGCCGGCGAGATCCGCCGCCCTGCCCGGCCACGATCGTCGACCGCCTCGCCGCCCTCGGCCGACGCCAGCTCGACGCCGGCAACGCAGGCCGAGGCGCTCGCCGCCGCCGAGAAGGCGCTTCGCCTTCGACGCCCACAACGAGCCCGCCAGCCGGCCCGCGATGCAGGCCGAGGCGCCCTCGGCCTCCGACGGCGGGCCGATCGCCGATCGCCTACGAGCCGACTCTGCCCTCGAGCTCGACTCGCGCGCTTCGGGCTCGAGCCGGAGCGCGAGACGCGTTCGCTCAACCGCGGGCATCCTCAGCCAGGACGCCCCAGCGGCCCCATCGGGCCGTGACCTGCCGGCCAGCTCGTCTGCCGGCGGCCGCGCCGCCCGGCACGGCGTGACGTCGTCTGCCCTGGTCGACCGGCGCTCATGCCGCTCGCTGCTCTTCATCGTCGTCGTGCTCGTCGCGGCACTCGCCGGCTCTGCGGACGGCGAAGGCGGCGCGCATCCACGCCGTCGGCCGGTGGCGATCGCGCGACATCCCGGCCGACTACCTCGCCCGCTACCAGCAGGCGGCCGCGCTGCTTCGGCGTCGACTGGGCCGCGCTCGCTGCGCGATCGGGAAGGTCAGAGTGCGACCACGGACGCAGTCGAGGCGACCGGCTGCAACCCACCCGGGAGCGGTCAACCCGGCCGGCGCCACCGGGCCGATGCAGTTCCTCGGCGCGACCGCGGCGCGCCGGAACCGTCGGCGAAGAGCGGTGCCCGAGCGTCAGGCGCCGCCCACTGCGGCGCACTATCGCAGGGCGGTACGCGACCGACGGCGACGGCGACGGACTCTGCCGACGTCTGGAACGCGGCCGACGCGAGTCGCCGCCGCGGGCCGGCTCTCCGGGCCAACGAGCGCGCCGGCCGACTACGACCGCGCGCGATCTACGCCTACAACCACGAGCCTCGGCTACGTGGACGCGGCCGTCTCGCGCAGGCGCAGGAGTACCGCGGCGCCTTCCGCGCCGGACGCCGCGCCGCCCGAGATGCGCGCCGCGCTCGCCCGGGCGGTCGCGCACGTCGGCCGCTTCACCTATCAGCCTCGGCCCACCGGACCGACCAGCGGCGGATCGGTGCAGGACATGCAGACCCGCGAACCGGGGCGGGCGATCGACCTGCGACTGCTCGATGACTTGCGTGCGCTGGGCGATCCGCCCAGGCCGGCACTCGACGTGGGAGCGACGACCTCCACCCAGTGGGCGGCGAACGGCCGCCTACGCCGGAACCGACGACCCTCGCCGTGCAGACGCCGGCCGTGTCGCGGGGCGTCGGCGTCCGAGCGGCCGCCGGGCGGCCTACCGGCCGGGAGACATCATCTTCTTCGGGCACGAGGACGGTCCGGACGGACGTCGCACTCTGGCTCGGCGCGGCGAGATCGTGCAGTGCTCGTCGAGCCAAGGCTCGAACATCCGCGCGCTCGCGGGATATGCAGCACCGACGGGTTGGGTGCGATGGACGCTCGGCGGCTACTGAGCCCACGCGCGGCGCCAGTCAGACACCGACCTGCGCGGCTGATCTCGGCTCGGCCAGGCGGCGCATGCCGAGCAGCTTGGGCAGATCGTCTTCGCGCCCGAGCGCTGAGCATCCGTGAGAGGTCGCCGATCCGAGGCGACTGCTGGGCAGGCCCTGGCCCAGTGGTTCCCGCTGTGGCGGCGCGTCTGGTCGTCGTAGCCGCGGTTGACGGGTTCAGGACGATCTTGAGCTCGCCGTGATCGGTCGCGGTTCGAGCACGGGCTCGAGCTGCATCTCTCCGGCGAGGTTGAGAGGACAGCACCGTCGGTGCGGCGTGCACCGAGTTCGTCGGGTGCTGCATCGGGCGGCGGAGGTTCTCATCGCGGGTGGAGGGGACGATGATGCCGCGGGTGATCTCGTCGGCTCTGGACGACGCGGGCAAGGCGCCGACGACGACGTAGGTGACGCGGTGGCGGTCGAGTGTGGCCCGGAGGAAGCAAACGTCAGTTTGAAGGCGGCGTCAAAGTTGCTCCCTCTCCATCAAGACCATTCAGGCTCTCCACTCTCATACCGCTACCTCGCCGCCTGCCACGCGCATATGGGGCGGCTCGACCAGGCGCGGGCGAGTCGTCGCGCGACTGCGCGCCATCACCCTCGTCATGCCGAGCGCCGCCAGCTATGCGCAACCCCGAGCACCGCGGTATGCTCTGTCTGTCGGGTCTGCGCCGTGGCGATGGGCGAGGCGGCGCTGAGCCAGACCGCGCCGTCTCGCCGCGATCCTCGCCGCCGATGTGGCGGGCTATTCGCGGCTGATGGGGGCGGATGAGGAAGGCACGCTCGAACGCCTCAAAGGCGGCAGCGCCGCGAGCTGATCCGATCGATCGCGAAGATCGACGGCCAGCATCCCGGGTCGAGCATCGGGCCAAGACCACCGGCGACGGCCTGCTGGTGGAGTTTGCCGAGCGTCGTCGACGCGGTGCGCTGTGCCGTCGCAGGTGCAGCAGGCGATGCCCGAGCGGCGACACCGAGCGATCCGCCGCGGACGCCGCATCGAGCTCGCGGGTCGGAATCAATCTCGGCGAGCGTGATCGTCGAGGGCGACGACATCTATGGCGACGGCGTCAACAGTGCTTATTCGCCACCGATCGGGAGCAACCGAACGTCCTGGATGCGCGAGTCCTCGATCACGGCGATGCACCCTTGTTGCAACGCCGCCGCCAAACTCGGCAGGTTTGCCACCAGCAGCGGCCGCCTGTCGCTCGAGGATGTCTGTCGCGCGCCTGTCTGAACAGCAGCACTGACGGTTCCGCGCTCCCGCCTCAGCGCGAGGAGGGTGCCGAAATCGGTGTCTGCCGAGATTACGATGCGCCCTCGCTCTTGGCGCGCTCGAAAATTGCGTCATCCGCGGCGACCTGCAGGCCATAGTCGCGCACGTGCACGGCATCATAGCCGCTTTCGCCGCAGCCGTTCAGCGAGGATCGAGGACAAGGCGTTGTCCACCAGAATTTCACGGGACGGTCAGCGGCAGCTCGCGCTCACGCACCGCGTCGGCGGCATAGCGCAGCGCTTCAGGGATATCTTCGCGCTGAAGATCGGGGTGGGCCGCAAGGATTTCCGCCTCCGGCCATGCCGTCGGCGACCATGCCGACAACCGTCGCTACCGGAATGCGGAGACTGCGAATACAAGGCACCCCACCCATCTGCCGCGGGTCGACGGTAATTCGCGTAAATTTCATTACAACCTCCGCCCGGTGTTCCCGTCACCGTTCGCCAACTCTGGCATGATATAAGCCACAGGGCAGGTATCGGCGAGGCAGAGGCAATCAGCTTCTCCCACGCCCGACAAGGCGAGCTCCACGCTCGTTCCCGGCACTGTCAGCTGCGGTTCTGCTATGATCGCCGCCGCAGGGAGAGGCCATGAAGCAGCCCGTCGAACGCCGTCTCGCCGCGATCCTCGCCGCCGATGTGGCGGGGTATTCGCGGCTGATGGGGGCGGACGAGGAAGGCACGCTCGAACGCCTCAAGGCGCTGCGCCGCGAGCTCCTCGATCCGAAGATCGCCGAGCACCATGGCCGCATCGTCAAGACCACCGGCGACGGCCTGCTGGTGGAGTTTGCCAGCGTCGTCGATGCGGTGCGCTGCGCGGTCGCGGTGCAGCAGGCGATGCCCGAGCGGAACACGGGCGTCGCGGCGGACAGCCGCATCGAATTGCGCATCGGCATCAATCTCGGCGACGTGATCGTCGAGGGCGACGACCTCTACGGCGACGGCGTCAACATCGCCGCACGGATCGAAGCCCTGGCCGATGCCGGCGGGGTGTTCGTCTCCAATACGGTCCATGATCACGTCCGCGACCGGCTGCCCTTTGTCTTTGAGGATCTGGGCGAGCAGCAGGTCAAGAACATCGCCCGGCCGGTGCGGGTCTACCGGGTTCGCGACGCCGGTTCGCCAGCAGCCCATCGGCGCAGCCGCCACCGGCGCTGCCGCTCCCCGACAAGCCGTCGATCGCGGTGCTGCCCTTCGCCAATATGAGCGGCGATCCGGAGCAGGAATATTTCGCCGACGGCATGGTCGAGGAGATCATCACCGCGCTCTCCCGCATCCGCTGGCTCTTCGTCATCGCCCGCAATTCGACCTTCACCTACAAGGGCCGCGCCGTCGACGTGAAGCAGGTCGGGCGCGAGCTCGGGCGTCCGCTATGTGCTCGAAGGCTCGGTGCGCAAAGGCGGGCGGCCGCGTGCGCATCACCGCGCAGCTGATCGATGCCGCAACCGGCGCGCATCTCTGGGCCGACCGCTTCGACGGCTCGCTGGAAGACGTGTTCGAGCTTGCAGGACAAGGTCGCGGTCAGCGTCGCCGGGGTCATCGAGCCGGCATTGCAAGCGGCCGAGATGCGCCGCTCCGCCGCGCGGCCGACGACCGACCTCAGCGCCTACGATCTCTACCTGCGCGCGCTTGCGGCCATCTTTCCAATAACGAAAGAGCGGATTTTCGAGGCTCTGGGATTGCTCGAGCAGGCGATCGCGATCGATCGGCATTACGGGCCGGCACTGTCCTGGGCGGCGATCTGCCACCTGCGGCTCGTCAGCGACGGCTGGGCCGAAGAGCCGGAGACAACCCGCCGCAAGGCCATCGATCTTGCTCGGCAGGCGCTCCAGGTGGCGGAGAACGACCCGGGCATCCTCGCCAACGCCGCCCTTGTGCTGGCTCAATTTCGGCGAGGATATCGGCGCCATGATCGGGCTGGTCGACCGTGCGCTCGCGCTCAACCCGAGCTTCGCCCGCGGCTGGTTTGTGAGCGGCATTCTCAGGCTCTGGGCCGGTCAACCCGATCTCGCGATCGAGCATGTCGAGACCTCGCTGCGCCTGAGCCCGCGCGAGCGTATGGGTCAGCCCCTATCCGTGATGGGCATGGCCTATTTCTTCAAACGTCAGTTTGACGAAGCGGCGGCGAAGCTGCTCCTGGCCATTCAAGACCATCCGGGCTTTCCCGCCTCATACCGCGTTCTCGCCGCGTGCTATGCCCATATGGGGCGGCTCGACGAAGCGCGCGCGATCGTCGCCCGGCTGCGCGCCATCACCCCTCTGGTCGTGCCGAGCGATCGTGCCTTTTCGCAACCCCGAGGACCGCGAGCTCTTCCTGTCGGGCCTGCGCCTGGCGGCGGGCGAGGCAGCATGAAGCCGATCGATTATCTGCGCTGCTTTGCCGGCATCACGACCCGGGAATGGCTGCGTTTCTTGAACCAGCGGGGACGCTTCTTCTCGGCCTTGGTCCGCCCGCTCGTCTGGCTCGCGATCTTCGCGACCGGGTTTCACTTCGTGCTCGGGGTGTCGATCATCCCGCCTTACGAGACCTACATCCCCTACGAGGTCTATATCGCCCCGGGCTGATCGCGATGATCCTGTTGTTCAACGGGATGCTGATCTCGCTGTCGATGGTCTACGACCGCGAGATGGGGAGCATGCGCATCCTGATGGTGAGCCCGCTGCCGCGCTGGTTTTTGCTGACCGCGAAGCTGCTCGCCGGGTCGTCCTCTCGGTGCTGCAGGCCTATGCGTTTCTGGTGATCGCCTTGCTCTGGGACATCGTCCCGCCGTGGTACGGCTACATCACGGTGCTGCCGGCGCTGATCCTCGCGGGGCTGATGATGGGGGCGCTCGGGCTGCTGCTGCTTCCTCGGCGATCCGGCAGCTCGAGAATTTCGCCAGCGTGATGAACTTCGTCATCTTTCCGATGTTCTTTGCGTCCTCCGCACTCTACCCGCTGTGGCGCGTCAAGGAGGGAAGCCTCTGGGTCTACTATGTCTGTGAGGCCAATCCCTTCACCCACGCCGTCGAGCTGATCCGCTTTGCGCTCTACGGCCGGCTCGAACCGGTCGCGGCGGTCGTCTTGGTGGCGACGACGGCGATCTTTTGACGCTCGCGGTCTACGGATACGATCCCGCCAAGGGGCTGATGCAGCGCCGCGCCGCGGAGTGAGCCTGGCGTTGTGGCCCAGGCTATGCTCTTGGGGTGCTGGCGGTCGCGCTGCTCGCGGCGGCGGCGCCGCGCTCGGAAGATCCGGACTGGCCATGCCCGCAACGGCTGGTCCCGCGGCTGGCGGCGGCGGCCTATTGGAGCGGACCGCTCGACGCTGCAGGGGATTGGCAGGCCGATCCCGAGATCGCCGACGCTCGTCCGTCGGCTCGCGCCGCGGCGCGTCTCGACGGAGGCCGGACTGGCCGAGATCGCAGCGCTTTGCGAAGGCGGCCACCGTCGATCGTCCGCGCCGTCTGGCACTCGTCTTCCGCGGGCTGCTCGAAGAGACCGACCGGGAGCGCGCCGGGCTGATCGGGCAGCTGACCGCAAATGGGCGGCGCCAGCGCGAGACTCGCCGAGCTCGTCGGCCGGCTCGCAGACGAACTCCGATCGATCCCGCCCGACGCCACCGGTGAAGCCGCCGAAAAGCGCGTCGACCTGCAGCAGCGCCACGACTTCACCGCGCGCAATTTCGCGGAGATCCAGCGCACGATCCGCTACGCCTGCGAGGCTCCGGTGGCGCTCGATGCCCGCCTCGGCGCCTGGGCGCGCGCTGCAGGCGGCCGCTTCGAGTAGGGTCACTGCTTGCCGTCCCGGCGACGGCTTGAACCCTTTAGCGTGTCGAGCCCGCGGCGCCACTCAGCACCGCGCCGCCGAAATCGGCCTCGGTCGCATCGGCGTCCGGTCAAGTCGGCACCGGTCAGATCGGCTCCGGCAAGATCCGCGCCCAGACAAGTTGGCGCCGATCAGCTTGGCCCCGGTAAGATTGGCAAAGCGCAGCAGCGCGCGGCCGAGATCCGCCCTGGAAAAGTCGGCTCCGGACAGATTGGCGCCCGAGAGATCGGTCCGCATCAACCCCATCGATTGATTTTTCATGTCCGGCGCCCATTTTCGCGCCGGTGAAATCGGCGCCGCTCAGATCGAAGCGGCTGAGCCGGGCGATGATGCGCGCGCCCGGAAAACTTCGCACCCTTGAAGATCGGCGCCTCGGCGAGCGAGATCATCGAGACCGGACGAAACCACGAGACCAAGAGAGACTCGGCGCTCGACAGATCGGCGCTCGTGAAATTCGCCCGCATGATCCAGGCGAGATCGAGCTTTGCGCCGGACAGGTTTGCGCCCGAAAGATCTGCGCTGTCGAGTTTCGCGCCAAAGAGGTTGGCGCCGGACAGGTTTGCGCCGTCTGAGGTCGAGATTGCTCAGATCGAGGTTCTCGAGCGATTTTCCGGAAAGGTCGGCGGGCTTATCGGCTGTCGCCGCTGCTACGATTGCACGAACCTGAGCGGCGCTGAAATCGGCGCCCTGAGCCGGCGAATCCGGCGAAGCAGCAGGCAACGCCAGCCGCGGTGCAAGTCTGTCCACGCCGTCGCGATACCAGTAGAGCTGCGTGTACCCCAGCTCGCGGCGCCGCTTGGTGGCATTCCAGCTCATCCAGCAATCGGCGAGGCAATAGAATACGATCGGCCGATCGCGGACGCCTTCGACGGCGGCTTCGAGATGGACACGAAAATAAGCTTCGAGCTCGGGGCTGAGGGCGCCGCGGCCGCATCCGGCAGCCACAGGCTGCCCGGGATATTGCGGCGCGGCACCGGCATCCATAATGCCTGCGGCGGCAAATTCTCGGGGCGCCGCGGTGCCGGGAGGACGTCGACCCAGATGGCACCGCCGGCGTGCCAGCAATTTGTAGGCGGCTTCGGTATCGATCACGACACCGCCGGCAACCGTTTCCGGCGTCGGTGCGCGATAATCGTCCAGCCGATAGCCTTCGGGCTCGAGCGTCTGGGCACGAGCGCCGATTTCGCCGACCAGGACCAAACCGAGGGACGAGGCGCCGGACCGCCTCCTCACCGACATTTGCCACCGCCCTCAGGGCGAGATGAGCTCGCCTTGCTCGTTGAGGCAGCGGGACGCCGTAGTCGCGCAGGATCGCCGTGATCTCGCCTTGGCGCTTGAGGATCGCGGCATTGATGCGCGCCGCCGCCATTCGGGCTCGTTGGCGCGGACGCCCATCGCGATGTGGTATTCCATGCGTGCGGCTCCCGGCTCGCTCGGCAACGGCACGAGAGTGATCGGCAGGTCGTCTCGTTTGCGGTAGTAGCCGGCGATCGGTCCCCACAGAAAGCCGACATCGATCGTCCCGTCGACGATGTCCTGGACCATTTCGTGGGTGGGCGATTCAAATCGCGTGTCGACGGTCAGCGGGTAGGGCTTGGTGTGGGCCATCAGGTCGTGGCGGGCGAGGAGATCGGCGGGCGGTGTGCCGGCGACGACGCCGAGCCGCAAACTCGCAAGGCGGGGATCCTGTATTCCTTCGATCCTGAGGCCTTTGTCCGAGCGGAAAAAGCATGACGTAGGTCGTGAAGTAATAGGGATTTGTCGTCTGCATGATGTCGTCGCCGGCGACCGCGCCCATCACCAGGTCGCAGAGATGGGCGCGCAGCGTGTTGCGAACAAAGCCGATCACTTGCGGAGACCATGCATAATCTGATCTTGAGCCCGAGTTCTGTTCCCATGACCTCGGCGATCTTGTTCTCGAAGCCTTCTTTCTTTTCGTCGGAAAAGGGAAGGTTGTGGGGATCGGCGCAGACCTTGAGCGTGCTGCGATCGACGATCGTCTCTGTGCCGCGACAGGCGGACCGCCGAGCGCAAGCGAAGAAGAGCGGCAGTGCGCGTAAAAGGCTTCGCCGACATCTCGCGCACCTAGTCGCCGATCCGCGGCGGCCGCCCGCGGCCCAGAACCCCGTCGGCGCGCGCCTTCAGATAGGCCCAGATGTCGTCGAGATAGGTGACGACGTCCTCGACCTCGCCAAAGGGCGGCATGACGTTGGTGGTGGCCGACGTTGACGTTGGTTCGGCCGTTGACGACGACCTCGTTGAACTCGTCCTGCGTCGTATGCTTCACCGGAGTCGACGAGATCAGGCCCGTAGGAGCTGCCGGCGCCGTCGGGACCATGACAGCGCAGGCACGATTTCGGTGTAGCGCCGCCAGCCGTTGAAGGTCTTCTTGTCGACCTTGCCGTCGACGACGGTATAGGGCTGCTCTGCTGCCGCCGCTGATCGGGCTCCAGCCGCCAGTGCCGAGACGCCGGTTCCGGCCAAAGCGCACGCATGCCACAACGCGTCCAACGATCGGCGGACATCCGCTCATCGCGACCTCGCGATGTCTCTGAGCCTCGAGCGGCGCTGCAAGCAGAGAGCCGGCACCCGGGTTGCGGGATGCCGGCCTCGCGCCTCAGCCAGCGTCAGCCGACGGTCACTCGGGCAGGCCGAATACCGTCAACACCCCGCCGAGCTGGGTGTAGTTGGCCAAGGCCTTGTAGGCTCCGACGGCGCCGAGACCGTCGGTGTCCTTGGTCAAACCGGCCGCCATGCCGATGCCGGCCCAGCCGCCGACACCTGACAGCACGCGCGATGTATTGCTTGCCGCCATGGGTGAAGGTGTTGACGTTGCCGATGATTCCGGAAGGTGTCTTGAATTTGTAGAGCTCCTTGCCGGTCTGGATGTCGACCGCCTTCAGGTACCCTCGAGCGTGCCGTAGAAGACGATGTCGCCGGCGGTGGCGAGTGCGCCCGACCACACCGAGAACGGCTCTGGAATCGACCAGACGATCTTGCCGGTACCCGCATCCCACGCGATGAAGTTGCCGAGGTTGTTCTCGCCCTGCGGCGGATACATCGACAGTGTCGCACCGACATAGGGCTGGCCGGCGGTGTACGATACCTTGAAGGGCTCGTAATCCATGCAGACGTGATTGGTCGGCACATAGAACAGCCCGGTCTTCGGCGAGAAGGCCGCCGGCTGCTGGTCTTTGGAGCCGAGCGCGGCCGGACAGATCGCTCTTGTAGTTCTTGTCTTCGCCCCCGAGCTTGCGTGCTGAACTGCGGCGACGACCTCGGGCCTGCCGGTCTGCATGTCGACCTTGGTCGCCCAGTTGACCTTCGGGTCGAACTTCTCGGCGACCAGCAGCGCGCCGGTCTCGCGATTGAGCGTGTAGCCGAAGCCGTTGCGGTCGAAGTGGACCGAGCGCCTTGGTGGGCTGGCCCTTCACGTTGATGTCGGCGAGGATCATCTCGTTGACGCCGTCGTAGTCCCACTCGTCGTGCGGCGTCATCTGATAGACCCATTTGGCGACGCCGGTATCGGGATTGCGGGCAAAGATGGTCATCGACCATTTGTTGTCGCCCGGCCGCTGGACCGGGTTCCAGGTGCTGGGATTGCCCGATCCGTAGTAGATCAGGTTGAGTTGCGGGTCGTAGGAAATCCAGCCCCAGGTCCCGCCGCCGCCGATCTTCCATTGATCGCCCTGCCAGGTCTTCAGTGACGAGTCCTTGCCGACGGGCTTGCCGAGCTCGGTCGTGCTGGCGTCGAACAGGAGCTGATCGTCGGGCCCGACCGAATAGGCCCGCCACGCCTTCGATGCCGTCCTTGATGTTGTAGGCGGTGACGTGCGCCTGAACGCCGAACTCGCCGCCGCTGATGCCGACGAGGACCTTGTCCTTGACGATCAGCGGGCGCGCTCGTTCCGGTCTCGCCCTTCTTCGGATCGCCGTTCTTGACGCTCCACACTACGTTGCCGGTCTTGGCGTCGAGCGCCGACGAGCGTCGTGTCGGCCTGATGCAGGAAGATCTTGCCGTCGCCATAGGCGACGCCGCGATTGACCGTGTCGCAGCACATCACCGGGATGACGGTCGGATCCTGCTTCGGTTCGTACTTCCACAAGATTTGCCCGTTCTTGTTGAGGTCGAGGGCAAAGACAGTGTTCGGGAACGGGCATGTGATGTACATGATGTCGCCGATCACGAGCGGGCCGCCTTCGTGACCGCGCAACACGCCGGTCGAGAAGGTCCACAGCGGACGCAGGTTCTTGGCGTTCTCCTTGTTGATCTGGTTGAGCGCGCTGTAGCGCGTATTCGCGTAATCGCCCGCCGGCATGACCCACTGATTGGGATCTTTCGAAAGCTTGATCAGTTCTTCGTTGGCGCCGGCTGCACCCGAAAACAGCGCGAGCACGGGCGCTACGATCCACAACCGGTACGATTTCACAGGCCTTCTCCTCCCTCGCGTTGATTTGACGGCGTCATGACGGACACCGTACTGCGGACACGCCGACCGGGTCCTCTTCGTTAACGATGCTATTTCACTTCGGCCGGTTCGACAAGCGCGCGACAGGCGGGTAAGATCGCGCGTGGACGCAGGCTCACGCCGGTTGCTTTCGGGGCACATTGTGCTCGCATCGCCAGCCCGAGAGAACCCATTTCGGATGCTCGGCGAGCCACTCCTGCGCATACTCCTGCCCGCGCACCAGACAAGCCGGCAACGCCAAGCTCTCGAGCGGGCGTTGTTCGATGCAGGAGCCCGGTGCCCCTTGCAGGCAGAAGACGAGTACGAGTGCGGTCATGAGCTTTTCTAGCACGGCGCGGCCAATCCGAGGATGTTGCATTCGCGCTCGGGCGCCGACGTTTTACCTATGTCGGCGCAGCGCGCGCCTCTGCCGAGCCCTGGCGGCGCTGCTGCGTCTTGCGCAGCCGCGCCAGCCGGGGCTGGGGATAACGACTATCCGACAGCGGCGCGGGCAGACTACGTCATCGGCTGCATGGCGGCGAACGGCAATACGCGCGAGGCGCTTCTCAAATGCTCGTGCGCGATCGATACGATCGCCGGGCTGATGCCTTATTCCCGCTACGAGCAGGCGGAGACCGCTCTCAGCCTCCAGGCGGGGGCGGGGTGGGAGGCCGCGTCGGTCTGTTTCGCGACCCGCCCCAGCTCAAGGCGGTGATCGAGGAGCTGCGCCGCGCCCAGGCCGAGGCAAACCTGCAGTGCCAGTGACACCCGCGTCGCAGCTACATCTGCGGGGCGGCGGGAACCGGCCAGCTCTGGGTGAAGCGGCGCTGATTGCTGTCGAGGATCTCGGCGGTGAGCACACCGGGGCTCCGCGGCGTCGGCCGGGCGAAAACTGAAGTTGAACCCCGGGTCCTCGCTGATCGAGATGTCCGATTCGAGGCGGAATACCGAACTGCCGTTGTAGGAAACCTCGAGCGTCTGCATGAAGTCGGCCGGGATGTAGTTGCGGCTCAGCTGGTCCATTTGCAGGCCGGAATAGTTCGGGTGGCTGACCAGCAGCTTGGCGGCGACGGGCGCACCGGGTGTGGTTCGGTCGGCCAGGGTCAGCTTCATCTTCCCCAGGCGCTCCAGGGCGAGGGCCTGATCCTTACCGGCCGGCGCCGAGCAACCGCCCGCCGCCTTGACGAACCGCGCGGCCGAATAGAGCCGGCCATCGGTCGTCTCGGCCACCGCATGCAGGTAGGTGTAATCGTCGATCCGCACGCGGGTCGCGATCCTCTCTTGTCGGCGAGCGGGCCGAACAGGAAATGCGCCGCGAGCGGAGAAGGGTTGTCATCGATCACGAGATAGAGACCGACGGATGTCGGGGGCCAGCGTTTCGGCCACTCGGATAGCCACCGGCACGATCGCCGCGTCCTCGGCACGCGCCGGAACATCGATCGCGACGAGATCCTCCGCCTCGGTGACCAGACGATCGCCGAAAGATCGCATGGCGCAGATCGGCCCAGCGCGCCGCTCGCTCCGCCTCGCTGCGCTCGGCGCGGGCGGGGCCGGCGAGCGCGAGAGGCAGCAGTAGCAAAAAGAACGCTAGCCTGACCATGGCCTTCCTCCTCGGCGCATCGGTCATTCCCATTCGAGTTCCTTGTAGCTCGCCGTGACGTTGCGTGGGTGAAATTCATCAAACAAGAGCCATCGTCCGCGCTCCGACTGACCGACCTGGCTAGCGGCCCCGGCGATGCTTGTCCCGGCCTTGATCGCCGCCCGCGTCTCGCGCGCCAGGGTTTCGAGGTAGCGCCGCTCGGGCTCGGCGGCGGCGGGCCACGGAACCGCAGTGGGGCCGTGTCCGGGGACGGCTCGATCGGCGGCGATGGCGGTCAGGTCGGTCGAGCTCCTCGAGCCAGCCGACCAGGCTGCCGTCGACAACCGGAAGACGGTCGACAAAGAGCAGATCGGAGAGCCACAGGGTCCGCGTCTTGTCGTCGAAGATCGTCAGATCGTTGTCGGTGTGCGCCGGCCCATGTGCGCGCAACACCAGGCGCCGTCCGCCCAAATCGAGCTCGAGCCGAGTCGGAAACGAGGAGTGTCGGCGTCACGATTTCGCTGCCCTCTGCCCCGTCGCCGAGGGCCTCTCGAAGTCTCCGCAGATAATAGCCGCCGCGCTGCGCGAGCGCGCCCGGCAATTTGGCATGTCCGACGAAATCGGGGTGGTCGTCGCGAAAGGCGGCGGCGCCGAAGATGTGGTCGGGATGGACATGGGTCAGGATCACGTAGCGGATCGGCCGGTCGGTGCGCGCCCGGATCGCCGCGCGCAATTGCGCGGCCTTCCCTGGCGCTGCCGCCCGGATCGATTACGGCGACCGCATCATCGCCAAGCACAAAGCCGATATTGGCGATGGCGTCGTTGTTTGCCGGCGAAGCCTCCTCGTGCACCCCGCCATGGACGAACACTCCGGCAGCGACCTCGGTCAGCGTCAGCGCTGCGGTTTCGCTCCAGCTCGGCGCCGACGCGAAGAGAGACGAGGATCGCCGCGACGGCCGGGAGATGCTCAAACGGCTTGCGGGGCGGGCCGGCGCGACATTGGTGCCGCATTGGAATGCTGCCGATAAACGAAATCGGGTGTCGCCTCGGCGGCTTCGCGGCGCGCGCCGGCGAGAAGCGCGTGATCGGGCGACAGCGAGCAGGCGGGGTCGGTCCGGGCGGCGTCGCCGGTCAGCGCGAAGGCCTGGCAGCGGCAACCGCCCCAGTCGATCTCGCGCCGCTCGCAGGAGCGGCACGGCTCGGCCATCCACGCCGTGCCGCGGAACTTGCGAAAGCCGAGGAATGGTACCAGATCTCGGAGAGGCTCGCCTCGGCGACAGTCGGAAACCGCAAGCCCGGCAAGGTCTCCGCCGCATGGCAGGGCAGCACCTTGCCCGACGGCGTGACATTCAGGAAACGCCGGCCCCAGCCGCCCATGCACGCCTTCGGCCGATGCGCGTAATAGTCCGGAACGACATAGTCGATGACGAGACGGCCGGCGAGCCGCGTCCGCGCGGCTTCGACGGTCGCCGTCGCCTCGTCGAGCTGCTCCCGGCTCGGCAGCAGCGCCGCCCGGTTGGCCAGCGCCCAGCCATAGTATTGGACATGGGCGACCTCGAGCCGCTCGGCGCCGAGTTGCACGGCAAGCTCGATGATCGCCTCGAGCCGTTCGAGATTCTGCCGATGAACGACCGCGTTGACGGTCAGCGGCAGGCCCGCGGCGCGGACGAGCGCGGCAGCCTGGCGCTTGGCTTGCTGCGCGCCGGCGAGGCCGGCGATGCGATCGCCCGAACGCGGGCTCGGAATCCTGCAGGCTCAGCTGCACGTGCTCGAGCCCGGCCTCGACGAGGCGGCTCAGCCGATCGGCGTCGAGCCCGATGCCGGAGGTGATCAGATTGACGTAGAGCCCGGCCTCGGTGGCATGACCGACGAGCTCGACAAGATCGCGGCGAACCAGCGGCTCGCCGCCGGAAAATGCACCTGCAAGACGCCCAGCGCCGCCGCCTCGGCGAACACCCGCCGCCAGGTCGCCGTGTCGAGCTCGGCGCTGGCGCGCGACAGCTCGATCGGGTTCGAGCAATAGGGACAGCGCAGCGGGCAGCGATGCGTCAGCTCGGCGAGCAGCGCCAGCGGCGGCTCGACGACTGACGCCCGCCGGCATCGTCACTGCCGCAATACCCTTTTGTCGACGAGATCCTGCAGCATCGGCAGGACATCGCCGGCGATGACCTCGCGCGGCGCGTCGAACCGGCGCGGCGAGCTCGTCGATGATCGCGTCGACATCGCGTTCGCCATCGATCAGACGCAGGATCTCGACCGCCTGCTCATCCGGCAGCAACAGCCGCTCCGGGGCGAGGACGACCCACGCCTTGCGCGTTTCGTCGAAGCGGAACCTCACATGCGGTGCGAAGGAGAGGACGGCGCTGCCCTCGATGCGGAGTCTTCCAGCCGTCATCGAGCGGCTTTTCCGGGACGAAGGCGCCCGGCGGGACGAGACCGGGCTCGACATAGGCGAAATAGAGGGCGTCGAGCTGGGCCCACAGCACGTCGCATTTGAAGCGCAACGTGTCGAGGACGAGCGCCTGCTTCTCCGGCGTGTCGGCATGCTCTTTGACATAGCCGAGCGCGAAGGCGACATCGGTCGGCGCCTGGGTCAGCCGCGGCGTGAAATAGGCGAGCGTGTCGCGGCTGATGAAGTCGTAGCTGCGCAGCATGCCCTCGACCCGCTCGGCGATGATCTGCGGCGAGAACATCTCGGTCAGGCAGGAGGCCACCGCCTCCAACAGCGACCGGTCGCGGACGAAATTGACATAGGCGTCGACCGCAAAGCGGGTCGCCGGCAACAGACCAGCGGTCGAGATCACGTAATCGCGATCGAGACCGAGACCGTCGGTCAGCCTGAGCCAGCGGGCGATCCCGCCGGTGTTCTCGTCATCGCCGTCGTGATCGAGAATGCGCCGGCGCCACTCACGGCGCAGCGCCGGGGTCGGCAGCCGCGCGACGAGATAGGCGTCCTTCGCCGGGATACGCGCCTGATAGTAATAGCGGTTGAGCGCCCAGGCCTGGATCTGGCCGCGATCGAGCTTGCCGTCGCGCATCAGGTGATGAAAGGGATGCTGGTCGTGGTAGCGCTCGGCGCCGATCGCGCGCAGCCGCGCTTCGAGCCCCTCGGGAGAGCAGCGACCCGGTCACAGCGTCACCTCCATGCCGTCATAGGCGATTTCCCAGCCTGCGGCGTTGGCATGGCGGCGTTCGGGCGAGTCGTCGAGCAGGGTCGGGTTCGAGTTGTTGATGTGGATGAAGATCCGGCGCCCGACGCCGAGATCGCGAAAGGCGGCGATCGCGCCGTCATCGCCGCTCATGCTCATATGCCCCATGCGCCGGCCGGTCTTGCTGCCGACCCCGAGCCGGATCATCTCGTCGTCGCGCCACAGGGTCCCGTCGAAAAAGACGAGCGCGCTGTCCGGCGAGGCGGCGCGCGGAGCCCGTCGGTCATCGCCGCGCAGCCGGGGATGAAAAAGAACGACTTTTCCGTCGCGGTCTCGATGATCTCGATCCTGACAGCATCGCCCTCCTCGCTCAGTCCCGGATCCTGTCCCGGCCGTCTCGAGATAGAGCGGCACCTTGCCGGGTACGGCGAAGGCGACGACGGCAAGCCCGGAGGCTCCGGACGCTCCGGCGAGCTCCGTTCCGCTCGTCGAGCGGCAATTCGACGCGCCGCACGCAATCCGGCGCAAGCACGTCAAAAATCGGATTGGCGGCGATGATCCTCAGGACCCGCGAGGGCGCATAAACGCCGAAGCGGTGCCGCTCGCGCAGATGGAGCAGGCCGGCAATGGCATCGACATCGCCGCCGGTCAGCGACAACGCCGGCGATCGGTGACGAACGCAACTCCTTCGCGCGGATGCAACTGCGGCGTCGCCTCGATCTGCAGGCGCAGATCGGGCGACGCGTTTAGAACGAACCAGTCCCTGCTGATTTGCCGATACCGCAAGCGATGCCTGCGAACGCGCCCGTGCAGCCGCATCACCAGATCGCGCACGCCGGCAGGCCGGCGCGTTCGAATTCCATTGCGGGAAACCGCCGCCCGCGGCAGAGCCGAGGACAACCGCCAGAACCATCGGGTTGCCTCGCCGGATCTGCCGGCGTCAGCGGGTCGATAAGCTTATTTGACCTCGGCGCAAGCGTAGGCGTTGATCTCCAGCCCGACGGCGATCTCGATAATGACCGGTGTCTTCCACTTCATGGCCGTTCCCTCCGATCGGTTCGGCGCGAAGCTGCAGCGTACTGCGGCGCCGCCCACGCTCTGTCAACTCAAGAGCCTCCTGACGACCTGCGGCAGCCTGGCCGGAGCGGGCGTTTCATCGCTGCTGATCGTCTTCAGCGTCCTCAGTGCGCCGTTCAGCCAGCGTCGCCGAGGCCGAGGGCACGCAGCCGCGGTTCGCCGTCCTCGTCTTCTCGAAGACGACCGGCTTTCGCCACGACTCGATCCCGACAGGGATCGCCGCCATCAAAGCGCTGGGCGCCGAGCACGGTTTCGCCGTCGACAGCACGGAGGATGCCGGCCGCTTCACTGATGCGGAACTCGCTCGATACAAGGTCGTCGTGTTCCTCAGCACCACCGGAGACATCCTCGACCCGGACCAGAAGGCTGCCTTCGAGCGCTATCATCCGCGCCGGCGGCGGGTTCGTCGGGATCCACTCGGCCAGCGACACCGAGTATCAGTGGGCCTGGTACGGGCGGCTCGTCGGCGCCTATTTCGCGAGCCACCCGCAGATCCAGCCGCGCGACCATCCGTATCGAGGACGCCGGTCATCCTTCGACGAAGGACCTGCCGGCGGTCTGGCAGCGCACCGACGAATGGTACAACTTTCGCAGCAACCCGCGCGGCGCCGCGCATGTGCTGGCGACGCTCGACGAGGCGACCTATTCCGGCGGCAAGATGGGCGGCGATCACCCGATCGCGTGGTGTCAGGACGATCGACGGCGGCCGCAGCTGGTACACGGCGATGGGCCACACTTCGGAAAGCTATGCCGAACCGTTGTTTCGGCGTCATCTGCTCGGCGGGATCGAAAGCGCCGCCGGGGTCGCCGGGCGGTTGTCCGCGCTAGCCGAGCATGCAGTGTTCAGCCCTCGGGAGCAGGCGCCGATGGACCGGCGTCGCGATCGACGAGGCCGGAGCGGATCGCGATGCGGATCAGATCGGCCGTGCCCGAGGCGCCGAGCTTGGTTTTGATCCGGCTCGAGCTGTTCGCCGCGGTTTTGTAGGCGATGCCGAGCGTGTCGGCGATTTGCGGAAGGCTGCGGCCCTGGGCCAGGAGACGCAACATTTCGAGGTCGCGCGAGGAGAGATCGTCGAGCGGGTGCAGTAGGCGTCCGCAGATTCGAGAACACGAGCCCTTCGGCAATTTCGTGTTCGATGTAGGTGTGCCCGCCGGCGACGCGCCTCACCGCTTCGAGAAGCTCCTCGGGTGGCGCGTTCTTGCTGACATAGCCGGCAGCTCCCGCCTGGAGCGCGCGGGTTACGTGGATGTAGTCGTCGTGCATGCTGAGAACCAGGATGCGCGCCTCCGGATCCGCAGATCTTCAGGCGCGCAATCACCTCTATTCCGCCGAGGCCGGGCAGATTCAAATCGAGAATGACCAGGGTGGGCCGCTGTTCTCGGAACGCATCCAAGGCCTCTCTTCCGTCGGCCGCTTCGCAAACTTCGGCGGCTGGCTCGACGGCGAGCAATCGCCGCAACCCGGCTCGGACGATCGGGTGATCGTCGACGATCAGGATCTTCATGGCTCCGTCGACTGCGAGCGACGGGGATAGGGCTTGCGCACCGGCGCGACCGGGCAGAGATCGCCGTCACCGCAAAACCTTCCCCGGACCGGCTCGAAAAGGTCAGCCGGCCCCCGACGGCGCTGACCCGCTCGCGCACGCCGACGAGACCGTAGCCCAGCCGGTTCGGCTCGCGCATTCCGCGGCCGTCATCGGCGACCGACCACCCTGATCTCGTCGCGATCCTCTCAGGTGCGTCATGGCGACGGTCGATCGAGATCGTCACGAGCGTCGGCTCGGCGTGGCGCACGGCATTGCTCAGGGCCTCCTGGACGACGCGGCAGACTGTCGTGCCCACCAGTTCCCCCAGATCCTCGCAATCCGGCGCAGATTGTCCACCTTGATAGCGGAGATCCGGCCGCCGCCGCCGCCAAAAGGCGACCAGGTTTTCGATCGCTTCGCGCAGGCCGAATTCGGCGAGCCCGATCGGCCGCAGCCTGCCCAGCATCTGCCTGACCTGCCGCTGCATATGGCGGACCGCCTCGGCGATCGACTGGATATGTCCCCCGCCTCGGCCGCGCGCCCCTCTCCAGCCGCCGCGAGGCGGCCGCGGCGTCGATATTGATGGCGAACAAAAACGGGCTGACCTCGTCGTGCAGGTCACGGGCCAGCTCGCTGCGCTCCTGATCCTGCAGGGTCAGGAGCTGCTCGTTCAGACGCCGGTTTGTTGCGTCGGCTTCCGCCAGTCGCGCCGCCATCCGGTTGAAGCTGTCGCGCAAGCGCGCCAGCTCCGGCGTCAGCCGGCCGTCGATGCGGGTGCGGTATCGGCCCTCCCCGACCTCCTCCATCGCTGCCGCCAGGCGGTCGAGGGGCCGCAGCGCTCGACCGATGAAGACGTAAATCAGCAAGATCAACAGCCCGCAGAAGACGACCGGCGTGATCAGGCTCTCCGCGAACTCGTTCCAGACTTCGAGGATCTCGTTACTCGGGTCGGTCTCGATGGCGATCGTGCCGTAGGTCGCTGTCGCCGACGACGACCGGAACGCGATCGGTCATCGGCTCGACCCCGATGAGGCGAACGAACCACTGCGGGACGACTCCCGGCGGCGAGCGTTCGACAGCCGGTGCCGAGCTTGCGGCAGTCGCACCGACGAGCCACACCCTGCAGATGACGGTTGCCGCTGAACGAGGCGACCAGTTCGTCGCGGTAGCGCGCGGGTCAGGAGCGGTCTGAAGACGCTCGATCGCGGTCTCGATTGTTTGTCGCGCGGCCTGCCGCGCGGCGAAGCATTTCGACCCGCACCGAGCGCGATGCGTTGACCCACGCTGCGCACGCCGCCGAAAGCGAGGCTTATCGGAAGCACGACCCAGACCAGGGCAATCAGGCGAAACCGCAGCGACATTGTTCCCAGGGCCCATTGACGCTCGCCGATCGCAGAATGCCACGGCGGCACCACGCAGTGAATACCGGCTTTCAGGCCTCGCTCAGATACAGCGCCAGCGGGAAATCGTGTCCCGAAGAGACGTCGGAAAGAGCTTTCCTCGCCTGCGCGAAACGGTCAGTTGTTGAGGGGACGGTGAGGCGTCCGGGTAGCGGACAGCTCCGGCATTGCTGCCCGGGGAAATCTGGGAATGAAGTGCCGGTTGCAAATCAGGAAGCGCGGCGGTCAGAGACGGCGACCGGTGGAGACGGCCTGCGTCGAGACAGGCGTAGCGGCCAAGTGCGCGACCGCGGCGTTGGCGAGAAGCAATCTTCGCGCTTCTCATGCTGCCGGCGTTCGCGCTGGCGCAGAGCGAAACCGTGGCATTGCCCGAGGTCAACGTCATTGCGCACCTCTCCGCTCGGGGGTACGTCGATCGCGACAAGGTGCCGGGCACGGTGCAGACGCTGACGCTCCGACGACTTCACGCGCACCGAGTCGCCGATCGTCACGGAAACGCTGTTCCAGCGCATCCCCGGCGTCACGCTGTCCGATCCGCAACGGCAACAGCGCCGCGCAGGCGCTCAGCTATCGCGGTTTCTCTGCGTCGCCGCTGCAAGGCACCCGCAGGGCATCGCGGTGTACATGAGCGGGATCCGCTTCAACGAGGCGTTCGGCGACACGGTCAACTGGGATCTCATTCCGACCATCGCCATCGACCGCGCCGATTTGTGGACCAACAACCCGGTCTTCGGGCTCAATGCGCTCGGCGGGGCGCATCAATCTCACAAATGAAGAACGGCTTCACCTACCAGCGGTTCGAAGGCGGAGGTTCAGGGCGGTTCCTTCGGTCACTTCACCGGAGACGCGCAGTACCGGCGTCCAGTTCGGCGACGACGCCGCCTACTTGGCCGCGCAGGGTTTGCGCCAGGGCGGCTGGCGCTTTCAATCACCGGCGGACTATGCACGCGCCTGTATGCCGATATCGGCCGGAGGACCGACGGGGCGAGTTTCATCTGATCGCCGCCGGGGCGATCGTCCTCACTAGGGGTGGCTGCCGCGACCCCGATCCAGCTGCTCGATCTGGACGACCGGGCGATGTTCACGACGCCGCAGACGACAGACAACAAGATGGGCCTGCGTCGGCGCTGAACGGAAAATACGCGCTGACCGACACCTGGTCGCTGCAGGGCAATCTCTACATCCGCGGCTTCGCGCAAGAACACGTCGACGGCAACGTCGCGGACTTCGAACGCTGCAGCAACAGCGCGAGCCCGCAATTCCGCGATCACCTGTGCCTGGAGGACGACGGCTTTCCGCGCCCGAACCCGGTGACGACCGCGTTCCGCGATCAGTTCGCCATTCTCGATCAGAACAACAATACGATCCCCTGTCCGCCGGGAAGCGGCAACACCTGCACACGCGACGCCGTACGGGACCATCGACCGCACCGCAAACCACGCGACCACATTGGGCGGTTCGCTGCAGGCCGCCGAGCACCGAGAAGCCTCTTCGGCCACGGCAACAATTTTCTGGTCGGCGGCAGCATCTGATCGCAGCATCGGCAATTTCAACGCCGACAGCACGCTCGGGTTCATCAATCCGGATCTCACTGTAACGATCAATCCCGCTATTCCGGGCAACGGCGCGATCATCCACACGCTCGGCGGTATCGGCTATGGCCCGGTCGGTACCGATACGCGCAAACACCTATTACGGCCTCTACACGCTCGACACGTTCGACATCGACGAGCGCCTGTCGGCTGACCGCCGGAGGGCGCTTGAACATCGCGCAGCATCGGCAGTCGGCGACCGGCTCGGCACCAGCCCTGACCTCAACAGCAACCAGACATACACCCATTTCAATCCGGTCACCGGGCTGACCTATAAGCTCACCCCGGACCTGACGGCCTATTTCGGCTATTCGCAATCGAACCGCGCGCCGACGCCGCTCGAACTGGCCTGCTGCGAATCCGACGAAGCCCGTGCCTGTCTGGAAAACTTCCTGGTGTCCGACCCGCCGCTGAAGCAGGTGGTCGCCAGCACCTACGAGGCCGGATTGCGGCAGCAATCTGCCGCTCGACGGCGGCAAACTCGAATGGAAAGCCGCGCTGTTCCGCACCAACAGCAGCGACGACATCATCAACGTCGCCAGCATCGATTCAGGGCCGCGGGCTTTTTCCAGAATGTGCCCGGCACGCGCCGCCAGGGGTCGAAGCGAGCATCCAGTATCAGTCCTCCCAATGGCTCGTCTATGCGGGCTACAGCCTGATCGACGCGACCTACCAGTTTGCCGGCGACCTCCCTCGCCGAACAATCCGATGGCTGACGCGAACGGCAACGTCCATGTGACGCCGGGAAAGCGGATCCCCGGCATCCCGCTGAACCAGGGAAAACTCGGATTCGATTTCATGCCGACGCCGGAATGGACGCTCGGCGCGGATATGGCCGCCGTCGGGAGCCGGTATTTCGTCGGCGACGACGCCAATCAGAACCCGAAGCTGCCCGGCTATTGGCTGGTCAACCTGCACGCCGCCTATCAGGTGACCAAGGAAGTGCAGCTTTTCGGTCTCATCAACAATCGTGTTCAACAGGCGATACGCGCTGTTCGGAACCTTTTTCGACCCGCGAGTCAGTCGCGAATGTCGGGCTGCCGATCGTGTTGACCGATCACCGCACCGAAGTGCTGGGGTCGCCATTGTCGGTCTACGGCGGCATACGGGTCACGTTCTAAGGTTAGCTGCGCCGGCGGCGGAAAGCTTGCTTCCATAGTGACGGCACCGGGCGGCGATGAAAGTGCCCGGTCGACAAGCGTCCCTAGCCGGCCCGTGCGCGCGGGTGCGTGCTCGAAGGCACCGAGCGATCGCCTCGAAGGCTGGCTTGGCCTCGAGATCGGCGTCGAACGGCAGCGGTCGCGAGGCGGCCTCGTCGGCCCGCCATTTCGCCTGGTAGGTCTCGCGCCGGACGATCCAGCTGTGCCGGTCCGACAGGCCCCAGGTCACGACCATCTTGACCGCGGGCTCGTCGAGTGCGGCATCGAGGAACCGGCGATAGGCGTCGGCGACCAGGCTGTCCCTGAACCGTCACGTCGGCGGGTGCATTCTCGTCGGTGACGTCGAGCTCGGTGATCTGGATCGTCAGGCCGAGGCCCGCGATGTCGGCGAGAAACCGCCGCAGCAGCGGTGCCGAAAAGGGCGGTCCGCCGACCGCCGTCAGATGGGCTTGGATGCCGACGGCATCGACCGGCGTCCCGGATCGTCGCATCCGCTCGAGCAGATGGAGCAGCGCGATGCGGCGCGCTTCCTGCTCCGGCGCGTCGAGCTCGACATCGTATTCGTTTCACGACCAGGCGGGCGTCCGGATCGGCGTCCCGCGCGGCGTGGTAGGCGAGATCGAGATATTCGGGTCCGAAGCGTCTCGAGAAACACCGCGGTGCGCAGACCGTCCGGCCGCCCGTCCTGGGTCTCGATCGGCTCGTTGACAACGTCCCAGCTGTGGACCCGGCCGCGGTACCGGCCGGCCAGTTGCTGGATGTGGTCGAGAACGGCCCGCTCCTGCTCGGCGTCGGTCGGGCAGGTCGAAAAACCAGTCCGGCGTACGGTGGTACCACAAGCAGATTGTGGCCGCGCAGGACGAGGCCGTTGGCCGCGGCGAAGGTGGCGACGGTGTCGGCGGGACCGTATTCGTCATCGCCTGGGGTGCCTCGGTTCATGACCTGCCACTTCATCTCGTTCTCGGCAACGACGAGACCGGCTTCCTGGCGCACGAGATCGATGAACGGACGATCGCCGGTGATCTGTGCCGCCGCGATCGTCGTCCCATAGAGGAGTCCCTTATCGGCCGCCAGTTTGCGGAGCGCGACAGTCGCAGCAGCGCTGCCGAGCGGCGAGAGCAAAGAGATCGTGCCGGCGCCAAGCGGTCACTAGACCCGCGGCGAGAGCGCCGCCGATCTGGGCGGAACTTCGAGCAGGGAGCCGTCTGCCGCATCAAATCTCCTTGGCGCGGCTGACAATGGCGGCGGTAGCTTAGCTCGCCAGATCTGCAGTGAGTGCGACCGCCGCGCCGCCGACGAGCATAGGAGGAATGGCGGACCGGCAGTTCCAGTGCGGAGCCCACGCAAATCGCTTTGCGGGCATAACTCTGCCTAACCGTGCCGCCGCGCGACCATGCCAGACCGGCCAGTGGCGCTGGCGCAATGCCGGGCGCGCCTGCGCAATTCAGACACGGGCAGCCTTGCAGGACAGTGCGCGGAGGCGCCGCGTGGGTGTTCGCTGTGTGGATTGAGGGCCATGCCCGTTTGATATCTCTGCAGCGACCGCGGCGAAGGGCTCGGCAGCCGGAGGGATATCCTGCCCGGGTTCGAGATGTTCGAGGTTGGCCCTTGCCGCCATGTCCGCCTTGCTGCCGGGCGCGAGCCGGCCGATGCGCTGCCAATCCTGGCGGGCTCCCTCGAGATCGCCTTTGAGCCGGCGGATATTGCCGCGTTCGAGCAGCGCCGGAACCGAATTCGGCGCCTGCGCGAGCGCCTTCTCGACATCGGCGAGCGCCGGATCGAGACGGCCGAGGGCGCGGTTCGCCGAAGCGCGGTAGATCAGCGCGTCGACGCGGCCCGGCTCGGCCTTCAGGACATGATCGAGGTCGGCGATCGGCCTTGTCGAAATATCCGGCCGAAGCCGCGGCTTCGGCGCGATCGATCGAGCAGGTCGGGATCGTTCGGCCGCAAGCTCACCGCTTGACCCGAAGCGGCGTAGGCCCGCACCGGGTCGCCGGCGAGCAGCCAAGCCTGGCCCGCTTGGTCGAGCACTTCCGCGCGCAACGAGGCGGGCGCCGTCGTCATTTCCTGGGCCAACGCTTCGAGGCGGGTCGCCGCCTCCTTGTATTGCTTTAGTCCGACCAACGCGACGGCGGCGCAATGGTCGGCCGGATGCGCCCCGCCCCGCTCGTGCCATGTCCTGCGCCAGGCTCTGGGCAGCACCGGGGTTCTTGCTTGGCGAGCTTGAGGCAGCGATCGTAGGTCGCCGCGTCCGCCTCGGCGTTACGCGGCGGCGGCCGGGCCGAGCGAGCCGGTTCTGCGGCGGCGGCCGGTGGCCATGAGCAGCAGGCACAGAAGCGCGCTGTAATCTCGCGTGCAACGCTCGGGTTCGTACCCGACACCCGCCTCGCCGATGCCATCGATTTCAAGCGATACCACAACGCAGCGTTGCGGCCGAATCACAACAAACGGTACGATCGGGGCCTGGTCGGATCTGCCATTCCGGTTTCGCATTTTCTGTGGCCTTTGTTCGCGATCGCCTGTTTCCGGGTGGGCTCGGCAATGTCGTCCTTGCCTTAGCCCACCGCAATTATCGCATCTACGCCGGCGGCAATGCCGTCTCGCTCGTCGGCATCTGGATGCAGCGGGTGGCGGTCGGCTGGCTCGCCTGGACCTTGACCCATTCCGGCACCTGGCTCGGCGTCATGTCGATGGCCGAATTCTTCCCGGTGGTTTTTCTCAGCCCGCTCGCCGGCGCACTCGCCGACCGGCGCGACCGGGTCGGCATCATCCGGGTGACGCAGATCGCCGGCAGCGTCGAGGCGAGCCTGCTCGCCGTCCTGGTCTATACCGGCGCGATCACGATCGAGCTGCTGCTCGGCGCTGACATTGCTGCTCGGCGTCTTCAACGCCATTGCCCAGCCGCTCGCGCCTGGCGCTGATCCCGACCCTCGTCGATCGCGCGGCGCTGCCCTCGGCGCTGGCGATCAACGCGATCATCTTCAACAGCGCGCGCTTTCTCGGACCGGCGGTTGCCGGGATCGTCATCGCCCAGATCAGCGTCGGCGCGGCCTTCGCCGTCAACGCCGCGACTTATGTCGTGTTTCTGGTCGCGATGACGAACTTGCGCGGGCTTCCCGGCACTGCCGGTCGGCGCGACCCAGAGTGTTCTCAAGGCCTCGGCCGAGGCTTATGTCTACGCCAGCCGGCATCCCGGCATCGCGCCGATGCTGCTGCTGTTCACCATCACCACGATCGGCACGCGCGGTTTTGTCGAGCTCTTTCCCGGTTTTGCCGACAGCGTCTTTCGGGCGCGGCCCGGAAGGCTTGGCGATGCTGACCTCGACGGTCGGCCTCGGCGCCATCTGCGGTGCGGTCTGGATGCTGCTGCGGCCGGCGATCGCCGGGCTGACCCGGCTCGTGCTCGCCCATACCTTGGTGATCTCATTGGCGATCCTCGCCTTTACCGCGACCGACCGGTTCTACTCTCGCGCTGCCTTGCGTCTTTGTCGCGGGCACCGCGATGACGATCACCGGCATCGGCGCGCAAACCCTGCTCCAGGCCGCGGTCGACGTCCGCATGCGCGGCCGCATCATGGCGCTCTACGGCATGATCTTCCGCGCCGGCCCGGCGGTGGGTGCGGTGCTGATGGGTTCGCTCAGCGAGAGCTTCGGGCTGCGCCTGCCGCTCGCCGTCGGCGCGCTCGTCTCCTGCGGCTTTTGGGCGCTGGAGCCGGCCTCAAGCAAAAACGCATGGCCGAAACGCTCGAGGCCGACCCGGCGGCAACGCCGGCCCGGCAACCGTCGTGACCGGGTCGCATCTCTTCTGCTTCGGCTTGGGCTACAGCGCGCCTGGCGCTGGCCCGCCGGCTCGCTGCGTCGGGATGGGTGGTCGACCGGCACCTGCCGCAGCGCCGGAGAAGGCGGCAGCGCTGCGCGAGGCGGGCTTTTCCGCTGTTCTCTTCGACCGCGACCGGCCGGTCGACCGCGAGCGCTGTACGGGGTCACCCATCTCCTCGTCTCGGTTCCTCCCGATGCCGCGGGCGACCCCGTGCTCGCCCGGCATGGCGACGACATCGCGGCGCTGCCGGGGCTATGCCTGGCTCGGCTATCTGTCGACGACCGGGGTCTATGGCGACCGCGGCGGCGGCTGGGTCGACGAGACCGCCCGGCTGCTGCCGACCGGCGAGCGCGGCCGACGTCGGGTCGCCGCCGAGCAGGGTTGGCTCGGCCTGTGGCAGCGACCGCGGCGTGCCGGTCCACATCTTCCGCCTCGCCGGCGATTTACGGCCCCGGCCGCAGCGCCTTCGATGCGCTGCGCGCCGGCACGGCAAAACGCATCGACAAGCCGGGCCAGGTCTTCTCGCGCATCCATGTCGAGGATCTGGCGAGCGGTGCTGATCGCCTCGATGGAGCCGGCCGCGGCCCGGGTGCTGTCTACAATGTCTGCGACGACGACCCGGCACCACCCGAGGCGGTCGTCGCTCACGCCGCGACGCTGCTCGGAGCTAGCGCCGCCGCCGCTCGTGCCGCTCGAGGACGCCGGGCTCTCGCCGATGGCGCGCAGCTTCTACGACGACAGCAAGCGGGTCTCGAACCGCCTGATCAAGACCGAGCTCGGGTGCGAGCCTGCGCTACCCGGACTTCCGCGCCGGGCTCGCCGCGATCCTGGCGGACGAGGCTTGCCCAAAAACGCGGCATCCGGCATCGTCCGGCTAGAAGAAAACCCGGCCCAGGAGGAAAGGCTAGATGGCGACTTACAACGTATTGATCATGGGAGCTTCCTACGGCTCGCTGCTGGCGACCAAGCTGCTTGTTCGGCGGTCACAAGATAACGATGGTGTGCCTCCCGGCCGAGGTCGAGGCGTTCAACAGCGAGGGTGCCCGTGTCCGTCTGCCGATCAGAGGCAGAAAGGAGCCGATCGAGCTCGACTCGCGCAAATTGCCGGGCCAGCTCGTCGGCCGCCGGTCCCGGCGACGGTCGACCCGGCCGATTACGATCTCGTCGTGCTGGCGATGCAGGAGCCGCAATACCGCTCGCCCGGGGTGCGCGAATTGCTCGACGCGGTGGCGACGCAGAAGGTGCCCTGCATGTCGATCATGAACATGCCGCCGCTGGCTTACCTGAAGCGCATCCCCGGCCTGGCGACCGACGCGTTGCAGGTCCTGCTACACCGATGCGAGCGTGTGGGACAATTTCGAGCCGGGGCTCTTGACCTTGTGCAGCCCGGACCCGCAGGCCATCCGCCCGCCGGGCGAAAAGATCAACGTGCTGCAGGTCACGCTTGCCGACCAACTTCAAGGCGGCCCGCTTCGACGCCGACGCGCCCACCGCGATCCTGCGCCAGATGCAGGCGGAGGTCGAAGCGATCGCGCTACGATCCGGGCGACGGCCCGATCGACCTGCCGGTCAAGCTCAAGGTGCACGACTCGATCTTCGTGCCGCTCGCCAAATGGGCGATGCTGCTGACCGGCAACTACCGCTGCGTCACCACGGACGGCGCGATCGACATCAAGGATGCGGTGCACAGCGACCTCGGAGCGTCGCGCTCGGTCTACAACTGGGTGTGCGGGCTGTGCGAGAAGCTCGGCGCCTCGCCCGACGATCTGGTGCCGTTCGAGAAATACGCCGCCGCGGCGCAACGACCTGGTGCGGCCGTCCTCGGCCGCCCGGGCGCTCGACAACGGCGCGCCCAATATCGAGCGGACCGACCGGCTGGTGCAGGCGATCGCGGCGCAGTACGGCATGCGCAACGCCGATCGTCGATCAGACGGTCGCGACGGTCGACGCCCGGATCGCGGCCAATCGCAAAGCCGCTGCCTGATTTGTCGGCGGGCGGTGCGCCGGTCGCCGACCGCCCGCGCTGCCCCTTCTTCCTGCCATCAGGGAGAAAATTGAGTCGGCGCCGAAAATCGACCGCCTAATCGACAAGAAGACCAAATAAATCAAACTGATAGGGACGATAATCAACACTCGGCCAGCAGGGAGCCAATTTGCGGGTCTGAGGGAGGGAGCAGGGAGCGCGTGACGCGGCAGGATCGCGGGGAAGGCCCCTTCTCGAAGGCCCGCCTTGGGTAGCCGCTTTCGCTGTCGTCAGCAGTGGATTTAACGGCCACGGAGGCGTCTTCGCCTTCCCGAATATCAAGGTGTGCCTCGCCCGGGCTACTTGATCGTTCGTGTCATGTATCACATCTATGCTGAAATAGCAAATTGAAAGTGTGATGCTGCAACTCCCTCAACGGTCTTCAGATAGACCCCGGCGCGGCGCGGCCCGCCAAGCTGGTTGACCGCTGTCCAGATGTTGCACCGCATCGTATGAAACCGAGCGCATATCGCTGAACAACTCGCCGGCCCGTGCTGCGCAAGCGAAGAAGCGCGAACAGGTCGAGGGGGATCGACAACAGAGACGCTCGAAGGCGGTTTTGGGGTCGGCGGCCGATCGGTCACGGTCATCGTCGACGGCAGATGCGTCGTGCGCAATCCGGGAGATGTCTGCTATGGCCAAGACCACCGATATGCCCCAGGCATCTTATCATCGCGGGGCGCTGAAGCCCGGCTATGACAAGGTGCTGACACCCGCGGCGATCGCCTTTCGTCGCCGAGCTCGAGCGCAAATTCCGGCCCGGAGCGACGGCCGTCTGCTCGCTCGCCGCGCCGACATTCAGCACCGGCTCGATGCCGGGTGGAAGCCCGATTTCCTGCCCGAGACCAAGGCGATCCGCGACGGCGACTGGCGGGTGGCGCCGATCCCGCGCGACATCATGGATCGCCGCATCGAGATCACCGGCCCGACCGACCGCAAGATGGTGATCAATGCGCTGAATTGCGGGGCCAATGTCTACATGGCCGATTTCGAGGACGCCGACCACGCCGAGCTGGGACAACCTGATCGAAGGGCAGATGCAACCTCGGCGACGCGGTGCGGCGGAAGATCACCTTCGACGATCCGGAAACCGGCCGGCACTATGCGCTGAACGACAAGACCGCGGTGCTGTTCGTCCGCCCGCGCGGCTGGCACCTGCCGGAAAAGCACGTCCTCGTCGATGGCGAGCCGATGTCCGGGCGCGCTGTTCGATTTCGGGCTGTTCTTCTTCCACAACGCCAAGGAGCTGCTGGCGCGCGGCACCGCGCCCTACTTCTACCTGCCCAAGATCGAAAGCCACCTCGAGGCGCGGCTGTGGAACGACGTGTTCGTGCACGCGCAGGCAAAGCTCGGCATGCCGAAGGGCACGATCCGCGCGACGGTGCTGATCGAGACGATCACTGGCCGCCTTCGAGATGGACGAGATCCTCTGCGGAGCTGCGCGACCATTCGGCCGGGCTCAACTGCGGCCGCTGGGACTACATCTTCAGCTTCATCAAGAAATTCGCCGAAGACCCGACTTGCGTGCATGCCCGACCGCGCGCAGGTCACGATGACCAGCCACTTCCTGCGCAGCTACAGCCTGCTGCTGATCAAGACCTGCCACCGCCGCGAGATCCATGCGATGGGCGGGATGGCGGCGCAGATCCCGATCCGCGACGATCCGGCGGCCAACGAGGCGGCGATGGAGAAGGTGCGCGCCGACAAGCAGCGCGAGGCCGGCGACGGCCACGACGGCACCTGGGTCGCGCATCCGGGCCTCGTGGCGATCGCCAAGGAGATCTTCGACCGCGAGATGCACGCAAGCCAACCAGATCGCCCGCAAGCGCCAGGACGTCGCATGTCGGCCGCGTCCGATCTTCTCGCTGTCCCACGAGGCACGATCACCGAGGCCGGCTTGCGGCAGAACCTCAATGTCGGGATCGGCTATATCGAGGCCTGGCTGCGCGGCACCGGCTGCGTGCCGCTCTATCAATCTGATGGAGGACGCCGCCACCGCCGAGATCAGCCGCGCGCAGGTCTGGCAGTGGATCCGCCACGGCGCCCAGCTCGACGACGGCCGCACGGTCGATGCCGCACTCTGCCGTGCGGTCGACGGGCTGCGAAATTGCGCCAAGCCGCCGGCGACGAAGCCGCTTATGGCAGCCGCTACGACGATGCGGCCCAGCTCTTCCGATGAGTCAGTCGAAGCGCCGGGATTACGAATTCTGACCCTACCCGCTTACGACATGTTCCGCGGATCTCGGGTAAAACCTTGGTGATTGCTGGGCCAGGAGCTCGGCGATACTAGAGCCTGACCGAGATTGGCACGGCCTAGTCGTCGACCAGCCGGAGACCGCTTCAGAAACCAAACGGCGCGCTCGACGTTGGCCGCAGGGCCATCTTCACCTTTATACCGTTCACCAATACCGTCGGGATCGGCTTAGTTCGTGGAAGCTGTCATTCGTTTTCGGCGATTGATTGGCCGAGGCGTGCTACATCCGAACACCCCAGGGCTCACTTCCGGGTCGGCGGCGAGATCAAACTGAGATGACGTCAGTCGTGTGTATCGGCCACGGCAATGACTCTGACCCGGCCTAACTTTCCTGTTAGGGCACCCCGGCTCGCCGATCGTCTGGAGGCATGGGGAGCGGCACTTTTTTCGGCGTGTTCGAGCTTTTGCCGCTCGACTGCGCTTCCGCCGTCGGCGGCGGCGCTGGCGCGCCGCATTGGCCCCTTTCTCGGCGTTTCCAGACATGCTCGGCGCAACATCCGCCGCGCCTTTCCCGAGCTTTCCGAGACCGAGATCGCGGACCTCATCGGCGGCATGTGGAGCAATCTCGGGCGCGTCGCGGCCGAATACCCGCACCTCGCGGGAAATATGCGTCTTCGAACCGGGCGGGCGCGTCGAGACGCATGGCTTCGAGCATGTTGATCGCGCGGTCGCGGCTGGTCGGCGGATGATTGTCTTCTCCGGCCATATCGCCAACTGGGAGATCGGCATGCTTGCCGGGGTTCAGCATGGGATCTCAGTCGCTCAAATCTATCGCGCCCTTAACAATCCACTGATGGACCGCATCATCGCGCGGTTCCGAGGCGATAGCGGCGAATTCATTCCAAAGGGCGCAATAGCTGCACGTCGCGCGATCGCGGCGCTGCGCCGCGGCACGCATCTGGGCTTGCTTGCGGACCAGAAGATGAATGACGGCATCCCGGTGCCGTTCTTTGGCCGCCCGGCGATGACCGCTCCTGCCCTCGCCGTTCTGGCGCTCCGCTTCGACTGCGACGTGCTGCCGCTCCGGGTTGAGCGGCTCGATGGCGCACGCTTCCGCGTCACGGTCTTTCCGCCGCTGCCCTTGCCGCGCAGCGGCGAGCCTCATGCTGACGCCGCAGCGCTGATGGCCCGGGTCAATGCGATCTTGGAGGCGTGGATCCGTGACCGCCCGGAGCAGTGGCTCTGGCTGCACCAACGCTGGCCCGACTAGCCGCTACTACCCAGGGCGGCGGCGCTGCGGCTCCCGCGTACGGAGAGCGTATTGGCGGTTATGCGCCGACAGGCCACCGAGAATGCGAGCAAAAGCTCTGATCGCCTCGTTTTGACCGCAAGCGCCGACTCCGCGGTCGGCCACGCCATGCTTCATTCGCTGTCGCACGGTCCAAGATAGAGGCCCGTCACCGGCATCGTCCTGTCGATCGGCGGTTGCCCGGGGATTACGCCGTGGACCGTGTATTCGCCCTCCACCGTCACCCCGTGGTAATGCACGACCCCATCGACGTTGATCATGATCTGGGGCATGGCGCAGGTCATGGACCAACTGACAGTACCGCCACTTATGTTGGTCTTGTCGATCTTGCATGCTTGCTGTCCATAGCGCGGGGTGGACGGACCGCGTGCCATAGGCGGAAGCGGGTCGTCTGACGCGATGCACACAGTCTCCCTAAGCGCTAAGCGGTTTGACCTCAATTCCGCCCCGAGCGGTGCCGTCGCCTCTGACACAACCGCCGAAAACGCCCATTTGCCGGGTCTTATCGCATCGTCGGCCTGCGCAGCGCATGTACCTAGAGTAGCGAAGAGAAAGACTGCAACGGTTGTCCTAGGGCGCGGTTTCGCCATAACCGAAATGTAGCATGCCCGCGCCGCGAAACGGGTCAAAGATCAAGCAGTCATCAGAGTTCGGAGGTTCCGGATACCGCTGACGACTCGCTCCGAAACTGAACGCTCCCGGAACGGATAGTGGCCAGCGGACGGGCAGAAGCGCGCATGCGAAAGGGCTGAGTCAGCTAGGCGTGTCCGCTCCTTCGGCGAGCTAGTGTCGCGGTTTGGCTGGCGCGGCACCGCGCGCCGGGCTCTCGGGCGCGATTTGCTAATAGCAATGCAATAACTGG
>ERZ1370068.9461-contig-8238_pt1 | contig 40823 bp, 46 predicted proteins | sample MGYA00561227_ERZ1370068 | MGnify/ENA primary metagenome ERZ1370068 (study PRJEB38410, sample SAMEA6850437) | metagenome | study: Metagenomic assessment of the ecological functions of the soil: analysis of the soil microbiota associated with the... | reverse complement strand
GTATTGCTTCGTTCAGTTACGTATTGCTCCCGGCGGTCAGCACTTCCTCCGCCGGTTGCGCCGGGTCAGCACGCCGAGAATCAGTAGCGCAGGCTCGGCAGGGGGATATCAAACGAGCCGGCTGGTGAGCTCCGCGTGCGCCGCGGCACTCGTCAGGTGCTCGCCGCAGCGCCGTTCACGATGTCCAGCTCATCGCCGTTCGCCGTGGCTGTGCGTGCCCCGACCCCGAGGGGACCTTCGAGGGCGAGCTGGGAGCGCGTGCCCTTCTGCGACCAGCGCTGGAGTTCGCGCTGACGCCGCCGCCGGCGGGCCGAAGGTTGCCACGCGCCCCCTTGAAGTCGAAGTGATCCAGCGCCTGCAGCGCTGCGGCCGCCGCTGCTCCCAGGCAGCGGCGGCCGAGGGCGACGCCGGCGGTGGCGGCGTGCGACAGCCGGCGAGTATCGCGAGGGTCAGCCCGAGGCCAGAGCCCCGAGCGATCTACTGCGCGCACGCATCGGGCGGGAAAACCGTTTGAGCGTCGCGCCTGAGTTGTTTGGAGATCCGGATTGCGCGCCAGGGCCGCGGCCCACACGCGCCGCGCCTCGGCACGATCGCCACTCACCCACGGCGCGCTCGCCCCAGTGGGCGGCGGTCTCCTCCGCGTCGTGTCCGAGCGAGTAGGCGCGCTGCAGCGTCGCGCGTCGCGCCCTTCACGTCCCAGCGTTGCGGTAGCGCACCCAGCCGAGGCTGTCGAGCGCGGCGGGGGCTGTCGGGCATCACGGTGAGGGCGCGCTTGATCAGGGTCTCGGCGTGCGGCGGTTCCAGCGAATGATCCGCCAGCGTGTAACCGAGCGCGTTCAGCAGCGCCGGATCACCGTCGGGACGCTTCTCCAGCATGTGCTCCGAGCGCCTCGACGGACTCGTTCACGTGGCCGGCCTGCTCCAGGATCACCGCGCGGTCAGCGCTCGATCGAGAGGATGCTGCGGATGGCGCTCCGGTTTCCGCGCTGAGAATCGCGAGCCCGGCATCCGCCTCGCCGTGATCGGCGAGCGGCCGCGCCTTTGGCGAGCGTCAGGTCGAGAAGCTCGTCCTCGGATGATCGGCGGCGTAGTCATCCAGCGAGGCGCCTAGCGCCCGGTGCCGCGAGCGCCGCTCGAGCAGCAGCGCCGCGGCACGCGAGCGCGCCGGCGAGTGCCACGGACGAGTCGTACAGGCGCCGGTAGGCCACGCCAGCGCCCCGTCCGGGTCGCCCAGAACGCGCACGGCGATATCGAAGCAGGCTACAGCTGCACCCGCTGATCGCTGCGCCCTCGCCGCTCGAGAGCCGCTCGCTTCGAAGCGCTGCTTTTCTGGCTTCCTTGTAATCCCCGGAATTGAATGCCAGCAGCGCCAGCCAGCCGGTCGATCTCTGCCCTGCGGCGCGCCTCGCTGGCGCGCAACTGCTCGAGTTCCTGGTGCGCCTCCTCGCTGCGATCCAGCGAGGCGAGCACTCGGCGAGCTCCATGCCCGCCGCGCTGCGCGTCGCGCGTCTTCGCCTGGCGCGCGGTCGCGAGCGCCTGCCGGGGCATCACCGCGCATCACATAGGCGCGCGGCGCAGGATGCGCAAGGGCGGCGAGGTCCTGCACGGATCGTGCTGCAGCGCCTGCTGCGCGTAGCGGCCCGCGCGCTGGCTATCGTAGGCGGCGAGCCACAGCTCGCCGAGACGGCGTCAGGTTGTCGGGCGAGATTGGCCGTCAGTTCGAGCCTGCGCGCCGCTCATCGCGATCCAGCACGGCCGGAGGCGTCTGATTCTTCCAGCAGCAAGCGCCGTCGGCTCGGCCATGCTGCGCGTGGTGCGCGCCTGGGCGTTGCGCGGCGGCAGCGGCGGCGGCGGCGGCCCCGGCATCCGCCGCCACGGCGGCGCGACCACCGGCGCGGCGGCGTTCTTCAGCTCCTCGACGCGCCAGAACTCGTGGACGGCGCCGCGCGCCTCGCTGGTGCGATACAGCTTGAGCGCGATGGCCGCGTACAGCGCGTTCGCCTCGCGGTCGCTCGGTGCCCCGAGCTGCCGCCAGCCGGGTCGCGGCCTGCCAGGCCGCCGGCAGGTGCTCGCACGCCATCGCCACCCGCGTGGCGCGCCGGAGCGAGCTGGCCGTCACCGCCGGCGGCGGCCTACGCCGTGGATTTCGAGGGCCTCGCGGCCAGTCGTCTGCGCCTCGGGGCGCTACTCGGCGGTCATCACCGTGAGCGCGGTAGGTGTCGCCGGGCGAGGGTCGCTGGCTTGTCCGTGGCGGGGTGGGTGCTTCGCGCACGCGGCCAGCAGGCGAGGCGCCCAGCAGCGGGCTAATTAAGGCACGCACGTGGTTGATCATGAGGCCAAATCACTATAGACCCTGCTCAATGCGCAAGCATTGTGCAACTTGTCACAAAGTACAGACATCCCCGAAAATGCGCGCCCGCAGAGGAACATGAATGAATCCATCCGCTCAGCGGTTGCAGAAACTGTCCGGGCGCGCGCTACGAGGAGGTGGGCCGGCTTCCGGCCACCGACGAGGTGGCTGGCGGTTCCCAGCAGTTCCGCGACCTGATCGATGGAATATGCCCGCCTGGCGCCCTGGCGGCCCGCTTGCGCAGCAACCACGGGCTGGAACGCGACCTGGCTGCCGGCGCGTGGGCTGCAGGCTTCGACGCCACGCCGGCGTGCGCGCCCTGGGGGATGGAGAAATCACCCGCCCGCACAGCTCCAGGTCGACGCCGAGGAGGGGAGGAGCTGCGCCGGAACTGCTGCTGCCCAAGCGACCCGCGCGACGACAAGCAACATCTTCACTCGAGGTGCGCGCCGGGACCGGCGGCGATGAGGCCGCGATCTTCGCCGGAGACCTGCTCCGCATGTACGCGCGCTACGCCGAAGCCAAGGGCCTGGCTCCCGGAGTGCTGAGCGAGAGTCCGGGCGAGCACGGCGGCTACAAGGAAATCATCAGCCACGATCGCCGGCAGGGCGCGTATTCGCAGCCTCAAGTTCGAGTCCGGCGCGCACCGCGTGCAGCGCGTGCCCGCGACCGAGACGCAGGGACGCATCCACACCTCGGCCTGCACCGTCGCGGTGCTGCCGGAGGCCGACGAGATCGACGCAGGTCGAGCATCAATCCCGCGGAGCTGCGCATCGACACCTACCGCGCCTCGGGCGCCGGCGGTCAGCACGTCAACAAGACCGATTCGGCGGTGCGCATCACGCATCTGCCGACCGGCATCGTCGTCGGAGTGCCAGGACGAGCGCTCGCAGCACAAGAACCGCGCGCGGCGCATGGCACTGCTGCGCGCGCGCGCTGCTAGCGGCAAGCAGCAGCGCGAAGCAGCAGGCGCACAGGCGCAGCCACACGCAAGCTGCTGGTCGGCAGCGGCGACCGCTCCGAGCGCATCCGCACCTACAACTTCCCGCAGGGACGGGTGACCGATCACCGCATCAACCTCACCCTCTACAAGCTGCAGCAGGTCGACGGACGGGCAGCCTCGATGAGCTCATCCAGGCGCTGCAGCAGAGTGCTACCAGGCCGAGCAGCTCGCGGAGGAACGCGAGCGAGTCGCCCCGGGAGCTCGCCGATCGACAGCGTCACGGGAATCGACGTCTCACTGCCGCTCGCCGGCGCCGGGGCACGCTCCTACGCCTTCATCGTCGACGTGGCACATCCGCCGCGGTGCTCGGGCTTCGCCTGTGCGTTCAGCGGCGCACTCGCTATAACGGCCGCCTGTCCACTGAACCCGCCGCTGACCAAACGAGGCGCGCTGGTTCGGCGGCGGTGCGCGCCGGCGCTGCGCACGATCTACTTTCTGCTACCACTACGTGCTCGAGGCGGCGATGTCCGCAGCAGCACGCCCGGGCAAGCGCATGGCGCAGTGCGCTCGTCACCCGCGCGGACGGCTGGCGTTCCGGGAATCGGGCCGCTGCTGGTACGCCACGTGATTCCGCCTCGTCAGCCAGCCTGCCGGTGTTCTACGGACTGGGACTGACGCTGGTGGTACCCCGGCGCGCGACAACGTGCGCTGCGGGTTTTACCGGCCGCCGGCACGCTGCTGGTGCACGCTGCAGGCCGCACCGTCGCTGGCGCTCACCACCCGGCGCGCGGCCGGCAGCGTCGGCACGCTGGAGGCGGGGGGCCGCGGAACTGGTCGCGGAACTGCTGGCGCGCTGGCCGACCCTGATGCCGGCCGCGCGCGCCCAGCTCGCGCGCCAGCCGCGCGCCACGGCGCGCGGCCGCCGCCGAGCTCGGCGGCCTCGATGAGCAGGGCCTGCGCGCGCGCCTTCGAGGAGCTCGCGCAGCCGCGCGCGGACGCGCCCGCGTGAACGCCGCCACGCGCCAGCCGGCGCTCGCGGCCGCGCTGCTGCAGCGCGCCCGGCTGTGGCAGCAGCCGGAGGGGCGCACCCCAGCGCCTGGCGCGCGGGCGCACCGACGATGCCAGGAAGGCGACGCCCCGCAGCTGGCGGACGACTACCGCCTGCTGGCACGCGACGTGGCGCGCGCCCGCACGCTGCTGCCGCGCTCGCGCGCACCGCGAGTACCTCGAGCACGTGTACGCGGGGTTCACTCGAGCCTCAATCCACGGCGACTGGCGAGCTGGGGAGCGCGCTGCGAGGAGCTGTTCACCGCGGCGAACATCCCGGCGGCGAGTCGTCTGGCTCGTACAGGCCCTACATTCTCTGGGCCCCACCGTCATCTTCGTGCTCGCCCGCGCTGGCGCCGGCGCTACGCCCTGGTTGCACCGCTTCACCGAGCTCATCGCGCTGTTCGCCTCGCCCGATCTGGATCGCGGCGAGCGTCGAGCACGGCAGACTCTGGACCGAGGGCCTGCTCCAGCGTCGTGCCCTCCCTCGGTGCTCTCCATACAGATCCTCGCCAACAACATCGTCGTCAGCCTGCTCGCGCCTACCTGCGCCGGCTTTCTCAGCACCGACTCGGCACGCTCTACATGACTCGAGGCTTCGACAGCGCCCGGTCGCAGGGCGGTGTCCGCGTTCGTGAGCGCCCACTGGGCCCGGCGACGAGCTGTTCGGCTTCATCGTGGCGCACGGCTGTGTGGAACTTTCCGGCGTGATGTTGCCGCGTCGGGTGCGGCAGGAGCGGCGGTCGGTGAGGCGCTCATCCGTAACCCGGGGAGCAGGGGCGCGCCGCCGCCTTCCGCAGCCGCCGCGCTGCGCTTTCCGGGGAGGTGCTGACCGCGTGCGCCGTGCTGCTCGTCGGCGCCGGGTTGCTCGAAGGGGTTATGTGTCGCCGGACCCGCGCTTCGGGGTGCCCGCGCGCGTGTCGCGATCGGCGTGCGGCTTCACCTGGCTCTTCATGCTCGCGCTGCTGTCCGGGGCGCCTGCTGCGTGGCGGCGGCCGCAAGCGCCGGCCGCCCTAGATTGCGGCGCGAGCGGCGTAGCGCCTCGTAGCGCAGGCTGGACAGTTCCTGCTCCAGGCGCCGCGCGGGCGCAGGCCACCACCGGCGCCCCGAGACGCCGCGCGGCAGCAGCGCAGCGCTGCCGCGCGGCCCGCCGCCAGGTGCTCGCTGGCGGCGAGCGCCACGGGCGGATCCCCTGCCAATCCGCCGCGCTTCACGCCAGTGCGCAGCGCTGCGATCTGCGCCGCTTTGGTCGCCGGCCACCACTCTACCAGGTGTGGCGGCGCCAGCAGCGCACCGCGCGCACCAGCTGGTGCGCGCGACGTTGGCATCGTCGAGGTCGGTGAGCAGCAACACCAGGGCGCGGTGCGCGAGCAGCGCGCGCACGCTCACACCGCCGCGGCGGTCAGGATCGGATTCGGCCGGCTGCACTGACAGGCTCTCCAGCGCGCGGCGCATGCGGATGACGGCCGGCGGGCCCGCGCGCCGGCGGGCGGGTGGCGAGCACGCTGATCGGCATAGACCACGAGCCCGATGCGATCGTCGTGGTGCGTGACGATCTCGGCGAAGCGCGCTGCGACGTTACTGTATTACACGGCCCCGAAGCGGTCGAGCTCGCCGCAACGCCTGCGCCGGCCAGCGCTTGAGGCCCGGCATCGATCGCCACGAGCGCGTCCAGGTGCTGGTCCTCGCTGGCAGCCGCGCCTCACCAGGCGCGCCGGTGCGCGCACCGTCGCCTTTCCGAGTCAATCCGTGCGAGCGGGTCCCGCGGCGCGTAATCACGCAGCTGGTGCAACTCTCGGCGCCGGCCCCGGCGACCCGCGCGCGCGCGCCCTGCGCGCCAGGCGCGCAGCGCCGCCCGCGCGCGCAGCGCGTCGGGCGCCACCACCAGCTTTCGCGCCGCGGCCGCAGCGTGATCGCCCACCACGCGAGCGCAAAGGGCCTGAGCACGCGCGCCGGCAGCGTCGGCCAGCGCTGCGGCCCGACGCCACCGGCGCCGGGTCACGGCAATCGGCAACCCGTGCGTTGCCGGCGGGCGGCGGCCGCCACCACGCGGCGGCACGCCGGCCAGCGGGCGCAAGCCGGCGGGCGTGGCCGGGGCGTGCCTCGAGCGCCAGCGGCGCCTGCGGGCCGGGATTCGCGAAGCTGAAGGCCGCGGCCTGGGGTCGGCCGAGGAACGCAGCGCCGCGGTGTCGATTTGCGCCTCAGGGGTGCGCGCCGACGAGCGCACTTCACGGCCGGGCCGAGGAGCAGCAGTGCCGCCCGGCGCTGCACCGCGAGCGCGTAGCCGCGTTCGCTCGACCAGATGCCCACGATCGCGAGACACCGCCGGTCAGGATCACGAGCACGTAGGCGCGGGCGGGCGAGGTGCATGGTGGGGCGCTCAGCGCGGCACGGGAGTCTCGGCCAGCAGCGCGCGCGCGCGACATCGGGAGGTCCGCGGCGCCTCGAGCGCGGCTTCCGGGCGTTTCAGGACCAGACGGTGCGCCATCACCTGGCGGGCGCCACCTGCTTCACGTCATCGGGCGTGACGAACTCACCGCCGCGCAGTCCGGCGCTGACGCGCGCCGCCTTCAGCAGCGCCAGCGCGCCGCGGGTCGAGAGACCGAGCGTGAGACGGTTGTGCTCGCGGGAAGCGCGCGCGAGGTCCGGACGTAGGCGCTGAAGCGCACTCCGCGACATGGACGCGCTCCTGGCCTCTTCACGCGCGCTCGTCAGCGCTGGCGCGACCGCAGCAGCACGCTCACCTGGGCGGGATGCAACGCCGCTGGCCGACGCCATGCCGCCGTAGCGAGGCCAGAACCTGCGCCTCCGCCCTCGCGGGGCGGATGGTCATATCGATGCGCAGCATGCTGAAGCGGTCGAGCTGCGACTCGGGCGCAACCCAGTGAGTGCTTGCCCTCCGAACTCGCGCGGATTCACGTGGCGAGCACCAGGAAGTCTGCCGGCTGGCAACGCGGCGCGGCGCGTTCAACGCTCACCTGCCGCTCCTCCATGGCTTCCAGCAGCGCGGACTGCGTCTTCGGGCCAGCGCGGTTTGGTTTCATCACAGCACCGATCGGCGAACAGCGGCCCAGGCCGGAAGACGAAATTACGCGATGCCTCGTCAGTGATGCGATGATGTCGCTCGGCACAGGGTCGGCAGTTCCCTGGATGCAGCGAACTCGCCGCCGAGGACGCGCGAGCGTCTTGCGAAGCAGCGTCTTGCCAACCCCGGCACTCCACATGGACGAGCACGTAGCCGCGCGCGGGGCGCAGCTGATCCACGACGCCGCGTGCACGGAGCCCCTCGGCACCGGTGACGACGCGTCCAGGCTCGCGCGTCAGTAGTTCCATCCAGCTGCTGTATCGAGGGTGCTCATGTAGCCGTGCCTTTCGGTTCTGATGATCAGAGTTGTGCAGGCGGGTGAGCGGCACACGACGCTCAGTAGGCGATCTGCATACCGCTGCCTTGAGCTGCACCCGAGGTCGCTGCTACCCGCGGGTGATTCTGCAACCACTCCCACAACGGCGCGGGCTCGGTGGCCGCGTGCCGTGTGGGCGGCGACGCTGAAGAAATTCTCGAACATGCGACGCGCGCCGCGGCGAGACGGCACTGCAGCACGCGCGCCAGGACGTGCCGGTGGCACGCAGCAGCTCCCTCCTCACGCGCGGCGCGGGCAGGCGCGCCGTTGGCATGCGCAGCCGGGTGCCACCAGTACTGCCCGCACCAGCCATACCGCCGCGATCGTGCCGAGCGTGGCGTACAGGCACCGGTCGCGATAGAACTTCTGGGCATCGTAAGTCACGCTCAGCCCCTGATGTTCGTCATCGAACAACACCACGCCCTGCGGGAGATGTACTCGCCGCCACGATGTTGGCGAGCAGGCGCGCGATTGTCGCCCTGGCCGAGCGCGCGATTACCGGGCAGGGAGCCGAAGCCGCTGATGATCATGGTGCCGCGCGTCCGTCCAGGCGGCACCCGCAACGCCACTGCTTCGCTCGCACGGCTGTGTGCCGCACGGCAGAACTCCATCCGTGGCACCTTCGCTCCGGTGTTGCGCGGCGTAGTCCTGGGCACCGCATAGGCTGAGCTCTCGCACCACACTCGCGGCGAGGGTAGCGGTGCGCTTGCCGATTGGGGAACAATTGTTGCCCCATGGCCCCTGGCGCGGAGCTGCGTGGCCTCGCGCGGCGATGAGCTCCGTGGCGTCTCCGCGTCTTGCTCGGGAGCACGGATTCCTGCGTCGGAGCCGATTGCCGGCCGCGGCGGCTGCGCCGCGGCGGAATGCTCGGCGCCGCACCACGAGGTTCGATCCCACGCCCGTAAGCGCATCTTTGCAGATTCCTTATCCAGCGTCGCGTTCGCGGGCCAGGCAGAGCGGTCGGCGATCGCCGCGAGAATCGGCGGGATGTTGCCGTTGCGGATCACTGGTCAGTGACGAGCCTCGTCGTTCCCCGCGGAAACTGGTGATGGCCGGCATTGCCACATTGAGCCGGAGTTGCCCGCCGCCGGAAGGTCGTGCCGCCGCGCCGCGGGGACAAAGCGCTCGCGCAGTGAGAGCGTGCGCACGCCACTCTCCTGCAACCAGCTCATGGCCCCGAGCAGTCCGATCCTCGCCGCGTTCGATGCTCGTCGACGCGCGCCGCTGCGCACATCATAAGCGCCATCTGCACACGAACAGCGTGGAACAGCAGCAGTGCCGCGAGTGCCAGCCCAGTCGTCAGTCAGCTCGCGCACGGGCTACCTCGCTCCCCGCGGCGGCGGCCGGCGGCATCTCGAGTGCAGCCAGCAGCTCGCGACCCCGCGCCAGCGCGCCGGCCACACGCCGCGGCATGCGTCCAGCCCGGAGAAGCGCGCTTGCTCACGGGCGGCGGCGAGCTCGGCCGGTCGCAGGCGGTCGGGACTCGTGCTGCAGGCGGGCGCGCCGCGTCAATTCGCGCGCGACGAAAAGGCCTCTGGCGGGGGCGGCGCGCCGGTCCTGCTCGGCAGGCGGCTGGCGATGAACTCGGTAACAAGGCCGGCTGCGCGGCCGCGGGCGCGCCAGTCGATCTGCGCCAGCGACACGGGCCGGAAGCGCGCTGCGGCGGCGGCGCCACGCCCCGCCCGCGCTGGCGTCGCCCGCAGCACACCGGCGACCCGCAATTCATTGACCACCAGCGCGCCACCGCCAGGGCGACTGATAAGCGCAGTGAAACCCAGACGATGCCCCGCGACGGCCTGCTCGATGGCGGACTCGCCAAAAGACGGCGCCACCAAGCCCGCGTCCTCCTGTGAGCGCGGCGCGACGGCCCGCGCAGCCATTGCGCTGAAGCGTGCCCACCAGCCGGCGGGCGGCGGCGTGCCTGGCGACAGCCAGGACGGTAGCGATGCGTTCGCGGTCGGCACGCCACGCGCCACGGCAGCGGTGGGTGCTGACTCTGCGATCGGAAGGTCGCAGCTCCGACAGGCCCTGGGCCGAGGCGCGATTGTCGGCTGTTCCAGTCGGGAGTATGGGCGCCCAGGGACTCTGCAGCAGGCTGTCGGTGGCTGACTCGGACACCCGTGCCGCGATCCGCGCGTAGCCGATGTCAGTACGAATCCAACTGCTCGTCTGCAGGCATCCAGCACCTGCAGCATCCCGCGCCCGGCCCGTGATCCGGCGCCGGCGACCTCCGCCGCCCCGCGCCAGCACTCCACGGCGACGGCAGCGGCGCCAGAAGCCAGCGAAGCTCCGGCTTTAGGTTGCGGGCAATCCGCCGCCAGATGATCCTCTTTGCGGGCAGTCGGAGTCACCAAACACCATAAACCGAGGGCGGTATAGAAAGGAATCGCCCAAATGCCCGACCCACCGATGACCACGGCCAGCGTCGCGGTGATGACAGCCACATCACTGCGGCAAAAATTCCCAGATAACGCCCGCCACCCCCGAAGTCAGAAGGTAGAGAACCAGGAGGGACTGACGCCGCCCACGGAGAAGATGAGCACCAGGCGCCAGAAATTGCCACTCGTCAGGCGCCAGCTGCACACGAACGCCCCGCAGCGCCCATGGGGCCACCAGCATGGCGGTGAGCAAACAGGAAATGGCGACGAAGCCGTGCAGCAGCGGCAGGCGGCAGTATCCGGCGAGAATACGCGTCGTGCCGCCGAACAAGAAAGGCGGGCGCGACGATCAATGCACCCACAGCGCTCATCAGCACGATCAGTAGCATCAACAGCAGCATGCCCGGCACGCGTCGCGCGCTGGCCGCCAGTTCCCCGCCCGCCAGCTGACCCGAGACAATGTGGTACTGGCGCAAGATGACGGCGCGTTGAACAGCCCGAAGCGCGCCCGGCAATGGCGAAACGGCAACACTAAAGGCCGAGCGTCGGCGTCATGATTCGACCGTGGCACCGCAGCTACCGTAGGCAGGCAACCCGGACAAATGATCACCGAGTGCGGCAAACGGCGAGGCAGCTGACGATGCTCGCCCGATAGATCCGGAGCTCAGGTCAGTACTTCACCAACCAGAGCAGCGGGCGCGGCGGCGGATGGGTATGTTCTCCATGCCAACATCTTAGCGCTGTTGTGAATACGCAGATATGACCATCACCGGCTGACGGCGGCCGCATTGCTGGCCGAAGGCGATCTTTCGCTGGCCGAAGTGCCGGCGCGAGCAGTACCGACCCGCAACGCGGCCGTCCTGCTGGCGTACGTGCTCGGCACCCGGGGCGCGCCTCAGCTCCCATCCGGAGCTCGCGATTCGACGCCGCGGCGGCCGCGCGCACTACCGGCGCCTGCTGCTGCGCCGCTGGCCTGGGAACGCGTCGCCTATCACCACCAGCCGGCGCGAGTTCTGGTCGCTCGAAGCTCACCCCCGCACGGTCCGCGATTACCGCGGCCGGAAACGCTGGAACGCCGTGGAGCGCCCTGGCGCTGGGTCCAGCGGCGACCGCACGCGTGGCGCGGACCTCAGCACCGGTTCCGGGCGCGGTGGCGCTGGCGCTGGCCGGCGAGCGCCCCGCGTGGCCTTCATTGCGACGGCGTGTCGCTCGAAGGCCGCTGGCGGTCGCGCGCCCAGCTGCCGCCGCCCTGGGCCTGCGCCGCGTCGACTTCCGGCACGGCGACTGGTACGCGGCGCTGCAGGGTGAGTCGCGGATCTGATCGCCAGCAATCCGCCGTACGTGGCCGCGAACGATGCCGCGCGCTGACGCGCTGCAGCACGAGCCGCGGCGGGCGCTCACGCCCGGCAACGACGCTCGCCAGCCTGCGAACGCTGGTGCGGGGGCACCACCTTTATCGCACCCCAGGGCTGTGCTGCTGGAACAGTCTCGCCCAGGCCGCCACGCCGTGCCGAGCTTGTCCTTGCTGGCTTTCGTCGTACGCTCGCAGCACGTCTCGCGGACACGGGCATCCTGGAAGGACAACTGATGATCAGATTCGAGACCTCGCATGGTGGCTTCACGGTCGAGCTGTTCCCCCAGAGAGGAAGCTACCGGGTTACGGTGGAGAACTTCCTGCGCTATGTCGATGATGGCGTCAGCGGCGGCGGTCGCTCACCGCATCGTGCCCGGGTTCGGCGCATCGATGGGGCGGCGCAGCCTGACGGCCGAGCTTCGGCAACAAGAAGACCCGCGCGGCGATCACCAACGAAGGCCAAGAACGGCCTGAAGGAACACCCGCGGCAGCCTCTCGATGGCGCCCGCACCAGCGGCTGTCCGCAGCGCCACCTCCAGTTCTTCGTCAATCTCGCGAGGAACCACAGCGCGCTTCCTCGAATCGCAGTCCGCGCGTGACCTGGCTGCGCGATGTTCCGGCGCGCGTCTACCAGCCGACGGCACGGACGTCATCGACGGAGATCGCCGGCGTGGCTACCGGGCGCCACGGGGCCCCCCGCCGACGCGCCACTTGAAGATCCCAGCCGTGATCGTGCAAGGCGCTGCCTTCGCCACCTCGAAGCGCCAATAGCGCTGCGCGCGCGCACCAACAGCGTCACCGGCGAAGTGCACCGCCACGCCGCCGCCACGCGCGTCCACGCGGCCGCCGGCTGCTCACGTGGCTGCACGCAAGCCTCGTGCTCGCATGCTTCGCGCTCACCCACGGTCGCGGTGCTGTTGCTGCGCTGGCTCAACCCGCTGACCAGCGCCATGATGCTCGAGGCGCGCGCTGCAGGCCTGGGCCACGCAGCGAGAAATCGGGTATCGCGCGGATTTCCGGTGGGCGAGCCGCGAGGCGAGATCTCCCCCACGCCGCGATCGCCGTGATCGCCTCCGAGGATCGCAGCTGTTCCGTTCCGCCCGGTTTTGGTTACCCACTCCATCCGCGAAGCGGAAGTGCGCGCAACGAAAACGGCAAAGAACTGCACTGCGGCGCCAGCACCACCTCTCGCAACGAGGCCAGTCGCGAAAGAACCTGTTCCACCAGCGGTCCGGCCACTGGCTTCGTGCGCAAGAGGCCTCGAGGCCTACTTCGCGGTCCTCATCGAGAGACGCTGCGCGGCTAAGGGAGCGGATCACGGTCATGCCTGAACAGCACGCAGTTCGGCGACGGCGTCGTACGGCAGCGACAGGCGGCCGCCCACCGCTTCTGGCACGAAGTCTGCGGCTCACGAACCTCCAGCTCCCTCGATGGGCGGCGTTTGACTGGCGGTGGTCGCTGCCCCGATCACTGCTGGAGGGGCCGACCGGCCGCTCGCGCTGCGATGCTGGAGCAGCACGCGGCTGGTGCCTGGCCAGGTGCGCGCCGGCTGGCGCCGACATGCCCGGGCGCGCAGGAAGCTGGGCGGCGGCGCGGGCGCACTGACGAACGACCTGTCTCCAGGCCGTCAGTGGTAGCCGGGATTCGGGCGCGAGCCAGCGCTGGCATAGTGCACCTCTGGCGAGGCTCATCCCTTGCGGCGGGCGTAGTCCTCGACCCTCGCTCTGCGGTCGATCTTGCACGACCGCGAAGCGGCACCGACGTAACCAGGCTTGTCCGATCGCCACCAGCCCGCTGACTTCGCGGCGGTCGGATACATGGCGCCTGGGAATCCCGTCAGCGTGATGCACCGAAGCGTTACAGCTCACGCGGCATCCAGCAGCTCCACAGCTTGCGCCTCGAAGTGTGTTGCTCCGGGCGGGCGGGGTAATGCCGAGGCGCCGGCGCGGATGCCGCGGTATTGCTCGCCTACCAGCTGCTCGTTGGTGAGGCTTGTCTCGTCCGCCGCATAGCCCCACGGCTCGCGGCGCACCCGCTCGTGAGGAGTGCTCCGCCGCCGCCTCAGGCGAAGCGGTCGGCGCAGTGCACTTGGGCATGATCGCCGGAGGTAATCATCGTGCGCGCGCTCGAACCCGCCGGGCCACGTGCCAGCTCGATCTGCCGATGCCCGCGGCGGCGAGCGAAGGCGCCGAGTAGTCGCGCACACCGCTTCGCTTTCGGCGCCACGTAGATCTGCGAGGCACTCGTGCAGCGAAGCGGCGCCTTGCCCTTCTGCTGGCGCAGGAAATTGAGCGTCGGCGGCACCCGCTCGCGGGCGCGATCGGCACAGCTCGACATCATCGCCCACCGCGTTCGCCGGAAGCAGCCCGACCACCGCACGCACCGAGCCAGCGTTTCGCGATCAGCTGTCTTCAGCATGCGCCGCGCATCCGGCGTAGAGGTTGCTGGCGGCCTCCGCCCACCACCGGGTCGGTCAGCACGTCCGGAAACTTGCCCGCGAACTCCCAGGCGTTGAAGAACGGCATCCAATCGATGTAGCCGAGCAGCTCGCTCGAGCGGATAGTCGTCGAAGCGTGCACGCCAGGCACCGCAGCGCACCGGCGGCGTATGGCATGCCCAGTCGATCGGCGCGGCGATTGGCGCGCGCGGCCGCGATCGTCAGCTGACGGGCCCGTTGACCTTCTTGCCGGCGTGCTGCTCGCGGCGGCGCATGATGCTCGACGACGCCTTGCGCGATGTAGTCGTCGCGCTGCTGCGGCTGGATAAGCGTCTGGCAGCACGCCGACCGCGCGCGAGGCGTCCTTCACGTAGATGACCCGGGTCGCATACTGCGGTGCGATCTTCACCGCGGTGTGCGCCGGCTGAAGTGGTGGCGCCGCCGATCAGCAGCGGCACGTCGAAGCCCTGCGCGCTGCATCTCCGTGCCGACGTGCACCATCTCGTCGAGCGACGGCGTGATCAGGCCGGACAGCCCGATCGAGGTCGGCCTGCTCGCGACCGCGCGTGTCGAGGATCTTCGTCGCACGGCACCATCACGCCGAGGTCGATGACCTCGTAGTTGTTGCAGCGCGAGCACGACGCCGACGATGTTCTTGCCGATGTCGTGGACGTCGCCCTTCACGGTGGCCATGACGATGCTTGCCGTTCGGTGCGCGGCGCCACCGGCGCCTTGCTCTCCTCGATGAACGGCATCGAGGTAGGCGACCGCCCTCTTCATGACGCGCGCGCTCTTGCACCACCTGCGGCAGGAACATCTTGCCGGCGCCGAACAGGTCGCCGACGACGTTCATGCCGTCCATCAGCGGTCCCTCGATGACCTGCAGCGGCCGCTCGAACGGGTGCGCGCCGCTTCCGGTGTCCTCGATGATGAAGTCGTCGATGCCCGTGCACGAGCGCGTGCTCGAGGCGCTTGGCGACCGGCAGGTTGCGCCGACGAGATCCTCGGCTGCGCCGCGCCTGCCCTCGCCCTTGAAGCGCCCGGCGATCTCGAGCAGGCGCTCGGTCGCGTCCGCGCGGCGATTGAGAACCACGTCCTCGACGCGCTCGCGCAGCTCCGGCTGGATCTGCCTCGTAGATCGCCAGCTGCCCGGCGTTGACGATGCCCATGTCCATGCCCGCCGCGATGGCGTGGTACAGGAACACCGAGTGCATCGCCTCGCGCACCGGGTCGTTGCCGCGGAACGAGAAGGAGACGTTGCTGACGCCGCCGCTGACCAGGGCCTGCGGCAGGCTCTGCCTTGATGCGCGCGCGTCGCCTCGATGAAATCGACGCGCGTAGTCGTTGTGCTCCTCGATGCCGGTGGCGATCGCGAAGATGTTCGGGTCGAAGATGATGTCCTCGGCCGGGAAGCCGACCTCGCTCGGCCAGGATCCGGTAGGCGCGCGCGCAGATCTGCGACCTTGCGCTGCGACGGTGTCGGCCTGGCCCTGCTCGTCGAAGGCCATGACCACGACGGCGGCGCCGTAGCGGCGCACCAGCGGCGCATGGTCGACGGAACGCGTCCTCGCCTTCCTTCATGCTGATCGAGTTGACGATGCCCTTGCCCTGCACGCACTTCAGGCCGGCCTCGATCACCGACCACTTCGAGGAGTCGATCATGATCGGCACGCGCGCGATGTCGGGCTCGGCGGCGATCAGGTTCAGGAAGCGCACCATCGCCGCCTGCGAGTCGAGCATGCCCTCGTCCATGTTGATGTCGATCACCTGGGCGCCGCTCGTCGACCTGCTGGCGCGCGACGTCGAGCGCCGCGTCGATAGTCACCGGCCTCGATCAGCTTGGCGGAACGTCGCGGAGCCGGTGACGTTGGTGCGCTCGCCGACGTTCACGAACAGGCTGTCGGCGGTCGATGTTGAGCGGCTCAAGCCCGGCAGAGGCGGCACTCTCGGAATCGTGGTCAGGTCTTGCGTGGCGCGCATGCCCGCCGAGCCCTGCGCCGATGAGGCGGATGTGCTCGGGCGTCGTGCCGCAGCAGCCACCGACGATGTTGACGCAGGCCCGACTCGCCGAATTCGCTGAGAATCTCCGGCCGTCTCCTCAGACGTCTCGTCGTATTCGCCGAAGGCGTTGGCAGGCCGGCGTTCGGGTACGCGCATACGTAGGTGTCGGCGACGCGCTGCCAGCTCTTCACGTAGGGCCGCAGCAGCCTGGCCGCCGAGCGCGCAGTTGAGACCCACGAAAAGCGGTTGCGCGTGCCGGATCGAGTTCAGAACGCCTCGGTGGTCTGCCGGAGAGCGCGCGCCCGGAGGCATCCGTGATGGTGCCGGAGATGATCAGCGGCACGCTGACCTGAGCTCATCGAACACGACAGCGCACCGCGAAGATCGCAGCCTTGGCGTTCAGCGGTGTCGAACACGGTCTCGATCGAGCAGCAGGTCGACACCGCCCAGCAGCGCGAGCCGCGGGCCGCCTCGAGAGTAGCCGGCCACGAGGTCATCGAAGCCGACGGCGCGGAAGCCCGGATCGTTGACGTCAGGCGACATCGAGCTCATGCGGCTCGTCGGACCGAGCGCGCCGGCCACGAGGCGCGGGCAGCCGGTCGCGCGGCGCACTCATCGGCAGCTGCACGGGCGATGCGGGCCGCGCGGTGAGTTGAGCTCCGGCACTGGGGCGGCTGGTGCCGTCAATCGGACTGCGATGACGTGGTTGGAGTTGAAGGTGTTCGTTTCGATGATGTCGGCGCCTGCATTCGAGGTAGGCGCGATGCGCTCCACGCGATCACTTCCGGCCGCGTCAGGGTGAGCAGGTCGTTGTTGCCCTGTAGAGCTCGCGACCGTAGTCGCTGGACCGCTCGCCCGCGATAACGCGGCCTCGTCGAGCTGGCGCTGCTGGATCATGGTGCCCATCGCGCCATCGAGCAGCACGATGCGCTCGCGGAGCATGCCCTTCAGCCGCTCGATGCGCGTGCGCCGTGCGTCTCATCGACCGGCTCGATCGCGAAGGAGCGCCGCCGCCGCGTGCACGGTCGGCTGGCGCATCGCGTTCCCGATCAGCGCCGCGGCCGCCGTGCGCATGTACCATGGCACTCGTGACGCTCACCGGCACGCGCGGCGACGGCATGCGGGCGCAGCCAGCGCGTGGCAGATGGCGTAGCTGAGCTCGGCGCGATTGAGCGTGTAGAAATGAAACTCCCGCGACGCCGTGGCGACTGAGCTCCTGCACCTGCTCGATCGCCACACTCGCGGCGATCATGCCGGCGCGTCTCGAGCATCGTCCTCCAGGCCCTCGAAGCGCTGCGCGAGCCAGGCGGGAATGGCCGCCCGCAGCGCTCGGCGAAGCGGCACACCTGCTGCGAAGCGCGTAATCGGGAAGGATGCCTGGCACGATCGGCGCGCGCGATCCCCGCGGCGGCGCAGCGGTCGCGGAAGCGCAGGAAGGCCCGGTGTCGATAGAAGAACTGCGTGATCGCACGGGTCGCCCCCGCGTCGATCTTGCGCTTGAGGTTCTCAAGATCTGCCTGCGCCGAGGCTGCCTGCCGGGTGCACCTCCGGATAGGCCGCGACCGAGATGTCGAACGGCGCCGAGGCGCGCCAGGCGCGCGCGACCAGATCCGCGGCGTACGCAAACCCCTCGCGCGTGCGGCTGGTAGCGCGCGGCGCCCTGCGGCGGAGTCACCGCGCAGTGCCACCAGGTGCCGCACCCCTGATCCCAGTAGCCGCGCGCAATGTCGAGGATCTCCCGCGCGAGCGCACCGACGCAGGTCAGGTGCGGCGCCCCGGTAGCGGCGGTCTCGTTCCTGGATGCGCGTGACACCCGGTGAGTGCGCTCGCGCGTGGAGCCGTCGGCGCCGTAGGTCACCGAAACGAAGCGCGGCGCGAGCGGCGCCAGGCGCTCCACCGAATTCCACAACGTCGCCTCCATGGCGGCATCGGCCGGCGGGAAGAATTCGAACGACACGCGAATGGCGCAGCCGACCCTGAGCGCTTCATGCGGCCCCGATGCGGTGTGCGGGCGCGACGCGCACGCGCCACCGCAGCCCAGCATGCTCGCCGTCGGCCTCGACGGGACTCAGTCGTTCACAGCGCAGCCCGGCTTCGGCCAGCAGGCGCCAGCAGCCGTGCCAGCGGATGCTCGACCCGCGCTGGCCCGCCGACTCCAGCGCCTCGTAGCGCCTGAAGATCCACAGGCTGCCGTCCGGCTGCGGTCGACGGCGCACCACTTCGAGCGTGCGCGCGAGCGTGTCGCCCTGCGCTGCCGGATGATCCAGCACCAGCGTGCCGAGAAGGCGCGCCGGCGCGCCGGGCGTCCGGCTCGCTCCAACGTCAGGCTGCCGGAGGTCTCCAGCACCGCGCACTGCAGCCCACGGCGCTCTGGCAAAGGCCCGCGCCGCCTGCGCCACGCGCGGCGCACGTGCGCGCCAGCGCGATACACGGCTGCACCGCCTGTGCCGCACGTTCCGGCAACTCCGGGTGCGCGACGCTGACCACCAGCGCCGGCCCCCGGCGGCGGCCAGCTCGCGGCCCAGAAACCCGGCCAGGGCGCGCCTCCGGAGCCGCGACTCGCGGCTCGCGGCGGCGCTCTCGCAGCACCAGCGCCGCGCGCGCCGCGCTGCGGGATCGCGGCACAGCGTCGCGTCCCGGCGTTGTCCAGCTGTGGCGAGCAGGCCCGCGATGAAGCTCGCGCCGGCATCCTGCGCGCCGGCGACCCGGTAGTGCGACCCACTACGGCCGCGTGGCGCTGGCGCTCGATGAGGCCCGCCTCGGCGAGAATCTTCAGATGCCGCGAAATGCGCTGGCTCACTCTGGTTGAGCGCCCCGGCGAGGTCGGAGACGCTCAGAGGATCCCTGCGCACACAGGGCCAGGAGCCGCAACCGCGTGGGCTTCGCCGGCGGCGCGCAGCCATCTGAGCATCACGGCGGGTGCGAGGGACTCCCATTCAACTATTGTACATTCCTTTATATTCTTGAGCGGGACGCAACCGCTGGGGGCCTGCCAGAGCCGGCAATTGTCACATTAGAGAGACAGAGGATGCTCTACTGGAGGCGGCGACTCGCCGGGGCCGGGACATACGCTGAACAGAGCGCCTCGATATCAATGGAATCAAAGCGGTAGGGCCGCTGGCAGAAATCACAGGTCACCGTGACGAGACCCCTCTGCTCTTTGAGCAGGTCGCGGAGTCGCCGGACCTCAGGGAGCGGCAGCACTCCGGAGACGCGCTGCGGGGAGCAACGGCACTCGAAGCTCACCGGCACGCCGCGAAACAGGCGCAGGTCATGCCCGAGGAAGTCCGCGGCCAGCACTTCCTCGACGCTTTGGCTGAGCAGCTGCGGCGCGGACACCCGTTCGCATGCCTCGCTGCGCCTCCTCCCAGGCCGGCACGGCCTCCCTCCTCGTCCAGTCCTTGGCGTCCCCGGCAGCTTCTGCACCAAGAGGCCGGCACAGTGCAGTGTCGCTCGCGGCCAGCAGCACGCGGGTCGGCGGCTGCTCGGAATTGGCGAAGTACGCCTCGACGCGACTGCGCCAGGGAATCCCCGGCGATCGGCACCCACGCCCTGGTAGCGCAGGCTCTTCTCGTCGGCCTCCACGGTCACCGTCACGCGGCCCCTCACTGCCGGTGAGCCGCCGGAACATCCCAGCCGCCCCGTGCAGCGGACCGCGCCGAGCGCCGCCTCGTCGTAGCGCGCCACGGCGCGCAGCCGAAAGTCATGCGTGCGCACTGTGCGACCAAAGCAGGCTCACGGCGCCCCGTTGCCCTGCAGCTGCGGGGTGAGGGTGCCGCGAAACCGAGCGTCGCGGCGAGCATGCATCGCGGCCGCCACCGCCTCTCCCAGCAGTTCGGTCACCCGGCGGCGGGTAGGCGTTGTGTGCGCGCAGGTCGCGCCAGAGCGCTCTCGAGACGCACCCACTGCCCGCGCGGCGGCGATTCTCGAAGATGAAGCGGCGCACGTGATCACTGTGCAGCGCGTTTCGGAAGCGGTGAGTTCGGTGAGTTCCATCGCCAGCTCAATGGGGCGCGCGCGCAAGCCTTCAGGGGCGTCTTGTCGCGGCCCCGACGCCGCGGTTCAGCTGCTCAGCTTCTTTTCAGGAGCTCATTGAGCTGGGCCGGATTCGCCTTGCCGCCGGTCGCCTTCATGACCTGGCCGACGAAGAAGCCGAACAGCTTGTCCTTGCCGGAGCGGTACTCCGGCCAGCTGTCCCGGGATTGTTCTGCAGCACTGCGCATCGATCGCCTCTCGATCGCCGACGCTGTCGGTGATCTGCCGCAGACCTCTGGCCTCGATCACCGCATCCGCGCCGTTGCGCCCTGGCCCACATCGACTCGAGCACTTCCTTGGCGATCTTGCCGGAGATGCGTCGTGATCGTAGATGCGCGCCAGCAGCCCGCGAGCCGCTCGGCGTCGACGCCGGGTCGCGTCCAGGCTCGTCCTTGTTGAGCGCCGCGGCCAGCTCCCCCATGACCCAGTTGGCCGCGAGCTTCGGATCGCCGCGAGCGCCGCGCGCACCACCTCCTCGTAGTAGTCGGCCAGCTCGCGGCTCGCGGTGAGCACGCCGGCGTCGTAAGGCGAAGGCCGTACTGGCGAGGCGAAGCGCGCCAGCCTTCTGGTCCGGCAGCTCAGGCAGTGATGGCGCGACGCTCGAGTCGATGAACGCCTCATCGAGCTGCACCGGCAGCAGGTCCGGGTCGGGAAGTAGCGGTAGTCGTTCGCTTCTTCCTTGCGAGCGCATCGGGCGCGTCTCGCCGCTTGTCGGGATCGTACAGGCGCGTCTCCTGCACCACCTTGCCGCCGGCTTCGAGCAGCTCGATCTGGCGCGCGACCTCGTAGTTGATCGCCTTCTCGACGAAGCGGAACGAGTTCAGGTTCTTGATCTCGGCGCGCGTGCCGAACTTCTCGCGCCGGCCTGGCGCACCGAGACGTTGGCATCGCAGCGGAACGAGCCTTCCTGCATGTTGCCGTCGCAGATGCTCGAGGTAGCGCACCAGCGTGTGCACCTTCTTCATGTAGGCGACGGCTTCGCGGCGCCGAGCGCAGGTCCGGCTCCGGAGACGATCTCCAGCAGCGGCGTGCCGGCGCGGTTCAGGTCGATGCCGGTGACGCCCGGCAGACCCTCGTGCAGCGACTTGCCCGGCATCCTCCTCCAGGTGCGCGCGCGTGATGCCGATGCGCTTGGTCGTGCCGTCCTCGAGCACGATGTCGAGCGTGCCCTCGGCGACGATCGGCAGCTCGTACTGGCTGATCTGGTAGCCCTTGGGCAGGTCCGGGTAGAAGTAGTTCTTGCGCGCGAACACCGAGCGCGTGCGCGATCGCGCGCCTGATCGCCAGTCCGAACTTCACCGCCATGCGCACCGCCTCGCGCGTTGAGCACCGGCAGCACGCCGGGATAGCCCAGGTCGACGAGGTTCGCCTGCGCGTTCGGCGGGGCGCCGTAGCGCGGTCGCCGAGCCGGAGAAGATCTTCGACTCGGTGGCGAGCTGGGCGTGGATCTCCAGCCCGATGACGGTTTCCCAGTCCGCGCTCACGCGTAACCCCGCGGCACCTCGCGTATGCCAGTCGGTCGCGCTGAAACGCGATGCGCGCGTCGAGCAGGCGCGCCTCGCTCGAAGTGCGGGCCGACGATGCTGCAGTCCGACCGGCAGATCGCTGACGAAGCCGCACGGCACCGACACCGCCGGCAGACCCGCGAGGTTGGCGCCGATGGTGTAGATGTCGTTCAGATACATGGTGATCGGGATCCGCCGTCTTGGCGCCGAGCGCGAAGGCCGGCGTCGGCGTCGTCGGGCCCGATGAGCGACGTCCACCTCGCTCGAAGGCGCGCGATCGAAGTCGTCGCGTTGATCGAGCTGGCGCACGTTTCTGCGCCTGCAGGTAGTAGGCGTCGTAGTAGCCGGCGGACAGCACGTAGGTGCCGGTCATGATGCGGCGCTTGACCTCGGCGCCGAAGCCCTCGCCGCGCGAGCGGCGGTACAGGTCGAGCAGATCCTGCGGGTTCTCGCAGCGGTGGCCGAAGCGCACGCCGTCAAAGCGCGCCAGGTTCGAGGAGCACTCGGCCGGCGCGACCACGTAGTACACCGGCACCGACAGCGGCAGGTGCGGCAGGCTCACCTCGCTCAGTTCGCGCCGAGACCCTGGTACACCCGCAGCGCCTCGCGCACCGCGCGCCTCGTTCTGAGGATCGAGCCCCTTGTCGAAGAATTCCTTGAGGAGTCCGATCCGCAGGCCGTTCGAGCGGCTGCGTCGAGTGCCGCCACGTAGTCCGGCACCGGCCGCTCGACGCTGGTGGAATCGTTGCGGGTCGAAGCCGGCCATCTCCCGCAGCATGAGCGCCGCATCCGCGGCGCTGCGCGGTGAGCACGCCGGCCTGGTCGAGGCTCGAGGCGAAGGCGATCATGCCGTAGCGCGAGACACGCGCGCCGTAGGTGGGCTTGAAGCCGGTGATGCCGCACGGGCGCGGCGGGCTGGCGGATCGAGCCGCCGGTGTCGGTCGCGGTGGCGCCGGGCGCCAGGCGCGCCGCCACGGCGGCCGCCGAACCGCCGACGAGCCGCCGGGCACGCGCGCCAGGTCCCAGGGATTGCGCACCGGTCCGTAGTAGCTGGTCTCGTTGGACGAGCCCATGGCGAACTCATCCATGTTCGTCTTGCCGAGCATGACGGCGCCGGCGGCCTTGAGCCTCGCGACGACGGTGGCATCGTACGGCGAGACGAAGTTATCGAGCATGCGCGAGCCGCAGGTGGTGCGCACCCGCGCGTGCAGAAGATGTCCTTGTGGGCGATCGGCACGCCGTGCGAGCGTCCCGAGCGGTGCCGGCGGCGAGCGCGCGATCGGCGGCTCGGCGTCCGGCAGCGCCTGCTCGCGGCGTGACGGAGATGAAGGCGTTCAGCGCCCCTGGTGGCCGTCGATGCGCTCGAGGTAGGCGCGCACGCAGCTCGACGCTCGAGAAGCGGCGCGCGCGCAGTCCGGCGGCGAGCTGCGTCAGGTGTATGGCGGTGCAGGTCGCTCACCGCGGCCTCACTCGATGACCTTGGGCACGAGATACAGGCCCGCGGCGACCTGCGCCGCGTTCTGCTGGTACTCCTCGTGGCGGTCCGTTTCCGGTCACCATCGTCGGGGCGCAGCCGCTGCGCGAGTCCCGGCAGCGGATGGGCCATGGGCACTACGCCCTGCGGTGTCAATCGCGATCCAGCGCGCCGACGAAGTCGAGGATGCTCGAGAGGCTGTGCTGGTAGACCGGGATCTCAGCTCGGTGAGATCGAGGCGCGCCAGGACGGCGATGCTTCGCGATCTGCTCGCGGGTAAGGGCCATAGGAGGTTCGCAATGCGTGTGAAGACTGAGAAAACCAGCCCAAAATCATACATGCTTGCCTTGCTCAATGTCCTGTCGGTTGCTAGATTACGCGCCACTTTCGGGGTCTCCCGCCCGCCACGCTTTCCGGTCGCTTCATGCTCAAACGCCTGCGCGGCTATTTCTCCAGCGATCTGTCGATCGACCTGGGCACTGCCAACACGCTCATCTACGTGCGCGACAAGGGCATCGTGCTCAACGAGCCCTCCGTGGTCGCCGTCCAGGACGAGCCCTCGCGCGGCGGCAAGATCATCGTCGCCGTCGGCACCGAAGCCAAGAACATGCTCGGCCGCACGCCCGGGCACATCACCGCCGTGCGCCCCATGAAGGACGGCGTGATCGCCGACTTCACCTACACCGAGAAGATGCTGCAGTACTTCATCAACAAGGTGCACGGCAACCGCATGCTCAAGCCCTCACCCCGCGGTGCTGGTGTGCGTGCCCTTCGGCTCGACCCAGGTCGAGCGCCGCGCCATCCGCGAGTCCGCCGAAGGCGCCGGCGCGCGCAACGTCGCGATCGTCAGCGAGCCGATGGCGGCGCGCGGTCGGCGCGGGGCTGCCGGTGCACGAGGCCCGCGGCTCGATGGTGCTGGACATCGGCGGCGGCACCTCCGAGGTCGCGGTGCTGTCGCTGAATGGCATCGTGTACGCGAATTCCGCGCGCATCGGTGGCGACCGCTTCGACGAGGCGATCATGAACTACGTGCGCCGCAACTACGGCATCCTCATCGGCGAGGCCACCGCCGAGCGCATCAAGATCGAGATCGGCTCGGCCTACCCCGGCCAGCAGGTGCGCGAGCTCTCGGTGAAGGGCCGCAATCTGTCCGAGGGCGTGCCGCGCAGCTTCACGCTCAACAGCAACGAGATCCTCGAAGCGCTGCAGGAGCCGCTGCAGAGCATCGTCAGCGCCGTCAAGCAGGCGCTCGAGCAGACGCCGCCCGAGCTCGGCGCCGACGTCGCCGAGCGCGGCATCGTGCTCACCGGCGGCGGCGCGCTGCTGCGCGACATCGACAAGCTGCTCACCGAGAGAGACCGGCCTGCCCGTCGTGATCGCCGACGATCCGCTCACCTGCGTGGCGCGCGGCGGCGGCCGCATCCTCGAGCTGATGGACGAACTGGGCCCGGGACACTTCGGCCTTGAGTAGCGCGAGGAGCGCACAACACTGGTGGCCGCGTTCGGCACACGAGCCAGCAGGCCGCTTTACGGGCGGGCGCGGCTCCGGCTTCCGCTTCACGCTTCACGCGCATGCTGTCGGTGGTGCGCGATGTACCTCGACCAGCGCGGGCAGGCTGCCTGCGAGCAGGTGCGCTACGTGCTGCAGGGCGCCGCCTACCCCATCCAGCTCGCCGTGAGTTCCCCGCCCGCCGCGTGGCGCTGGTTCGAGGACAGTTTCGCGACCCGCGAAGCGCTGCAGGCCGAGAACGCGCGGCTGCGCGCCGCCAGCCGCGACCTCGAGCTGCGGGCCATGCGCTACGAGGCGCTCGCGCGCGAGAACGGCGAGCTGCGCGGTCTGCGCGACGCGCTGCCGCCGGTCGCCGACCAGCTGGCTCGCCGCCGAGATCGTCACGGTGCAGGTGAACAGCCTGCGGCAGCGGCGTGCTGCTGAACCGCGGCGCCGCCAACGGCGTCTTCAAGGGCCAGGCGGTGCTCGACGACGAGGGCCTCATCGGCCAGACGACGCACGTCGGGTCCCTGGAGCGCGGAAGTGATCCTCATCACCGATCCGGAGCACGCCGTGCCGGTGCGCGTCGAGCGCACCGGGCTGCGCACCATCGCAGTCGGCGCCGGGGACACCGCATCACTGGCACTGCCGTACCTGCCCGCGAACGCCGATGTCAAGGACGGCGACCTGCTCGTGACCTCAGGCCTGGGCGGGGTGTTTCCCGAGGGCTATCCGGTCGCGCGAGTCACCGAGGTGCACCGCGACGCGGTGCAGCCACTCGCGCAGAGTGCGCGCCGCCCCGCTGGCGCACATCGATACCGATACCGAGCTCGTGCTGGTGTGGTTCCGCGAGGATCACCCCGCGGCGCCGAAGAACCCGTGGCCGTGAGCGCCAAGCCGGACGCGGTCGGGGAGCTCAAAGGCGGCAGCGCGGCTATCCGCCGCAGACGGTCACGCATGCGCCGGCGGCCGCCGCGCCCGCCACGAGCGCGACGCTGGCCCCGGCGCCCGCGTGCCCGCCCAGCCGCCGCCGACCCCGTTCCGGTACCGGCGCAGGGACCGCAGCCTTGATCGCCGACTCGCGCGCGCGGCATGCTGCTGAGCGCCCTCGTGGCGCTCACTCTCACGGTCGCTGCTGCCGCTGCCGGCGTGGAGCCGACACCGGTGCGCCCGCAATTCCTCGGTGCTCACGGTGCTCTTACTGGTCGATCAATGCCCCGCGCACCGGCGGTGTCGCCTTTGGCTTCTTCGCCGGCCTCATGCTCGATGTGTTCAGGGCCCGGTACTCGGGGAACACGCCCTCGCGCTGTCGCTCATGGCCTATATCAGCGTGCGCGAGCACCAGCGCATCCGCTCAAGCCCGCACTTCCAGCAGGCCCTGATCGTGTTCGCGGCGCTGATCCTGCTACGAGGTGGTGCTGTTCGCCATCGACGGCTGGACCGGTCACCCGGTCACGAGTCCCGCTGCGCTGGGTGCACACCGTGACCGGGGCCCTGATCTGGCCGCCGGCGGCTATCCTTGCCTATCGGAGCGGGCCGGCGCACGTGAAGGCACCAAAGCGCTCGGCCGACTCTGACGGACTGAACGCATGCCGGCGGTACGCATCGAGGATCACTGGCGCGAGCAGCGCCTCTTCGATCAGCGCTCGATCATCTGCGCGGTGATCATGCGCGCTTGCGACCCTCGGCCTGGTCGCGCGCCTGTACGTGCTGCAGGTGAGCCGTCATGCCTACTACTCGGAACTCTCCCAGGGCAACCGCGTGCGCACCGAGCCGATCCCGGCCGCGCGCGGTCTGATCCTCGACCGCGCCGGGGAGGTGATCGCCGGCAATCAGCCCGCGTACCAGCTGGAACTGGTGCCCGAGGAGGTGGCGGACTTGGACGGCACGCTGAGCGAGCCTAGTGCAGCTGGGCTGATCCGCGCCGAGGACGTGGCCGAGCTCGAGCGCACCATCGACTCCAGCCGCAGCTTCGACAGCGTGCCGATCCGCCTGCGCATGCTCGGATGAGGACGTGGCGCGCTTCGCCGTGCGCCGCTTCGAGTTCCGGGACTCGACATCCGCACCGCGCCAGACGCAGCTGGTGCCTCAACGGCGGACTCGCCGTGCACGCATCGGCTACGTCGGCGCGATCAGCGAGCGGGACCTCAAGCACATCGACCGCGCCACCTACGCCGGTACCTCCTCATCCGGCAAGCTTGGCATCGAGAGCGCCTACGAGTCGCAGCTGCACGGCAACGAACGGCTTCCGCGAAGTTGCTGGTGAACGCGCAGGGTCGCTCGGTGGAGCGCCAAGGGCGCCTCGTGCCGAACCTGCGCACCAAGCCGCCGACGCCTGGCGAGGACCTGGTGCTGTCGATCGACCTGCACCTGCAGCGGGTCGCGCGAAGCCGCACTCGCCGGGCATCGCGGCGCGGTGGTGGCACATCGATCCGAAGAACGGCGACGTGCTCGCGCTGGTGAGCCTGCCGGGCTTTGACCCGAACGCTGTTCGGGCGCGGCATCACCGCGCGGCGAGTACGGCGCGCTCAACAACGACATCGATCGACCCGCTGTTCAACCGCGCGCTGCGCGGCGCCTACCCGCCCGGCTCGACCATCAAGCCGGGCATCGCCGCTCGCCGGCCTCACCTATCACGTGGTGGATCCGCAGGCGCACAAGTACTGCGCCGGCTCCTTCCACCTGCCCGGCAGCTCGCGCGCATGTTCCGCGAGTGGCCAGCAACGAAAAGCACGGCTACGTGGATCTGCGACGATGCCATCGCGCGCTTCCTGCGATGTCTACTTCTACGGTCTCGCGGACGTGCATCGGCGTGGACCGCATCGCCGACGTTCCTCGCGCCCTTCGGCTTCGGCAGACCACGCGGCATCGACATCAGCGGCGAGAAATCCGGGATCCTGCCCTCACCGGAGTGAAGCGCAAGGCCTTCGCCAAGCCCGCCGGACCAGAGTGTGGTTCCCGGCGAGACGGTGAACCTCGGCGTCGGCCAGGGTTATCTCGCCGTCACGCCGCTGCAGCTGGCGCACTACGCCAGCATCATCGCCACCCGCGGCAAGATCTGGAAGCCGCGCCTGCGTGGCGCCGTACCGCGATCCGCACACGGGCAGATGCAGCACGTGCCGTGCGCAGTCGAGGGCGAGGTCAGCGGGTGTCAGCTGCGGACTGGGACCGCGTCGTGCACGGCATGATCGGCGTCACGCAGCGCGCGGCACGGCGGCCGTGCCATCGGCGCGCACGCCCCTACACCTTCGCCGGCAAGACCGGCACCGCGCAGGTGCTTCACCGTCGGCGCAGAACGAGCGCTACAACGCCAGCGCCGTGCGACGAGCGCCTGCGCGATCACTCCTGGTTCATCGCCTTCGCCCCCGCGGACGCGCCGCGCATCGCGATGCGCGGTGCTGCAGGAGAACGGCGGCTGCGGGCGCCAGCGCCGCGGCGCCCATCGCGCCGCAAGGTGCTCGACGCCTACCTGCTCACGGCGGACGGCAAGGTGAAGCCCGCGACATGATCTACGAAGAAGTCACTGCCGGCTCCGCACCCGCCGCACCCTGACCGGCGCGGCGCGCGTGCTGTTTGCGCTGAAGATCGATGGTCCGCTGGTGGTGGGCCTGGCGCTGATCGCCGCCTACGGTCTCGTGGTGCTCTACAGCGCCTCCGGCCAGAACCTGCCGACCGTGATGCGCACCGGCGCGCGCCTCGGCACTGGGCACCGCGGCGATGCTGCTGCTCGCGCAGATCAACCCGAACTTCCTGCGCCGCTCCACGCCCTGGCTGTACGCGGGCGGCTGCTTGCTGCTGCTGGTGGTGGCGGCGATCGGCCACATCGGCATGGGCGCGCAGCGCTGGCTCGACCTCGGACTGTTCCGCTTCCAGCCGAGCGAGCTCATGAAGCTCGCGGTGCCGATGATGTGCTGCCTGGTACCTGCACGAGCGTCCGCTGCCGCCGGGCTGGCTGTCGCTGGCGGTGCTCTCGCGTGCTGATCTTCGTGCCCGTGAGCCTGGTCGTGGTGCAGCCGGACCTCGGGCACGCGCCGCGCTGATCGCCATCGCCGGGGCGCTCGTCATCGTGCTGGCGGGCCTGCGCCTGCAGGTGATCGCGGCGCTGTTCGCGCTCGGCGCGGTCGGCGCCTGGTTCGGCTGGAGCTTCATGCACGACTACCAGCGCAAGCGCGTGCTCACCTTCCTCAACCCGCAGACCGATCCGCTCGGCGCGGGCTACCACATCATCCAGTCGCAGATCGCGATCGGCTCCGGCAGGGCTGTTCGGCAAGGGCTGGATGAACGGCAGCCAGGCGCAGCTGGAGTTCCTGCCCGAGCGCTCCACCGATTTCATCTTCGCGGTGATCGGCGAGGAGTTCGGCCTGCTCGGCCTGCTCGGTGCTGCTGCTGCTGTACGTGTTCGTGGTCAGCCGCGCCGGTCTACCTCGCGCACCGCAGACGCAGGACACCTTTGCGCGGCTGCTCGCCGGCAGCCTCGCGCTCACCTTCTTCGTCTACGTGTTCATCAACGCCGGCATGGTCACCGGCTTGCTGCCGGTCGTCGGCGTGCCGCTGCCGCTCGTCAGTTACGGCGGCACGTTCGGTCGTGACGCTCCTCGCCGGGCTTCGGTATTCTGATGGCGCTTGTATTCACGGCGAAAACTCATCGGATCGTAGTTGAAAGTCCATCGTCTGCTGTTAATCGCAGCGCTCGCCGCCGCGGCCGGCGCCAGCCGGGGGCGACGCCGCCCGGCTTCGACGCTCAAGCGCCCCGACATCGTGGCCTTCATGAACGAGGTCGTCAGCCGCGATGCGCCTGAGCCGCAAGCAGGTGCGCGCGCTGCTGAAGGCCGCGCAGCCGCAACCGAAGATCATCGAGGCGATGAACCGCCCGATCGAGAAGGTGCTCGCCCTGGTGGGAGTACCGGCGCGCTTCCTCACCCCGGAGCGCATCGATGACGGCGTGCAGTTCTGGAACGAGCACAAGGAATCCCTCGAGCGCATCGCCGCGCAGTGCCAGGTGACCCCGGAGTACATCGTGGGGATTCTCGGAGTCGAGACGTCCTACGGGCGCAATCTTGGCCGCTACCGCGTGCTGGATGCGCTCGCCACGCTCGCCTTCGACTACCCGGCACGGCGCGCCTACTTCCGCAGTGAGCTTGAGCAGTTCCTGATCCTCACGCAAGGAGAACCGGCTCGATCCGCTCACGCTCGTGGGCTCCTACGCCGGCGCCATGGGTGCGCCGCAGTTCATGCCCTCGAGCTACCGCCGCTACGCGGTGGATGCCAACGGGGATTCGGCAGCGTGACCTGTGGGCGGACTGGGATGACGTCATCGCGAGCGTGGCGAACTATCTCGCGTGAGCACGGCTGGACAGCCCGACGGCCCGGTGCTCGCCGAGACCACCCTGGAACGGATCCGTCGTTCCAGATCGAGCCGCGCAACCTGGAACTGCAACGAGACGGTGGCGAGCCTCGGCGCGCACGGCGTGAAGGTGAACACTCGACGCTGCCACCGGACACCCCGGCGGTGCTGCTCTCGGCCGAGCACGCGACGGGCATCCCTATCGCGTCGGCTTCCACAATTTCTACGTGATCACGCGCTACAACGCGAGCGCGCGCTACGTCATGGCGGTGCACGACCTGGCGCAGGCGATCGCGCTGCGCGTGCACGGGACCGAACCTGCCGTGACGGCGCGGCGCCGCCGCACGACCGCCGCAGCGCGCGCGCTGTGGCCCATCGCCTGCCTGCTGGCGCTCGCGGCCTGCTCGCTCGGGCCGCGCCGTGCGCCGGCCCCGCCCCAGCCGCAGGCCGCCGGCCGCCGCCGCCGCGAGCAGCGGCGCCTCCGCGCCCGCCAGCCCCGCTGCCGTGCCGGACGCCAGTGCCCCGCTTCGAGCCGCGCAGCGCCCACGGCAATCCGCCGTTCTACGACGTGCTCGGGCACCGCTACTTCGTGCTCGCCGCCGCCGACGGCTACAGCGAGCGCGGCGTCGCCTCCCGGTACGGGCCGACCTTCCACGGCGGCAACACCTCCAGCGGCGAGCCCTACGACATGTACGGCATGACCGCCGCCCACAAGACCCTGCCGCTGCCCACCTACGCGCGCGTCACCAACCTGCGCAACGGCAGAGCGTCGTGGTGCGCATCAACGATCGCGGTCCGTTCGTCGCCAACCGCCTCATCGATCTGTCCTACCTACCGCGGCCGCCAAGCTCGACATGCTGCGCGAGGGCACGACAGCTCGTGGAAGTGCGCTCCCTCACCCCGGCGTCCCCGATGAGCTCACGCGCAGCGCCGCCGCGCCGCCGGCGGCGCGCTCTACGTGCAGGCGGGCGCCTTTGCCGACGCGCCAGAACGCGCAGCACCTGGCGGAACGGCTGCACGGCGCCGGACTTCACCAGCGCCATCGTCGTGCCGCCGCCGCCGGGCAGAGTCGCGCCTCTACCGGCGTGCGCCTGGGCCCAGTGAACAGCGTCGCCGAGTTCGACGCGCTCGCCGCGCGTCTCGCGGCGCTCGGCGTGCGACGACGCGCGCCTGGCGGGAATGAGACCGCCCGCCGCGCCTGAGCGCTGCGCGCTTGGGTTAAAATCCGCCGCTCTCCGCACCCAGCCAAGGAATTCCCACCCGTGTCGCGTTTCCCGTTCAGCGCTCTCCGTCGTGTCCCTCGCCGCCCTGTGTGCCACGGCCCTGCGTCCTGTGCACGCGGCGGCGCCGATCCCGCAGCCGCCCACGGTGGATGCGCGCGCCTACTTCCTCGGTCGACTACCAGAGCGGCCGCGTGCTGGCGCAGTCGCACGCGGACGAGCGCGCCGGAGCCGGCGAGCCTCACCAAGCTCATGACCGCCTACGTGGTCTTCAAGGCGCTGCAGGAGAACCGCCTGAAGCTCACCGACATGATCACGATCAGCGAGCACGCCTGGCGCGCGGAGGGCTCCCGCACCTTCGTGCAGGTGGGCACGCAGATCCCGGCGGACATCCTCATCAAGGGCATGATCGTGCAATCGGGCAATGACGCCACCAATCGCGCTCGCGGAACGCGTCGGCGGCACCGAGGCGGCGTTTGCGCAGATGATGAACGAGTACGCGCGGCGCCTCGGCATGAAGGGCAGCAACTTCGAGAACAGCGACGGGCTGCCCTCCCCCAACCACTACACCAGCGCGCGCGACGTCGCCACGCTCGCCGCGGCCCTGATCCGCGAGTTCCCGCAGTACTACCCGCTGTTCAGCCTCAAGCAGTTCATGTGGAACAACATCCGCCAGGACAACCGCAACGGGCTGCTCGGCAAGGATCCGAGCGTCGACGGGCTCAAGACCGGGCACACCGACAGCGCCGGCTACCGTCTTGCGACCTCGGCGAATCGCAACGGCATGCGCCTGATCTCCATCGTCATGGGCGCGCGCTCGATCAAGGCGCGCGAGGACGCCAGCGCCGCGCTGCTCAGCTACGGCTGCACCTTCTTCGAGACCGTGCGCGTCAAGGCGGCGCGCGAACTGATACCTCAAGCCGCGCGTCTACAAGTCCACGGGCGAGTCCGCCGAGCTCGGCGTCCCTATGATGTGTACGCGACCGTGGGGCGCGGCCGGAGCACGGGCCTGAAGACCGCGGCGCCACCTGACGGCTGAGCCGCTCATCGCCCTCGCTCGTCGCCGCGCAAGGCGGTCGGGGAGCTCATCGGTGACCGATGCCGGCGGTGAGCTGATCGCGCGTGCGCCGCTGGTGCCGTTGCGCCGCGGTGCCGCTCGGCGGCCTGTGGACGCGCACGGTGGACAGCATCGCGCTAGTGGTTCCACTGACGGTCCCCCGGGAGCAGCAACATGGCCGAGCCCCCTGCCCCTGTGCTACCTGAACGGCGTCTACCTGCCGCTCAGGACGCCCGCATCTCCCCGCCTCGACCGCGGCTTCCTGTACGCCGGACGGCGTCTACGAGGTGATGCCGGTGTACGCCGGGCGCCCGTTCCGCTTCGCCGCGCACGCCGGCGCGCCTCGGGCGCAGCCTCGCCGGCATCAGCCATGGAGGACCCGCACGCCCGAGGAGTGGCGCGCCATCCTGGGCACGCTCACCGAGCGCAACGGGTCCGCCGACCAGTACGTCTACTGGCAGGTGACGCGCGGGGCGGAGTTCGGTCGCAACCACGCGCCGCTGCCGAAAGTCCCGCGCACGGTGTTCGCCTTCTGCGCGCCCTGTCCGCCGCCCCAGCCGGCGGTGCTGGAATCCGGGCTCGCCTGCGTCACGGCACGCGGATACGCGCTGGTCACGCTGCGATATCAAGTCGACCTCGCTGCTCGCCGAACGTGCTGCTGCGGCAGCTGGCGGTCGACGCGCCGCCGGCGAGACCATCCTGCTGCGCGAGGGAGCTGACCGAGGCGTCAGCCGTCCGCGGTGCGTGGTGCTCGGCGCAGGAAGTCCTGGTGCCGCCCAACTCGCGCCGCATCATCTCCGGCACCACGCGCGTCGGTGGTGGAGGAGATGGCGGCGCGCGCCAGCGTGATCCTGCCGGGTCGTGCCGGTGAGTGAGGCGCAGCTGCGCGGCGCCGAGGAGGTGTGGCTCTCGGCCGCCACGCGCGAACTGCAGCCGGTGACGAGCCTCGACGGGCGCGCGCATCGGCACCGGGCGCCCGGGACCGGTGTGGCGGTGCGTGTACGAGGAGCTGCAGCGCTCGGCGCGAACTGCACGGCACGCCCTGGTGAGCGCCCGGCGGGCTCACCTTCCCGACCGACTATCCGCTCCGGGTGGTCGGCCGCCCCGCGGCCGGGTTCCGCGAGCCGCATCGACGCGATCGTGCTGCAGCATGCGCCAACACTGACCCCGAGCGGGTGACCGAGCGCCCGAGCGCCAACGGCAATTTCCTGTCCATCACCTACCTCTGCACGCCGAAAGCCGCGCGCAGATCGAGGCGCTGGTGGCGCGAGCTGACCGCCTGCGAGGGCGTGTTGATCGCTGCTCTAGCAGCCAGGGCGCTGTAACCGGTTTGTCACCGGGGCCATGACCGGGTGGACACTGACGCTCGGGACGCGAGCCCGGTAGCATCGCCTGAAATGTCCATCACCCTAGACCAGGTCACCAAGCACTACGGCGGCGTCCCGGTCGTCAACGACGTCTCGCTCGACATCGGTGACGGGAGTTCTTCGTACTGCTCGGCCCTCGGGCAGCGGCAAGAGCACCCTGCTGCGCGCCGTCGCCGGGCTCTCCGGCGTCGATCACGGCCGCATCTCGCTGCACGAGGCGCGACGTGACCCACGTCGCCGCGCGCAAGCGCGGCGGTCGGCCTCGTGTTCCAGAACTACGCGCTGTTCCAGCACATGACCGTGGCGGAGAACATCGAGTTCGCGCTGCGGGTGCGGCACATGCGCGCCGCGCGCGCCGCGAGCGGCGCAAGGAGCTGCTGCGGCTGGTGGCGCTCGAGGGCGACGAGCGCCTGCCGGCGCAGCTCTCCGGCGGCCAGCAGCAGCGCGTGGCGGTCGCGCGCGCGCGCTCGCCCACAAGCCCGAGGTGCTGCTGCTCGATGAGCCCCTTCGGCGCGCTCGATGCCAAGATCCGCGAGGAACTGCGCCGCACCATCCGCCAGGTGCAGCGCGAACTCGGGATCACCACGGTTCTCGTGACCCACGACCAGGAAGAGGCGTTCGCGATGGCCGACCGCATCGGCATCACTGAACCTCGGGCGCCTGCTCGAGATGGGCGCCCCGCACGACCTGTACTCGCGCCCGGCGCACGCGCTTCGTCGCCACCTTCCTCGGAGGCGGCGAACCTCATCCTGGCGCGGCGCACTCCCGACGGCGTGCAGATGGGCGGCGCCACCGTCGCCGCCGCCGAGCGCGCCGAGGGCACGCGCGAGAACGAAGTGGTCGCGGTGGTGCGCCCGGAGGAGATCGAGGTCGGGGCCTCGCGCGAGGCGCTCAGGTGCGGCTACCTCGGCCGCGGCGCGTCGGATCGATGGAGGTGGTGTTCCACCGCGCGCTGGAACGCCTGCGTGCGTGGGCCTCACCGACGAGCAAGCAGGCGCGCTGCTGCTTCGCCTTCGGCGACGGCGACAGACAGCAATGCCTCGCTGCAGGTCACCCGCACGCAGCACGAGCAGCGCAGCTTCGAGGTGCGCCCCGGGCAGGGAGGTCGCCATCGGCGTGCGCCGCGTGCGTGCTGCCGACGCCCGCTGTCGAGCTTCACCGCCTGCGCGCCGAGCGAGACCTCGCCGAGGCTCAGCCACCAGCCGCTGCTCGCCGAGCTCGCCGCGCGCATCAGACCCGCATCACGACGCGCTCGGAGCCGCAGCTGGGCATGCCGGAGGCCCCTGCCAGGGCGCGGACACGTTTCGTCGGCCACGGTACTCGCCGCCTACCCCGACAGCGCGCAGCGCGCCGAGGTGACTGCTGCGCCGCGGGGCGCCGCGACCCGGGCTGGTGCTGCCCGACGAGGCGCGCGCCGCAGCGCGTGCTCATCCACTGGATCGGCGAGGCGGCGCGCAGCGCCGCGTCCGCCATCTCCGCCAGCGTGCTGCGGCGCATCCGCCGAAGCGGTCACGATCAGCGTCGTCCGGCAGCGCGGACCGGCGGAGCACGCCAGGCGCACGGCATGCGCCAGCTGCTGGATGCGCGCTCGGAGGCGCAGGCGGCGCCTGGACTGGAGATGCGCACCGAGCTGCACTTCGGGGACGCGAGCAACAGCTCGCGCGGCGCCTCGCAGGAGGCTCCCGGGCAGATGCTGATCGTGGCGTCGGCCAGCTGGCGCACTGCGAGCGCTTCCGCCAGCTGCTCGACGGCGGGCGCTGGCCGGTGCTGATCGTGCACCGGGGGTCGTGGCGAGCTTCCGCCAGCCCAGCGTCCTGCCCGGCTTCGGGCTCACGCTCGGCTTCACGACGTTCTTCCTGAGCGCCATCGTGCTGCTGCCGCTCGCGGCGCTGGTGCTCAAGGCAGCGCGGCCATGGACTGGCACGATTTCGTGCAGGTCATCTGCTCGACCCGCGCGCGCATCGCGTCCTACCGGCTGTCGCTTCGGGGCCTCGCTGCTGCGCCGGCCGGCGTCAACACGGTGTTCGGCTTCATCATCGCCTGGACGCTGGTGCGCTACGAGTTTCCGGGCCGCAAGCTCATCGATGCGCTCATCGACATGCCGTTCGCGCTGCCGACCGCGGTGTCGGGCATCGCGCTCACCACCGTGTTCGCGCAGAACGGCTGGATCGGCCGCTACCTCGAGCCGCTCGGCATCCAGGTGGCCTACACGTGGATCGGCGTCATCGTCGCGCTGACGCTGATCGGCCTGCCGTTCGTGGTGCGCTCCGTGCAGCCCGCGCTGCTGGAAGTGCAGGCGCGACCTCGAGGACGCCGCCGAGACGCTCGGCGCGGGTCGCTGTCAGGTCTTCCGCCGCATCATCCTGCCGACCGTGCTGCCCGCGCTGCTGACCGGCTTCACGCTCGCCTTCGCGCGCGCGCGTCGGCGAGTACGGCTCGGTGATCTTCATCGCCGGCAACCTGCCGATGAAGACCGAGATCACGCCGCTCCTCATCGTCATCAAGCTCGAGCAGTTCGACTACGCCGGCGCCGCGGCGCTCGGGCTCGTGATGCTGGTCATCTCCTTCGTGATGCTGCTGGCCATCAACCTCGCTGCAGGCCTGGGGCCGCCAGCGCCGACGGTCGCAGGCCGCGACGCTGATGGCCGGCGCCGCGCATGCCGAGTCGTCGACGAGCGCACGCCGCCCGGGCCGCGCGACCTGCGTGCACGCGCTGGCGCGCTGGCTGCTGCATCGCCGTCTCGCTCACGTTCCTGGCCGCGTTGCTGCTCGCGCCGCTCGCGCGTCGTCGTTCGTGCACGGCGCTCAGCAAGGGCGTCGAGCGCCTATCTCGCAGAGCTTCGCCGATCCCGACACGCGCGCGGCCATCCGGCTCACGCTGCTCACGGCGGCCGTCGTCGTGCCGCTCAACACGCGTCTTCGGCATCGCGGCGGCCTGGGCCATCGCCAAGTTCGAGTTCCGCGGCAAGAGCCTCCTGATCACGCTGATCGACCTGCCGTTCGCGGTGTCGCCGGTCGATCGCCGGGCTGGTGCTACGTGCTGCTGTTCGGCGCTGCAGGGCTGGTTCGGCGCACTGGCTGCAGGAGCACGACATCAGCATCATCTTCGCGCTGCCGGGCATCATGCTCGCCACGCATGTTCGTCACCTTCCCCTACGTGGCGCGCGAGCTGATCCCGCTGATGCAGCAGCTCGGCAACGACGAGGAAGAGGCCGCCATCACGCTCGGCGCCGGCGGCTGGATGACCTTCTTGCGCGTCACGCTGCCCAAGATCCGCTGGGGCCTGCTGTACGGCGTCATCCTCTGCAACGCGCGCGCGATGGGCGAATTCGGCGCGGTCTCGGTGGTCTCCGGCCACATCCGCGGCCTGACCAACACGCATGCCGCTGCACATCGAGATCCTCTACAACGAGTACAACTTCGTCGGCGCCTTCGCGGTGGCGTCGCTGCTCACGCTGCTCGCGGTCCTCACCCTCGTCGTGAAGACCCTGGTCGAGCGCACCGGCTACCGCCGGCGTGACGTCGCATGTTCGAGCAGCCCGCCCGACTGAAGTCGCTGCGCCGGACCCGAGCGCGCAGCCGAGCCTGCGGCTGGTGGCTGATGGCCAGTCCAGCGTGGCCATCGTGCTGATCGTGCGTCGGCGTCATCTCGGCTAGCGCGATCGGCATGCTGCGCGATCTGGCCGACCAGCAGGGCAGAGCGCGCGTGCAGCTCGCCGGCGCCATGGCGCGCGAGGACATCCGGCGCATCGGCGAGGACATGCGCACGACCGCGCGCGCGTGCTCGCCGAGCCGTCCGACGCTGCAGCGACTGCTCGCCGAGCGGGCAGCGTCGAACGCGCTCGCGCCGTTCCTGCGACCGCTTCTGTGCGACCGGCGGCGTCGATGCCTGCGCGGTGCTCTCGCGGCAGCGACCGTGCTCGTGCGGTCTCGGCGCGGCCGCTCGCCGTGGCAGCAGATCGTGACCGCCGCTCGCCGAGCAGGGCGAGCGCTTCATGGCAGCTGCCCGAGCCGATGCACGTGCCGCTGCTCGGCGGCACGGCCACTCGGCGATGCGCGCGACGTACCGGCGTCGTGCGTGCGGCGTCGCTCGACGCGAAGCTGCGCGACGACCGCTCAGCGAGCAGTCGGCGCGCGCAGGTGCAGCATCATCGACTACCGCAGCTTCACCGGCGCGCGCGGTCGATGACGTTCGACGCCGCTGCACTCCGCCGCGCTGGCCGACGGGCAATTCGCGGTGCAGCGCATCGATGCGCAGGAGTCTATGCGCGCCAGCTTTCCGGTGTTCGCCTCGCACGCGGTGAGGCGATCGCGCTGATCGAGGCGCGCCTGCCGGCCGCGGCGATCGACGACCGCGGTCGCGCGCACCTGGTGCGCGCTGCTGCTCACGGCGCTCGTCGTCGGCAGCGCTGGCGCTGCTTGCCGGCATGATCCTCGGCCGAGCAGCGTCGCGCGGCCGGTGCGCGCGCTCACGCGACGCGGCGGTGCGGCTCGGGACACGGGCGACTTCTCGACGTCGATTCCCAGCCGGCGGCGCCGCTGAAGTCGGCGTGCTCGCGCGCACGATGGAGGACATGCGCCGCAACCTCGTGCGAGCTCACCGAGCACGCTGCGCCGGCGCGAGGCGGAGGCGCAGGCGGTGCTCGGCGGGCATCGTCGAGGGCGTGTACGCGGTCGACACAGAATCGCACGCATCCGCTACCTCAACCCGCAGGCGGCGAAGCTGCTCGGCGTCAGCGCCGGACGAGGCCGTCGGGCGCTTCTGCGGCGACGTGCTCAAGCCGTGCGACGAGGACGGCGTGCGCCCCTGCGAGACGCGCTGCCCGATCGTGCGCGCGCGCGGCGCCGGCAGCGCTCAGGGCCGTCGAGCAGCTCGAACGCGCCACGGCGCGCGCGCGCACGATCGTCATCACCAGCGCCGCGCCGGTCGACGGGCTGCAGGTGCAGGTGATCCGCGACGAGACCGAGCTCGAGGCGGTGCGGCGCGCGCGCGACTCGGTGCTCGCGAACATCTGCGCACGAGTTCCGCACGCCGCTCGCCGCGCAGCTCGCGTCCATCGAGCTGCTGCGCGACGGGCTCGACACGATGCCGACGCGGACCAGCAGCGCGAGCTCGGTGCTCTCGCTCGAGCGCGGCACGCTGCGCCTCACGCGGCTCATCGACAACCTGCTCGAGAGCGTGCGCATCGAGTCCGGGCCAGCTCGCCATCCGCCGCCAGAGCGTCGCGCTGCGCGGAGGTGGTCGAGGACGCCGCGATGCTTGATCGGCTCGCTGCTCGCGCCAGCGCCGCCAGCAGCTGCTCGACGTGCGCTTCCCGAGGACCTGCCGCTGGTCGGACGGCGACGCGCCGCGCCTCACGCAGGTGTTCGTCAATCTGCTCGCCAACGCCAGCAAGTTCGCGCCCGGAGGGCAGCAGCGTGCGCGTCGGGGCGCGCCGAGGGCGAACGGGTCGCGTGCCTGGGTCGAGGACGAGGGTCCGGGCCTGCCGGCGCGGTGACAGGCGCTCGCATCTTCGATCGCTTCCGCGCGCGGCGGCACAGGAGCCGGAGCCGGCGGGGCTGGGCCTGGGACTGTGGATCGTGAAGTCGATCATCGAGCGCCACGGCGGCAGCGATCAGCTGCGCAGCGCACCGCCGGCCGGCCGCACGCGCTTCACCGTCACGCTGCCACTGGAGAGCCCGCTAGCATGAAGGTACTGGTCGCCGACGACGACGCGGACCTGCTGCGCTCTCGATCGCGCTTCACGCTCACGCAGGCGGGCTATCTGGTCGTCAAGGCCGGCGACGGCCGCGACCGCGATTCGAGCGCTTCGAGGCCGAAGTCGCCGGATCTCGCGATCTGCTCGACATCAACATGCCAGGCGCTCAGCGGCTTCCAGGTGTGCGAGGCGATCCGCGCGCGCTCGCGCGTGCCGGTCATGATGCTCACGGTGCGCGGCGAGGAAGAGGACCTGGTGCGCGCGCTCGAGCTCGGCGCCGACGACTACCTGACCAAGCCGTTCAGTCCGCGCACGCTGCTCGCGCGCGATCAAGGCGCTGCTGCGGCGCGCCGGGCATGGAGAGCAGCGCGCCGCTCGAGTGCGGGGCGCGTGCAGCTCGATCTCGCAGGAGTACACCGTGCAGATCGGCACCGCGGAGCCGGTGCGGCTCACCGAAGCTCGAGCTGCGCCTGCTGCAGATGCTGCTCGCGAACGCCGGCCACACCGTCGAGCTCCGATCGGCTGCTGATGCAGGTGTGGGGCCACCGCGGCGGCGGGCGACCGGCAGTTGCTGAAGCAGCTCGTGCACCGCGCTGCGGCAGAAGATCGAGGCCGATCCTGGCCGCGCCGGCTGCTGCTGCGCACCGCCGCGGCGGGCTACAAGCTCATCGTCGACTGACGCCGTGCGTCGCTTAGGGGGCGGTTGATCTGGTCGAACACGCCGCCGTCCCTGAAGTGCGTAGCCTGCGCACTTCGCCCAGCCGCCGAAGTTTCGGCGATGGTGGCGAGCTTGAGCTCGGGAAACTGCTGCGCGTACTTCGCCGCCACCGCCCGCGTCGCGCGGACGATAGAAGCTCGCGCGCGATGATCTCCTGGCCCTCGCCTGCTGTAGAGGTAGCCGAGGTAGGCCTGGGCCACCTCGCGCGTGCCGCGGCGCAGGGGCCACCGTGTCGACCACCGCCACCGGAGGTTCGGCGAGGATGCTCACCGAGGGCACGACCATCTCGAACTTGTCGGCGCCGAATCTCGGCATGGCGCCAGCAGCGCCTCGTTTTCCCATGCCAGCAGCACGTCGCCGAGTGCCGCGCTAGCGCGAAGGTCGTCGTCGAGCCGCGGGCGCCGGTAAGTCGAGCACCGGCATCGCTCTGATAGAGCGCTTGCACGAACTCCGCGCGCGCCTCGTCGGCGTGCCACGGCGGGCTGCGCTTCAGCCCATGCCCAGGCGGCGAGGTAGTTCCAACGCGCGCCGCCAGAGGTCTGGGGTTCGGCGTGATCACGCCTGATGCCGGGTGCGCACCAGGTCGCCCAGTCATGGATGCCCTTGCGGGTTGCCCTTGCGCACCAGGAACACGATGCGTGGAGGTGTAGGGCGCCGAGTTGTTCGGCAGCACGCGTCTGCCAGTTCAGCCGGCAGCAGCTTGGCGGTCGGCGGCGATGGCGTCGATGTCGGCCGCCAGCCCCGAGCGTCACCACGTCCGCCTGCAGGCCGTCGATCACCGAGCGCGCCTGCTTGCCCGAGCCCCGTGCGACTGATCAACGCGCACCTCGTCGCCGGACTTCCGTCCTTCCAGTACTGCGGCGAAGGCGGCGTTGTAATCCGCGTACAGCTCGCGGCGTCGGGTCGTAGGAGACGTTCAGCAGCTACGCGACCGGCGGTGGAGTTGCTGCGTTGCTCGCAGGCGGGCAGCGCGCCAGCAATACGTAACTGAACGTGAAGTACAC
>ERZ1370068.8558-contig-7400_pt1 | contig 40833 bp, 48 predicted proteins | sample MGYA00561227_ERZ1370068 | MGnify/ENA primary metagenome ERZ1370068 (study PRJEB38410, sample SAMEA6850437) | metagenome | study: Metagenomic assessment of the ecological functions of the soil: analysis of the soil microbiota associated with the... | reverse complement strand
TTGTACTTCGTTCAGTTACGTATTGCTCATCGGGCGATTCCCGTCCACACGGTCTGGTTGCCAGACGTGCGGACGCGCAGTAGTAGTGCGCTTTCGGTGCCCGTGGGAAGGTGCCGAGTTCGCGCCACTGGAACACGCTGCTGCCGGTGCTGTGCGCGATCACGCTGGCGGCGGCGCTGCCGGTGATGCCCGCGGAGCAGCTCGATCTGGGTGACGGCGTCGCCGACATCGGGGATCGGTGACCCGCGCGGCGATGCGGATGCCTTCGCGGCTCGTCCACGCATCGCCCATGGCGTGACCGTCGGCGGAGAACTGGACGACCGACGTTGTGATCCTGCGTGGCGTAGGCACGACGCGCGGCCATGGCGTTCAGGATCTCGCTCTTGGTCTTGGCGTGCGCGAGCACGGCGGTGCGGCTCTCGCGTCGACGGCGCCCCAGGTGGCGTTGTGGTTGTCCTGATCGCCGGCCGGGGACACGCGGAAGCCCTTCTGCAGCGCCTCGGCGAATTCACCGTCGTAGTTCGTGTTGCCGATGTCGGACTCGTCGGTGGCCGTCGACTGCGCCGGGCCGTTGATGAGCGCCATCAAGTGGACGACGTTGCGGGCGTTGGCCGTGAACACCAGGTTGTTGTAGTCGCCCGACGCCGGGTGGCACAGCTCGGCGACCGGCGGATAGCTCGCGGGCGGATTCGCGAAGATGGCGCTGTAGAGCCCGACGTAGTCGGTCTGGTCCACGAATACGTCGTACTGGCCCGGGTCCCAACCCAACAGCGTCGGCGACTCGAACACGTTCACGTGCCCGTTCGCGGCGAGCCCCCATTCCTGGCCCGAAGATGGCGACGAAGTCTGCCATCGTCGTTGGCGGCCGCGGCTTGGGCTTTGAGCAGCGGATAGTTGCGACAGCTGCATGCCGGCGCTGACGTGGTTGTGCTCGGTCACGGCGAGGAAGTCGAGCGGCGTTTGCGCGGTGTTGCGTGCATAGGCATAGGCGTCGGCGGGCGTCTGCACACCGTCGGAGTAGCGCGGTGTGCGAGTGCAGGTTGCCGAAGTACGACGTTGTAGCCAAGATCGGGATTGATCAGAGATCCGGCGCCGGGCACCGAACTCGGGCTGTTCGACACGCCGCTCAGGTTCGGGACCTCGTCGTGGGTCTGGATGGCGAAGTACCAGGTCGAGTCGGGACTCAGGCCGAAGACGATCAGGGTCTCCGGCGAGGCCGCGGCGAGAGGCGACGGCGGGTCGAGCCAGCGCTCGAGCGGCGCCGCGGCGCCGAAGTTGCCGGCGGTGATCGGCGCGTGCGACAGCTTGACGTCGTATCCGGTCGCGGTGCCCGTGGTGCCGTCGTCGCCGGGCGCGGTCCATGTGAGTCGGATCTCACCGGGAAGGCGCCGGGCGCGGCGGCCAGGTCGGCGATCGTGGCGGGCGCCGTCGCGTCGCCGACGCTGCCGTTGGTCGCGCACAGGGTCGGCGATGCGCCAGTCGAAGTTGGCCGATCCGTTGGGGAGTGCGGCCCACACCAGGCCCTCGGCGATTCCCGTGCCGTCGTACGACACCTGATCCACCACCGTCGCGGGGATGACACGATCGAGCACAGGTAGATGGTCTCCGTCCCGTTGTTGAAGATGCCGGCGTTCGTGACCGTCGGCTGGACGACGCGGAACTCACCGGGCTGGATCGATCGCCGAGATCGAACAGGTCACCGCCGACGAAGTCCTCGGGAAGCAGACACCGCGCGGGCGCTGGGTTGCCGTCGATCGTGGCGGCGTCGTGAATGCACCAGCCGGTGACGTTGATGGGCGTCGTGCCGGCGTTGTAGAGCTCGAGCCGCTCGAAGCCGTTGTCCGTGCCGATGGGGTTGGCGAGGATTTCGTTGATTTTGATCTGAGCGTTAGCCGCGGTGGCGCCAATCGCGAGCATGGCGGCGATGGCGGCAGCGAAGAGGGAGGCGGCGAGGTGCGAACGGTGCGGAAAAGCGGTCGATGAGCCCATCGGGCGGGCCTCCGGTGTCGATCGGCGGTGAAGGTGTGGGTGGTGAAGGGGAGTATAGCAGCGCGCCGGTGCCGGGCATCAGTCGGTTCTCGGTGTCGCGTCCCATCAAACTCGCCTGCGAGACGCCGGGAGCTGCCCGCGAATCGAAACAAGCAGAGCGCCGAGCCGCTGGTAGCGACTCGGCGCTGGCCTACCCGCGAACCGCGGGCTCCGTCGAAGGTCCGACTACTCCCGTGCATCCGGTCGTTGCACCGTCCGTCGTGATTGTCGTCCATCCCGATCTTGAGCGACCGGATGATGGCGCGGCGAATCGCGAAGTCGTTCGCGGGATCACGCGGATCGAGGAACGTGCCGTGGCTGCTGCACAGCCACTGGGTCGTGTCGAACACGAGAAACGCCGTCGCGGGCGTGGCGGTCTCGACGGTGAAGTTGCCTTTGATCTTGAACGGGTGGCGGATCGTGGCCTGATAGGTGAAGGCGCCTCCGCCGTCGCCGGTGACCGTCCCCTGGATGAACACGGTGCTGCCGACGAGGAACGTGAAGTCGTTCGCGTTCCAATCGTCCGTCTTGAGCGGGGCGATGTGGCCCTTGACGCTGCGGTAGTCACCGGGCTGCACCAGCTGGGTGTCCAAGCTGTCGGCGGTGTGGGTGAGGAGGTCGACCACGAACGGGCCCCTTGAAGACCACTTGCTCATCACCGTCTCCGTGATGCCTCGCCGTCGCCGTGATCATCGTCGCCGTCGCCGTCGCCATGGCCGTGCCCATCGAGTGAGGCCACGAGATTGTCGGAGCCGGCATTGAGGTCGTCCATGTCGTCAGCGACATCCATGGAGTCGTCGGGTTCGGTCTCGGCGAGACGGAACCGGACGTCGCGCACGACGAGCAGAACCTGCGAGTACGTCACGGGAATCGAGTCGCATCCCGAGCCGTGCATGATTCCCATCGCCATCATGGAATTCACGCTGCTCCCCGTGCCGCCGGCGCGAAGGGTCATCGGGACGCCCTTCGAGGGCCCATTGACCTTCCCACAGCTCGGCGCGAAGGCGATGCCGAGTGCAGCGCAGAGGACGAGGATGGCGGTGGGAAGTCGACGCGACAGATGGTTCCTGATCATGGCCCTGTGTCCTTTCTCGAGGGTGTCCATCCTGGCCACGTGTGGGGTGCGGCGAACCCAGCGACCCCGTGTCATTGCCGGTCGGAGGTGTCGCGCGTCGGGAGCGCGACCCCGCCTTGCGAGTGGGATGAGTGAAGCATACCGGACATTCCGGCCAAGGCTCCGGCGATTTCTGCTGGATTAGCCCATAAAACGGGCCCCGCCGATCGCGCGGACGACTTACGCCATCGAGATTTGACATTGGACGTCAAGGAATTAATAGACGTGGCTGGCCACGCCTCTACTTATTCTCGCGAAGCCTGCACCCCATCGCCGCACGGCCCGAGCGAGTTCACGACCCGATCGTCCTTGATGCAGGAGTGACCGTGACCTTGGTCGTGCGGGACGCGAACGTCCGCGCTGCCTTCGCATGACAGGCCGTGACTGTCGGTCGCGGTGAACCAGATCGTGTAGACGCGTCCGTTGCCGGACCCCAATCGCTCCGCCCGCACCTTGGCGGCGCCATTCTCGATCGTGGCGTCGGGGCACGTGTTGTCGCCGGCGCACTGCAGCGGCTCGTCCTGCGTGACGTTGGTGACCGTGATCGTCACCGGGTCGCCATCGGGATCGGTGACGTTCGAGATGGTCACGGGCACGAACTTGTGGTTGGGCGGCCACGTCGACGCGTGCGCCACGGCCGCACTGCAGTCGGGCGGGTTGCTCGTCGCGGCGACGACGTTGAAGCGCACGATGCCGAGACTCTTGAAGCCCTGTGAGTCCGTCACCTCGGCGTACAGCCGATGGCTGTCGCCACTGTTCCACGGCCCGAGCGTCGCACTCGTCGCGGTGAGGCTCGGCGCACTCCAGTGGCTGAGATCTGTCGCCTCGTCGATGCGGGGCGTTTCGTCAGTCACGTCTGCGATGTCGAGCGCCCAACGATAACTACGAATCTCGGTGCCGGCCTGAGGCTCGGCGTGCCAATTCATCGTCACCTGGCTTCCGGCTTGCACTTCGTACGGGATCTCGGTTTCGGGGCAGGGGCAGTAGCCTGCCGTCGGGTAGCAGGTGTCGAGTGCCGCGTTGTTGAAGCAGAGAATCGGACCGTCCGCCGCGACCGTGCGCGCGCCGAATCGTGTACCCGATGAGTTGGATGAGACGGGGCTGAGGGGCTGCTTCTCGCAGCCGCCGGTGATCAAAGGGCCGTGGCGAGCGCCAGCGAGCCGATGATGCGACGCCGTGATCATGATCCACCTCGTGGTCCCATGACGGGAATGGAGACCTTCCGTGGCACTGTCTCGAAGCCGCCCGGGCAACCGCGGGAGGCCAGTGTACCGGATCATGGTGCCAAGGTCTCGAACAAAGCTCGGCGACGAGGACACGCTCCGCACAATGCCCGCTCGAGTCAGTCACGTGTCGCAAAACAACGTAGCGCGTTATCGGCGCGCACCCGGTCGGCCGTCCCCTCATCTGAAGCTCCGTCCTTTTCAAAGTTCACCTGTCCCTGCTCAGAGAGATCCATGCCGCCCGTGACGGACGTGCTTCGACGGGGATGTTTCGCAGTCGTTGCCCTCGGCTTTCCTCTCGGTTGCGGTGCCCGCCCGGGCCGACTGGACGCCGGTCCCCGATGTACCCGCAACGCAGTTGTTCTCCATGATCGCGAACGGCGACACGATCGCGGCCGGCGCCGATACCGCGGTCTACGTCAGCACGAACGGTGGCGTCAGCTTCGCGCGCTCGTCGAAGCCGGTGACGGGCGTTGTAGCGGTCACGGGGGTGTGGTTCCGCAACGGCCGCCTGTTCGCGGGCACGTTCGGCCAGGGCGTGTTCATAAGCGACAACCTCGGCACGACGTGGCAAGCGTTCAATCAAGGGCTGGTGGGTGGGCCACTCAACTCTCAGCTCGATGTCGTCGGCTTCCAGGTACGCGGCACCATCTTGTACGCGGCCACGGCGGGCGCGGGATCTACGCGCGCAACTTGGTCGGCGCGGGCACGTGGCAGCACTTCGGCGAAGCGTTCGAGCCCAACCAGGCGTCGAATGTGAGCAGTCTTGCGCTGGGCGGAACGCGACTGATCGCCTCGGCGGGCTCGAACGGGCAGATGTTCCTCAACGATCCCGGTCAGACCGACTGGACGATCTCGAATCTCGACAATCTCGGAATTCACGCCGGGCTTTCGGCGTTCACGGGCATCTGGAATGGATTCGGTTGGGTGATTGGTAGCAACCTCGGATTGTTCCACAGTGTCGCGGGCAGGAGCCGTGGACGCGCGTCGACCCCGGATTTGGTCCACTCAACTGGGTCACGTTTCGCTACGCGAGGTCGACACCTGTTTCTCGCGTTCGACGTCGCACCGGGTGCCGTGATCGAAGAGAGCGACGACGACGGCGCGACGTGGGGAACCCCTTTAGGTTTTGGCGGCGTCTTCATCCACGATCTCGCGGTCAGCGGGAACACGTTGTTCGCCGCCCGTGCTGATGGGCTGTGGCGAAGCCCGCTTCCGCCGCTCTCCGTGCCGGGCGATGCGCGAGCCACGAGCGTGCACTTCGCGCTCGCCGGCCCCCAGCCTTTCCAGAGTCGGACCCGACTGCGCTTCGAGCTACCGCACGCCGAGCGCGCGACGATCCAGATGTACGACGTTCTGGGTCGCGCGACGGGCGAGCGGATCGACGCGTCGTGGTCCGCCGGCCCGCACGAGGTCGAGCTGGACGGGCAGCGCTTGAGCCCCGGCGTCTACACGGCAGTGCTCACTGCGGGTGATGCGCGCGAGGTGGTGCGGCTGGTGCACGTGAGGTAGATCGCGCGCCGGAGTCGCATGGCGCGCGCCGCCGATCCACGCTTCAGTTCAGCGAGTGCCGCCACACCCCATCGAATCCGACCCCCGCGAACAGATGCGCATTCGTGGTTGCAAGAGATGCGACATCGACCGCCGAGGGCCCGCCCTGGACGGGCGACCACGCGCCGCCGGTCGAGCGGAACACGCCGAATGTGGTGCCCGCGAACAGAGTGGTGCCGGAGACGGCGAGGGCCCAAACGGTCATGTTCGTGAGGCCGGTGTTGAACAGGGTCCACGACACGCCATCGTCGATCGAGCGATACACGCCGCTACCGTACGTGGCGACGTACACCGTCGAGCCGATGACGGCGAAGGCCTTGATGGTGCCAATGATCGGCGTATCCGCCGGCACCCAGCGCGCGCCCGCGTCGGTCGATCGATACGCCCCGCCCACAGCCCCGGCGAGGAGGCTCGTACCCGTGCTTGCCAGCGCGGTGATATGGGCGTTCTCAAGATCCTGTGCTGCCCGGCGCCCAGCTCGCGCCATCGTCGGTGGAGACAAACAGGCTGGACCCACCCGCGAACACTTCGGCCCCGGAGCTCGTGAACGAAGTGATGTTCTCGCCCAGCATGCCGCTGACTGGGTTCCAATGGTTGCCGTAGTCGGTGGAGCGCGACACGCCGGTGCTCAGGACCATGGCCAGCAGCGTCGTGCCGTGTACGCCGAGCGTCGCCACGCCCAGGCCCGTCAGTCCCTCGTGCAGCGCCACCCAGCTCGCGCCCTCGTCGCTGGAGCGGAACACGCACGTGGACGTGCCCACGGCGGGGTAGTCGCCGGCGAAGAGGTTCGCACCGGCCACGATGAGTGCTTCTGAGCGCGCGTTTGTCACGCCGGCGCTCGCCGATGCCCAGTTCGCGCCCGCGTCGACCGAGTGGAACACGCCGGCGCCGTCAGTCCCGACGAATAGACTCGAGCCGCTCGCACCAAACGCACGATTCGGCAGGTTCGGAAGTCCGGTGGTCACTGGGTTCCAGTGGGCACCGTTGTCGGTCGACTTGTACACGTCTCCTCCGTACGCGGCGGCAAAAATCTCGGCGCCGGATACGATGAGCCCAATGATCCCCAGATCCGTGAGCCCTTGGTTCAGGGGATACCAATTGTCGCCGTCGTTATCCGAGCGATACACGCCGCCCAAGCCGCCCGCGAAAATGCTCGGACCGTAGGTCGCGAAAGCGAAGACATACGCGGGGAGAGTGCCGAGGCCATTGGGCTCCCAGTGGGCGCCACCGTCGGTCGAGCGAAGCGTCCCGCTGCCAGTTCCTGCGAACAGCATCGTGCCGTGCGCGCCGAAAGCGTTGACGTCCGGTCCCGAATAGATCGGGTCCCAATTCATGCCGTGGTCGAGTGACCGATAGATGCCGCCGCCGTGGCCGGTGGATGCGCCGGCGAACAGCGCCGTGCCGAGTGCGGCGAAGGTGACGACATGGGAACCGGTGCCCGGCGCGGGTGACCATGAATGACCGTCGTCATCGGACCAATACACGGAGCCTTCGGTCCCCACGATCACTCTCGTGCCGCTGACGGCGAGGGCGAGGCACAATCCTTCCGACAGGTTGGTTGCATTCCAAACTGCGCCGTTGTCGGTTGAGCGAAACACGCCACGGTTGGTGGCGGCGAAGAGGTTTGACCGCTCGGTCGCGAACGCGAGCACGAGGCCGCCGGAAGGGCCCGCGGTCGGAGTCCATTGAGCGGTCGAGCCCGACGGGGGCGGTGACGGTGCTCTTACCACAGCCGGCGAGGATCGTGATCGACACCAGCGCGAGGATCGACCTAGGGCGCTTCATGGTGCGGCTCCTGTTCTCTGGGTGAGCGAGAAGCATACGCCCAAGACTTTCGGCACCCAACCACCCGGTGAAAGCGACGATGGGCGTTGACGAAGACATCTGAGGTGGGCAGCCCTTCGCCCGCCTCGTGTTTTTCTGCATCGAACGCGGACCTTTCCCATTGAGGTCGGGGCGGAGTCGCAGGATCATCGCCGGGGCTTCGTGAAGGTGAGTCGGGAACGTGGTCACTCGATAGGAGCTGAGGTATGCGCGCGCGTCTCACGCTGAGGGTAATGGTCCCGCTGCTTGCCGTCGCGGCGATCCTTTCGCTCCCCGCCATTGCGAGCGGAGCACCGAGCTATTCGATCACGCCCAGGGCGTCACACAGACGTCGGGATCGCCGATCCAAGACAGCTTCCACACGGCGACGCCCGGCGTCGCGCCGACGCTCATCGACGAGGACGCGGCCGCATTTCCCGCGCACGTCGGGCGCGCACCCAGCTTCGCACCGCGTGGCCGTTCGACCTCACCTTCGGGCTTCCGGGCGGATCCGCCGGCGAGGCGTCGACCGACGACTTCGTCATCGTTGGCCCGCCGGGCGCAATGACCGTGAGCGGCGCGATGCACTTCCACGCAAAGCTTCGACTCGAGCGCTCGGGCGGTCTCAGCGACAGCGACATGCACATCGCGCGGGCGCGGCTCCACGTGACCGTGGCGACGCTGGCCGGCGACGGATCGTGCTGGTCCGGCAACCTGACCGAGGGAGCCGACGGCGTGTTCGCGGGTCAAACGCCGCCGGACTTCGAGGCCTCGTTCACGGTGGCGGGCGCCTTTCCGGTGGGTGAGGCGTTCAGCGTGTCGATGAGGCTCGATTCCGAGTGCGAGACTGGGGCGATTCCGCCGTCTCGCCCGGCTCGCCTCGAGCGACGGGTGGACGGCGGGCTCACGCTCGGTGACGAGCGCGGCATGGTGATGGACTTGCCCGCCGGCTACCTCGTTCAGGCGCCGAGCTGGGGCGTGTTCGGGAATCGTGTCGACGCGCCCGTTGCACGCGGTGTCGGGTTCATCGGCATCGCTCCCAATCCCAGCGTCGGTCCGACGAGAATGAGATTCGTGCTGCCGCGAGCGGGAGAGGCGAGCGTCGTGTTGAACGACGTCCAGGGTAGAGAGGTGCGCCGACTCGCTCTTGGACGGATGAGCGCAGGCGCCAGCGAGGCGGTGTGGGACGGTCGTGACGATTCCGGCAGGTGGTCGCGCCCGGCGTATACCTCGCCGTGCTGAGATTCGAGAACCGGACGGTGGTGCAGAGTCGTGCGCGCACGCTGAGAACGAAGGGCGAACCCCGTGCCCATGCGCACGCCGGCGTTGCTCGGACCACAAATGCTCGGTTCCTGATGGCGCGAGTCCCCCATCGTGACAATCGCCGCCAGAAGCCGCCGTCCGCCGAGAGCGCATTGAAGAGAGGTTTCCCACTACTCGCGCTGCCGCTCGTGCTTGCCCTCTTCGCGGTTGTCGCCTACGGGATCGCGTTCAAGAGCCCATTCTTCGGCGACGACTACGTCTTTCTCGACAAGACGCGCGACGCGCGCTTCGCCGACCTGTGGTCGCTCCGAAACACGGATTTCGGTTGGTATCGCCCGTGGTCGCGAGAGATGCATTTCTGGGCGCTTCAACGTTGGGGGCTGAACGAAACGGCGTTCCGAGCGTTCGGCGCTCTGCTGTGGATCGCCGACTTGTCTATGTTCGCCGCACTGGCGCGCCGCCTCGCATCCAGGCGGGTCGCGGTGATCGCGACGCTCGGCGTCGCGGGCCTGGCCCTGTGGGGAACGCCGCTGTTGTGGATCTCGGGGAGCCAGGACCTCTGGATGCTGTGTTTCGTCCTGGCGAGCACGCTCTTTGTTCGTCGCGGGCCACGTGGGATGGTCGGTCGTGCCTTTCACGCTGGCCCTGCTCAGCAAGGAGACGGCCGCCGTGTTGCCCGCGATTCTCTTTTCGTACGCGGTGCTCGTCGAGCATCGATACGTCCGAGAAGCGCTTCGGCGGACCGCGCACTTCGTGGGCATTCTCGTTGTTTGGCTGGCCGTGCATCCAACCCTGCATGCGCGGCTCACGGAACATGGTGCGACGGCCGAAACCGAACATCGACCTAGCCTGCTCGTGATCCTGGCGAGGACGCTGCTGGCCATGACCAACCTCGACCAGTGGCCCCACCCGCAGGAGCTGACCGCGGGCCGCATGGGTTCGGATCGGGCTTGCCCTGGCCGTCCTCGCAGCCGGAGCGGCCATTCTCATGCGATCGACCGTCACGACTTCTGTCGAGAGTCGAGGCACGGTCGCAAACCGTCGAGATCTCACGCGATTCGCCCTAGCCTGGTCGGCGATCGCCTGGTTCCCGCTGTTCCTGCCGTCGATTCAGTGGCACGCGTACTACGCTTGCCTTGGAGCCCTGGAGCGTGGTTCGGGCTCGCGCTGTGGCTCGAGGATCGCCCGCGCGTCGTCGTCGCCGGCATCGTCGGCCTCGGGATCCTGCGCGGTGCGCAGGCGAGCACACTGTCCTGGGATTGGGGCACGGAGTGGTACCAGCGTCGCGCCGGATACTTTCTCTCCTCCATCAAGACCGATCTTCTCCGGCTCCACTCCGGCGCTCCCGCACCACTCACGCGTGGTACTTCGGTCACATTCCGAACAACATCGGATTGATTGCAGGCAAATGGAGCCCGACGCTTCGCGTCTGGTACCGCGATACGACCGTGCGCGCGACCTTCTATTCAGACTATCGGCCCCGGGCGAGCGACGAGCCGGCGGGAGAAGATTTCTTCTTCCGCTTCGACTCGCTGCGCGGACTGACCGAGATCCAAGCGGGGCCGGAAGACATCGGTCGCGCCTTGCTCGCCGACCCCGATTGGGAGGCCAACCACGAGAAGCTCGCGATGCTCATGCTGATGGGTGGAGACCTGCGCCGCGCCGCCGCGGAGTTCGAGAAGCTGTCCTCGCTTGCAACACCGCCCGGACGCTGCCGGATACGCCGCGGTCTGTTGGGAGTTCGCCGGCGATGCTTCGCGAGCAGAGTCGCTCGAGGCCGCGGCGCGGATCACGCATGAAGCTCTCGAAGGGGCGAGCTCGAGGCTGGATGGCGAGGTTGAGGGCCTCGTTTCCGAGGCGTTGAGGCGCGTGCCATGGGATCAGGGAAGGAGCAGGACCTTCTGCCCGCGATCCGGCCATCGTCTCCAAACGGAGGAAGTAGATCCCCCGGCCACGCGATCCCCGAGCTCGTTCCTCCCGTCCCACGACGCGAGATGGCGCCCGCGGCCTCGACCCGGTTCTCTAATGCGCGAATCGTACGACCCGTCACATCATGAACCCGAAGCATGACGAGCGTGGGCCGCGGCAGGTCGTAGTAGAGCCTCGTCGTCTTGCCGAACGGGCCGAGCTGCGCCGCCGAAAGCCGGATGCCGCCTTCCTTCGTCGCGCCCGAGCGGCACATCGATGTTCGCGCCGGGCGTGGCGATACACAGCTCGTGACAGATTCGCTCCCGCCCCGGGTTGGTTTCCGGTTCCGTACGCGCGGATCGAGGCGATGTTTTCCGACGTGCTCGCGATGATCACCGTCTGGTACGTGAGGGTGCTGGTGAGCGGCTCGGTCACCCGGCCGAGGAGCACGCCGACGCCGTCGTAGGCCTCGATCACGCCGTTCGAAGGACCGAAGGGGAGCAGGCCGGCGTCGCGCATCTGCAACGAGACCCGCTTCGTCGCGGTCCTGAACCGCGCCTCGAACACCCGCACAAATCCGGGATCATTGGTCCACGTGCCGTCGAGGCTGCCCCCGGGGCCGAAGCGCATGATGAACATCGATGGCTCCCCGGACGGCGTGCTGTTGGTCACGAAGTCGCCGGGAGGCGTGGCGGGAACATCCGCGATCAACTGAACGCCGGGGTACACGTTGGTCAGATCGGTGTTGTCGGGGAAGGCGCCGGGATCGAGGCATTCGAGCGTCGACTCGTACTGGAGCACGGACAGATTGGCTCCGGGTTGACTGCCGTTCCCTTTGCCGTAGGCGCGAATCGACCTGATGCGCCGCGACCCGTCGACGATCGCGACTGATTGATAGTTGAACATGCTCGTGAGGTGCGTCGTGACGGTGCTGAGGAGCGTGCCATGAACGTCGTACGCCTCGATCACCCCGTCCGACAGATTCCCCGGATCGAACCCCGCGTCCCGCATCTTCAGCGTGACGACGCTCGTGGGAATCGCAAACCGAGCCTCGAAGATGCGCACGAACGAGGGATTGTTGGTCCACGTGCCGTCGAGGCCGCTGGGAGCGAACGACATGATGAACTGCGTCGGCTCACCGGGGGCGTGCTGTTGGTCACGAAGTCTCCCGGGGCGTGGCGGGAATGTCCGCGATCAGGGTCACGAGCGGGAAGGAGTTCGTGAGATTCGTGTTGTCGGGGAACGCGCCGGGATCCAGCGTCGCGAGTGTGGCGCGGGCCGGGGCGGCGAACGCGGTGATGAGCAACAGTGCCGTGAAGGAAGCGAGGTGGTGCGATGCGCGAGCCATGCGGCCTCCGAGGCAGCCCGAGGTTCTCGCGCGAGGGAGGGCGCGGCCGGGAGCCGAGGCCGCGATTCTCCACCCATCAGGTAGTGATCGCCAGGGAAAAGGTGCGGTCGTCCGACGCCTGCGTGTTACGCCGCGCGCCGGAGGAGCACCAGCGTCACGTCGTCCTCGAAATCGCCGACGCCCACGAAGCCGCGCGCGTCGAAGAACGATGCGCTCGACGAGATCCGCGAAGGCACCGATCGGTTCGTCGAGATCATCTCGGCGAGCCGATCGGCTCCGAACCATACTCCCTCGGGACTACGGGCCTCGACGATGCCGTCGGTGAACAGCACAACCTGATCGTTGGGGTCGAGCCGCACCTCGCCGACCTCGAAGCGCGCGTCGTCGAGGACGCCGAGCAACGGGCCACCGCGATCGAGCCAGCGCGGGTCCGCTCCGGCGCGATCGTGGAGCGGCGGGTTGTGCCCGCAATTCACGTAGCGCAAGCGCCCGCTCGCGGGGTCGAGCACGGCGAGCAGCGCAGTGACGAAGGCGCTGCCGGCGGTGGAGTCCGGCAGCTCGCGGTTGATGGTGCACGCGACCTCGTCGAGCGGATGCCCCGCGCGCAGATGCGTGCGCACGAGCGCGCGGAACGCGGTCATCACGAGTGCCGCGGGGAGTCCGTGCCCCGATACGTCCGCGACGACCAATCCGAGCCGGCCGCCCGCGAGCGGGATGTAGTCGAAGTAGTCGCCGCCTACGCGCGCGCTCGGCCTGCACAACCCCGCGAGCTCGTGGCCGGGCACGGTCGGAGAGAGCGCCGGGAGCAGCCGCTCTTGAATGAGCTGCGCGGTCTTGAGCTGACGCTCGAGTCGCCCGGCCTCGACCAACCGCTCGTGCAGCATCGCCTTCTCGACGGCGATCGCGGTGGCGTCGGCGAAGAAGCGCAGGATCTCGACGTCGCGCTTCTGGAACGTGGCGAGCCGATCGCTCTCGAGATTGAGCGCGCCGATGGTGCGGCCGTCGAGGCGGATCGGCACCGCGACTTCCGACATCGTCTCATCGCGTCCCTTGATGTACCGCGCATCGAGGCGCACGTCGGACGCGCACACCGCCTCGCCGGTGCGAATCACGTGCCCGATGATGCCGCGGCCCTCGCGCATCATCGGGTCGGTGAACGGTGAACGGGGCGTGAACCCGCGCCAGCTGACGCCGGCGATCTGTTCGCGCAGCGGCCCGACGTCGCGTGCGACACTTCCTCGCGGAGCACGAAGATGCCGCCGGCGTCAAACGGCATCAGGAGCTGGAGTCCGTCGAGGAGTCGGTCGAGGGTCTCGCGCAGATCGAGCGTCCCGCGGACGGTGTGGGAGATCTCGAGCAGGAGCCGGCACCGGGCCTCGGCCGAGAGCTCCTGGTGTCCGTTCGAATCCGATGCGACGTACACCGCGTCCGCGGGCGCGTCGTGCTCGGTCATTGCGGGTCCCTCGCTCGGAAGTGTCGGGCTTCACCGGAAGGATGAGGCGGCGGGCGCATTCCGGTGTCTCAGATCGGTCAACCAGGCGACGAGCGGCGGGTCTCGAGCAACCGGCGCGGTGCAGGATGAAAAGCGCCAAACACCGCCAGGGGGAACGGGGATTCACGATCACACCTCTCGCAGCGAATGTTTCTCTCACTGCAGGATGAACTTGAACGTCAGCGCCACCCACACCGCGACGGGTGGCCGTTGACCATCGCCGGCTGAAACGTCCAGCGCCGCGCCGCGCTCAGGGCCGCTTCGTTGAGGAGCAGCTCCGATCGCCTCTCGTCGACCTCCACACGGATCACCCGACCGTCGCGACCCACCAGGGCGTGCACGATCACGACACCTTCGATGCCGGCGTCCCGCGCGAACCGGGGGTATTCAGGGACGGATCGAATCCTGGGTGACGGGCCATTGGTCCGTGTAGACGAATTCCCTCGCTCGGGAAAGACGTCGCCGCGCGACTCGATGCCCTCGGGCAACGCGGGGAGACCGTCCGAGACGGCGCCCGAACCGGTGGGCTCCGATCCCTGCTCGATCGGACTATCGGGCCACTCGATGGGCGGAGGATCGACGACGGGCTCGATGATTCCGCGCTCGCTCGCGTTCGCGCGCTTCGGCGTCGCGGGCCGCGCCGGCGTTGACGGGAAGCACCAGCGGTCGAATCGGATCGTCGATGGGGCAGATGGTGCGCTCGATCGACGACGACGGTGGGCTCGACGCCGCGCGGGAACACCAGAATGGCCGCGGCGAACGATGCGAGCATCGCTCCCGAGCCGACGAGGCTGGCGCGGCTGAGGCGGGGCCGTTCGGAGGCGAGCAGCTCCGGTGCACCGTAGGGCATGAACTGGAACAGCGGATGGGTGCGGTTCATGACTCCTCCGCACCCGGTCAACGTTCCCGGTGCGAGAGGAGTGTCGCGCGTGGGCCCGCCGCGAACAAGGGCAAAGCTCGGCTTCGGACGCCCCGTGCACTTCCACCTCCCTCCGGCATTACACCCGTGTCGAGGTTCACGGCCGGGCCGCCTCGGCCCCGCCACGAGCCCCAAGCGCCGGAGGACCTCATGAGAACTCTGCTACCCATCGCGCGCGCGTGCGCTCTTGCCGCCCTGCTCGCGCCCTCGTTCGCACCGTCTGCCCGGGCACAAGCGGGGAGCGGACCGGTGTGGGTTCCTCTCGACACGCAGCCGGCGGGAACGCCGGCCTCGATCCAGGTCGGGCAGCTGCCGGGGCACGACCAGCTCGCTGATCCTGGTCATGCACGGCTTCTACCAAGAGACGAAGATCGCCCCCGACGGCCGTATTCTATCAGAAGCTTACGGTTCCGGGACTCGGCTCCTATGGGCAAACGGGGGCGCCCGATCTGCCGGCCGTACAGACCACGTTCGCCCTCCCGTACGGGGTCGCGGGGATGCACGTCGTCCAGTCGACGGTGATGGCGTCGCGCACGTTTTCGGGCATGAACGTCTGGCCGAAGACGATTCCGGAGAAGGACGACACCACCGGAACGCCGGAGCAATTCGTGCGCGACAAGAAGCGATCTACGGCTTGCGCACCCGCTGGCCGTCGACCGATGCCGATCCGTTCTCGCCGTCGAGGCGAAGCTGGGGAACATCATGGGCGCCAAGGTCGGGATCTATCCGTTCCATTGGACGCCGCTCACGGGGCAGCTCGACGTCGCATCGCAGATGCAGGTCTCGTTCGACAACGACGGCGTCGCCATCGCGTCGCCGGAGATCACGCAGCGTCGCGCCAAGATTGCGTCGAAGCTTTTCCCCAACTGGGACGCGACGAACACGTTCTACCCGCCAGAACCTGCGCCACTACGACGGGCAGTATCTGATCATCTTGCCGAACGGCTGGCAGCCGGCGTTGCAACCGCTCATCTCCCAGAAATCGGCGCGCGGCTTCTTCGTCACGCTGCGCTTCGTTCCGACGACGGGCAACACGTGCGACGGGATCCGCACGCTGATCCGCAACTGGTACAACGCCACGCCGCCCGAGCAGGACCACTACTGTCTGCTCGTCGGCGAGCCGGACGTCATCCGCTGTGCATGGCGCCGATCACGGGCAATCCACCGACGGATGACCTCTACGGATCGATGGACGGAGACGACTTGGACGAAGAGGTCTACGTGGGCCGTCTGTCGGTGTCGTTCTCCGCCTTCGCCAGCACCGAAGTGCAGAAGATCATCAACTCATGGACAACCCGCCGATCACGGACGCGTTCAAGACGGCGCTGCTGGTGGCCCACCGGGAGGACGCACCGGGCAAGTACGTGGGCGCCCACGAGTCAGTGTACAACGCGTCGTACTCGCACCCGCCGATCTTCACCCGCATCTACGGCAACGATCTGCTCGCCCGCAACTCGCTCGTCACGTACACGATCAATCAGGGCGTCGGCCTCGTCGCCTACCGTGGGCACGGCAGCTCGAACACCTGGGCCGGATGGGACGGCTTCGAGTCGTACACGACCTCTGACGTCGTGGGACTCACGAACGGCAACGTGACGCCCGTCGTGTGGAACATCGCGTGCTCGAACCACGACCTCGGCTTCAACGAGAGCATGGGCGAGTGGTGGATGCTGAAGAACCCCGGTGGGGCGGTGGCGTCATACGGCGCGACGGTGCCGTCGTTCACGGACCAGAACCACGAGCTCGACCGGCAGCTGTTCAAGGCCGTATACGACCTCGGCCTCACGACGCACGCACACGCCATTCAGTACGCCGAGGCGCAGATGGCGCTGCTCTCCGGGTCCGACAACGCCTGGTACTACAACCTGCTCGGCGATCCGGAGATGCCGATCCGCCGCGAGCGCCCGACGCCGCACTGGGCGGTCGTGACGCCACAGGAGATGAATCCGTGCGTGAGCTGCGCGCTGCCGATCAACGTCAATGACATGACCGGCCAGCCCGTGCCGAACCTCCAGATCTCGCTGTGGAAGCCGCCGACGCCCCCGGTGAGCGGTCCGCAGCTAAACTCCACCGACGAGGTGTTCGACAACACGTACACGGATCCCGCGGGAAACGCTTCGTTCACCGTCTCGCCGACGACGCCGGGATGGCTGTACTTCACCGTTCAGGACCTGGATGGCAACGCGATACTCGACTCGGTCCGGGTGACGGCGCCGACGGGCGTGGACCGAGTCGACACAGGGCGTGCTGCGCTTCGCGGCGCGGCCGACGATCGCCCGCGGCGGCACGTTGCTCGGGTTCGGCGCGCCGCTCGAGCACGCGGCTCACATCGCGCTCGTCGACGTCGGTGGTCGGACGGTGCGTCGCCTCGAGGCGAAGGCCGGTGACACCGCGGTGCGGTGGGCCGGCGACGATGCGTCCGGGCGGGCCGTTCCCCCGGGCCTCTACCTGGCGACGCTCGACGGCGGCGCCATCCACGCAGTCACCCGCGTGATCGTGGTCAGGATGATGTCGCAGAATGTGCCGGAGGACAAGCCGGAGCACCTGTCACGGCACGATCACGGAGGGCGCGCCAGACGCTTGGCGCGCCCTCGTTCGGGTGTCAGACTGGTTCGCGTCGCGAACGCGACCACGCGCCTCACGGAGACCACGATGCGCTCTGCTCGGACGACTCCTTGCCGCAAGGAATCCGCTGTCGCGCGCTGCTCGCGGTCGCGATCGCGGGCGCCATCGCCGTCCTCGGCGCTTCGCCCGAGCGTGCCGCGGCGCAGGCCGGCGGGCGCACGTGGATGCCGCTCGACGAGTCGCCGCCGGGGCGGCGGCGCAGGTGACACTCGAGGCCGCGGCATCGACGGTGAGCGAGACGTTCCTCGACGTGACGATCCACGGTTTCTGGGTCGAGAGCCGGATCGGCACGGACGGCGTGACGTACCAGAAGATCGACGTCCCCGGGCTCGATCATCTGGGCATCGTCGGCGCGCCGCATCTCTCGATCGTGCGCGAGCGGCTCGTGATCGCGACCACCGCGACCGCCGCGACCCTCGCCGGGGTCGAGCAGCTGCTTCCGATGCGGAGCTTCGTGTTCCACCTGTGGCCGGAGCCGGTGCCCGAGATGACCGGCCAGTTCCTGATCCCCGAGCAGTTCGCGATCGACCCGGCGATCTACGCGTCGCCGGCTCCGTACCCGACCGCGTCGGGCGCAGGCTCGCCGCGCGCCACGGCGTTCGGCTCGATTCCGACCTCGACGATCGAGGCGTATCCGTGCTCGTGGCTGGCGGCGATCGACATCTTCCAGGTGATGCCGATGTCGCGCTGGCATTTCGTCCACTCCGGCGCGCCCGCGACTCTCAATCCGATCACCCGCGATCGCGCGCGGCTGTGCGAGCCGATGATGCTCAACTGGAACGCGATCGAGGCGGCGATGCCGATCAACCGCCACGACTATCAGGGCGGAGTACCTGTTCGTCCACCACACGATGTACTCGGCGGCGCTCAAGCCGCTGATCGCGCAGAAGAAGTGGCGCGGGTTCAACGTGTCCGAAGTGCTCACGGACACGCTCGGCGGCGCGAGCTGCGAGCACGTGAAGAACGCGATCCGCAACTGGTGCCGGTCGACGCCGTCCGAGCACGATCACTACGCGCTCCTGGTCGGGCAGTTCGGCGATATCCTGATGTGCAACGTCCACACGGATCTCGATCCCGAGTGGACCGATGACGTGTACGGGTCCCTGAGGGACGACACGCTCGCGCACGACATCTTCGTCGGCCGGCTGTCGACGATCGATGCCGCGGACCTGTCGCGCCAGATCACGAAGATCCTGAACTACGAGGACCACCCGGTGTCGGCGCCCGTCTCACTACGGCGACGTGCTGCTGGTCGCGCACGAGGCCGGCTTTCAGGACGTGCAGGACACGGTGCGCACGAGGCCGTACGCGGTGGCGCCCAACTTCTTCCCGTACTACGGGGCGACCCCCGGTCACAACAACCCTCGGGCTCACGGCCCACCTGAACGCCGGCTACGGCATCGTGTGCTATCGCGGGCATGGCGGATCGGGCGAGTGGTGGCGCTGGGATCGCACGGGATCTTGCCAGGGCGGCCCCGGCGAGTGCTTCACGAGCGGCAACGTCGACGCGCTCTCGAACGGAGCCCTGACGTCGGTGGTGTGGTCGATCGCGTGCAACAACGGCGACATCACGAAGTTGGACTGCATGCGGGACTCATTGGATGAGTCGCTTCCCGGGCAGGGCGGTGTCGCACTACGGCGCGACGACACCGAGCAACTCGTGGCCGAACGACGACCTCGAGATCGCGCTGTTCAACGCGGTTTGGGATCGCGGCATCACGACGCAGTCGCACGCCATCGCGTTCGCCGAGGACAAGATGATGGAGAACTACCCGGAACAGGGATGAAGAACGCGTACGTGTACACGCTACTCGGCGACCCCGAGATGCAGATCCGCCGCACGGTGCAGGCGCCGTGGACGGTCGTGGCGCCGGGACAAGTCTCCGTGTCGCCCGGCGGTGGTGAGGTGAGCATTCACGTCGTGGACGGGACGGGCCTCCCGGTGGTCGGCGCGCTCGTGAGCCTGTGGAAGCCGGCGAGTGGGACCGCCGCGGGGGCGACGATTTCGTCGGGCGTCGATGAGGTCGCGGTGAACCTCTACAGCGGCAGCGACGGATTCGCTCGCCTGCCCGTCAATCCGCAGACGACGGGCTACATCTATATGGCGGTGCGGGACTCGGCGGGAACAGCGCCGTCGACTCGATCGCGGTCAATACCAGCACGGGTGTCGACGGCCGGATCGCGGCGCGGCCGACGCTCAGCGCGGTGCCTTCGATCGCGCGGTCCACGACGCGGTGGGCGTTCGGCGCGCCGTTGAGGCGAGCCGGGCCGCGTCGAGATCTTCGCGACCGATGGGCGCCGCGTCGCGGCGCTCGACGCGGGGCGCGGGGTGGATGGGTTGGAGTGGCGTGCCGCCGACGCGTCGGGGCGGGCACTACCGAACGGCATCTACTTTGCGCGGCTGAGATCGGGAGCGTTCGAGGCGCGGGCGCGCGTCGCGGTCGTGCGGTAGCGCACCCGGAAGTTCGGCTTCGGTGCGCGGCCGAGCGAGTCAGCGCCAATCGCCGGCGGCGAGGAACGCGCCCCACGTGATCGGCGACGTGCCGAGCCCGCGCGCGCGGCGATCGCGCAGCACGGCGAGGCTCGCGGCGCGCACGGACTCTGCGGTTGAGCGCCGGTCGACGAGCCGCGCACGGTAGAGCGCCACCATCCACTGCTGCGTGGTGACGTCGCCGACGGGCCACAGGCTCGTGATCACCGATCGCGCGCCGGCGATGCGCAGCGCGCGCCGCAGGCCAAACACGCCCTCGCCGTCCGCGACCTCGCCGACGCCGGTGCGGCAGGCCGACAGCACCGCCCAGTCGAGGCCGGCGAGATCGAGCGTCGACAGCTCCTCGGCGGTCAGGATGCCGTCGTCCTCGCCCGGAGATCGTTCGTTGCGCCGATTGGCGCCGGTGAGGAGCGAGCCCGGACAGGAGCAGCGGATTTCCGGGAGGCGTGGCGCGCGGTGCGGGCCCGACGCTGCCGGACCACGGCGCCATGCCGCCGACGCCGCGCGTGCCGGCACCGCCCTCGGCGACGCAGCGCGCGTCGAGGAAGAACCCGTGCGTCGCGAGGTGAAGCACGCGCCGGCCGCCGGCGCGGCGCTCGAGCGCGGTCTCGGTGGCCTGCTCGCCCTCGAGCACGACGCACGCCGACGACTCGCGCGACGCCTGGGCCTCGGTCTCGCTCCACAGCTCGGCGATGCGCGCGATCTCCTGGCGCGTGCCAGGCAAGGCCGAAGCGCAGACGGCGGAACGCGCCGCAATCGGGATCGTCGCCGCGCAGCCGCTCCGGCTCGGACGGCGCGGCCCCATCGTTCGTACGCGGCGCGGCATCGTCGAAGCGCGGGTCGCCGAGCGCGATCAAGCCACGTCCCGTGCTCCGCGTGGCGTCGGGCACGACGTCGCGGTCGGCGGTGAGCATGTGGAGGGTCGGGCCGGACTCGACGAGGTAGCCGCCGCGGTCGTCGGGCAGCGCGGCGAAGTTGACGAGGTGGAGCGGACCGTCGGGCACGATCAGCACGAGCGACGCATCGGCGAGCCGTGCGCGCAGCGGATCCCATAGCGCGCGGCGCAGTGCGAGCCCGGCGTCGCGGGCGCGTGCCTCGGCGTTGGGAGCGGCGCGCGACGCCGCGTCGCGACCACGTGCCGCGCTCCAGCGCGCGAGCAGGGAGTCGATCGACGCCGCGGCGCCGAGGCGGACGACGCGCACCTCGCTCGCGCGTGCGCCGCGCACGAAAACGATGTAGGTGTCGACCACCGTCGCCGCGACGCCGAGACCGCGAGCGGGCGCTCCTCCGGGTAGCGCGCGCGTACGAGACGAGCGCCGTGGCCGGCGGGAGGGAGCGCTCGACGTCGGCCAGGCCCAGCGTGTCGCGCGCGCGATCGCGGCGCAGATCGGCGTGGCTCAGCGCGAGCGCTTCCTCGAGGCGCTTCCACGTCACGGCGCCGATCGGCGACGCCGATCGCCGAAGCCCTGCTCGGACGCACCGGCGCCGCGCATGACCAGTGCGGCGAGGTCGGCGCGCGCGATGCGCAGCGAGTCGACGAGACGGACCGAGCGCGCGTCGCCGATGCGGTCGGCGCGGCGGCGGCGGGCCATCTCCTCGAGCACCTGCCCGCGCGAGCGGATCACGGCGTCCCACACCGCGCGCCGATCGGCCGCGACGAGCCCCTGTCGAGTCCGACGCCATGGCCAGCATGAGCGGGAGCGTCGAGCAGCCGGCACTCGTCGCGCGCAGCGCTTCGCGCTCGGCGAGTCCTGGGCGACGACGTGAAATTGCCGGCGGGAGATGGTTTCCGCGCGCACCGCCGCGTCCACTGGCCTCGCGCCGCCGCCCGCGCGTCGCGGCGAGGCGCGCGAGCAGGGCGTAGGCGCGCCCCGTCTCGACCAGATCCGGCCCCCACCGCCTCTCGAGCACGTCGCGCGCGGCGGTCAGCAGCGACTCGGCCTGCGCGTACTGGCCGCGACTCTGCCGCACGAGGCCAAGCCCCTCGAACGTGGTCGCGGTCGCCGAGTTGTCGGCGCCAAGCGAACGCAGGTTGATCGCGTGCGCCCGCGTGAACAGCGAGTCCGCCGCGCCGACGTGCCTGAGGATCCAGCTCGACGTCGGCCAGGCTGGCGACCTCGAACGCGGTCTGCGGATTGTCGGGGCCGAACTTCGCCTCGAGATCACAAGCGCGCGCCGATACAGCGCGCGCGTCTCCGACCGGCGGCCGAGCCCCTGGTAGGCGGCGCCGAGCCCGTGACACACCTCGAGGAGCGCGGACGAATCCGGCGGGTCGAGCGCCTCGCATTCACGCAGCGCGAGCGCCGCCTCGCGGGCGGCCTCCTCGTAGTCGCCCGAGTTGTTGAGCGTGGCGACGAGATAGCGACGGACCCACACGACCTGCGACCGGCTGCCATGGCCGGACTGGAAGATCTCGAGGGCACGGCGGTCCGCGTCGCGAGCGCGGGCGAAGTCGCCTTCCATCGTGTACGCGTAGGCGAGGCTGACGTAGGCGTTGGCCGTCTGCTCGGCGGGACCGAGATGCGCCTCGGCCACGCGCACGGCGCGCTCGGCGGTGGCCGCGGCCTCGACGCGGCGATCGAGCCGGCCGTAACAGATCGCGAGACTGTTGAGCGCGAACAGCAGGTCGCGCGTGCTCGCGGTCGCCGGCGCCTCGTGGATCGCGACGGCGCGCTCGAGCTGCCGGCGGCGCGCTGCGCGTCGCCCATGATCGAGTGGGCGCCGGCTAGCGCCATCAGGCTGCGTCCCGCCACCGACGATGCGGGACCCGACGAGCGCTCACGCATCGCCAGTGCTTCGGCGAACCGATCGCTCGCGGCGCGATAGTTGCCCTTCGACCACGCCACGACGCCGAGATGGTGAACCAGCCGTGCGTTGCGCTCGTCGTCGGCCGGCAGTCGTGCACGGCGGAGGGCGATCGCGCGCCAAGCGAAGTCCTCCGCGTCGTGGGTTGCCCTGCGTCGACGCCTGATACGCCATCGACTCGTAGCTCGACGCGATGTCCAACGAGTCGGGCGGCTTGGCGTCGAGACGAATGTGGAGTCCGCGCTCCGCCAACGCCGCGCTGCCGGCCACGCGACTGCGATCGTTGCGCCAGCGCGCAAACAGGATCTGATCGATGAGCGCGGCGGAGTCGGCGGGCGTGGGCGTGTCCGGGTCCCCTGCGAGCGCGGCGACGGCGAGGCTCTGGCGGCCGCGTATTGATTGCGATCGAGTCGAACGCGAACGCGCGAACGGGTCGAATCCATCGCCGCGGACGACGACGGCGAGGCGTCGGCACATGGCAAGTGAGCGGGTGAAGGCAAGGCTTCCGGCCAGCGCCGCGACGACGATCGCGGCGGCGGCAGTGCGAAGCGAGCGGCGCGCGGGTCCCCCGATCACCGAGGCGGGTTCGAGACGTGGACCGTGCGAAGCCAGACGCCGCGATCGCCCGATCGCGCCAGGGCATCGACGACCCGGGCAATCGCGCCGCGGCCGGCTTCGCCGCGGGAGAGGGATCGGGCGCCATGCCGCCGACGCCGCGTGTCGCCTCGTTGCTCTCGACGGGTGCTCGGTCCGGGCTCGCGGCATCGAGCGAGGCGGCGAGCGATTCCATCTCGGGCAGAGGCCGGCGCGACGCCACGATCACGAACGATTCGTCGCCGCCCGCGCTCGTGACCTGCCACGCGAACGGTTGCCCGCGCAGTCGGCCCGGGAGCTGGTGCAGCTCCTCGGGGAGAGCGGGTTCGTGGTCTCGAGGCCGGCGATCGGGAACAACGTGTACGCGTGACCGGCGTCGTCGGTTGAAGACGTAGGCCCACACCGGCTCGGTGCTGTGCACCTCGAGCGCGAGGCGATCGCCGAGCGTCACGCGCCCGCCGTCGGCGACCGGCTCCGAGCCGGAATCGCTACGCCGCATCAGCGTGGCGTCGACCGCGAGCGGCGCGGGCTCGGCCTGCTGCGTGGTCGGCGGCGTCGCGTGTGCCGCCACGGTCGCGTCCAGACGCGAACGGATCCACACGCCGAGGGCGATCACGGCCGCGAGCCCCGCGAACGCGAGCGCGAGCCGCGGCACGAGGGAGCGCCGCGCGGTCGAGGGCGCCGACGCGCCAGCGATGCGGCCAGCGCCGATTCCATTGCGCCGGCGTTGGCGAACCGCCGCGCGGGTCGGCTTCGAGCGCGCCCTCGATCGCGGCGACGAGGTTCGCGGGCAGATCGGGGCGAAGGTCGCGCAGTCGCAGACGGTCCCCTGTGCGATCGCGCGACGCAGCTCGTCAATCGACTGCGCCTCGATCGGATATCGCGCCGTGAGCACGCGGAACAGCAGGGCGCCGAGCGAGTACACGTCGGATGCCGGGCTCATCGGCGCCTCTCGAGGACCTCGGGCGCGCACGCGAGCGGCGTGCCCGACGCCTGCGGGCTGCCCGCGCTCGCGTCCGGCGCCGAAGTGTCCATGAGGACGACGCGCCCGGGCGCCGCGCCCGCGGTGCTCGCGGCGCCGCTTTCGCGCATCACGTTCGCGGCGGTCACGTCACCGTGGACGACGCCGGCGCGGTGCACGGCGGCGAGCGCCCCGCACAGCTCTGATCCCGATCGCCGCCGCCTCGCGCGCGCCGACGGGGCCGTCGCGCTCGAGCCGCGCCTCGAGCGTCTCGCCGCGCAGCAGCTCGGTCCACAGGCCGGCGCGCCCGTCGTGCTCGGCGGCGCCGTGCACGGTGACGACGTTGGGGTGGCGCACGCGTGCAGATGCCGGCTCGTCGAGCCAGCGCCGCGTGCTCGCCGCGCCGTCCGCGCGTTCTCAGCTTGAGCGCGACCTCGCGCGCGAGCGCGGGGTCGAACGCGCGGTGAGACATCACCGAAGTTGCCGGAGCCCAGCCGTTCGAGCACGCGCAGTGGTCCCCACGCGAACGTCTCCGTGCTATGCGTTGCGGGTGAACTGGGCGCGCTGCCATCAGCGCCGCGCTCACGCATCAGCGACACCGTGCTCGCCATGCCGGGTGGTAGGTCGCGGATCGCCGCCTCTCGCGCCTCGTGGTGCGCTCGCGCGAGCCGGTCGAGCTGGCGCAGGCGCTCGAGCGTCGAGCCCATTGCCCCGGTCACATCGATCGCGTCGGCGCTCGCAGGCCACTGATCGTCGCGCCGATCGGCGACCGCCTCGGCGGCGCGCTCCAGCGTGGGATCAATCTCGTCGGTCACGCATTCTCTCCGCCAGGTGGACCAGCGCGCGCACGACCAGCATGCGCGCCGCGTTGGGCGACGGCTTGCCCATCGCCTCCGCCACTTCCGGAAACGACATCCCGAACTCGATACGCAGGATCACCGCCTCGCGCTGATCCTCCGTCAGCTCTTGCAACGCGGCCTCGTAGCACCTCGAGCGTCTCCCGGCCGATCGCCTCCTCGATCGCGGGCCGGGCGCCGTCAGGCAGATTCTCATCGGCCTCGATCCCCGAAGGGCGCCGCGACGCGCGACGGATCTCCTGCCGGACCGCGTTCAGGGCGATCTGGCGCAGAGTAGGCCATGAAGGCGCCCTCGCGCCGGACCTCGAACGTCTTCAAATGGTTCAATGCCTGACCAGGCTGATCTGCACGAGGTCATCCGTGTCGGCGAGCCCCGGGCGTGGGCGGGAAGCCGGCCGTGGGACCAGGACCGGAGGATGGGCAGGTAGCGGGCGAGCAGGCGATCGCGCGCCACCTCGTCCCCCTCGCGGATGCGCTCGAGCAGGACGGCCGTGCTGCAGGGGACGGTCCGCGGTCTCGCCGCGGCCGTCGCGTGTCGGCGCCTTCGTGTCCATGGGAGTGGGCGTTCGAGCCCGCACGATTATGCGCGGGCGCGGATGTCCGATCAATGGACCGCTAGGCCTTGAGGAACTTGAGCAACTCGTAGACGAGGATCGCGGGCCACACGATCGCCTTGAGAATGCCCCACACGCCGGCCATGAACGTGGCGGAGTGCTGAATGTAGTAGACCGCCGCGCCGATCAGTCCGAGTCCGTAGACGGCGCTTCCCGAGCCCCCCGCGCGGTACCGGACTCTGGTTCGCTCCCGCGGCCATTCGTGCCCCTCTTTCGATTGACGAACGTTCGACGCGGAAACCACCGTTTCCCTTGCCATGTTCCGCGGGAGCGGATCAGACGTCAAGACGTGCGCCGTGCCGCACGCACCGGCGTCCGTTGCGCGTCGCGCACGCGCGGGCTAGTGTGCGTGGCATCGCGCGCACGCCCTCGCGCGCCCCGGGGCGCTCGCATGATCCTCACGTCGCGAAGCCGTTGCGTGTCGGCGCTCGACGACATCGGTTCTATGTCCCTCGCCGCGACGCACGATGACCCTCGATGAGCTGAGACGCGCACTCGCCGAAGTCGATCGCGACATCCTCGCCGCGGTCGGCCGCCGGCTCGAGCTCGCGTCGGCGATCGGGCAGGAGAAGCGGCGGCTCGGAATCGCGACGCGTGACTACGGTCAGGAGCGCGAGGGTCCTCGAGCGCGCCGAGCGCGCTGGCCGAGCGGGCACAGTGCCGGCGCCGCTCGCCGAGGAGCTGCTGCTCGCGCTGATCCGCTCGTCGCTCACCGTGCAGGAGCGCGAGGGTGTCGAGGCGGGAGGGAGCGGCACCGGGCAGCGCGCGCTCGTGATCGGTGGCGCCGGGAAGATGGGGCGCTGGTTCGTCCGCTTCCTCGCCTCGCAGGGCTTCACGGTCGACGTCGCCGATCCCGCGGGATCGGTCGCGGGCTGTGGCGACGTGGCCGACGTCGACACAGCGGCAATCGACCACGATCTCGTGATCGTCGCCGCTCCGCTGCGAGTGTCGGCCGAGATCCTCCACCGTCTCGCGCGGCGACCGCCTAGGGGCGTCGTGTTCGACATCGGCTCGCTCAAGAGCCCGCTGCGCGAGGGGCTCGAGGCGCTCCGGCGCGCGGGCGCCCGGGTGACGTCGATTCACCCGATGTTCGGTCCCGCCACCGAGCTGTTGAGCGGTCGCCACGTGCTGTTCGTCGACGTCGGCGTCTCCAAGGCGACGGTACGCGGCGCGCGAGCTGTTCGCGCCGACGATGGCGATCCAGACCGAGCTGGACCTCGAGTCGCACGATCGGCTGATGGCGTACGTGCTCGGGCTGTCGCACGCGCTCAACATCGCGTTCTTCACGGCACTCGCGGAGAGCGGCGAGACCGCGCCGCTCTTGGCGCGACTCTCGTCGACGACGCTTCGAGGCTCAGCTCGCGATCGCGAGCCAGGTTGCGGCCGAGAATCCGCAGCTCTACTTCGAGATCCAGGCGCTCAACGACTTCGGCGCCGAGTCCCTGGTGGCGCTCGATCACGCCGTGGAGAAGTTGCGCACGGTCATCGGCGACGGCGACGAGGCGGCGTTCGTGGCGTTGATGGAGCGCGGCCGCGAGTACTTCGCGGAGCGCGAGCGGGGCAACCTGACGATGTAGCCCGCCCGTGCCGTGCAGGCATCGGCCGCGCTCGGACTCAGAGGCGCACCCTGAGTCACGCACCTCGGCGTCGTGCTACTTCGGCCACGCGCCTTCGACTCACAAAGGTATGACCCTTCCGTCCGACGGAGTTAGACTACTTGCAGACGCTGGCGATCCACCCAACGCCGAAGGCCGCCATTGCGTCATGTTGTCACCCGGCGGAGGTGTCTCGTGGCCCTTGCACTCCGCAGTCGGCAACGCTGTTTTGGCCTCGCATCGCTTCCCATTGCCGTGGTCGTGTGCGCCTTGGGAGGCCCGGGAACTTCCATTGCGGCCGTCACCGCGGCTCCCGCCCATCCGGTCGCGAGCCGCGTCGAGGTCTTTGGCACTGGAAGCCAGCCCGACGACTTTTACGGCTGGGGAGTAGCGAACGTCGGTGACGTGAACGGCGATGGCCATGACGATTTCGCGGTGAGCGCTGCTGCCGCATCGAATGGAAGGGGCCGCGTCTACCTCTACTTTGGCGGCCCCGAAGCGGACACCACGGCCGACATGATCTTCAACGGCCCGGGCTTCTGCTGCTCGGGCCTCGGACCGCCGCGGGCGCCGGGGATGTAATGGAGACGGACACGCGGACCTCATCGTCGGAGCCGGCGGCTACAACACCTCAGATAGTCTCGTGCGCGTGTACTACGGCGGTCCAGCCTTGGACACGATCCCCGATATCACATTGCTCGGGACCGCAAACGGACAGACCGCCTTCGGACTTAGCGGTCGCCGGCGTCGGCGACCTGAACCAAGACGGGTTCGACGACGTCGTCGTGGGTGCGCCCGAGGGGGGCCTCCCGCGAGAGGCGGACACGCGTACGTTTACTACGGCAAGCCCACGGGGCTGTTCGGCCCGAACGTGATCGCGGGCGCGATGGGCGACCAGCTCGGCACGTCGGTGGCCGGCGCGGGGACGTGAACGGTGATGGCTTCGACGACTTCATCGTGGGCTTTCCTCAACGGGCACGGCGGCCCTCGGCGCGGGTCGCGCGAGAATCTACTTCGGGTCCGCGTCCATGGTTCTGAGCTCGGCACTCAACTTGAGCGGCGAGGCCCTCGATGATGAGTGTCGGTTATGCCGTGAGCGGCGTCGGAGACTTGAACGGGGACGGTTACGCGGACGTCGTGGTCGGAGCGCGCGGCAGTGACGCGGACCAATACGAGGCGGACGCGCATGACGTCTTCTGGGGCGGTGCGACGCCGAATGCGACTCCCGACGTCATCCTCAGTGGTGGGGTGTCGATGGGTGCTCTCGGACGTCGGTCTCGGGGCGGGGACGTGAACGGCGACAACGCGCCCGACGTGATCGTGGGGGCGAGGGAGATTGCTTCGACGAGTCCACCGTTGCCGGGGTCGGCGTACGTTTACTTCGGCGGCGCGACGATGGACGGGATTCCCGATGCTTCTTTCCACGGCGAGGCCCCGGCCGACGGATTCGGGGTCGCGGTGGCTCCGCTGGGCGACGTCAGGGGTGACGGATTCGGCGGACGTGATCGTTGGCGCTGGGAACAACGACGCGGGCGGCATGTCTGCCGGACGCGCGTACCTGATCGACTTCAACCGCTACGTTCTGACCTCCCCGAACGGAGGCGAGTCGTGGATGGCGAACCACGTGCAGACGGTGTCGTGGCGGGGCGCCGAGCCCGCGGACCTCTTCATCTCGCTCGACAATGGAGCGACCGAGTCGTTGCTCGCGAGCGGTGTCGGCGGGCTCGCATCGAACTCCGTCGGCGTGACCGCGCCGAACCTGATCACGGACCTGGCCCGCATCCGTGTGGCCCCGACCGACGTCTAGGGTGAGCGGATTCGATCGTAGCGACTCACCGTTCCACATCGTGGGCTCGGTCGATGTTTCCGATCGCGTCGCCGGTTTCCAGTTGCGATCGCCGTGGCCGAATCCGGCCCGGGGCGAGGTCCGCTTGAGCCTCGAGCTCGAGAGCGCCGTCGACATCACGGTCAGCGTGCACGACGTGTCGGGCCGAGAAGTCGGCCGGCCCGTGGCGCACGAGCATTTGTCGGGTCGTATCGTGCGAACGCGGCGGCCCGTCGGTCTGCCGAGTGGCCTCTACTACCTGCGCGCCCGTCTCGGCGACCGGGAACAGGTCCAGCGCTTCGTTCTGGCTGGAGCGCCCGCTGAACGGCCAGAGAAAATAGAATTTCTATTGACTCCGCGGCGCGAGAGTGGAACCATCCCGTGTCGTCATCCGGCTCCGTAACCCCGACGGTCATCGCCCACCGGTGACGAGCCGCCCGCCTTGCCACCGGGTGGCCACCGCAGTGCCGCAGCGCGACCAGCACCTCGCCGAGGTGACTCATGCGCGTTCTCGTGCGTCCGATTCTCGCGGCCGCGGTTCTTCTCGCCGTGGTCTCCACTCCATCGTCGTCCGCCGAGGCTGAGCACCCGCGCGTCGCGGCCGGACCGCTCGGCGACTACGGCGACGCTCCCGAAGGCTCCGAGGCCTATCCCGGCGTCGACGGCCATTTCCCGACCTGCTTCGCGTACGCCGCGCCCGCCGGCACGCGCGAGCTCGTGTGCCAGCTGTTCGGCACGGTGCCGGGAGCCACGGGTTACATCATCCATGTCGATCACCGGAACGCGCCGCTGTGGATCGGGTGCGGCGGAGCCGGCGTCGGCTACGACGAAGAGACCGAAGCCAAGATCAACCTGTCGCCGAGTCTGCGCGGTGAGGGGCCCGTCGATTGTGTCGAAGGTCTCGCCAGCGGGGCTTCAGTTCGGACAGGACGAGTGCGTGGGGGCCGGGGATGCCGGGCTGATCTTCCCGTCGTCGTTCGTCGCGTGCTCGACGCAGGTCGTGGCGTTCAACGTCACGTCACGACCTTCCGCCCGGGCCCGACTACTCTTCTACATCAACGTGCTCGTCGATTGGAACATGGACGGTGACTGGAACGACACGTTCCTGTGTCCGACCGGCCCGAGTGCGTCTACGAGTGGGCGGTCAAGAACGAGTTCGCGTTGAGCGCCGGCGGATGCGGAGTGGTGCCGTCGAGACCGTTCCTCACCGGTCCGAAGGTGGGCATGGCGTGGATGCGCGTAACCATCACTCCGAGCCCGGTGCCCGACGATTTCCCATGGAACGGATCCGCGGGCTTGACCGGCGGCGTGTTCCGCGGCGGCGAGACCGAGGACTACTTGATCGCGATTCGGCCGAACCCGACCATCGACGTCGGGGTCGCGTGGTCGCCGAGGGCATCACGCTCGGCACCGTGCGCCCGAATCCCGCGGGCGGCCTGGCGATGATCCTGTTCACGTTGCCGCGGACGACCGACGTCACGCTCGCCGTAGTTCGATCCGAGCGGCCGCCGGTTGCGGTCGCTGGTCGCGGGTGCCATGCCCGCGGGATCGCACGAGGCGACGTGGACTTCCGCGACGATCGCGGCCGCGCGTTGCCGGCCTGGGATCTACCTGGTGCGGATGGAGGCCGAGGAGCGCGTGCTCATGCAGCGCGTGTCGCACATCGAGTGAGACGCGTCGCGGGTGCTCAGGACGCGCTGCTCGGAACGTCTCTCGTCGGCGAAATGTCCGTCGGTTCCTCGAGCACGCTCCTGAGCCCCGCGCGCGTCGCCTCGCTGAGCCAGTCCACCTCGCCGTCCTGCGCCGCGGCGATGCGGCCTGCGCGGTCGAGCACGTAGGTGTACGGGACGCTCGGACACGGCAGCGTGCGGCGCAACGCGTGCTCGGTGTCGAGCAGCACGGGGACGCGCAGGCGCCGCCGGGCGACGTAGCGCGCCACCGATGGGAACGGATCGAAGCACACGACCGCGACGCGCAGGCCGGCCAGCTCGGAGAGGTGCGCGAGCGAATCGAGTGCCGCGATCTGCGTCGCGCCGTCGCGCTCCCACGGGGCCCAGTAGTGGATGACGAGCACGCCGTCCTGGCTGCGCAGGTGCTGCATGCCGACGGGGACGGCGGGGAGCACGGCGTCGACGCGAGCGGTGGCGCGCTTGGACACGTCACGCACCGCCAGGGCGCGCGGGCGGTCGCCCGGCTTCTGGACCGTGAACAGCTGCGACCGCCACACGGTGACGGCGAGGACGGCGAGCGCGGCGAAGAGGGCGAGGGGACGACTCGCTTCACGACCGTGCGGCTTCTGCGACGACCCGGGCCGGCGTGGTCACGGTGCCGCGCCGACCGCGCACGACCTCGCCCCAGCGCATCAGGCTGTCGACCATCACGACCACGAGCAACACCATCACCACCAGCGTCACGACGCACTGGATGCGCGCGGGCGCTGGCGCGGCGAGGAACGCGGCCCACAGCGACGGCGCGCCGGCGGCGATCTGCGGCCGCAGGTAGTTGACTCCGATGTTCATCCAGCCCGCGGTCAGCGTGTTGACGCACATGAACGCGAGCGGGACGAGCGTACACCACACGTAACGCGCCTTGCCCATGTTGATGAGCACCGACGTGCCGATCGCGAGCGCGAACGCCGCGAGCAGCTGGTTGCTGACGCCGAGCATCGGCCAGATGGCGCTGACGGTGCCGGTCCACACGAAGTAGCCCCATCCCAGCACGGCGACCGCGCTGAACAGCACGGCGGGAGCCAGGCCGTGCCACGTGCGCAGCGCTGGCACCGCCATGCCGCCGACCTCTTGCAGCATGTAGCGCGTGACGCGCGTGCCGGTGTCGATGAGCGTCAACACGAACATCGCCTCGAACATGATGGCGAAGTGATACCAGAATGCCATCAGCCCTTGGACCACGGCAGGGCCGAGAAGATCTGCGCCATGCCGACCGCGAGCGAGACGGCGCCACCGGGCCGGCCCGCGAGCTGCTCGCCGACCTCGCGCTCGAGCGCCGGCAGGTTGCTGTACCGCCATGCCGAGCGAGGCGAACACCTCGGGCTTGGCGTTGATGGCGAAGTAGTCGGCGGGGTGGAGCGCGCACGCCGCGATCAGCGCGATGACGCCGACGAAACCCTCGAGCACCATCGCGCCGTACGAGATGGGGAGAATGTCGCGCTCGCGGTCGATCATCTTGGGCGTCGTGCCCGAGGCGATGAGCGAGTGGAACCCGGAGATCGCGCCGCAGGCGATGGTGATGAACACGTACGGGAACAGCGTGCCGGGAACACCGGTCCGCCGCCGTGGATATACGGCGTGAACGCCGGCATCTGCAGCCGCGGGTTGACGAGGATGACGCCGGCCGCGAGCAGTAGCACCGCGCCGATCTTCATGAACGACGACAGGTAGTCGCGCGGGCACAGCAGCAGCCACACCGGCAGCACCGACGCGATGAAGCCGTAGAGCATGATCGCGACCGCGATCGTTTGCGGAGGATGCTGGAACCACGCCTTCATCGGCGAGCCCGCGATCCACGCGCCGGCGCCGACCGCGACGAGCAGCAGAATCACGCCGACCGCGGTCGAGGCGCGGATCGACCCGGGCCGGATCCGATACGACCACAGCCCCATCGCGAGCGCGATCGGGATCGTGCAGGCGATGCTGAAAACGCCCCACGCGCTGTCCTTGAGCGAGTTGACGACGACGAGCGCCATCGCCGCCAGCGCCACGGTCATCACGAACACGATCGCGACGGCGGTGGCGGCACCGGTGATCGGGCTCACCTGCTCGCGCGCGATGTTGGCGAGCGAGCGCCCGCCGCTGCGGACGCTGGCGACGAGAATAATGAAATCGTGTACGCCACCCGCCAGCACCGAGCCGACGAGCAGCCACAGGAATCCCGGCAGGTAGCCGAACTGGGCCGCGAGCACGGGCCCGATGAGCGGCCCCGCGCCGGCGATCGCGGCGAAATGGTGCCCGAACAGCACCCACTTGTTCGTCGGCACGTAGTCACGCCCGTCCTGGCGCGTGTGCGCGGGTGTCAGGCGGAGGTCGTCGAGCGTCGCGACACGTGCGGCGAGGAATGCCCCGTACGTGCGGTAGGCGATGATCGCGACCAGGGCCGAGACAACGACGAGATAGAGTGCGGGCATGGAGGCTCGGGAACGGCGTCAGGCGCTCGTGGACCTCACGGGCGCGCGTTGCGCCGGCCGCACGGAGTCTACGCGGCGGTCGGGGCGGCCTTCAAGCTACGCGGCGACGAGCTGCGGTCGCGCGTTCGCGTAGATCTTGAGAAACGCCTCGACGACCTGCGGGTCGTACTGGGTGCCGCTGCCCTGCTTGAGGATCGCCAGGGCTTCTTCGTGCGTGCGGCCCTTGCGATACGGGCGATCCATCACGACGGCGTCGTAGGTCTCGGCCACCGCGATGATGCGCGCGCCGATCGGAATGCGATCACCGGCCATGGAGTGCAGGCCGGCGCCGTCCCAGCGCTCCTGATGGCAGGCGACGATCGGGATGACGTTGCGCAGGACCTCGTCCGACGGCCGGCCGCGCCGCGTGCTCTCGATCGTGGCGGAGGCGGCGACGTCGGCGGGCAGCCGGATCGCCTTGGTGAGCACGTCCAGGCTCAGGTCGACCTTGCCGACGTCGTGCAGCCACGCGGCGACGCGGATGTCGTCGATCTCGGAGTCGGAGATCTTCATCCCGCGCGCGATCTCGGTCGACATCTCGGCGACGCGGCGGGCGTGGTGCTGCGGGTCGCGGTCCACCGAGTCGATCAGGCTGGTGATGATCTCGAGAATGCTCGCGTACGCATCGCGCACGTCGCGCATCCGCCGTTCCTTCTGCTCGTACATCCGGCCCACCAGGTAGGCGGTGAGCACGAGGAAGCAGCCCCACGTGCCGAGGTCGAGCCAGCGCTGCCAGCCTTCGGCGGTCACGGCGACGAATTGACCGTCGTTCATGAGGGCGATGGCGGTGACCATCATCACGCACAGGACCGCGGAGAACACGCCGCTGCGCAAGCCGAGCCAATACGCGCCGAGGACGACGGGCAAATAATAGAAATTCAGGAACGCCCGTTGGGGCACGACCAGGAAGTGGATGATGCCGGTCACCGCGACCACGGCGAGCAGGATGATCAGCTCTCGACGCAGCCATACCGCCTGGGGCTTGGTGGGGTTCATGTGCATCTCCTCTGCCGGCGGTGACGCCGTGTCAGGCTGCGGTTCGCACTTCCTCGGGCGGCAGGTCGTCGGTGGGCAGCTCCTCGGGCGAGACCTCGAATCCCGCCGAGCGCGTCGCCGTCGTGCCGCAGAACGGGCAGAAGGTCCAATCGACCATCATGCGCCGGTGGCACTTCTCGCAGTGCTCGCCGACGAACTCGCCGCAGCTCGTGCAGTACTCGTATTCCTTGTTGAGAACCGTCTGGCAGCGCGGGCAGATCTTCGGCGCCTGCTCCGCGAGGTAGACGACGCGCGTGACCTCCTCGAGGGTCGTGCGACCCTCGAGCGCCTTGCGCAGCCCGTCCTCGCCGATCGACCGCATGCCGGCCTCGACCGCCGCCTGACGGATCGTGGCGTCGGTGGCGCCTTGCGAGATCAGCTGGCGCTGCTGGTCGTCGATCTCGAGCAGCTCGAAGATGCCGGTGCGGCCGTAGTAGCCGGTCTCGTGACAATGCGAGCAGCCGCGTCCGCGGAACAGGGTCACGGTCGAGCTGTCGGGGTCGGAGGCGCGCATGAGCCGGTTGAGGTTTGCGGCATCGGCCTCGTAGGGCTCCTTGCACTTCGGGCACAGCGTGCGCACGAGGCGGATGCTGACGACGCCGATGAGCGAGGGAGGCGACCATGAACGGCTCGATGCCCAAGTCGATGAATCGGGTCACGGCGGTGGCGGCGTCGTTCGTGTGCACCGTCGTCAGCACCAGGTGTCCGGTCACCGAGGCGCGGAACGCGATCTGCGCCGTCTCCATGTCGCGCACCTCGCCGATCATGATGACGTCCGGTCCTGCCGGAGGATCGCGCGCAGCGCCGTTGGCGAAAGGTCTTCTTCGCCTTCTCGTCGACCTGGACCTGATTGATGCCGCGCAGCTGGAGCTCGACGGGGTCCTCGACGGTCACGATGTTCTTGGTTTCCGTGCTGGATGTGGCGCAACGCCGAGTAGAGCAGCGTCGACTTGCCCGATCCCGTCGGTCCGGTCACGAGCACGATGCCCTGCGGGCGGTCGAGGAAGCGCCTGAGCCGGTCGAGATCCTCCGGATAGAAGCCGATGTCGGCGAGGCTCACGATCGAGCGCGCGTGGTCGACGACGCGCATCACGACCTTCTCACCATGGGCGACCGGCAGCGTCGAGATGCGCAGCTCGACGCGGCGGTCACTGATCTCGGCGCGCAGGCGGCCGTCCTGCGGGTGGCGCTTCTCGGCGATGTCCATGTTCGACAGCACCTTGATGCGCGACACGAGCGCGCTCTGCGTCCGCTTCGGGAGACGCTGCTGCTCCTGCAGCATGCCGTCGATGCGGTAGCGCACGGCGACATCCTTGTCCTGCGGCTCGATGTGAATGTCGCTCGCGCGCGCCTCGATGGCGCCCTGCAGGATCCAGTTCGTCAGCCGGACGATCGGGCGACCCTCGGCTTCCTGCATCTCCTCCGCCGTGCCCGCCTGCTCCTCCTCGGTGACGCGGTTGACGATGACTTCTTCCTCGGTGTTGATGATGTTGTCGATGACTTCCTTCATCGACTTGTCGGCGTTGTAGTAGCGCTCGATGGCCTCGTTGATCTGAATGGTGGCGGCGAGCACCGGCCGGATGTTCAAACCGGTGTGGAAGCGGAGGTCCTCGAGGGCGGCGACGTTGAGCGGATCGGCCATCGCCACGACCAGGTTGCGGCCCTGGACCTCGACCGGGATGGCGCTGTACTTGCGCGCCAAATCCTCACGCACGCGGGCGATGGTGGATTCGTCGATGGCGACCTCGCTCAAGTCGACGAGCGAGAGCCCGAGCTGCTGCTGCAGCAACTCGAGCACCTGATGCTCCTTGACGAATCCCATACGCACGAGCGTCGCGCCCAGCATCGAGCCCGACCGTTTCTGCTCGGCGATCGCGCCCTCGAGATCCTTGGGCGTGATGAGGCCCGCCTCGATGAGCATGTCGCCGAGCCGTTTGTATTGCTTTGGGGCCATCCGGGACTCCACGCGGGTGAGACGCAAGGCCTTGGACCCAGGCGTTATCGGCGAGGAGCCCGTCGCGCTCCAGTGGGATTCAGGACCGGTCGGGTCCAATCGCCCCAGGGCTCGAAGTGGGGCCCATCCGTTGGCTCTTTACGAACCCCATGCTAGGTTGGCTGCCAGAATGGCCAGCCCCTCTCCGCCCAACGCGTTGCGCGAAGAAAGCGATCCCGCTTCGAACACCACGCTGCGGAGCATCACCGCCCTCGGGACTTCCACCTCCGAGGCCTTCCACCCCTCGGCTCACCTCAACGACCTGCTGCGGGCGGTGTCCCGCCACTGTCGCCGGTTGGTCTCGGCCCGGATCGCCCGCATCTGGATCGCGCGCCGCGGCAGGAGAAGGCTGGTCGCACAGGAGTTTGGCGAAGACGACTCGCCCCCGATCGAGCGCCGCCTCGGCCGCGGCGAGGGACTCGCCGGCTGGGCGATCGTGCACGAGCAGTCGTTGAGGCTCGGCGCCAACGACCCGCGACCCGAGCTCCAGGGCCAAGTCGATCCGTTCACGTCGGCGCTCGTGATCCCGCTGTTCCGGCGCGGCACGGCGTTCGGCGCGATCGAGTGTCTCGACAAGGAGGGAGCGAGCGAGTTCTCCGCCGTCGACTTCGACCGGCTCGAGATCGCGGTCGAGCACATCTCGTTCGCGCTCGACAACGCGCTGCTCTATCAGGAGACCGAGCGGCGCGCGCTCGAGAAGGAGGTGCTGCTCGAGCTGAGCCGCACGATCTCGACGCCGCTCGAGCTGGACGGCGTCATCGAGGCGATCTTCAAGGCGCTGCGCCAGGTCGTCGGCTTCGACGCCGCGGCCATCTACCTCGTCAACCGCAAGACGCTCGCGCTCGAGATGGTGAGCGAGTACGGCTACCCCGCGGACTCCGGACGAGGCGTTCCAGCTCCAGGTCGGACAGGGCATCGTCGGCTGGGTGGCGAAGACCGGCGAGCCGGTGATCGTGCCCGACGTGCGGCGCGACTCGCGCTATGTCCAGGCGCGGGAGGAGACGCGCAGCGAGCTGGCGGCGCCGCTCTTGCTCGAGGGCCGCACGATCGGCGTGTTCAACCTCGAGAGCAATCTCGAGGACGCGTATCACGAAGGGCATCTCGATCTGCTGAGCGCGTTCGCGGCGCAGGCGGCGGTGGCGATCGAGCGCGCGCGGCTGACGCGCGAGCTGCTCGAGCGCCGCCACCTCGAGAAGGAGCTGACGATCGCGCGCGACATCCAGCTCAGCTTCCTGCCCAAGTCGAACCCGATCCTGCCCGGCTTCGAGATCGCCGGCACGTCGCGCCCGCACGACCAGGTCGGCGGCGACTATTACGATTTCATACGGGTCTCCGAGTCGCGGCTCGGCATCGCGATCGCCGACGTCGCCGGCAAGGGTATCCCCGCCGCGCTGCTCATGGCCGGCTTCCGCATGAGCTTGCTGGCCGAGATCCGTAACGAATTCGCGATCCGCGCCGTGATGCGCAAGGTCAACTCGCTCGTCTACGAAAGCACGGATCGGCATGTGTTCGTGACCGCGTTCTACGGGCTCCTCGACAGCCGCAACCGCGGAGCTCACGTTCTCGAACGCGGGGCACAACCCGCCCATCCTTCACCGCGCCGACGGCACGATCATTCCGCTGGTCGACGGCGGGGTCGCGCTCGGCGTGCTGCCCGACGCGCAGTACGAGGACCGGCCGATCGCCATTCGGCCGGGCGACGTCCTCGTGTTCTCACCGACGGCATCTCGAGGCCGAGTCGCCGACAGGGCGAGCAGTTCGGCACCTCGCGCATCGAGCAACGCATCGCCGAGCTGGCGGGGCGGTCGGCGCAGGAGATCCTCGACGGAATCATCTCGACGGTGCTGCAGTGGTGCGGCACGCGCGGACCGAACGACGACCTCACGGTCGTCGTGCTCAAGTCATTGCCCGACCCTGCGGCGTAGGGCGCGGGCGGGTGGCCGCGGCGAACTTCCGTCTCTCGAGACTGGCCAACAGGAGATCGAGGGCGCGGTCGAAACCTGGGCGACATCGCCATCCGGGATCGCGTGTCCCAGAAAATCCTGCGCGCAACGCAGCTTCTCGTAGGTCTCTCGGCCGAGCGGGAGGTGGAGCGCGAACCGATCCGGCGCGTGCGGCTTCACCATCGATCGCGGGGCGTTCGCCTCGACTCGCCCTGCGTCTCGTGAGGGAGCAGAGTTCAGCCCGACACGCGGTCGCTGACGCTGCTTGAGTTGTTAAGTTTACTCGCTCTGGAGCGAGTGAATTTAACTATTGAGGCTAGGTCCAGACCGGGCACATGGGTAACAGATCAAACCGGGGACATGGGTCACAGCCCACGAGCACCATCGAAGGCCCGGCCCCGCGACGCGCCACGATGATGGCTGCGCCGTGTCCGACTCTCGTCGCTGTTCAGTCAATCGCGCGCGGCAGCGCGGACGCGACCTGGAGCACCTCGCGCGCGTGGCCGCGCACCTTGACGTCGTCCCACACCGCGGCGATGAGACCGCCTCCGTCGACGAGCATCGTCTTGCGGCGATACAGCTCGAGCGTCCAGCTCGCGATTCCGATGCGGCGCATCACGCCGAGGCCTCGTCCGACGTCGCCGTCCACGTCGGAGAGGAGCGGATAAGGGAGGTGCAAGCGGTCCGCCCACAGCTTGTTCGATGCGGGCCCGTCGCGCGTCATGCCGGCGACGGTGATGCCCTTGGCCTCGAACTCGGAATGGAGTGCGCGAAACTCGCGCAGCTCGCGCACTCAGGTCGGCGTGCCGTTATGTATGTAAAAAATAAAACTAACGGCCCCACGCTGACGCGGCCGCGCAGCGCGGATTCGCCGCCCTGCGAGCTGGGCAAGCGCACGTCAGAATCCGGTTGGCCGATCACATCCGTCCGAGCAGGGGCGGCCATGCGCGCACGATAGTGCACTGGACCTCACGCGGGCAACGGGCGCGCGGTCGCCGGAGCGTCACTTCAAGTAGTACGTGAAGTCCTGCGATCCTTGACCCCCGGTGTGATCTCGATAGTCTGCGCGCAACTCTCGGTCCACCGTGGAGATCCTCCACCCTTGCACTTCGTTCCCGCCGTGGTGTTCTTGGTGCCGGTGCTGGTCTTCCAGCGTGGTGGTCCACGAGACCGCCCACGGCTAGCCGCCCTCGCCTGCGGAGATCGCACCGCGCTCGAACGGGGCCGCCTAACCTTGAACCCGCTGCCCCACATGAGCCTGATGGGATCGATCGTCATGCCCGGACTCCTGTTGCTCGCGCGCTCGCCGTTCGTGTTCGGCTGGGCCAAGCCCGTGCCCGTCGACCCCGCGCGGTTCCGTGACCCCCGCAACGACGTGGTCGCGGTGGCGCTCGCCGGCCCGTGCTCGAACTTCGTACTCGCCTTCGGTTTCGCCGCCTTGGCTCGCGTGGCGCCTGAGGCCGGGTGGCTGGCGCCGCTCCGCCTGCTCGGCTACGCCGGCGTCGCGGTCAACGTCGTGCTCGGGCTCGTCAACCTGATCCCGCTGCCGCCGCTCGACGGCTCGTGGGTGCTGATGCGCTTCCTGCGCATGCGCCACATTCTTGTACTGCATCAGTTCAGGTTGATCGGGCTGCTCGTGGTCGCGCTGCTCGTGTGCACGCCGTTCACGTCGCGGGTGTTCGTCGCGGCGCCGGTCAACTTCGTGATGAGCGCGCTGCTCGCGCTGTTCGGCTTGCCGGCCGAGGGGCCGGGTCGATGAAGCGCGGCAGGATCCTCTCCGGCATGCGGCCCACCGGTCGCCTCCACCTCGGCAACTACGTCGGCGCGCTCGAGAATTGGGTGCGGCTCCAGAACGACGGGTGGGAGAACTTCCACATGGTCGCCGACTGGCACATGTTGACGACCGGCTACGAGGACACGTCGCGGCTCCAGAGTGACACGTACGAGATGGTCGTCGACTGGCTCGCCGCCGGGCTCGACCCCGAGAAGAGCGTGATCTTCGTCCAGTCCGAGGTGAAGGAGCACGCCGAGCTGCACTTGTTATTTTCAATGCTCGTGAGCAAGGCGCGACTCGAACGGATTCCGACGCTCAAGGAGCAAATACGTGATTTACATCTCGACGAGCACACGATCTCGTACGGACACCTGGGCTACTCGGTGCTGCAGGCGGCGGACATCTTGCTCTACCGCGCAACCCACGTGCCGGTGGGCGAGGACCAGGTGCCCCACGTCGAGCTGACCCGCGAGATCGCCCGCCGCTTCAACTTCCTCTACTGTAAGCGAGCGCGCCCCGGTGTTCCCCGAGCCCGAGGTTCAGCTCACGGCGTTCGCGCGCCTGCGCGGCCTCGACGGTAAGCGGATGAGCAAGTCGATGGGCAACACGATCCTGCTCACCGACACGCCCGAGGAGATCGCGGCCAAGGTGCGCATGGCGTACACGGACCCCAAGAAGATCCGCGCCAACGATCCCGGGCGCCCCGAGGCGGATCCGAGCGACGGCCACGAGGGCTGCGTGATTTGGGAGTACCATCGCAAGTTCAACCCGGCCGAGGCCGACGACATCGCGCGGCGCTGCCGGGCGGGCCAGCTGGCGTGCGTGCCCGACAAAGCAGCACCTGGCCCGCGTGCTGACCGAAACGCTCGCCCCGATCCGCGAACGCCGCGCA